>Ga0115001_10002079_pt1 | contig 15408 bp, 13 predicted proteins | sample ArcticOcean_MG_C_12_FD_89869 | JGI IMG/M metagenome (GOLD analysis project Ga0115001, IMG submission 89869) | Marine microbial communities from western Arctic Ocean - ArcticOcean_MG_CB8_130 | ecosystem: Environmental > Aquatic > Marine > Oceanic | place: Arctic Ocean: Canada Basin | collected... | reverse complement strand
GCGTTCATAGAAGAAGTTATACCTGAATGCGTATAAGGTATTTTAAAGTACTCAAAATAACTTTGAGCTACTCCGTCCTCTCCGTCTCTGCCGTGTAGCGCATTAAAAATTAAGTCCACTTTTGTCTTGTATTTTTTAATTTTACTAAAATTTTCTTTGGCAGGATCAAATATAATTACCTTATGTTTTAATTGTTTTAATGCTTTAATACAGGCTTTACCTGATCTTAAACTTATTTCTCTTTCACTGGAGATACCACCTTGAACTAGCAAAATTTTTTTATATTTCATAACTTTTAATTTTTGTAGCCTATTATTTTAATTTCTAATTCTAAGTTTGTCTTAGTTTTTTGATATACTGTTTCTTTAACCTTTATAATTAAATCTTCTAAGTCTTTAGCAGTAGCTTTTCCCTCATTAACAAAAAAATTACAATGTTTCTCAGAGATTTTTGCACTACCCACTCTAAAGTTTTGACAATTGGATTCTTTAATCAATTTCCATGCTTTTTTATCTTTTGTATTTTTAAAAGTGCTTCCACAAGTTTTTATTTGACTTGGCTGATCAAATTTTTTTCTCTCGATCAAAGCTTTTTGCTTTTTTTTAATCTCTGTTTTTGATGAAGGTTTACCCTGTAATTTTACACTAGTAATTATTAAATCTTGATCCAAATTACTGTCTCTGTAATAAAATTTAATATCAGACGCTATAATATCTTTTTCATATCCTCGATTATCAATAACTTTAATAGAGTGAAGTATTTTTGAAATATCTTCACCATAACAACCACTGTTCATTCTTATAGCTCCTCCTATAGAACCGGGTATACAGGATAAAAATTCTAAACCGGTCAATGAGTTTTCTAATGCAAAATCAGCTACTTTTCTGTCTAATGTTGCGGCACCTACTTCAATAATATTTGGTGAAGTAAAATTTACATATGAAAATTTAGAACTTAGTTTGATTGTAATTCCTTTAACGCCACCATCTCGAAATAAGGTATTTGAACCTGCGCCCAAAATATTAATTTTTTCTGGCTTAACCTCTTTTAAAAAAAAAATTATATCTTCTACATTGTCAGGCTTAAAAAAGACTTCTGAAGGTCCTCCAAGATTAAACCAACTGTAATTGGCTAATTTTTCATTTAATAAAATTTTTTTTCCTAGCTTTAGTTCTGTTTTTCTTGAAATTAATTTCATAAAGTATCTTTTAAACTATACATCCACTTAGAAATTGATCCTGCTCCCATCCCTATAACAATTTCATCTTTAATTAAATTTTTTCTAAAATATTTTGTCAAATCACTTTCATTTTTAATTAGAATTACTTGTGTTCTGGAGAATTTTGAAATTAGTTGAGCAAATTTATTCTGATTATATGTTCTGTCAACCGGTTCACCTGCTGGATACATGGGGCAAAGCATTACTAGATTTGAATTTTTAAAACATGATGCAAATTCAAATTTTAAACTTTTGATTCTAGAATATCTATGAGGTTGGAATACTGAGATAATTTTTCTTTTTTTTGCAACCACACTTACACCTTCTAATACGGAACTAATTTCTGTAGGATGATGAGCATAGTCATCATAAAACTCTATTTTATTTTTTTTAAAAACTTTTGTCAGTCTTCTTTGAACTCCAGAAAAATTTATTAAAGCTTTTTTTATTATATTTTCTTTTAAACCTAAATTTAAACACAAACTAATTGCTGCCGAAGCATTTATAACATTATGTTTGCCTATCAAGTTTAATATTATGTTTTTAATGTGTAAGTTTTTAACTCCAACATTTTTAATCTTTAAATCAAATTTAGTATAATTAATTTCATATCTTGCATTACAAATCTGGTAATTTGAATCTTTATGAAACCCAAATGTAAAATAATTTTTTGTTTTTAATTTTTTTATTAATTTTCTGATATTTATATCATCTAAAAACAAAAAAGATTTACCTATTGGAGGTGTTTTTTCAATAAATACTTTAAAAGCTTCTATTAAGTTATTAAAGTTTTTATAATAATCTAAATGTTCTTTATCTATATTAGTAACAATTGAATAATTTATTGGCACTTTAAGAAAACTTCCGTCTGACTCATCTGCCTCCACAACTGTCCAGTCCCCTTGACCTAGTTTAGCATTATTTTTTAATGAATTAATTACTCCTCCATTAATGATAGTTGGGTCTAATTTTGCTGATGAAATAATCTTAGCAACTAGAGAGGTGGTCGTTGTTTTACCGTGAGATCCGGTGATGATAATATTTTTTTTTAAATCAATAATATTCGCAAGCATCTCGATACGATCATATATTGGAATTTTATTTTTTTTTGCAGCTAGTAGTTCTACGTTATTTAGCTTTATGGCTGACGATTTAACAACAATAGTAACTTTATTAATGTGCTTTTTTTTATGACCTTTTAAAATTTGAATTCCTAACTTTTTGCAATTTTCTGTGTTTTTATTTTTATTTAAATCACTGCCTTGAACTTTAAAACCCATTGTCTTCATTATTTGGGCAAGACCACTCATGCCTATTCCTCCAATTCCTACAAAATGAATAATTTCTTGTTTTCCTAGTTTGATTTCACTCATTACTTAATTTTTTTATCTCATTGTTAATTTTAATAAATACACCTTCATCTGAATGCTTTTTTTGTTCTTCGATTAACTTAGTTAATATTTTTTTATCGCTATAAATTAATTTAATCAAAGGAAATAATTTTTCATACACTTCATTTTCTTTTATTAAAAAACTGTATCCTTTTTTTTCAAAATAAACTGCATTTTTATCTTGATGAGAATCTGCTGAATAAGGAAAGGGAATAGAAATAAAAGGTATTTTGCAGTTAATAAGTTCAGCTGTAACTGAAGAACCTGATCTTGTAATAACTAATTCGACCCTAGAAAAATATTCAAAAATATTATCCGTAAAATTAAATAACTCATAATTAATTTTTAAATTTTTATAGAATTTTTCAAGCATATCATTTTGATTAGCTGTACATTGCTGAATAATATTTATTTTAATTTTGGCCTCAACACATTGTTTAAATATTTTAGGTAAAAATACTCCAAATGACTGGGCTGCTTGGCTACCACCTAAAATTAAAATATTTAATTCTTCTGTTTGATGTTTTTTCTTATTACTAAAATGTAATATTTCTTCTCTAATTATATTACCTATTATCACTACTTTAGATCTAAATTTTTGTTTAATCCCTTCAACATCTTTATAAGCAAGAAAAATTTTAGATGCTAACGGTAATAAATATTTATTACTTTTTCCTAAAAAAAGATTATTTTCATAAATAATAAAAGGTATATTTAATGTTCTTGCAGCTAAACATGTTGGAAAAGAAGAATGACCTCCCATGCCAAAAACTAATGAAGGCTTACCTCTATATAAAATTATTAGAGACTTTAAGTAAGAAAAAAAAATAATAAAAAAAGACCAAACTGTACTAACAAATTTTTTCTTAAATATTGTTGTTGAGTTGTTTATAGTTAATTTTAAGTCTTTATATTTTTCTAAAAATTTATACCCCCTTTGATCAGTTATTATCTCTACTCTATAATCGTTTTTAATCAAATTTTTCGCCAAACTATAAGCAGGAAATATATGGCCCCCTGTACCACCAGTTGCAATTAATATTTTGTTATTTTTAAAAGTTTTCATTAATAATATTTTTTTTAGTAAAGTTTAAAATTATGCCTGCAAGCATAGCACTACCAAACATTGATGATCCCCCATAACTTAAAAAAGGTAGTGTCATTCCTGTGGTGGGCAATAAACTTGTATTAACTCCAATATGAATAAATGTTTGAAAAATCAAAAGACTCGTTAGTCCGCAAAGTGAAATTTTAATAAACTTATTGTCATTTTGAAGCGCGTGTTTAGTCACCTTAAATGCAATGTACAAAAAAATACAGATTAAAAATATTGATATGATTGAACCAAACTCCTCTGCAATAACAGATATAACATAATCCGTGTGTGCTTCTGGTACATTATCTTTTAATGTTCCTTCGCCCATACCCTGGCCTTTTAATCCACCTTCTTTGATGGCATCTAATGCTTTGGTAGACTGAAAGCGTTCACCTTTTGATGGGTCGAAAAAAACTTCTATTCTTTTAAATACATAAGAAAATTTATCAGGAAAAATAAATAATAAACTGGCAATTAAAGAAAGGGCTATACCAAAAAGACCAAATATATATATTAATTTTATTCCTGAAACAAAAACTATGGCAGACCAAGACAAAACTAGTAGAATAGTTTGGCCTACGTCAGGTTGATTTAATAAAATTATACTTGGTATTATTAGACATAAAAAACTAAAAAAATATGAAGTATTTGTTGGAACTAAGTTTTCTCTGGATAAAATTTGTGCAACTACTACTACAAAAAAAGGTTTTAAAAACTCCACAGGTTGAAATCTAAAAAATAATAGATTTAACCACCTTTTAGAACCTTTTACTTCTATACCAAAAAACAAGACAAGAAATAACGTTGTCAATAGGACTAAGAAAATTGGAATTAAGAATTTTTTTAAAAGTTTGGTCTCGAACCAAGATATTGCAATCATTAAAAATATAGAGCAAATAGCAAAAATTAAATGTTTAGAGAAAAAAAAATAATAGTCTTTATTTAATCTTTCACCAGCTAGTGTGGATGTGGAGGCAAATGAAAAAAAAACACCTAAAATGAAAAGTATAAAAAAACTTAAAAAAATAGTTTTGTCTAAATTTTTCCAATAATTTTTAAAATTGCTATAAAATTTTTCTAGCATATTTAAAAGTCAATTTTTTAAAGTGGTTTCCTCTTTCAGCAAAATTATTGAATTGGTCATATGATGCGCTAGCCGGACTTAAAAGAACAGTAGCTTGTTTTTTTTTTAATAAAATTAGATCTTTAGTAATATCTTGCAGTGCTTTTTCTATTGTGAAAGAAGACTTATATTCTAGTACTCCGCTAATTTGCTTTTTAAAGTAGTTTATATTTTTACCTACGATGTATGATTTGATAATATTTTTTTTAATTCCTTGAAGCTTAAATTTATCGCTTAATTTTGGAAGACCACCTACTATCCAAAAGATATTTTTATAATTTTTTAAGGAATATTGCGCAGCTTCAAAGCTAGTAGCTTTAGAATCGTTAACAAACTTTATTCCATATCTATTAAGAAAAATTTCATTCCTGTGCGGAAGTCCTTTGAATGTATTTAATGCTTTTAAAATAACATTTTTCTTAACTTTAAGAATATTCGATAGTTTATATACAAAAGATACATTTTCTATATTTGGCGTATTAAGTAAATATTTATTTTTAATATTTTTTTTAAAATTTTTTTTTAGAAAACCTGCCTGCATCTTAATTAATTTACTTTTAAAAAGTCTTTTTTTAAATTTATTTATATGATTTTCTCTACCTAGTATGGCATTGTCTTCTTTGCCTTGTTTGGAAAATATATTAAATTTGGACTCTTGATAATTTTTTAATGTTCCGTGCCAATCTAAATGATCTTTTGTCACGTTTAATACTGTTGCATATGTAGGTTTAATAAATTTTAAGTATGACAATTGAAATGAAGAAGCTTCAATAATTACAATAGAATTTTTTTTAATTTTAAGATCTAAAATAGGTTTTCCTATGTTTCCACCTAGCTGAGCATCCATTTTACCTGCTCTTAAGACATGTTGTAACAACTTACATGTGGTTGATTTTCCGTTAGTGCCGGTAATCATAATAGATGTGACTGGAAGCTTTTGAATATAAAATAAATCTAAATCAGTAATAATTTTTTTTTTATTTTTATATAAAATTGATTTAAATTTTGTTTTCTTGATATTAATCCCTGGGCTTATTAAAATATAGTCAACTTTATCAAGAACTTTCTTAAAGGAACTTATTTTCTTTTTAGATCTTAATTTTGTTTTGTCATCCCACGTATAAATTTTTTTAACTTTTTTTTTTTTTAAAAAATTAAGTGCAGACTTTCCAGACAAGCCAAGTCCATAAATGGCGTAAGAATTGTTTTTTATTGAATTCTTTATTTCCATCAATTATCTTAGTTTTAATGTAGCTAAACCTACTAACGCTAAAATAATCGCTATAATCCAAAATCTTATTACCACTGTAGACTCTGGCCAACCTTTTTTTTCAAAATGATGATGTATTGGAGCCATTCGAAAAACTCGTTTACCAGTTAATTTAAACGACGCAACTTGTATAATAACTGATAAAGTTTCAAGAACGAAAAGACCTCCGATTATAGCAAGAACAATTTCATGTTTAACTATAATAGCTACCGTAGCTAATGAGCCACCTAAGGAAAGTGAACCTGTGTCTCCCATGAATATCTTTGCTGGTGGTGCGTTGTACCAAAGGAATCCTAAACATGATCCAAAAATTGCTCCACAAAAAATACTTAGCTCCCCTGCGTCAGCGATATATGGAATTTTTAAATATTCTGCAAAAATTATATTTCCTACTAAATAACTTATTAGTGTGAATGATAAAGCAACCAACATAACTGGCACAGTAGCTAAACCATCTAGGCCGTCTGTTAAATTAACAGCATTTGACGAGCCAACAATTACAAAAAGTCCTAAAGGTATAAAAAATACACCCATATATAAAACTGCATTTTTAAAAAAAGGAAAATATAAATTATTTAGATATTCATGATTAGAGTACTCACTCAAAATAAAGATTGCTATAGAACCAATAAATAATTGGCCTAAAAATTTTAATTTTGAATTCAATCCTCTGGAATTTTTTAATTTAATTTTTAGTAGATCGTCACTAAATCCTAGCAACCCTAAACTTAGTGAAACAAAAACTACAGTTAAAATATATGGATTTTTTAAATCAGCCCACAAAATAGTTCCTAAAAATATACCAAGTATAATAATTAGACCTCCCATTGTTGGCGTACCAGATTTTTTAATAATATGATCAATTGGGCCGTCCTGTCTTATAGGCCCTGAAATTTGCTTTCTTTCAAATATTTTAATCAAAGGTTCGCCAATTAAAAACACAATCACAAAAGAGGTAATTACTGAAAGTGCTATTCTAACTGTTATATATTTAAAAACGTTTAAAAAAGAATACTGCTCTACCAGAGAAGATAAAAAACTATAAAGCATGTTTATCCCCATTAATAATTTTTTTAGATAAGCTGTTTAAGCCTGTAGCATTTGAACCTTTAATCATTAGATAATCATTTTTATTTATTAAATTAGAAAAAATATCATCAAAATCATTTATATTTTGTAAAATATTCCCTTGCTTAGCTTTATAAGTTTTTTGGTAGATTTTAAATGCATTTTTTCCATATATGAACAATTTATCAATATCACTTTTATTAATAAAATAAGATAAATTCTTATGATAAGTATCAGATTTTTTTCCTAACTCTAACATGTCCCCAAGTAATAAATATTTTTTAAAATTATTTTTTTTTATTTTTGAAAAGTTAAGTATTGCATTTTTTACTGAGGATGGATTTGCGTTATAACTTTCATCAATAAGATTAAACTTCTTTTTATATCTATTGATAGTGTGCACTTTTCCTCTACCTTCAATTGAAGAAAATAAATTAGTTAAGTTTTTAATTTTCAAATAATTTAGATTTAAAATAGATAAAATTAATAAACTAGAAAGTGTATTTAAGATAGTTAAAAAGTTTATATTTTTAACTTTTAAAAAAATTTTTTTATTCAAAACTTTTAAATGTAGAAGACTATAGTTTTTATAAGTTTCATATTTAATTAAGTTGGCGTCAGATTTTTTTATTGTCCCAAAAGATAAAACATTAATTTTTCTTTTTTTTGCGAGTTTTGAAAAATAATTAAAATATTTGTCGTCTTTATTGAGAATTAAATACCCATTATTTTTTATGTTTTCAATAATTTCTGACTTTGCTTTCGCTATACCGTTTAAATTATTAAAATTTTCAATATGAGCTTCCCCAATGTTAGTTATTATTCCTATGTCAGGTTTAACTAAACTAGAAAGTTTCAAAATTTCTCCTGGTTTACTCATGCCAATTTCAAAAACTCCATACTGATGATCATGTTCTAAATTACTTAAGCTTAAAGGTACTCCAAAATGATTATTATAAGATTTTTTTGAATAATAGGTTGCTCCATAATTGTCTAGTAAGTTACCTAAGAGGGTTTTGAAAGTGGTCTTGCCTGAACTGCCTGTTACAGCAATTATTTGAGCTTTTGAGTATTCTCTTTTCTTAATAGCTAAATTATTTAAAAAATTAATTGTACTATCGCACTTAATTAATTTTCTCTTATTAATATTTTCTATATTTTTTTTAATAACACAAAAATTTGCTTTATTTTTCAATGATTCTTTTACAAATGAGTGTCCATCATAATTCTTTCCTTTTATTGCAATAAATAGATTGTTTTCTTTAATTTGTTTAGAGTCTATCGAAACACCTTCAAACTTTATATTTTTTTTTCTTAATATTTGATTAATAATTTTAGCATTTATGATTTGATTATAATTTTTTTTATTATGTTTGAGTTTTCTTATATTAATTTTTTTAATAACTAATTTGTCTGAAAAGTTAAACAATTTATTTTTATATGTTTGGCTTGTTTCGTGTCCTTTTCCTGCAACAAGTATAATTCCTTTTGGTTTAGAATTAATAATAGCTTCTTTTATAGCTTGAGATCTTAAAGGTATATTATGAACTCTTTCCATATTTTTAAAACCCGAAATAATCATCTTTCTTATTAACTCTGGATTTTCATTTCTTGGATTGTCATCTGTTATATAAGTATCTTCAGCGTGTTTTTCGCAAACTTTTGCCATCATGGGCCTTTTTTTCATATCTCTTTCTCCGCCACATCCAAATACAACATCTGGTTTAATGCCATAGTGATCTTTCAACGCTTTAAGCGAAGCTTCAAGAGCGTCGGGTGTATGAGCGTAATCAACAAAAATTTTAGTTTCATTTTGTAAAGTTTTAATTAATTGAAGTCGGCCATTTACTTCTTTAATTTTTTTAATATTTTTAAAAACTTTAATTATGTTTAAACCTGAAAGTTTGGCTGCGAGAACAGACATTAATAGATTATTGATTTGAAATAACCCAATTAAAGGTATTTTAAAAGTATAATTTTTTTTATTAAACTTGAGAGATAATTGCTGATAATTACTTTTATTTATTATTGAATTAATTTCAATATTAGAATTCTTTATTCCTATACTAAATAGATTTAGACTTTTATTTTTAGAAATTGATTTTATTTTTTTAAATTCTTTGATTTGACTATCGCTTATAACATTAGAATTTTTCTTTAATAAATTAGAGAATAAAATTAATTTTGCATTTAAATAATTTTTCATACTTTTATGATAGTCAAGATGATCTTGTGAAAAATTAGTGAAAATTCCAGTTTTAAAGTTTAATCCATTCAACCTTCCTTGTGATAAACCGTGACTCGATGCTTCTAATATCACATGATTTATTCCTTCTTTTTTTATTTCTGATAATTCTCGATGTAGAGAAATAGTATCTAAAGTAGTTAAATTTGTTTTTTTAATTTTATTTCTTATTTTAATACCTAGTGTGCCAATAGATGCGACAGGAAGTTTTTGTATAGTAAGTAATTGATGATAAAATTCTGCAACAGAACTTTTGCCATTAGTACCTGTAATAGCAATAATATTCCTAGGTTTTTTAGAATAAAATATTTTACATGCTTGTGTAATCACTCTGGAGATATTTTTAACTTTAATGATTGGAATTTTATTAGTTTTTATTTGACACTCCGAGCTACAAATTACTGCTTTTGCACCTTTTTTAACTGCTTCTAAAATATATCTTTCCCCATTAAATTCCGACCCTTTTATAGCAAAAAATAAATAATTTTTTTTAATTTGTCTGCTGTCTTGAGACAAACCTTCGATATTAATATTTTGAATATTTGATGATAAATTTTTAATTATTTTTTTTAACAACATGAGTATTGTGAGCCTCGTTGTTGTTTATGGCTAAAATAGGTCCAATCTTCTGTATAATTTTGCCCGCAACATAAACAGAGTTCCATCCAGCTTCATTTCTGGAAATATTTTTAATCATCTGGCCGTGGTAATTATATGTAATATGTGGTGCGGCCTTAGGATCGTCTAGAATAATAAGAAGCACATATTTAGGCTCCTTCGTAGGAAATATAGAAATAAAAGTATTTATATTTTTATTTCCGTTAGTATAACTTTTTGCTGTCCCGGTTTTACCACCCACATCATATCCGAATATATTTGCAAAACTTCCTGTGCCTTTTTTTTCTGATACGACTTTACGTAAAATTTTGTTAATTTGATCACTAGTTCTTTTAGAAACAATAGATTGTTGATTTGTAACATCTAACTTTTTTTGTAAATTTAATGTAGGATTAACACTGTAGCCACCATTTGTTAAAGAGGCATAAGCTGCCGCTGCCTGTAGAGGAGTTGTTGTGATGCCATGACCAAAAGAAACGGTCTCCAGTTTACACTTTTCCCAATTAAAGCTTAAAGGTCTGCCAATTTCTTCCAGTTCAAAATCTAAAGTTTTTAAGAGCCCGAGGCTTTCAAGAAAACTTTTTAATTTTTCTTCACCAATTTTTCTACCAATCATTAAAGAACCTATATTGGAAGACTGGATCAAGATATCTTCTGCACTTAATTTATCTGGAAATTCATGTATATCACGAATAGGATATTTAGAGCACTTAACTTCGTTTGGTATGTTTTCAATGATTGTTTCAGGTGATAATATATTTTCTTCTAAAGCTAGAGCAAGTGTAAAAGTTTTAAATACCGAACCAAGTTCAAAAACACCTTTTGTAATTTGATTCATGTACCTAACATCACTAATGTCGTCACGAATATTGACATTATAATCTGGTAAAGAAACAAGAGATAATACTTCACCAGTTTTGACGTCCATTAATAAACCGCCAGCAGCATTGGACTTAAAATCGATCATTCCTTTTTCTAATTCACTTTTAATTAAAAATTGGATGTTAGTATCTAATGTTAAGAATAAAGATTTATCTTTTTTATTATTTTTTAATTCTTTATCAAAGTATTTCTCAATTCCAGATATTCCATAATTGTCGTCATCAACTTGACCTAACACATGGCTAAATAACTGCCCGTGCGGATAAACCCTGCTTTGAAAAGGTTCAATAATTATTCCTTTTTCTCCTAATGACCATAAATTATTTTTTTCTTCTTCAGTTAATCTTTTTTTTAAGTAAAAATAATTTTTTTTCTCTAAATTTTTTTTTAACTCTGAGATAGAAACTTCAGGAAAATTTAATTTAATCTTTATAATAAAGTTTTCTTTATTTTTAATTAGATTTGGCTTAACTGCCGCGTGATAAGTATTTATATTTCGTGCTATTAGAACGCCATTTCTATCAACTACGTCCTTTCTAAGAGTAAGAGAGTTTTGATTAACATCTTTTTGTAAATTTAATTTAGATTGCTGAAATGAAATAGAAAAAATAGAAATTGAAAAAATAAGTATTAAAGAAAAAAAAACTGAAAATAATACATAAATTCTTTCATCAGAAATTTTTGATTTGTTGGTGATTTTTTGTCTCTGACTAGTTTCAAGAAAATCTTCAAAGAAAAAAGATTTTTGATTTTGATAAATAAAATTTTTATTTTTTTTATTTTTCATTAGTTAAAATTTTTGTAATTTTTTTCTGTTCATTAATAAAGTCGTCTAAATTTAGATAGATTTGAGAAATATCCAAATTATTGTAATTAATATCTAAATTTATACGAATTTTTTTTTCTAGAACTTCTGGTGAAGATAAATATTGAAATTCCAAATAAGCTACTGATAAATTTTTTTTTGTAAGTTTTATTTCACTTTCATGTCTTTGAATTTTTTTTTCAATTAATCTAGTTTCGTTCTTGATTATAGGAATAGCGATAAAAAATGAAACGTAAATTAAGAGTATAGTCAAATTTTTTTTTTTAAATCGCAACATTTTCAATATCTAAATACTTTTTAAATTTTTCTTTTAATTCTTTTGGGTAATTAAAAGGTTGTTTGGTTCTAATCGCGTGTCTTAGTTTGGCAGATCTAGAGGCTGGGTTATTAATTATTTCTTCCTCGCTTGGTCTTAAAAAATTATTTTTATATTTTTCAAAAAATGAATTTTCAAGATTACTTTCATTTGGCATATATCTTGATGGATTAGATTTATTTGAAGAATAGTTAGTAAAGTAATATTTAATAATTTTATCTTCTATGGAATGAAAGCTTATAGTAATTATTTTTCCTCCCTCTTTGACGTATTGTGTTGCTTTGATTAATCCTTCGATTAATTCTGTAGTTTCTTTATTTACAAATATTCTGAGAGCTTGAAAGGTTTTAGTGCAAACATTAATTTTTTTATTATAATTTTTTTTCTTACTTGACTCTATAATTTTTACTAATTCTAAAGTTGTATTAATTTTTTTAATTTTTCTTGCTTTAATTATATTTTTTACAATTTTATTAGCCTCCTGTTCCTCTCCAAGAATTTTAATTACTAACTTTAAATTTTTTTCATCTAATGTATTAACTACTTCTTCTGCAGATGTATCTGAAAGACCCATTTGCATGTCAATCTTATCTTTTGAGTTAAAAGAGAAGCCTCTGCTATAATCTCGTAGTTGAAAAGTAGACAGGCCTAAGTCAAAAATAATAACATCAGGTTTATTCTCATCGCTAATAATTCTGTCTAAATTACTAAATTTTTCATTATAATATTTAAATTGATTTGATGATTTAATTTTCAATAACTCAGCCCTTTTAATTGTAGACTTATCTCTGTCTAAAGCTATTACTTTTACATTGGGAAATTTTAATAATGCTTTGGAATAACTTCCTCCCCCAAAGGTGCAGTCGATGATCAATTGATTTTTTTTAGGACAATTGCAAATCTGAATTACTTCATTTAGCATCACTGGATAGTGGTTCTTTTCCAGTGGTGAGATAGAAATATTCATATTTTTTTTTTCTTTTCATTAAAACTTTTGTCTTCTCAAAAATGCCGGTATTTCAAAATCGTCTTCTTGATTTTTTTCTTGATCAAAAAGTTTTTGTTCCTCTGAATCTGTTGCTGAGGAATTACCATCTTCTTCTGCGGTAGTTTCTTCGGAGAAAAGTTTTGGAGTATACTCTTCTTCTAAAGTCAAAGGTAAATCTTCGTTTGCAGAAACGTGCTCAATTGAGTCAACTTCAAACAAACTTTCTTCTGTTGTGAGCTGACCTGCATTTTCAGAAAAAACTTCTCTCTTTGCTTCATTTAGATCTGAAGTTGTTTCGTTTTGAATTATGCCCTCTTGTTCAGTTTCAGGTGGCTGATGAGGTTCAGTAATTGTTTCAAATTCATTATCTAATTTTAAAGCAGTGGCCCCAACAGATGTATTATATGAGTTGTTAGGAATCGTACTTCCTCTTGAAAATAGTCCATCGGAATAACCACTATTTCTATTTTGAATACGATTAACCATATTTACAACTCCATTAGTGCTGGCAACTTGCCCATCTAAAGCAGTTGCAACTATGGACACTCTCATTTTTCCATTTAATGACTCATCTTTAATTGCTCCAAAAATAAGTTCTGCTTCAGGATCAACTTCTGCTCTTATTTTATTTACAGCCTGATCTACTTCGAAAAGAGTTATGTCTTTTCCTCCTGTAATATTCACTAATAAACCTTTAGCTCCTTTAAGAGAATAATCATCAATTAATGGGTTGTTTAAAGCCATATCAGTTGCAGTTATAGCTCTGTTCTCACCTTCTGCTTCTCCAGTTCCCATCATAGCTTTGCCCATTGAACTCATAACGGTTTCAACGTCAGCAAAATCTAAGTTGATAATTCCTGGCTTGACCATAAGATCTGTAATGCTCTGAACTCCAAACTTTAGAACGTCATTTGATAAATGAAATGAATCTTCAAAAGTTGTTGCTTCACTTGCCACTTTAAAAAGATTTTGATTAGGGACTATTATTGAAGTATCCAAATGTTGTTTAAGAGCATTCATTCCTTCAATAGCTCTTCTCATTCTTTTTGGCCCTTCATACGAAAAAGGAAGTGTTACAACTCCAACTGTTAAGATATTTAGTTCTCTAGCAGCTCTAGCGATTACGCTTGAAGCTCCAGTTCCAGTGCCGCCACCCATTCCAGCGGTGATGAAAACCATATTTGCACCTTGTAAAAAATTAATAATTTCGTTTAAAGACTCGTCTGCAGCAGCTTGTCCAATATCATGTTTTGCACCTGCACCTAAACCTTTCGTGAGATTTGTTCCAATTTGAATTCGTGCATCAGCCTTGCTCATTTTTAAATCTTGAGCATCAGTATTTACCGCAACAAATTCAACTCCTTGAAGTCCCGATTCTATCATAGCATTAATGGCATTTCCGCCTGCTCCACCAACACCTAAAACTAATATTCTTGGTTTTAATTCCTTTAATTCACCTCCGCCTATTCTTATAGTCATTTTTTCTCCCTTGTTTGATTGTTATCCCATTTTAAACTAGCCCTATTTTGATACGCTTTTTTTCTTGCAACAACTTTGAATCTCTCAAAAATCTTTGGTTCCCAAATTTGGAAAGTCTTTCCCAATCCAACAAATAAAATATTGTTTTTTATTTTAGCATGACTTAATAATTTTTCTGAAACCAGAACTCTTCCCTCGCCATCAAATAGTAAGCTTGCACTTTCAGATAAAACCGAAGTTGCAAAAAAATCTCTTTTTTCTTCAAATGGATTTAATGAGTCTATTGTGCTTGAAAGCTTTTCTATTCTTTCTTGAGAACATGCTTCAAGGGCTTCATGATTAAATGAAGGATATGCAATAAATCCGTTATAGCCTAAAGCACTTAAATGGGATCTAAAGCTAGCAGGCACTGAAACTCTCCCTTTTTTGTCTAATTTGTTCTCGTAACTTGATAAAAACATAATCTTTTAAAACACCGTTTTCTTTTAAATAGTTCATTTAACGCCTATTTTGGGTTTTTATGGGATATTATGGGTTTTATATAAACTAGTCAATACATTAGTTTTAATATTTTTTTCTAATAAAATTTGTGAAATTTGAAGTTTTTTGATGAGTGATCTCTAAGATTGCTAGATAGTCTGTAAGCCGGGTTCTGTCATTAAAGCAGTCATTTCTCTAGGTCTAAACTCGCGCTTAGACTCAAGCAGCTAACCCAGATAACTAACTAAAAACGGTTTTTAGCACTAATAAATTAGCACATTGTTATCTCTATTTAGCCTTGCTCCCAGTGGGGTTTACCATGCGTTTTTTGTTACCAAAAAACCGGTGTGCTCTTACCACACCTTTTCACCCTTGCCTTGATAAGGCGGTTTATTTTCTGTGGCACT
>Ga0115001_10002076_pt1 | contig 15423 bp, 12 predicted proteins | sample ArcticOcean_MG_C_12_FD_89869 | JGI IMG/M metagenome (GOLD analysis project Ga0115001, IMG submission 89869) | Marine microbial communities from western Arctic Ocean - ArcticOcean_MG_CB8_130 | ecosystem: Environmental > Aquatic > Marine > Oceanic | place: Arctic Ocean: Canada Basin | collected... | reverse complement strand
TAATAATTATACAAATATAGTACAAATACAAATCAGGCACAGATTCTTTACGCTACCGCCTCAGGTAAGCCGCAGTCACTAGCATAGCCTCAAAATCGCACTCGTTCGTCTCGTTCGCTCTCACGACTGCAAAATCGCATCTCCTCTTCGAGAGCAATCTCTTCCTTTGCTCGCGCTCTCTTTCGCGAACGACTTCGATCCTCCTCCTTAACTCGCGCGCTTTCTCCTTGGCTACCTCGATCTTCTTCTTCGCACTCAAAAAATCACCTCCTTCCCCGTCTTCTTCTTCTCCTTCTTCTTCTTCTTCGACTATCGCGCGCACGCGTTCGATTAACTGGGCCGTTTTGTCAACAGTGTTCGTTAACTCTTGCTGAGAATTTTTACATTTCGCGATTTGTGAGTCCAGTCTTCTTACCCCGGGCGCTATCGATCGCTTTAATCCGTTCGCTAAGGCGTCCATGTGCTATTCTCGGTAAACGCTCTGCTCTGCTCGCTCGCTTCTTCTTCTTCTTCTTCAGTCTTTTGATCGATCACTCGAGACCTCGCTCGAATCAAAATCAAATCAAAATCAAATCAAAATCAAATCAAAATCAAATCAAATAGGAATTGCAACAACGACGCGAGCGAAAACGGATGCGCTCGCTCAATCGAACGAACGAACACACCAGAGATGCAAATAAAGAGCTACGGTCAAAGGCAACTTCTCAGCCTTTCGATTCGATCGACTATGCTACTCGCTCTGATCAAATCAGATTCTCACTGTCTTCCAAATGGTTTCTGTTTCTCACATAAAGCCGATATTTTTCTTCCACGCGGGCGAAATAAAAATATCTGCTTTATTTGAGAAACGAATCTACGATTCTCTTTTTGAAGCGCGTTAATAAGACCGGAAGATCCAATCGACTGGGACGCTTAAAAAAAGGAACTAGCAGAGTAGAGGTCGTCGTCGTCGTCGTTCGTGTAGTCAGCGAGATGATTTCGAGAGCGAGCGAGTTCGTGAAGAAGGCGAACGAGCGAGCTCTTCTGAAAGAAGTTCGAGAACACGAATTCGTGCGAAAAGTGATTCGTACTTTTACTGCGGCCGCGGAAGAAGATGCGTTTGATCGAACGAAAACGTCGACTGCGATGGGTGGGAAAGCGCGCGGCGGGCGATCTTCATGGAATGATGGTGATTGTGTAGGGTTTAGATCGGTGATGACGCGAGTTAGCATCGAGAGCGCGCGATGTAGTTTTGCGAGAAGAAGGAGCTACGCAGCGAGCAGTAGGGAGAGGAAGGAATACCCGCAACACCAGATTATACCGTTTCCTTCGCTATCGCCAACGATGACGAAGGGCGGGATCGCGAGTTGGCAAGTCGAAGAAGGGAAGAAGATTAACGCTGGGGATATATTGGCCGAGATACAAACCGATAAGGCTACGATGGAGATGGAGTCGATGGATGACGGGTATTTGGCAAAGATATTAGTCGCGGCCGGGGACGCGGATGATATCCCGATCGGGAGAGCGATCGCGGTGACTTGTGAGAACGAGGAGGATGTCATAAAGTTTAAAAATTACGTAGCCGATGAAGGTGATCTTGGTGGTGCCATGGATAGCAGTGCTGCTGCTGCTGCGACGAAGGCGAGCGAGCAAAGTTTAGACGAACCGGTGGCTAAGGCGATTTTGGAACGCCCTGAGTACGAAGCGATTAAGAAAGGAGAGTTGACGAGGAATTCAAGAGCGGCTGGGCGCGATCTTGAGAATTCATCAGATAGTGATGTGGATACGACGACGGTTGCGCGGACTTTACCAGCGGATTCACCTGTGATGACCGTGAGAGACGCTTTGAACTCGGCCTTAAGCGAAGAGATGACGAGAGACGATAAAGTATTCATAATCGGCGAAGAAGTTGGCGAATATCAAGGCGCATACAAAATCACGAAAGGGTTACACCAAAAGTTCGGTGCCGATAGAGTTCGAGATACGCCAATCACTGAAGCCGGCTTCACTGGTATCGCCTGCGGCGCCGCATTCATGGGTTTGAAACCAGTCGTTGAATTCATGACATTTAACTTTGCTTTGCAATCGATCGATCACATCGTTAACTCAGCGGCAAAGACTTTGTACATGTCCGCCGGGAAGATCTCGTGTCCAATTGTCTTTCGTGGACCTAACGGTGCAGCTGCCGGCGTAGGCGCGCAACACTCGCAATGCTTCGCCGCTTGGTACATGTCCATCCCTGGCCTGAAAGTTCTCGCTCCATACGACGCCGAGGACGCGAGAGGTTTAATGAAAGCCGCTATTCGCGATCCGGATCCAGTCGTCTTCCTAGAAAATGAACTCTTATACGGCGAATCGTTTCAACTCCCGAAAGAAGCGTTAGATGAAGATTTCACGATCGAGATCGGCAAAGCGAAAATCATGCGCGAAGGCACTGACGTAACCTTAGTCGCGTTCTCAAAAATGGTCGGTTATTGCCTTAAAGCCGCCGAAGAACTCGAAAAAGAAGGCGTTCGATGCGAAGTAATAAACTTGCGTTCGTTGCGCCCATTCGACCGCGAAGCGGTCGCTAGATCGGCCAAGAAAACCGGCCGCGTCGTCATCGTAGAAGAAGGTTGGCCACAATGCGGTGTCGGTTCCGAAATTGCCGCATGCGTGAACGAAGACGCATTCGACTACCTCGACGCCCCAGTCGAGCGCATCACCGGCGTCGATATCCCGATGCCTTACGCCGCTAACTTGGAAGCCATGGCCTTGCCAAAACCTGCCGATATCGTCTCCGTCGCTAAAAGAGCTCTATACCGTGAATAATTACAATAATAACGATCAATATTATACTCTAGTTTACTTTTATCATTATTATCATCTTTAGATAGTATCGAGGACTTGCGATGATGGCGCTTTGTATCATAGAACACCGCGGTATCTCCCCGTACTAATCATCTGGTGCATCATTGAAACAGATGACAGCCTGACAGCAAACACAAATTTCAAAAAATCTCTTCAAACATTGAAACTTAAAGAGCGCAATAACACGCGCTTAAGTAATCAAGTCCGAATGCCCCCAAAAAGAAAACTGGAAAACAACGTCGCGCATAAACAACGATCTGTCCTTCAGTTCTTCCAGAAACACGCGCAAAAGAACGTAACGACTAATATCGAAGACGCAGTAAAAGAGGTTTTGGAAAAAACAGACGAAGAAAAGAATTCAAACTTATCGCAGGATGAGAATGAACGACCGAACGAGGCGGGAGATCGAATAATGACGAAGAAGAAGATGAATAATAAGAACGAAATGAGGAAGGCTGATCACGATGTCGATGGTGATGTTGATTTGGAGAAGAACGAACGAGCTTTGAACGAATGCGATGGAGGGAAAGGGGAGGAGGATATTTTAGAGAATAGGGTACCTACCGCAACTCCTACTGACGTAGATACTACGGTCCAAGCGTGCGAGTTAGTCGTGAAAGCGACGAAGACTGCGAGTGCGATGGAGACTAACGAAGCAGTGGATTGCGAGGATTTTATGGACGTCGACGATTTAAATGAGAAGAAGATGGAGATGGCGAAGAAGAAGAAGGAAAACGATACTACTACTACTACTAAGGATGGCGACGTTGAAGATTCCGACGACGATGATGAAGTAATCGTGAGGAAGAGGAAAAGAGTTGTTGTTGGGAACGTGAAAACGACGAGAACGAGTAAGAAGTTAGAGGAAGAGGCGAAGAAGAAGAAGAAGAAGAAGAAGAAGGCTGTGTTGGAGAGCGAAGATGAATCAGATTTCGCGCCTTCGGATTTGACGTCATCGGATGATGACGACAAAGATAATGATAGTGACTTTGAACACGACGAATCGACTTCTCCAGTGAAGCAAAAGAAAAAAGCAGTCGTTGGGCAACCGAAGAAGACATCGAAAGCTTCCGCGGCGGCTGCATCAACCCTGAAGTCTAATTCGCATGAAGACGCTCAAGAACAACAACAAGAACAACAACAAAGCGGGATTCAAGCAGATGCTATATCAAGGTTTGACGAACGCGAGCATCGCTTATTTTCTTTCATGTTTCCGCCAAAGCTTAAGGATAAGAGCGGTAACCTTTTTAGCAGCGCAGAGTACGATCCGACGACGTTATTACTTCCAAAATCGTTTCCAAAGACTTTTCCTACTTCGGACGGAGTGCATAAGATTTCTCCAGGGCAACAACAGTGGTGGGCATTTAAAGCAGATCATTTCGATGCCGTACTTCTATTCAAAATGGGTAAATTTTATGAAATGTACGAAATGGATGCACACGTTGGCGTCAAAGAGCTCGGTTTAATTTACATGAAGGGCGAACAACCACACGCCGGATTTCCAGAAAAGAACTACCAAAAAAATGCCGAAACGCTCGCGCGGAATGGTCATAAAGTTGTCACTATTGAACAAACAGAAACACCAGCGATGCTCGCGGCAAGGAAACAAGCCGATTCGCGATGTAAAGATACAGTTGTGAAGAGAGAGAAAATTGCCGTAGTCACGCGCGGTACGATGATTGACCGAGTGATGGTTGAAAGTTGCCCAGATGCCTCTCACGTCTTGTCAATTTCTGAAATTGAGCGTAATGGAACGGTTCATATCGGTGTTTGCGCGTGTGAATGTGCGGCAGGTAGATTTGTTGTTGGAGCGTACAAAATTTTACAAGGACGCGGTGATGAAGAAACGCTATCAAGTTTGCGAACGACGTTATGCGAGATGAACCCGGTTGAGATTATTTTTCCTCGAGGCGTAAACAATGCTAAGCAGTTCCCTGGTCACGTTGTTTCAGCAGCTATTCGCGACTGCGCTCCGAATGCTCACATTCGCTACGTTGCGCAGAACATGACATCTACTCTCGTACGTGAGGAAATTGAAAAGCAAGGATATTTCAAACCGATTGCGTATCCAGGTGTGATTGAGCAATTTTTATCAGAGGCTGATAAGGTTAAAAGTGCACTCGCCGAAGCTGCACTTATTGCATGGGGCACTTGCTTGTTATACTTAAACGATAATTTAGTCGCACACGACGTTGTGCCATACGCAAAGTACGAAACCATCGCAAACGATGAGACGTTTCTCTCTAGCATGGATAACAGCGTACAAGATTCATCGGCGCCACCTTCACCGTCTGCGATGGAAGGTGATGTAATCTCACAATTAAGCGAAAAAAACAACGTTAAGAGTCAGTTTAGAACATCGTTCATGCGCATGGATGCCGCAGCTTTATCTGGACTCGAAATTCTCGAAAACACAGAAGGTGGTAAAACGGGCACGTTATTAGAGCTCATATCGAGAGCAGCGTCTGCACCAGGTGCGCGCATTCTTCGATTACAATGTTGTAGACCATCGTGCGATTCATCTATAATCCAGTCGAGACAAAACGCTGTCGATGCGTTAAGATCGAACGAAGGTTGCGAGACATTGGGAAGAGTGCGAAAGTTGTTGAAAACAAGTCCAGATTACGAGCGTTGCGTCGCTCGATGCGTTGGCAGCGGTGATTCAAATAGAAACGCGGATAGAGTTGTTCTTTATGAAGATATGCGCAAGGCCAAACTTAACGATTTCTTGGCAGCATTAGAAAGTATCCGCGCTGTCCGCGACGTTGCCGAGGAAATTGCAAATAACAAAGACATTTTAGAAAAATCAAATTTGCTTCGAGCGTTGGTTACCGGCGAACGATGCTATTCGACGACGACGACGAGTGGTGGTCAACTCTTATTTCCAAAAGAAGCAATAAGTACTGTTGTGAGAGATTTTGAGAATGCTTTTGATTGGAAACGAGCGAAAGAGTGCGGTCGCATTGAACCAGCTTCCGGCGTCGATGACGCCGTAGACGCGGCAGAAAAAGCGATTAGACTCGTTGATGAAAAATTAGAAAACTGGCTCGATGATGCTAGAGCGATATTCCAGTGCCAAAGTTCTGAGCTGAACTTTGTCAACGTTAACTCGGATACGTATTTGATTGAGATTCCTGATCGTCTATCGCGACGCGTGCCTGATACTTGGACGAGAGAAGGCAAGCGCAAAGGATACGAACGCTTTTCGTGTGAAACGGTCAATCCTTTACGCGAAGCTAGGGCGAAAGCGATTGAGGAAAAAGACGCGGCAATGGAAGGCGTGATGAAGGGATTGATATCAAAGTTTCGTGCGAATTGGCGTGAATGGCGTCTCGCCACAGAATGTATCGCAGAAGTCGATGCACTCGGTGCGCTTGCGATTGTATCGGATGAATTTTCTCAGCTCGGTGACGGGCACGTCGTCAAACCGAACGTCTTTCCGTTCCCCGCCGAACAAAAAGGAAACGCATTTTTAGAGTGCTGTGATTTAACGCACCCATGTGCGACGCTCATGAACAAACAATTCGTTCCAAACGATTGTTATTTGGGTAAAATTTCAAAGCAAGAAGAAGGTAGCAACGAAGAACAGCAAAATACAACGACGACGACGAAGGATTTCAAAAATTTCCTTTTACTTTCCGGGGCCAACATGGGTGGTAAATCGACGTATTTACGTCAAGTTTGTCTCGCAACGATTTTGGCACACATGGGTGCATGCGTGCCAGCTAAGACGTTCAATCTATCAGCCGTCGATGCCATTTTCGTGCGCATGGGCGCCAGAGACGACTTACGTTCCGGCTTCTCCACTTTTGCGGTTGAAATGTCCGAGATCGCGAAACCGCTCCGCGAAGCGACCGAAAACTCTTTAGTCTGCGTAGACGAACTTGGAAGAGGAACATCGACCACGGATGGATGCGCAATCGCGCTCGCGTGCGGTAAGCACTTGATGTTAAACAACCGCTCAAGAACTCTGTTCTCCACGCACTACCATAAACTCACGGACTATTTCGCGTTTTCTGCGAACTGTTTACTAAAGCACGTCGAAGCGATCGTGGACGAGAGCGTTTACCCGCCATCAGTGACGTTCACGCATAAAGTCACAAAAGGCTCTTGCCCGAAATCGCACGGCGTAAACGTCGCGCGTCTCGCTGGATTACCAGAAACGGTCCTCAAAACCGCTTCCATAGTCGCCGGTACCGCCAAACGTAAGGCGGAAGAAAATTCCGCGCTCGGCGGTACGACGTGCTCAATCGCCGCTAAAGCAGGCGTACAGTTCGTCTATTCAACCGAATCTTCGTCCGCGCGCGATCTCAAGCTCGCGATTGCCCTCGTCAACGAAGCCTTATTCGATCTTTGACCAGAAATTACCGCGGCGTACTACGGTGCATAATTTACGCGTTGTATCGATAGACTTATAAAATTACAAACAACGCGGCAAGCGAGAGAAAACAAACTATTACTACGAATAAGACTCTACGCACTAGATTACTACACGAGCATCGTACACGCCGTGTATTGATGGACTAAAATTACAAAGACCGCTTCGAGCGAGCGAGAACGGTTGAGTCGTTTCGTACCATCGATTTTTGAAAACTTACCTGGTAATACCGATCATGGCGTGTGTCGCATCGAACTTCAAAGAGTTGAAATATCAACATCATTTTCATCGAGATATCTCAACTCTTTGAAGTGGTATTAGCGGTAAGTTCTCAAAACTCGTTGGTACGAAACGACTCGACGTCGTCAGATAATCCTCTGCTTACTTCTCATAGTCAGAAGACCTTGATGCTCCAGCTCCTGCACTGTTCGTATTCGCGTTGTCCAACACGGACGCCCTATCGCTCGCGTACAGATCATACACGACCGACTGTCGTTCCATCCAAGGTAACTCTCGTTCAGCGAACGATATGAAACTCGCTCGATCTTCCTCGAATTTCTCTTTCGAGCGCCTGAGTAAGTATTCGCGCACGTTATAGTCCTTGAACTTTTGCGATATTTTCAGCATTTTATTGAGGAGTTCGAGTGATCTCTGCAAGCCATGGTGCGATTGAGCGATCATTCTTTCAGTGATATCGATCTCGTAAAACTCTGCAGAGCGAGACGTGTTCTCGAGAGCGTGTTATTTAATTGATTACTATATTGTGGTAATAAGAGTTAATTTCTATAGTTTGTATCCAATTATTATTTATTTTTGCTCCAATCAAATGCAGATATGAAATTAATGAATTAATGAATTAATGAATTAATGAACACATTGAACACGTTTCAATGAACAGAGCAGTACTGCGGGTCTAGATAAAGACGAGCAAAACAAAGAAGCTTGGCGCGCGATATCTCGCACGCAATAAATGGAGAAACTGGAACAGAAACAAACGCGAGCGATCAACGAATGGCGCTCGTTGAGGCTCGAAACCTGCCAGTTATTCACGAACTGTATCGATATCCACGAAAGGCTTGGACTGCTTTTGGATACGAGGCTTTATCCAAAAACGCGAGATGTCAAGGCAAAAGCGAGATTGAGCCGATCCTGTTACCTGAAACAAATCGATTTCTTGAGCGAGATGTTAGAGCTCTGCGATAGGAAGAGAGATTTATTGAGGCAAAGCTCGCGCGATATTGAGCGAGTGCATAGGGAAACCGAATCCGTGATGGGCGCGTTGCATGGGCATGGAAAAGGCGAGAGCGGCGGCTGGAGGACGATGGGCGGCATCGCCAAGGGAGCGCAGTCGTCCGATGCCGAACGAGCGAGGAAGATTGAGGAGAATTTCAGGTTTTATGCCGAGGAGACTCGTGCGATAGAGGTTTTAGTCGCGCTCGCGCGCGAGCGAGTTTTGAACGACGACGACGCTGGCGACGAAAGCGGGGGAGCGGACGTTTTGCAGAGCGCGAGGAAGTTTTTGGAGGCTAGGGAACGAATTGATATGGAGCGCGCGCTGTGATTTTAAGAGAGAGAATTTGTGCGCATAGTTATGTATAGTTATGTTATATTTAGAACAGTGGTAGATGTATTTTTAAACGAGAAATGGCGTATCGTATCCATTTCTCTAAATAATATTCGACGTCTTTTTTCTCGTCGTCGTCGTCGTTGAAGAGGGTTTTCATCGATTTCACAGTTTCGCACGGGTGCACGCATAACCACCCTCCTAATCTATCCGGCTGAGTCGTACGATCCCATGGTGCCAGGATGTGTGAAACCCAGTAGTCGTCATCCTTTTTCATCATTTCTTTTTCAGAAACTTTTGCTAGTTTAACTACGAGCGCTTTGTTCATTAAGTCGATGTTCAGCGCAGACCCAGTTTTTGACTCAAACGCGCGAACGCATAACACTGGGACCTCGTACGAAGGAGAGTATACTACATCTACATCAACTCTTGCAGATTTTCTGTTATTTTTATCGCGTCCAACGGCGACTATTGATTCAGAAATTCCCTCCTCTTCGTCATTAAAGTTCTCGAAGAACAATCCATCATCCGCCGCTTCATATTTCTCATCGTCGTCGTCATCGTCGTCGTATTCGACTAATGAAATCCCTCGAAACGAAAAAAACGCGCCTCTCGCATCTTCACAATCACAAAATGTCGCACTAAATCCATTCAAAGAAGAAGAAGAAGAAGAAGACCATAAATCTATTTCCTTACGATACCTCTCTCGCAAAGCAATCAACGCTTCACGAAACTCCTCGCTCTTCAACGTCCCCGAAGCGCTCGTCATATTTCACTGAAATCTACCGCTGCTTCGCCTTCTTCTGTTTCTTACTCTTATCCCTCGCAAACGGATTACTACTATCGTTATTATTATTATCGCTATTCCCTCCTCCTCGTCCTCGTCCTCCTGCTTCGCGCTCCTTCACTCTCTCTCTCTCGTTCGTATCACTCAAACCCTCCTTCTTCACCACTGCTCCTCCTTTGCATGCGCAGTCGCACTCCTTATCACTCCGCTCGATCTTCCTCTTACTCTGCAACGCTAAAATCTCCTCTTTCGCTCGCGCGATTTTCCTAAAATTCGCCTCTCTCTGCACTTCCTTAATCCTCTGCAGCTCTATCTCCTGCTCTGCTCGCACAAGTCGCTGTTTTCGCTCTCGCTCGCGTTGGATCCTCAGGCGTTGGATCTCCAGAGACCTGATCGCGACTTGCTCTAGATCTCTCTTCACCAAGGTCGACGCTAACTCGTTCTGCGCTTTTCGCCTTATTCCTTCGTTGTTCTCCAACGAAGGATTGGAAATGGAAGAAAAAGGAAAAGGCTCGTTTTCGAAAAACGAACCAGCGTTTTGCCTTTTGAACGGTTTCGCGCGGTTCAACGATGACTTAACAGTGAACGCGCGCTCGTTGAACGACTGAGATTTGTTCTTTATCGGCTCGAACTCGTTATATTTATTCGTGAACGCGTCAGTGTGCGATGGGAACCGATCGATTCGCATGTGTTTAATTTCCCCAACGGAGCCTGTTTTATGACGTCTTTGTGAAAACAGAAAAAGAGGGAGAACAGAGCGAGGGGAAGCGCGGACTGCGAGAGAGTAACAACAGTGAAATGAACGTAAGTAACGAAGTACGGATGAATACAAGTAAGTAGATAGTGCGCAAGTGTGTGTGTGTGTGTGTGTCTGAGCGCGCGACGCGAGTTATTGTTCGAGGAGGCCTTTGACGCGAACCATGCCTTTCTCGCAGAGGTTCAGATCTCTCCTGAAGCGCTCGATTTCATCGGCGTCGCCTTCGACGATTACATCAGTCGTGCGTTCGTTGTCGACCATTTTTACTTTGACTTTTTCTCGTCTTCCAGCGTTATCGAGGTAGTACTTGCCACTTAATGGGGAGATTATGGCGAGCGAGTACCATAAGTTACCGCCCGGTAAAGCGATCGAGCATACTAATCCGACGCATAATAATCCGACGGCGATGCAGAACGTGATATAGGCAGCCGTCCCTCGTTCTGGGGCGATATTTCCCTCAAACGTTATTACTTCCCCGGCATCGGCAACGACGTAGTTATTGCGCTTAAAGTACATCGAAATCTCTCTCGCGACGTCGTCTAAAGGCAAAGCCGCTTGGCCGTCCGCTTTCGGGCCGGGTAACTCAAAAGTCTTCCTAGAAATCTTTGACTTTGCCGATCGTTTCACTAGCGAATATAAACCGGGCGCGCTTAAAACGAACAAAAACAAAGTCGCGTAATACGATTTCGATGTTTGTCCCTCAAAAATCCCAGTCACCGCAGAAGCGTCCTCGGCGAACGCGAGCGAAAATTTCTCTACGAAGAGCTCGTTCAAGAAAACCCAACTCGTCAAAGCCAACGCAGAGCCTGAAGCAGACGAACCGAATTCGAACGGCGCAGCGTTATTCTTCTCCTTCTTCGACGATGAAGATCTCGCGAAATTCCCAAACTCTAAATCATCCTTAAACCTAAATCGTTCGTTACGTTGTCCTTCTTGTTCTCTTTGCGCTTCTTCTTCGTTCGAGCTCGAGCTCGCTTTGGAAATTATCCAATTCCGATTTTCGTGAGCGGTTTCGCTAAATGTGATGTTTTTCTTCGACGATAAAGATGATGACCTCGATATCCACGAACGAACGAAAACAGTCTTTGTCGCAGCTCCAGGGTAAGCAGATGCAGAGGATGATGCGGATGTCTGTGCGAACGCGCGCGATGAGGACGTTAACGATACGTGTTTCAGCATAGCAGTACTAGTATTGTTTTGATGATTTATATCTGTTTTTAAATGACGTAGTGTGTTCTTCCTGAGAACGTTTTCTCAAATCTCTCCCTCTTACAACGAACTTTTAGAGAGTAGATGTTTAGATCGAACAGCGCCGCTAATTGTTATTCTACTGACTACGCTTTATTGGCAAACCTGGAGTTTCGTTCGTTCGATTAAGCCTATCATTTTTGAGAATGTTTGCTCAAATCTCTCCCTCTCTCAACTAAGTGCGTGCGTCTTCTCACTTCTCGCTCGAGGATCTGTCTCTAAAGTCGATGTTGAAGACAAGTCGTTCTTGCAGAACTGATGAAGGCACGAGATGCTTCGAGACCGCGGGCACTTCGAGCTTGAATGAATAGTTCAGGCAATCGATTTGGTCGTTTTCGTGCGCCGAACGAGAAGCGCTCGAATTCTGAAGGACGGTCGTTTTCGTAAAGATACCGGAGGACGTTCAAGTGGACCGTTTCCGGCAGCGAACGAACACGCGCAGACGAATCAATATCCGATGGTACTCCAATCTCTACGCAATAGTTGATGATTTCAATATTAACTCGTTCTGCTGCGTCGTTGCTCGTCTTCCAATCCCAATCGCAGTTCTTCACCTCTCGAGCGCATCGAACGAACTCAACGTTATTCGTTATATAACGACTTCTTGAATGAACCACTTCTTGTGTCAACTCTCTTCCAATATCTTTCAATTCTGCCCATGGATAATTATCTAACGCTACTTCTAACATCGATATCGACGACATCTCTTCTTATTTGAATCTCTTTTGTAACTCAATCCTCGTTCTTTTAACCGCATCGAGGTTCGCTCGACATAAACCTTAAAAGATCTTGATCTCGATTCCATTTACTTTCGTCAAAACTTCCTCTTCGAAAACAAAAGGCAAACCGATTCATGAAATGAACCCACGACGGTGACGGTTCATCATCATCGCCATTTACAATCGTTTGTTTCTCGTTTGCGCTGGTCCATTATCGCGCGTTTTATATATTTAAGCGGTCGATACTGTGTCGCTTATATCGGTCAAAGTTTTATTCACAAAGGAAATTCTTTAATTCTCCTCGCGGCTTCGAGAATGGTTTCGCGTCGTTTACAAATCGCGAATCTGACTAAATCGGTCGGGTTCGAATCGCCGTTATCAGGGTTATAGAACGGCGTGAGCGGTACGGCTGAGACTAAAGCGCCTTCTCTAGCGAGCTTTTTGCAATACTTCACTGCGTCGCCTTGTATTGATTTGATATTTTTCACGGAAGCGACTAAGAAGAACCCACCTTCGCAAGGGTAGACTTTACATCCAGAAGAAGTTAGCGCTTCGGCTAGAATCGTTGCGTTTTCTTGTAATATTTGAGCGTTTTCGTCGGGCCATACTGCTCTCTTTTTCTTCTCTCGCTCACGTTCGTCGCATATCGAATTTAAAGCTTCAGCGACGCCCGCTTGCAACGGCGTAGGAGATGAAAAGCTCGCATAAGAATGAAACGTATTGCACGAATCTATTAATTTCCTGTTACCGTATATCCATCCAATGCGCCACCCAGATAAGTTGAATAATTTACTCGCAGTTCCAATAGTAACCGTTCGCTCTGGAAGGTAATCTCTTAATCTCAAATGCGGCTTATTCGTGAAAAAAGTCGTTCGTTCGTACACTTCGTCTGCTAACGCGACTACGTTATTACGCCTACAAAAATTCGCAATCGCTTTCAGTTCCGCTTCGCTACTCACGTGACCCGTTGGATTATGCGGCGAACAATGAACGAAAATCTTAACCTTCTTCTCGCTCTTCTCCCACGCTAAATCTAACATCTCCTCAGTTAAAACGAACCCGTCCTCGGCTACTAACGGTACATCAATCAGCGTACTTTCGGTCACAGTAGCGTGCGCTAAATACCAAGGGAAAAACGGACTACAAGTCATCACTTCATCGCCTCTATCCAACAACGCTCGAAATATAACGTACAACGCTTCCGTCGCCGACGTCGTCACTAACGCTTTATCTCGTTCACAATCGATCAAAATTGCATCACTATCACCCCTATCGCTCGTCGTCGTTTCCTTATAATACCTCTCCACCGCTTCTAACAAATCTGTACTGCCCGGTATTGGAGCGTACTGATTCGCTCTCGGATCTATCACTGCCCCAGTTAAGGTCTTCTCATCCGAAGATATCGCTCGTTTCGCGTGTTGTTTCGCTATGGACGATGCCCCGAAATCTGGATATCCTTGCCCTAAATCGATCACGCCCGGTTCTCTAGAGAGCGCAGTGATCTCGTTCCAAAGAAGGCCTGGGCCTTTGTTTTGTGTTTGAAACTTAAGCGCGAGTTTGGATAGTTCAAAGCAATCTACGAACAAGGCGTCCTCTTTGCTACTCATCGGCACGTTTTTGAAGAGATGTTTTTGATGCAAATGATTTTGTTTTATGCACGATTTCTTATCAGTACTATTGAATGTCCTACGCGTGAAACTTTTAAGCGCGTTGCTTTGCATTCGTTGGATTTAATGAAGTGATGGTCAAACGAAAGACAGTAGAGAGAGAAAACAAAACCTTCGCCGTCGTCAAAGGAATAACGAAGGACTGGGTAAACGGGAAACAGAAGGTTTAAGATGACGATGATGATGAACCGACGAAACGACTACAGCTAAATACATACACACACGTATACAACATATATAAACATCACTTTTTACCGAGCGATGATCTGCCGCTAGTTTCTTGCGAGACTTTGATTCTCGCGAATGAGTATAGACCGAAGCCGCCTAAGGCGATCAAAGCGCCAAAAACCATCGATAAAGTCCAATCTTTTGTTTCGCCGAACAAAACGCGCGAGCATAAGATCAATAACGCGACTTTGATATTCCCAAGCACGGTTGTCGTGACTGCAGACGTATGACCTACGAGTGCGAAATGAACAAAATTATAACTCACGGCGTTTAAACATCCTCCGAAAACTAACAGTAATACTTTAAATGGGGAAACGTAATCATCGCCGTATAACAATTCTTCCCTCGACGCTGTATTGAAATCGAGATATTTCTTCACGAACCTATCGCCCTCTAAAAACAAAGCCACTGGTAACAAAGCGCAAAGAGTCACGGGAGCGGTATAATACGTCAATCTCAACGCGTCTAATTTCTCGCCGCCCATAATCTTCCCCGAAAACGTCATCATCAACGCATTCGAAATCGTCGCCGTAATACAATACACTAAACCAACCATGTTCTTCTCGCGCTCGTTCGCGCTCAAACTCTGACTCATTTGCCCTTGATAACTCCCTGAAATACAAAACATTACACCTCCGGCAACGCATAACAATCCAACCGTCTCGATACTCGACGGCACTCGTCCCTCAACGAAAACGGCGCACACGGCGCAAACGACCGGTATACTCGCCCTAATAACTTGGTTCAACGATAACGGCATGCTCACTAAACTCGCGTTATTCATTGCAATATTCAACGACATGAACAACCCGATCTTCACTACGCCGTTCTTCACTTTCTGCAAAATCTCCGCGTGCGAGTCCCTATACGCCTTATTCGCGAGCATAATCGGACTTAAAGCTAACACCGAAAACGATAAGTGCGCGCAAGTCAACAGGATAGGGAACGAGAACCCGGCGTGTCCAAGCGTATACCTATTCAGCAAGTTCAACGACGAGTTTAACACTAAGTACAAAATAACTAAAATAATCGTCATCGTCCTGTTATTCGCGTTCGCATTCATCGCGTTCGTTTGTTGTTTATCGTTCTTCTCTATCGTCTGTTCTGATGCCATGAAGATCTGTGCGTATCACTCTCACTCTCTCTCTCACTAGAAGCGCTTATAAATGTGTATAGTAAGTAGGTATGTAAGTTTTATATCAAAACAAATAACAGTAGGGACTGTTTCAGCAGGTCTTCTCTGTTG
>Ga0115001_10002074_pt1 | contig 15431 bp, 10 predicted proteins | sample ArcticOcean_MG_C_12_FD_89869 | JGI IMG/M metagenome (GOLD analysis project Ga0115001, IMG submission 89869) | Marine microbial communities from western Arctic Ocean - ArcticOcean_MG_CB8_130 | ecosystem: Environmental > Aquatic > Marine > Oceanic | place: Arctic Ocean: Canada Basin | collected... | reverse complement strand
GCTGGCTTTGAATTTCACGCGAGACTTTGACGTATCCGGAAATTGGTGGTCCGATACTGCGAGAAGACGTTCGATTGGTATTTCGTGCGGATATTATCACACGGATGTGACTAGGATGCTTACAGTCAAAAAGTCAGCAGGATCACAAGGTGAAGTGGATTTTTTCTTATTTTTGGTTCCTTTGAACGGTACTGTTTGGATTACTTTACTGAGTTTTATGTTTTGTTACTCGATGCTTTATATATTATTCGAAAGAGAGCATTTTGGTTCATTGAAATTGAAATGGCACGAATCTGTAATAAGATCTGTATTTTTATCATTCGAATGTTTAACTGGCGGATTAGTGGAAGAACCAAAGACAAAGGCAGGCATGTTGCTTCAATCTATTTTTTCGTTTTGTATGCTCGGCTTTAGCTCTTTATATACGGCTGCTTTGACGTCCATATTAATTGAAGAAGCAAATAGCGCCACGGCCATTAATACTCTCGATGATTTGCAAACAGCAGGCGGCCAAGCCATCATGTTTACGGGAGATCCACTCAAATCTCGAATCTTAGCTCAAAATCCGTGGCTCATCGCTACCGAAGTTCCTCGCGGTGAAATCTTGTCGACTACGAAGATAGAAGATTTGCTTACAAAGTATGGCTCTCAGGCTGTAATTCTTTCAGCAGCCGATGCGAGAACACTCGCTCAACAGGCGGCTAATTGTGAAGTGTCTGCGAACGCCGTCGTATTGAGCTCTGGTGGAGGCTTTATCACCAGTTACGATGATTGCCATTCAGATTTGACTCACGTTTTTGATACAATCTTGTTGGGCATGGAAAATGATAACGTTTTGGATGATATAATAAGTAAATATAGCGAAGGCAATTGTGATGCGACTGCGAGCGCGAGCAAAATCGATTATACAATCACTATAATGAAAACTGCGGGAATATTTGTATTTGCCTCGGCTTTTGTGATGTTCGCGTTCTTTGCCGCCTGTTTTTTCCGGAAAAGACAGATCAGATTAAACAGTTTGAAAACTATCGAAAGAAACTTCGACTAGTTAACAAAACAAATAATACAAAACAGACAATATAATGGTAGTTGGTGATAGTTGTGACTAGTTGGTGTTATTTACTGGGCCTTTCTCTCGCGCTCTTCCACGCGTCTCTGCGGCTGTGCCCGCCAGACTGCGTCTCCCTCGACAGAGACCGCCGCCGCCCGGTACTAGGCGTCATAACGTGACACCACCACCAGCCACCATAGGCCCCTCTTTCACGTAAATATATATTACTAGCACTATCTACCAGTACATTTGTATATAGTTATCATAGTATCTATGTTTGATAATCTTTCATTCGTTATTTTTTTGAACGCCGATGCTCACTAAGCGCGTAAACAATTTCGGGAGAAAACTGCGAGCCCGATGGCCAAAGATGAGATTTTTTGGTAATACCATTATACTATTTCTCTCTCCACTTTTGGATTGTGCGCTCGCAAAACGTACTTATTAATAATTACCAATTTGTATTAAGATATCAAATAGCGCAAAAGGTGAACAAACAATCGCAAAGAAGAACAGATTCATTACAGCGAGCTGCTGCAATGCAAGTTGATACAGAAAACTTTAAAGATAATGCAGATCTAACAATGAACGCAGACGAATGCGAAGGACGAATCAGAAGCGGAATGATTAATAACAGTAACAATAATAATGATATCATAAAAAATAATCTTCTCCATCTTCAACGTGAACGAGAGCGAGAACATAATAATAAACAAGAAAAATCATCACCACAAACGTCACCAGATAAGACAAACACAAACACAAACTTGTCCAGAGCACAACGGAAGCGAAACGAAGCCGTCGAAGTCGTCAGCGAACTCGTTAAACTTCGCGAGCTCAGTGGAAACCCACAAGGCGATGAGGAAGCGATGAAGCTAAAGAGCTTAGAGCTTTATAGTAAAATGGTTTCTTTAGTGCAAAATATCAGCACGGCGGTTGAGAAATCGAACATGGTACAGCTTTGGGTTCCTAGGAGTAACATCGGGCCAACTGGTACGAATTCGATCGTGATGACGACGCATAAGGAGTTGTGTAAGATTAGCGCGAAGAAAAAAACAGAAGACAGCGTTTTGACGAAGAAGTTTATGGAGAATAGTACTGCATTTTTCTTTACGTGCGAGGCATCGAGTGAAGGGTTTTTGGGCTTACCGGGTAGATGTTACGTCTTGAGTAGGCCAGAGTTTACTCCAAGTGTGACGAGTTATCGACCGGAAGAGTACGTTAGAGTCAGTTGTGCTCGGGAGTGTAAAGTTCATACGACAATTTGTTTGCCAGTTTTCTTGAACGATAAGGCGACGAGAAGCGAGTGTCCTTTTACGATCTTGGAGGTGGCTTTATGCCACATTACCGAATCGATCGGTGAGTTATATGCAACTATCGTTCAGGAGTTCATAAAACTTGATTTTTATACTACGGGACACGAACTTATTGGACCGGAGAGATATATGAAGAAGTTTGTTGAAAAGATTTCGTCAACATTAGCGCCCGGGCACATGAACGCTTTAAAGTTGATGTGCGACACGCTGGACTTGCCTATGGCACAGTTTTGGATTGAATCTAATAATTTTTTGGTCACAGCAGGATGCCCATTTTACATCAAGTCAGATGAGTTCAAAAACTATCGCGACATGTCTTCGCAATTATCCTTAAGTGTCGGACAGGGGCCTGTGGGACAAGCGCACTTGAAGGAGACATTAATTTGGGTGGATGACGTTCAAAAAGCGTCTCAAATTGATTGGCCTTTACATCACACGTCAATTTCGCTGGGAATCAAAGGTTTGTGCGCTTGTAAGATGCGCATCGATTGTGTTTCACTTGATGGATCGAAGAGAAAAACTGAGGCAGTTTTAGAAATTCTGCTCGATCCCAAACAAAAGACATCCGAGGAGCAAATGAAAACGGTCGAAAATGTTTGGAGTTATCTCCAAAAGGGCGTCAGAGTTGATGGGGTTGATACGTCCTCTTCTTCTTCTCAGAAAGAAATAAAAGAAGGGTCAGCAAAGCAAGAACCGCAACAAAACAAAACTAACAAAACAAATAAGGACTCGCGCGTTCCTCAATCGGTTGAGCATATTTCCATGAGAAACAAAGAGCAAGAAGATTCAAATAGAAAAGCGCCTTGGGGAATAACTTTAGATTTGCTGCAAAAGCAATTTTCTAAGCACTTGAAAGATGCCGCGACAGATCTAGGCGTCGGAAGCACGACGTTAAAAAGAATCTGTCGCCAATACGGCATCGCGCGATGGCCAAGACGATCGTTGAAATCGAAAAAAGCACAAGAATTTAAAGAAGAACAGAAAAAGCAAAGCTTCGAAGATAAAAGTGAATCGCCGAAAAGCAAAGGCGGCTCAGATAATAGTTCGTTACGATCTACTTCAAGTGGCAGCTCCGAACCTCTTGTAGGAGAAAGTGTACACAATTCAGGCAAAGAAGCTTTAGTATCCATGAAAAAAACGACAGGCAAAGATGAGTTATTTTCCGCAGATCGTAAAGGCTCTCGTCTCGAAGTGGTAGCAGCGGCAGTACCTGATCATGGGCATAATAGTAGAGAAGAGCGCTCGCAAGGTGGATTTTTATTTGCCCAAACAGGCAAACGAGGCAGTCCGACAGCGCGACAGTTTGACTTGTGTGCAGAGGAACGCGGAGCGTCTTGGCATGCTGGAAGTGGCTTCGTTGCAGCTGTACGTCCAAAAAAAACAACGAAAGGAAAATTGGGGACGGCTAGATCATTTGACGAGTTGACATCAATAGAAGACGATCATTTGGGTTTGGGTTTCGGGAGTGCTTTGTTTAGCGGAGGAGGCGTAGATGGCGCACTTGGCGATAATTCTAAAAAAATAGCCATCGCACCAGCTATATACCAAGATTTTGGCGGGAAAATCGACAATCAATCCTTAGCCGCCGGCTATATCAACAGCAACTATGTATCCGGGCAGAGTAACAAGAGAGTAAAAAAATCCAAGGCAACTGGCCCTGGCGCTAATTTCTCGTTTGATGAGCGCTTTATCGAAACCATCCACGGTGCGCATAATTTTGCCGATCAATTTTATAGTGAAGGTTTACAATATATTAACGACGACACCGTCCACGGATCGACATATTCTGAGTCTGTTTACGGTGGCGGAGATCACTCCGTCCACGGCACGACTGCTTTGGCCGGAATTCTTAACAGCACTTTAGGTACATTTGGCGATGATTTACTCGGTGCCGATGCTCCAACGCTTAACAGCACGGACGATAATGAGTACTCGATACCCGTTATGGAAGACGCCGATGCAGATATGATGGCAGTTTTATTGAACGAAAATGGAAAGGATGAAGTTCCTCAATTGCTTGTAAAGTTACGAATTGGCAACGATACGATTCGATTTCGTTTGTTGTACAAATGGTCTTACAAGTTGTTATTGGACAGAATCCGAAAACTTTTCGCCTTTCCCGATTCAGCAAAACTTAAGTACTTGGACGATGAAGACGACATGTGTATCTTACAGACTGAACATGACTTAGCAGAGTGCATCAAATTTGCCGATATGCGCAAGAAAGCCAGTGGAAACAGCGGCAATAACAAAAGTGCCACCGATGCTAACATGTTCAGTAAAAACGATGACGTTGACATGGCGCAAATATTAGCAACCGGGTTTGTGGTGAATAAACAAAACGGGGGCGAGATTACGATTTTTACTTCTTCCAAAAATGGAACTGACTCTTTGGACCGATACGAAACTGTTAAACAGAATATCCACGCGATTCCACCATCTTTTTCTGCTTCAGTAAACGCAAGAAAAGACCAGATCACAATAAACGTCAAAATCAGTCACGATATCGATACTTGTCGATTCTTACTCGAACCAAAAATGGATTTCGCGAAACTCATCAAGCAAATCGCGAACCTCTTCTCTTTGCAAGAAAGTTTGGATCAAGCGCGTATGAAATTGACATATTTGGACGATAGTGAGGAATGGATTGTCTTAGCTGGTGATTTAGACTTGGATGAGTGTCGTGCTTTGCGTGGTTCATCTTCAAATTTACGAATGAAATTACAGACGACGATTTGACTGATTTGATTATAAAAATGTACAATAGATACTGTGTATATATATCATATAATTTGTAAAATAAATAAACTACTTGTATTGTTGTATATAAAAAGATGAATAGGTGAAGACGGTAGGAAAGCGGGGTTCAAAATGTGTGCCTATTTCAGCTTAACCTCTTCGAATTGCTTTTTGAGTTTCTCTTCTTCTATTTCTGCTAACTTTTTCCTCCCCGCCTCGGTCTTCTTCAACTCATGCACGGTCTTCTCCTTCTCTGCACCTCTTTTCCCAACACCTTGCGTCGTCCCCCCGTGTATTGCGTGTAAATCGGACCAATCCTCAGGTTTGAACGGCAACTTTTCATGTTTCGAGTCCCAATGGAGTTCTCCAGATTTAATACTAGGCGCGGTCATGCCGCATATGGGGCATTTGAATTTCGCATGACCAGCTGCGCCGCCTTTTCTATCTGCTAAACCGGCTTTACCGCCTCCTTTGTTCGTCAAAGCTGCGTCTTGCTTTTGTTGAAGCTCTCTTGCGGTGTGCTTCTTCGGTTTCGCTTTGCCGGCCATTGATTGATGATGATGTTTTTTCTAAAAACTATATAAATAATATACTAAACTAGTCGTAGTGCTGTTTAACGACTAAGAAGATACGGCGTCAATAATTGCTCTGCGTTTCGTTCGTGTGAATTATCGGAGAGAGTAAGAGTGATGTGTTGTAATATGTTCTTTAAGGCAGGTTTATTATATTATTTCGCTGATTTGCTCTCAATTTTCTCTCTGCTGCTGCTTGCTCTGTGTCTGTGCTGCAGAATGATGTCTGCTGCTGCCAAATTTTGCTTTCAATTTTCGATTTTGGGTTTTTTTCCCAGACTGCCAGAAAGCGAAAATCGGAGAAACTATAGACGCAATAAGATTTGCGCTCAAACAAATATACTACAATGGAACTTACACAAGAAGTCAAATTGTTCGGCAAATGGTCATTCGATGATGTCGAGGTATGCGTTAGATCTTTCTCGCGTTGGATTAATAATTCGCGCGTCCGAGTTTATTATAGCTGTCAGCGCACGCGCGAATTGAATCTCTTTTTTTCGTTCGGTCGGGGGCTTTCGCTTTTATTTATTTTTTACGCGCGTTAAAAATGTGATTTAAGGAGAGAGAAAGAGAGAAGATTATCATGTAAGCGACCGTTAAAACGACGATATTAAAGCGGAAACGAGCGCTCGAGACGATTATGGTTTGATTTGCGTTTATGTAAGGTTGATATATGTTGGGAGTATATCATCATATTCGCGCGTTCCTTCATATATATATTATGGATTTTGCTTTTCACTATTTGGGAGAGGAAAGCCCTTCTTTTTGCTCTCACTCACACACCCACTTTCATGAAAGAAAACCGTTTTGGTTCTCTGAAACTTATTCTTACTATAATACTAACCAATTCATTTCTTCTTCTATAAATAATAGATCAACGATATTTCTCTCGAAGATTACATCGCCGTGAAACCAAAATATGCCACCTTTGTCCCACACTCCGCCGGTCGATACGCGGCGAAGAGATTCAGAAAGGCGCAATGCCCAATCGTGGAACGTATCGTGAACTCGTTGATGATGCACGGACGCAACAATGGCAAGAAATTAATGGCGGCGAGAATCGTAAGACATGCTATGGATATCATCTTTTTGTTAACGGACCAAAACCCGTTACAAGTCGTTGTCGATGCTGTTATTAACGCCGGTCCAAGAGAAGACGCGACGAGAGTTGGATCAGCCGGCGTCGTGCGAAGACAAGCGGTTGATATTTCGCCGTTGAGAAGAGTGAACGATGCGATTTACTTGTTGACCACTGGTGCGAGAGAAGCGGCGTTCAGAAACGTTAAAACTATCGCGGAGTGTTTAGCGGATGAATTGGTCAATGCCGCCAAAGGGAGCTCGAACTCGTACGCGATCAAGAAGAAGGATGAGTTAGAACGCGTCGCCAAGGCGAACAGATAAATTACATACTATTAGTGTATTTTGTGGTGTTCTTGAAAACAAAATAGAGAGAGAGAGAGAGAGAGAGAGAGAGAGAGAGGGTGTATACATAAAAATAGAGTTGTCGACGCGGATGTTGTTGCGTAGCTCGGACATTTAGCAAAACGTAGTGTTTTTTTAATGAAATAAATTAAACGAACAAGATCAGAAATCGTCAAAAATTCTACACAAAACATCAACACACTCAAACTCACCACGTTCATATAATCTAAAAAATGGTCTCTGACACCGAAGCAATTGATGCTCTCAAATTGTTACCACACGAAATCTGCGAGCGTGGTTCAAACGGATGCTCGTTCAACTTCGTCTCAGACTCACACTGTGATGATGATGATGTTGATGATACTATTAATAACGAAAGCTCTTGTTCTTCTGTAAATATAAATAAAGGGAAAATCAAATGCACTGTAACACCTCGGAAAGAAAAGCTATCGAATGCGAATTCGATTGAATATAATTTTGATGGATCGAGATATTTAACCATCAGTACTATCAATAGTTCTTCGATGATGATGAATGAAGTGGAAATTTTCGATGGTGAGACGAATAAGAAATTGGGAGAACTTTCTATGAAAATGGTACAAGCGGCGACGTTTTCGCCGAAAGGAAAATTCGTTACGATCTATCAAAAAGGAGCAAACGTCGCAGGAGGAACGAAAGAGAAGAACCTTAGCGTGTGGAGGTTAGGAGATGGAGGCGATTTGGTTAAAGTTTTTGAGTGCTTTCAAAAGACATTCGTGAAGGCGGAGTGGCCGTATATGCAGTTTTCAAAAGACGATCGTTTATGCGCGAGATGTGTGACGAACGAAATTCAGTTTTATGATACAGATAGCTTTGGAGAGTGCTCGGATGAGGATGAGGATTCTAAGGGTAGCAGTTATAACATTAATAATAATAATAATAGTAAAATGAAGAGGATCAGAGTACCGGGTGTTGCTTTGGCAAAGTTGAGTTTAAGTGAGACAGAGCCAAAAATTGCAGTATTTGTTCCAGAAAATAAGGGTATTCCCGGTTCGGTTCGAATTTACAATTGTCCAACTGACTCTTCTAGTAATCTCGATTCAGACCCGCAACCGGTAGCACGAAAATCGTTTTTTAGAATATCTGAAGTCGATTTGAAGTGGGCTCCTGATGGATCGGCTCTATTAGTCTGCGGCTATTGTGAAGTAGATGCTTCTAATAAGAACTACTACGGCGAATCCAGTTTGCACTTTCTCGCCAGTGATGGATCCTTAGACTGTAAAGTTGATTTATCCAAAGAAGGTCCAGTACACGACGCGCAGTGGAGCCCAACGAGTGAAAATTTTGCCGTGTGCTACGGTTTCATGCCCGCAAAGACTTCTATTTTTGATGCAAAAAAATGTAAGGCCACTTATGAATTAGGCGCCGGCCCGCATAATACAATCCGATGGAACCCGTTTGGAAGGTTTATAATGCTAGCTGGGTTTGGAAATTTACCCGGAGATGTCAAGTTTTATCATCGTTTGTTTGATGGTAAATTTAAATTGATGGGTTCGTGTCGTGCTGCGTGTTCTGTCACAGCTGAATGGTCACCGTGTGGGAGAAGACTTCTGACTACAACTGTCGCACCACGGTTGAACGTAGATAACGGATTCAAAATTTGGCGCTATAACGGCGAATTATTGATTCATTTAGAACGGGAAAAGTTATATGAGGCCGTATGGCGACCGAGAAAAGAAGGCACTTTTCCGAGTTTAGGAATATCGAAAAACTCGAAACGCGTCGAAGGCGGTTCTTCAAATGGTTCCGCTAACAACGTGCCGGAAAAACCGGCCGCATTTGTTCCTCCTCATTTGAGAAATAAGAGCGCGTCATCGATTTCCGGCGGAATGGGTTCGCGTTCTAACAGCGGTAATTTTTCTTTAGCGACTGTTTCTGCAGAAGAGGCCAGAGTCGGCAAAGTCAAAGAAGCTGTTGACGCGATTGCGAAAAAATATTCACAACCGCAAAAGCGCGTCGTCCCAGGTGCAGAACCAGTACTAGAAGAAACTGCAGCACAAAAGAAGAATAGAAAAAAAGCCGAAGCGAAAAAAGCAAAAAAATTGCAGGAAGATACCGAAAAGCTAAAGCTCTAAAGTCGTTCGAATTGTTGTGATTCTGGTAATATATTTTAACACAGCTGTATAGTAGTTAGTTGTCTCTCTTTTTTTTAATGTTTTCTCCTCTTCCTCCTCTTTTTCGTCGTCGCATTCATTACGCCAAGTAAATGAAAGTGTTCTTGTCTTCTGGGCTCCTAGCAATAAACTCGGTTTCAATCAACTTCTCGATGCACTTCTTAACTTTTTTCACATCTGGAAGGAACAACTTCTTCAAAGAGTTGTTCACTTCCACTAGTAGTTGAGGAAGTTTCATCTGCTTCCTCGACTTCATCAAGCGAACAATCGCAGCCTCTATCGTATGCCCTCTGTCCAAGTCGACAACTTCGTTCACGACCTTTCTATCAATTTGCGTTATTTTCGGAATTTTAATTTTACGCGCCTTATCCGTGAAGTCATCATTGAACGTGATGACGTCCTCTTTCTCAATGAGTCTTTTTGATGGATTGCTCGTCTTCAAAAGCTTGTACTTCGAGAACATTATTGCCGGAAGTTCTTTTTTAACCGATTCCAAATCTAACTGCATCTTTTCACAAATATGTTCCACCGTCAACGAATCGTCGTCTCGAAATAGAAGTAAAATTACTGCTTGTATCGTCGAACAAGAGATTTCGATTGGTTTTTGTGCAAACTTGATGTTCAACGTAACGGAACCCAAGTCGTACAGCCAAGTCAATCTTCTCGAGTGGTGCGTGTCGCAGTAAAAATTAGTGTAATTCTGCACGCACTGAGTTAAGTCTCCCGATAACTGCATTTCAACATGCTTATACGTTGGCCAAGATCCATCGCTTAGGATTATTGTGCTTAAATCAACTTTAGCCACAGCTTGGTCGATTTTTGCGCCTTGCTCGCGCAACCACTCAAGATACTTTGGACTATTCTCTTTCGCCATTTGTAAATCACCGACCATTTGTTCCATTTTCTGCGTGAATTGTTGTCCGCACGAATGTTTCAGTTTTGAAAGCAACGAACGCTCGAGGTCTTCGCTCGCCGATGAATCGCTCAACAAACGATTCGCAAGCTTTTGCTTCGCATTTTCGGCGAATAAATCTTTGTCAGAAACGTACGCGAGTATCTTTACAATCTTTTCCAACTGCTCCTCGATTGCTTCGTCCGTTAACTTTTCTCTACCTCCCTTTTTCAAAATACCGTTGCAGAAGCTCGATAAAAGTTCAGCGGTCGTGACATCTCCGACGGATTTGTTGCAGAATCGTTCAAACGCTGCTTTGAATGCGTGTTGAAAAGTGACATCGTCGTTGAAGCACTCCGTCAAAAACGAAAGATACTTGTCGTGACACTTGATGACGTCTTGCACGTACGTTTGCTCAACCGCTGCTGGGAGAATTTGTTGTTTCCCAGAGGCGACCACTTCTTTATCCAAACTTTGCACTGCTGCTTCGACGAGCTCCATGCCTCTTTGCTCGACGTGCAATCTGAATGCTTCTGCGATTGGTTCGAGTCCATTCGGGATTCTGCTGAACAATCGAAACAAACGTGCCAAATCTTCTTTTCTATCGTTGTTGAGCAACCAAGAAACCCCAGAGTTTTCCTTAGCGAGAAGTGTCGTTTCGTGCGCTGCTAATATTTCTGTCTCAATTCTAGACAAGAGTTTCGGCTCCGTACTCGCGTGTAAATAGTGCTGGACTCTTTGTTTTTCCATGTTTAAGCACTGTTCTGCTTTGATCAAGTAATTCGGACAGGATTCTTCTTCTATCCAGGTCGCAGCTTGTCTCTTGTAATGCGACGCCGAGACGTTCAACATTGGCGTTTCAAAATCCAACTCGTACGCTTGCATCGGTTCGCTACTCGGTTCTAAGCCCATCTGAACGAAAATAGAAACGATCGACTTCATTAAGGTTCTATCGATTTGTTCCCCTTCGCGTTCTTTATCGATCAAACTCAACGCCGCGTCCTTCATTGCCACGGCAAGCTGCTTATAGACCTTTTCTCGGAAGCACATCATCCCGACATCCTTCAACGAAGCGAAAGAATGTCTTTGAATGTAATAGCGATCGAGATAGTTAAAAAATCTCGCCATCCATCTAACCATGATATCGTGATTCTTCCATCTGACGTCCAGTTCCTTCAACAAAAACTCCCCATTTTTCGTCTTCAAAGCTTTCATGACAACCTCTTCGATATAGTTCTCAAACACTTCTTTATATTTCTTATATAAAGTCTCCGAGTAATCGTGCGGAGGTTTCTGCGTGCACATGTCGTAGCACGTCCTGTTTTATTTTTTGTCAGCGCATTGATTTAACGCGTACGCGCAGTAGTGTTTGTGAGTACTTTTGAAAATACGTAGTACATACACTAGAGACTTAAGTTCAAGAGAGCGCGCGTTCTGTTCTGAAGAAGACCGAACAGAACAAAACAAAACACGCTGACCTACGGGCAGAGGAGAAGACCAAAGAAGAGGAAGATTAAAAAAAATGAAAACGCGCGAACGAGTATGATACTACTAACGTACGTGTAATGTCCCATGAACTCCGTTGCATTGAACTCCTCCGCGTTCTCCCCTTTGTCCAGAATATCCCTAAGCTTCGTTATTCCAATCTGTGCATATTTAAAATAAGAAACGTGTGAAACATGTATTCGAGATCTCTCTCAAAAGCTCTCAAACTCTCGCCATTCGTGACTTTGTTTTTGTATAGAGCTAAAAGCACGCACGCGCGAACAAACAATAACACTACTAAAATAAGAAACGTGTGAAACATGTATTCGAGATCTCTCTCAAAAGCTCTCAAACTCTCGCCATTCGTGACTTTACTAAAATAAGAAACGTGTGAAACATGTATTCGAGATCTCTCTCAAAGCTCTCAAACTCTCGCCATTCGTGACTTTGTTTTTGTATAGAGCTAAAAGCACGCACGCGCGAACAAACAATAACACTACTAATCACACTCTACTGATCACCTGTATGCGTTCCCACCCATTTCTTAAGTGTATGACCTCTTTGTTTGCTAAGGGCATATTTCGGTCTTCTCTTCTCTCTCTCTCTCTTGCCTTTGATTTATTTATTTTATTTTCTATTATACGTTATACGTGTGATTGTTTGTGGACTTATTGATTGTGATTTTGATCGTCGTGCTAAAATTATAGACATTTGACGCATAGCTGTGATGGCATCGCGAAACCGCTGCAGCGGGTTTCGACGAAAAGAACCAATTTCGTGATAAAACTGATGGTGGACGTTTTCCCCCTAACTCACTCACGGGGAATCCAAACCCACACAAAAAAAAGAGACAAAAAAACCCGCCAAAAAAGAGAACCCCCCCCCCCTGATAACTTAGGGTTTAGGGTTTCAGTCTAAATTTATTAGGGTTTAGGGTTTCATTATTGTTAGGGTTTAGGGTTGGACACCCTAAATATGCCAATTTTGTCGATTTAGTAATCATCATAACAACAACTTGTGTAAATTTATTTGTGATTTAATGTGATAAAATTATCGGTGAATTCAATCGTACGTGCGTTGATCTATTTATTATGTATTAATATCATCATAACAACAACTTGTATGAATATTTGTTTGTTTGAGATTAAGATTGAGATGAGTGTTGGTCTTGGTTTTGTTTTTGGAACAAACGAAGGATTGTAGTCTCTCTCAAACATAAAGAAGACACTTCGCGCACGTCGGGCGCTTCGCGCAATCGGGCGCTTCGCGCAATCGGGCGCTTCGCGCACGTCAGGCGCTTCGCCGCCTCTTTATTAGGCGCTTCGCGCCTCCTTTCGTAAGACGCTTCGCGCTTACTCCTTTTCGAAGCGCCTCTTTATTAAGCGCTCCCGCGCCTCCTCCTCGTAAGACGCTTCGCGCTTACTCTTTTTCGAAGCGCTTCGCGCACGTCAGGCGCTTCGCGTCGCGCCTCTATTTAGAAGCGCGCTTCGCGCAATCAGGCGCTTCGCGCCTACTCCTTTTTTTTTTCGATGCGCTTCGCGCGTTGCGCCTGTATTTGGAAGCGCGCGCTTCCCGCAATCAAGGCGCTTCGCGCCTGCTCGTTTTCGAAGCGCTTCGCGCCTCTTTATTAGGTAACGCTCTCTTATAAGCTCTTCTTGTTATTTAAGGAACTCTTCTATAGTAGAACGCTTATACAGCTTTCGCGTTTATTAGAAACGGTATTGACAAAAACTATCAACAAACTCTTGATTCTGATTCATTTTGATTACTTAGTAAACATAACCCAAATCTCGCCCTCGATCATATACTCCTCTTCTGGTATTTCCTCAAACTCTTCTTCTTCTCCTTCTTCTTCTTTGTCTATTATAAGAACGTCCTCGTTTTTGGTAGTTTTATTGGTAAGTATCTCATATATAATATATATATATATATATATATATATATATACATTCACGCACGCACTAAAACAGTTATACACGCGCACTGGGATCGATCGATCAATCGCTCGATCGATCGTGTTTGTTTATTATTCTTATTCTTATTATTCTTATTATTTAATAGAGTGTGTTTTTCTGTCACTGTTTGGTCTGATGGTTATTATTTTTTTCGAGAGGCCTCGCGCTCTCAAAATGTCAAAACTCTCTCTCTCTCTCCTCTTTTAAAATTCAAAAAATACACAGCAATCATTAATTAGCGCACGCGACTCCAAGTAATTTCTCGAGCACAAACGACGTCGCAATCCCCCGATTTACATAGAAGAGTGGATTCTGACAAACACGCGCTCTAATAATAATAAGTAGTAGTAGTACATTTATGAAAGTTTCAGTATTATTATAAAGTCTTTGTTTAAGAAACAGCATCGTAATAATAAGCAACCAATATATATTATTATAGGTAATATGCTAAATTTTCTCGATATACGATATATACGCCTCTCCGTACGCGCTATAGTACAAATATCGATTTCGTTTCGATTTCGTTCCAATAATATATATGTAATCACCTCAAACGCGATTCTTCTTCTTCTTCATCATCTGCTTCTCAATGATATTAATAAAGAAAAGCTTAACACAACCTTCTCGTTCGTTTTCAAAAAGCAAACTTCTCTCTCTATACTCTCTCAAACTCGCTCTTCCAGCGGTGAAAGACGATTCTAATAAAGTCGACACGCATCGTTCATCGGCAGCAAAACCACACGGAAGGGCTTTCTTCCTGCTTCTTCCCAAAGAAAGAAGCATAATAAAACGTTTGACTTTATTACAATACAAGAATAGAAAGTAGTAGTAGTATCAGAGTATCCAAGCAAAAAGAAGAAGTACTCTTTATCAACACCGACCAAGTCATACATAAGATCGCCTTCTTCCTCTCGTTTACTTATTATTATTATTCATCGTCATCATCGTCGTCGTCGTCGTGATCTTATATTTAAAGCAACGTTGTTCAATTTGTACTCCTCTCGTGCTCATCAAGAAGAAGAGAGAAGGGGAAGAGAAGAAGAAGAGAGAAAATCAACAATCATCATCATCAATAAGGAGAAGAAGATCCTCTCTCTCATATACTCTCTCTCTTGTTTCATCACACTCATAACAACAACAACTATAATCTTCTATAAAGTAATAGTAATAGTAAGTAAGAAATATGCAAACTCTTTTCTATATATATATGTATATATATAGTTCTTCGTTCTTTTAACTCTTTCGTCTTTGATGCTCTCTGATGATGTTTGTTTTGTGAACACCATCAACAACAATTTTAATTTTAATTTTAATTTCTCATCCGTCATCATCAATCATCATCATCATCATCATCAATCATCATCAATATCATGCAATAGTAGTAGTGAGAATAAACAACTATGTACATCCATAATAACAGTATATAGTAGTTCTTCGAGAGTGAGAGTGAGTGAGTGAGTGCGCGCGTGTAGTAGTAGTCATAATAGTAATAGTAATAACAGTGTTGTTCTGATGCTGATGATTGATGATTGTTTGTTTTTTGTCCTTGTTTTTGGTGATGCCCATCAGGAGCCCAGCACGGCAGCAGTACTAACACCCCATGATCCTCATAACAACAACTTGTATAAATTTTTTTTTGCAAGGGCGGGATATACAATCATCACAATAAAATTTGAGATAAACTTTCTACACTATAAATTCTATTAAGTGTTTATCTCGCGCTCGTGGTAATAATAATGGCGACTTTTACAGCACAAGTAAGTAATAAATTTATGAATAGAATTTATGATATATATTTTCTATGATAATTCGCGTTCGCTTCTTATGTTTGTTCATAGATGTATAT
>Ga0115001_10002073_pt1 | contig 15433 bp, 12 predicted proteins | sample ArcticOcean_MG_C_12_FD_89869 | JGI IMG/M metagenome (GOLD analysis project Ga0115001, IMG submission 89869) | Marine microbial communities from western Arctic Ocean - ArcticOcean_MG_CB8_130 | ecosystem: Environmental > Aquatic > Marine > Oceanic | place: Arctic Ocean: Canada Basin | collected... | reverse complement strand
GAGTCCGTTGGCCAGTCGATGCGTGACCAGACCGACATTGCCGACTTCGCAGGCAAGCGCCACGTGTCGTACCTGCCGCTGGCCCACGTGATGGAGCGCCTGCTCGGCCACTACTACATGATCGATTTCGCTACAAGGGTGTACTGCTGCCCTGAGACCTCGCAAATGCCAGCAACCGTCCGCGAGACCAAGCCGAACGTCTTTATCGGCGTCCCGCGGGTGTGGGAGAAGATGTACGCCGGTGTCACCGCCGCCATCGCTGCCGACCCAGTGAAGGAGCAGCAGTTCAACGACGGCGTCGCCGCGGCACTCCCGATCATGGAAAAGATGACCGCCGGCACCGCCACCGACGAAGAGATCGCCACCTGGAACTTCCTCGACGAAGTTGGCTTCAAGGCCATTCGCGGAATGATCGGTCTCGACGAAGTCGAGATTGGCATCTCCGGTGCCGCTCCGATCCCAGCCGAGATCCTCGGCTGGTTCCGCGCAATCGGTGTCCCGCTCAGCGAGGGCTACGGCATGTCCGAGACCACCGCCGTGCTCTCCTGGTCGGCGGCTGCAAAGCCGGGCTATGTGGGCCGACCTGCAAACGGTGTCGAGATGAAGATCGCCGAAGACGGGGAGATTCTGGCTCGTGGCGGCAACATGTTTGAGGGTTACCTCGGGCTACCCGGCAAGACTGCTGAATCAATCGACGGCGAGGGCTGGGTGCACACCGGCGACATCGGCATCATCGATGACGATGGGTACCTCAAGATCGTTGACCGCAAGAAGGAACTGATCATCACTGCGGGCGGAAAGAACATCAGCCCTGCCAACCTCGAGGCAGCGCTCAAAATGATCCCGCTGATCGGCCAGGCCTGCGCGGTCGGCGAGCAGAAGCCGTTCGTAACAGCACTGGTGGTTCTCGACCCCGACGCAGCTGCGGCTTGGGCGAGCGAGCATGGTCTTGAAGGCGACGCCGCCACGTTGGCCGCACTGGCGCAAAACGCTGACGTGATCGCCGAGGTCGAGGCCGGCCTCCTCGTGGCCATGTCTAACTTCAACAATGCCGAAGCCGTCAAGAAGGTCAAGGTGCTCGGCGCTGAGTGGCTCCCCGACACCGACCTGCTGACACCGACGTCGAAGCTCAAGCGTCGCGGCATCCTCAACACCTTCGCCGACCAGATCGAAGCCCTCTACAAGAAGTAGTCAGCCAATCAGGCGGTAGCCGACGCCTCGAGCTGTCACAATCAGCTTGGGGTGGTCGGGGTGCTCTTCGACCTTTACCCGGAGGCGTCGAACGTGAGCATCGACCAACCGGGAGTCGCCGAGGTACTCATAGCCCCACACGCGTTCGAGGAGTTGGTCGCGCGACAGTACGGCTCCGGCGTGGTCGGCGAACTCGACGAGTAGGCGAAACTCGGTCTTGGTCAGACTGACTTCCTTGCCGCTCTTCAGCACGATTCCTTGCTCGCGGCGCAGCTCGATGTCGCCGAACACGCTTGCGGCGGGCACCGCGGACGCGTCCTGGAGGTGGACACGACGAAGCAGCGCACGAATGCGTGCTGCGAGCTCTTTCGGGACGACCGGTTTGGTGACGTAATCGTCGGCACCCGCTTCGAGCCCGGCAACCATGTCAACCGTGTCGGTCTGTGCGGTGATGATGATGATTGGCACGATGCTCTTGACACGAAGGGCACGGCACACCTCGAAGCCCGACATATCGGGAAGCCGGAGATCGAGCAAGATCAGATCGGCGGAGTACGACTCGAATGCAACAAGACCTTCGCTGCCGTTTGCGGCTTGGCGCACCGAGTATCCCTCGTCTTCGAGAGCGAGAGACAGTGCAAGCCGGATGGCGTCGTCGTCTTCGATGAACAGCAGTGACTCCATCAAATCGGATAGTACAACACCTTCCAATGGTACAACACCTCAGCTAGACGTCAGTTTTCGGAAGGTTTTTGGCTATCGGTTGCTTTGTTACAGAAATCGCACAGGTCGCGAATTGATCTGTCACACAAGAGGGCCAGATTAATAACTGTTCACGCTGCCCCGGTGAGACATCTTCCTCCCCCTGATGTCTCACCGGCAGCGCGAGAACTCGTCGCCGATTGGTACGGCGAGAACCTTTCGCCGATTGGTACGGCGAGAACCTTTCGCCGATTGGTACGCAGAGAACCTTTCGCCGACGTGACTCTTTCACCTTATTGACCTGCAACACTCTTATCCTGTGGCTCGGCAACGCTCTCTCCGCCTTCGCACTCGCGTGACGCTTTTCTTCGCGTTTATTGCCCTCTTCGCCGGGTCAGTCTTGATCGGCGTGACGTACGGATTTGCACGAAGCACGCTCCTCGCCCGTGAGAACACTGCCGCTCGTGACCAGACCATCATCCATGCCGACCTCCTCCGGCAGCAGCTCGAGGAGAACCCTCAGACGATCAACGTTTTTGTCGACACGGAACTCCGATTCAGAATCGATGACGACGGCTTTGCAAACCTCGGTTCGCTCGACCCGACACGTCCTCGAGCCGGCACCAACACGCAGCGAAGGATCGACGATTACCCAGAAGTCATCGTCAACGCCGTTGAGCAACGCAAGAACGGTACCGCGTACGTCGGGATCGACGGCCAGAACTATGTGGTTGTCGGCGTCTACATCGGTGCGTTCGATGTCGGCTACTACGAGGCATTTCCACTCGGTGACACGGAACGCACGCTTCGCGCGATCTTTACCGCCCTCGCCCTCGGCGGCATCGGCACGCTCGTCCTGGCGACCCTGTTTGGCTTTTCGACCAGCCGCCGCCTACTGCGTCCGCTGAGCCGTGTTGCCGACGCCGCTGAAGAAATCGCGTCGGGTGGACTCGACACCCGTCTCGACGAGGAATCCGATCCCGATCTCGACCGTCTGGCCGGCTCGTTCAACGACATGGCCGACGCCGTTCAAACTCGTATCGAACGCGAGGCTCGCTTCGCATCAGACGTTTCCCACGAGCTGCGCTCACCCATTACGGCACTCACCGCCGCTGTCGAGGTGCTCGATGCCCGCCGTGAGGAAGTGCCTGAACGCACACGTCAAGCACTCGATGTTGTTGTCAGCCAGGTGCGCAGGTTCGACAGCATGGTAATCGACCTGCTTGAGCTGTCACGTCTCGACGCCGGAGCGACTGACCTCAACGTCGAGCGGCTTGACATCGTCGATCTGACTCGCCGTATCGCTACCCGCTATGGCGCGGTTGACGTGCCAATCGAGGTTGCTCACCGGACTCGCACCGAAGTCTCCATCGACAAGGTCCGCTACGAACGTATTCTTGGCAACTTGGTCGAGAACGCACAACACCACGGCGGCGGCGCGCTCTTGATCCAGTTGGCACCAGTCGTCAAACATCGAATGCGGATCACTGTCGAAGATGGCGGGCCCGGTGTGGCGCGTGGCGAGCGAGAACACATCTTCGAGCGGTTCGCCCGTGGCAGTTCCGCTCGCCATCGAATCGGCACAGGGCTCGGTCTGGCGTTGGTCGCTGAACACTGTGCTGCCATGGGTGGCGCTGCCTGGGTCGAAGACCGTCAAGGCGGTGGGGCACGCTTCATTGTCGAACTGCCGTGCGAGGTGAACGCATGACGCATTCGATCAGACGACGCATCGTCGCTGCGGCACTCGTGCAGCTGCTCGCTGTCATCGCTGTTGCCTGTTCTGTTCCGACAGGTGACTCGACGTTCCAGTCGATTGACGGCAACGAAATCCCCGGTGGCCTGAATGATTCGACGACTACCACGTCGACAACCACGACCACAACGACCACCACATCGCTACCCGACACCCCCGAATCAACCGTCGAATTGACGACAACCACCACGCCGGCCCCTGCTGAAATGGTCGATCTGCACTTCATCTCCCGGGGGCTTCTCGCCGTTGTCGAGACGGAACTCATCGCACGCCGCGATCTCAATCAGATCGTGGTTGCGCTCGAACAGGGCCCTCCACTCGGCAGCGGCTTCAGCTCGTTCGTGCGGCGCGGGCTGATCGTCGGCCAACCGACAGTCGAAGGCGGCGTGATCACCATTGATCTCGATGCCGATGTTTACGACCTCATCCTTGCCCGAAACCAACGCCAAGCGATCGCCCAAATCGTGTGGACATTCCTCCAGAACAGTACGGCGATCGGCCAGGTTGCTTTCACCCTCGACGGGGACCCGTTCCCCGTGCCGGCTGACGGCGGCGACCGGGATTTCGCAGCGATCGACGACTTTGCGTCACTTGACCCGGGGACGCCACGCTCGACTGTCGAACCACCCAGTCAGATTCCCATCGAACCGACCACCGGAACGAGCTTGCCCGCGTAGTTCAGTAACCGAGGCGCTGAACGCGTTCCGGCTTTCGTTGCCAGTCTTTGTCGACCTTGACCCGCAGTTCGAGGTAAACACCCTCGGGAAGCTGCTTGCGGGCAAGCTCGCCCGCACGCTTGAGGATCAACCCGCCCTTGCCAATCACCATGCCCTTTTGGCTATCACGCTCGACGATGATGTTGACTCGGATACGAGGCCATTCCCATTCGGCGACTTCGGTGGCGATTGAGTACGGCAACTCGTCACGGGTGACAGCAAGCAGCTGTTCGCGAACGAGTTCGGCCACCCACTTCTCTTCGGGGAGGTCGGATACCTCGTCGTTGGGGAAGTACTGGGGTCCCTCGGGCATCGAAGCGGCGAGGTAGTCAACGAGGGGCCCGATGCCCTCGCCGTTCTTGGCCGACATGGGGAAGTACTCCTTGGCACCGAGCGAGCTCGCTGCCTGAAGCATGCCGAGCACCTGTTGGGGTTTGGCCACGTCAGTCTTGTTGACGATCACGATTGCCTTGGACACATCGATTCGGTCTGAAACCCAACGATCACCCTTACCAAACGGCATCGTGGCGTCGAGCACCAGGCAGGTGACATCAACGTCTTTGGTACTTTCAATCGCCGTCGCGTTGACCCGCTCGCCGAGGGCGGTGACCGGCTTGTGGAGGCCCGGCGTGTCGACAAAAATCAACTGGCTCGTCGGGCGGGTGAGCACACCCATGATGCGATGTCGGGTCGTTTGCGGCTTGTCGGAGACAATGCTGATCTTGCGCCCGCAGATCGCATTCACCAGCGATGACTTCCCGACGTTCGGGCGACCGACGAAGGTCACGAAACCTGACGTATAACTGTCACTGGCATCGGTCGTTTCTTCGGTCACATCGTCAGTGTGCCAGGCTCAATTACATGACGCGCACGATCAACGGCATCGATGAGATGAAGACCCTCGTTGGCGAGCACCTCGGCTGGTCCCCGTACACCGAGATCACCCAGGAACAAGTCCAGAAATTCGCCGAAGCAACAGGCGATCACCAGTGGATTCACATCGATGTCGAACGTGCTACAGCTGGCCCATTCGGTGCCCCGATCGCTCACGGTTACCTCACTCTGTCGCTCGGCCCAAAGCTCTCGCCGCAGGTGTTCGGGGTCTCGGGCGTCGCGATGGGCGTCAACTACGGCGCTGGCAAGATCCGCTTTCCCAGCCCCGTACCCGTTGGCTCCAACATTCGCCTCGGCATCACCCTCGTGTCCGTCGACGACATCGCCGGTGGCGCGCAAGTCACCCAAGAGTTTGTTTTCGAATGCGAAGGCGCTGCCAAACCGTCGTGCGTCGCAGAAGTGATCTTCCGCTATTACGTCTAAGTCACCACCAGATGACCGAGGCCACGCCGATCGACGTACCGCTCGCAGCGGTCCATGAAGCAATCGCTGCGTCGCGGCCTGACGAGTACTGCCTCGTTTTTCGCGACCGGCGGTTCACCTGGCAACAGATCACCGACCGCACCAGGCGGCTTGCCAACGCGCTGCTCGACCGCGGCCTGGGCTGCCACACCGAGCGATCCGAACTGGCCAACCACGTCAGTGGGCAAGACCACCTCGCGATCTATCTCCACAATGGCAACGAGTATCTGGAATCGATGCTCGGTGCGCTGAAGGCTCGCGTCTGCTCGATGAACGTCAACTACCGGTACGTCGCCGAGGAACTGCATTACCTTCTGACCGATGCACAGGCCACCGCCATTGTGGTGCACAGTCAGTTCGCCCCGACGCTGGCCGAAGTGTTGCCGCAGTTGCCTCACCTCAGGGTGATCCTGCAGGTCGATGACGAGTCTGGAAACGATCTCCTCCCCGGCGCTGTTTGGTACGAAGACGCACTGGCAGCAGCCTCGCCAGAACGGCCCGCCGTCGACTGGAGTGGTGACGACCTCTACATGCTTTACACCGGCGGCACCACCGGGATGCCAAAGGGCGTGATGTGGCGCAACGGCGATGCCATGGTCGAGTGCTTTGGCGGTTCCCGCACGGCCCAAACCGTTGACGGATTTGTCGCCGAAGCCAATACCGGGCTCAGGGCGCTCCTTGCTCCCCCCTTCATGCACGGCGCCGGGCATTGGATGAGTTTCCGTACATGGCTCGGTGGCGGGACCGTTTTCGTGCAGTCGGTTCCGGAACGGCTTGATCCGACCGACGTGTGGTCGTTGATCGAGCACGAAGGCCTGAATTTCCTGTTGATTGTCGGGGACGCCTTTGCTCGCCCGCTGCTCGACGAACTAGAAACTCCGACCGGCCGCGATGCGTACGACCTCTCATCGCTGACGGTTCTGCTCTCTGGCGGAGCTGCTCTGTCGGCGCCACTCAAGAACGAATTTCTTCAGCTTCTTCCGACCGTGATGATCGTCGACGGGCTCGGCTCGTCCGAGGCCGGCGGCCAGGTCTCCCACGTGTCGGCCGGCGGCATTTCCTCAACGGGCACCTTCGAACTCACGCCCGGCAATGTGGTGCTGTCTGCTGACCTCGATCGGGTGCTTGAGCCGACCGAGCAGGAGACCGGCTGGCTCGCCAAAACCGGCCGATTGGCGCTCGGCTACCTCGGCGATGAAGCCAAGACGCAGCGTACCTATCCAATCGTTACCGGCCGGCGCTACGCCGTCCCGGGCGACCGGGCTCGCTTCAAGAATGACAATCCAAACGATCTCATCGTCGAGCTCCACGGTCGCGACGCGGTCACGATCAACTCAGGCGGCGAGAAAATCTTTGCAGAAGAGGTCGAAGCCGCAATCAAAGCCCATCCGGCAATCTACGACTGTGTCGTTGCGGGCCGCCCGAGCGACCGGTGGGGTAGCGAGGTGGTGGCTGTGGTGAGAATTCGCGATGGCCATGACGCCAATGACGCAGCGCTCCTCGCCGAAGCGCAACGCCACATCGCGCGGTACAAGCTGCCCAAGGCCATCGTCCGTGTCGAACACGTTGTGCGCTCGCCCAGTGGCAAAGCTGACTACCGATGGGCGAAGACGATTGCCAGCAGGTGATCTGAGCAATTCGCAACACGAGAACACGGCTGGGCCCTATCGTGACAACTGCGATAGTGGTGATAACGGTGATATTCGCGCACTGCAACTGAACCCCATATTGAACGTCCATCGGACATCTCGAACACGTGAAAGGATGGCCTGACATGGGTCTTCTCGACAAACTCAAAGGCGAACTCGTTGACATCATCGAGTGGATGGACGACTCCCGATCCACACTCGCGTGGCGCTTCCCGCGCTACAAGAACGAGATCAAGAACGGTGCACAGCTCATTGTTCGCGAAGGTCAGAAAGCCGTCTTCGTCTATCGGGGCGCGCTCGCCGACCAATTCGAGCCGGGTCACTACGAGCTCACGAGCGAAAACCTCCCCATCATGTCGACGCTGCAGGGCTGGAAGCACGGCTTCAACAGCCCGTTCCGCAGTGAGGTCTACTTCATCAATACCCGACCGGTCACCGACCTGCGCTGGGGCACCCCGCAGCCCGTCACGATCCGCGACCCCGACTTCAAAATGGTGCAAATTCGGGCCAATGGGCTGTGCGTCGTCAAGATCGCCGATGTTGAAATCTTCTTAAAGGAAGTGATCGGTACCGATTCAGCCGTCGAAGCCGACGAAATCGCCGAGCTGCTGCGTCGGGTCATCTCGATGGCATTCTCCGACATGGTCCTTGCGACTGGCCTCGGCGCTATTGACCTGCAGGGCCAGCAAGTAGCCCTGTCCACGAAGCTTGCCGAGTTCGTGCAAGAGCGCGTTGACGACGAGTTCGGCCTCTCAATCCCTGAGATGACGATGAACATCTCGCTGCCTGACGAGATCACGCAGGCGATGACCCGCGGCGTGGCCAAGGGCGTCGAAGCATCCGGTTTCGTCGAGAACGTCGACCTCAACAAGTACCAGCAGGCTCAAGTCGCCGATTCCATGCTCGCTGCTGCTCAGAACGAGGGCGGCTCGGTTATGGGCGACATGATGCAGATGGGGATGGGCGCCATGATGGCTGGCCAGATGGCCCAGAGCATGCCGGGTATGGCCCCCGGTCAGCAGGGCGGTCAGCAGTCATCCACCGCCCCAGCGCCCGCCGCAGCACCTGCTCCCCCACCGCTGCCCGGCCAGACCGTTTACCACGTCGATCACGGTGGCCAGTCCGGTGGTCCGTACAACATGGCCCAGATGCAGGCCGGCATTCAGAACGGACAGGTCACCGGCCCGACCCTCGTTTGGGCACAGGGAATGGCTGCATGGGCCCCGGCTCAGTCGGTTCCCGATCTGCAGGCCCTATTTTCCGCTCCGCCGCCCATGCCGCCGACAAGCGCCACGCCGCCACCGGTACCGCCGCCTGCACCAACAGCCGAATGAGCAACCAGTCACCGCCGCCCTTGCCTGACCCTGGCGGCTCAGCGCCACCGCCACCACCGCCACCGCCACCGGTCACCGGTAACGAAGCGGCCCCACCGCCACCGATCATCGGTAACGAAGCGGCCCCCGTCGACGAAGCTTCGTCGCTCGATTCGATGGCGATGAAGCACAGCACCGAAGACAGTCGCACCTATCCATGTGGTGCCTGCGGCGGCGAGTTGCACTTCGACATCGGGTCGCAAATGCTGAAGTGCGCGCACTGTGGGAACACGCACGAACTTGTTGAAGGTGAAGGGGGCCAGGTCATCGAGAACGACCTCCTCGCTGCGCTCCAACTCATCAAGTCCGCCAAGCAGGACCACCAGGCGAACTTCGTCGGAGTCGACAAGGAGATCGTCTGCCAAAACTGCGGCGGGCATACCACCTTTTCCGGCACACTCACGGCCGAGAAGTGCCCGTACTGCGCCACGCCGATTCAGCGTGACGACGTGCACGACGCCCCCGATCGCTTCCCGGTCGACGGCGTTCTGCCTTTCTCGATCGACGACAAGCAGGCCAAAGAATTGATCGAGAAATGGATCAGCAAACGCTGGTTCGCCCCCTCTGAATTCAAGACCTACGGCCGCACCGGCGCATTCTCCAGCGTCTACACGGCCTACTTCACGTACGACGCCGACACTCGCACGAACTACACCGGCCGGCGCGGCGACAACTACACCGTCACCGTCGGCCACGGTGATAACCGTCGCACCGAAACTCGTACAATGTGGACCTCGGCTCGAGGCCAAGTCAACGACAGCTTTGACGACATTGCCGTGTTCGCGAACGAAGGATTCGAACGCAAGCGGATTGAGAAGCTTGAGCCCTGGCCAACAGAGGCCGCCAAGCCATACTCGGCCGAGTACGCCGCTGGCCACCTCGCCCGCACCTACGACAACGACGTCGAAGAGTGCCTTCCCGAGGCGACAGCGCGAATGGAGACCGAGATCCGTGAAACCGTCCGACGCGACATCGGTGGCGACCAGCAGGACATCCGCTCGATGAACATCAGCTGGCTGAAGATGACATACAAACATCTACTGCTGCCGATCTGGCTGCTCACGGTGATCTATGAGAACAAGCCCTTCCAGGTCTACATCAACGGTGTTACCGGCGAAGTCCACGGCGCCCGACCGTTCAGCAAGGTCAAAATCATCACTGCCGTCGTCATCGCCGTCCTGGTGATTGCTTTGATTGCGGTTGCGGTCTCAGCCGGAGGAAGTGGTTAGGTGATTGTCTCTTTCATCCTGCTCGCAACTGTCATCGGCATCGTCGGGTTCGGGGTGGCACTCTCAGTCCGCGGAAAGCGCGACTTCGCCAAGCAGAACGAAGTGGTTCCTGGCAAGAAGTCACCGGCACCTGCGTCGTGGGCCGGCGCACATTCGCCCGAAGCCAAGCTGCACCGTCGACTCGGCGACGCCGTGCGGGCAGCAAACGGCAACCCTGAGCTCATCGAACTCGGTCTCGCCATCCAGACCAAGCAAATCGAGGCCGAAGCTCTGGCCATCGACGAGCGACTCGTCGCTGCCGCGGGGTTGCCCACCAGCCACCGCGCCGGCGCCGTTGCCGAATTCATTCCACAAGTCGCCGCACTAGAAGACGCAGTTGCTGCGCTGATCAAGAGCACCACCGTCAATGACTCAAAGCGACTGCTCGAACAGGCAGTTTCCGATGCCGACATTAAGCTCCAGGCACTCGCAGAAGCTCGGGCCGAGATCGAGGCTGTCGACCGCTCCGCCAACGGCACCCTGCCCGAAGCTGTCCCGGAAACTATTCCCGAACCCAGTCCCGAACCCAGTCCCGACGTCGAGCAGGGCAAGGCAACGGGCTGAGCCCTGCCCTAGCCTGAGCGTGTGAGTAACACACGTTCCTGGGATACCGAAAAGCTTCCGGAGGGCGAAGCGAAGGTTGCTGCCGTTCGAGACATGTTCGATGCGATTGCGCCGAAGTACGACCGGCTCAATCGCATCATCTCGTTCCGCCTCGATGTTCGCTGGCGAAAGCGTGCCGTCCGCGATCTTGCGCTGCCAGCCGGCAGCACCGTGCTCGACCTCGCAAGCGGCACCGGCGACCTCTGCATCGACCTCAGCAAGGCTGGCATGGCGCCAGTCTCGATGGATTTGAGCTTCGGGATGCTCTCGGCCGATCGATCCGGGAGCCCGCGAGTCCAGACCGACATCCTGCGACTCCCGGTCCCTGACGCCTCGGTCGACGGTGTGATGTGTGGCTTCGCACTTCGCAACCTGCTGGACCTTCCGACGTTTTTCAACGAACTGGGCCGAGTCGTCAAGCCGGGCGGGCGAATCGCTCTCCTCGACGTCAGCGTTCCCAAGAACCGCGTAGTCCGCTGGGGCAACGGCATCTACTTTGGGAAAATCGTGCCCAAGATCGGTGCGGCGTTGTCCGACGGCCCGGCATACGCCTACCTTCCGAAGAGCGTTGCCTACCTTCCCGAACCCTCAACCATGGTCAGCGCGCTCCAAGCCGCAGGGTTTGCCGATGCCGAACATGCTCAGCTGTCAGGCGGGCTCACCCAATTGATGGTCGGTACGCGGGCCTGACCGCTGCTGTGATGCACGCAGTCACTCGACCGCTCTCCGAACTGATCAGCTCAGACCGAGCCACACCGGACCTCAATGACATCGCAGGAAGCGATGGGTTCTTGTTCGTCCGGGACGGAGTCGGCGTTGCGGGCCGCGGTGTCGCTGCACGTGTTCCCATCGACGAATCAGTCGGATGGCTTGCGGCCATCAATCACCGATCAACCGTCGACGGGGTCACGCCGCGCGCAATGGGGTCCGTACCCTTTCGACCCGGCGCCGATGGTTATCTCGTCGTTCCCGCCGTCCTTGTCGGCAAGCGCGCCGACGGCGTGCAGTGGGTGACCACATTTGACGATGCCGACCCGACTGACGCGCTCACACCACCGGCCCAGCCGGCCCCGACAGCCACGAACTACTCGATTGGTCACAGCACACCCATCGGCACGTACTTGGCCGCTGTCGCAGCAGCGCGCGATGCTGTTCGAGCCGGCCAGCTCACCAAAGCAGTGATTGCCCGCCCGATCACCGTCACGGCCGACCAACCGATTGATGTCGGTTCGGTGCTTCGTCGGCTGAAGGCGTCGTTCGGATCGTGCTACCGGTATTCGATCGACGGCCTGATCGGCGCCTCACCTGAACTCCTCGTCGAAGTTGATGGCGCTGTCGTTCGTTCACATCCGCTTGCCGGCACAACGCCGAGGACCGGGGATCCAGCCGATGATGCGGCGCTTGCCACCGAACTCAAGGCCAGCAGGAAGAACCAGATCGAACACCGCATCGTGATCGACGAGGTGCACGACACGCTGCTGCCCTGGGCGAGTTACCTCGACTGGGAGCCCGAGCCGTCCATCGTCACGGTTGCCAACGTCCAGCACCTCGGGACCCGAATGGAGGGCATGCTGAGCCAGCCAGGGCCAAGTGTGATTGAACTCGTGCGGGCGCTGTTGCCAACTCCCGCACTTGGTGGCCACCCCCGGTCGGACGCGATCGAGCTGATTGAGCGAGTCGAGGGCTTCGAGCGAGGTCGGTACGGAGGCGCAGTCGGCTGGGTCGACGCAACCGGCAACGGCACGTGGGCGGTCACCATTCGCTGCGCCGAGCTGTCTGTTGACCGACTCGTTGCCCGGCTGGTTGCCGGCGGTGGAATCGTTGCCGAGTCGGAACCGTTGTCTGAACTCGCCGAGACCCAAGCCAAGTTTCAAGCCATGCTCAGCGCTCTCGTCCGGCCGTAGCTGTACTTCGTCGACACAAGCCGCTGATTCACTCGAGCGCAACCGACCAGCGCTACTGTCGTCGGGAGCTGGGGTCCACACCGGCAATCGTGAGCAGATCGACCATCGTGAAGTCGACCCCCACCGAACCGGTCCGCTGCGCAAGCGTTGGACGCCAAGGACCGCCGCCGGTCTCCGTCGAGTTGAGATAACTCGTCGGGTCCGCTTCAAGAATGCCGACGAAGACCTCGCCGACGATGCGCCCCCCAACCGGGCCGAGGTGCAGACCGCCTGCAACGACATCAGCTTCACGGAGCACGTAGAAGAACAGCGGCGTCGATCGGTCAAGGTTCGCGCCCAGCTGACCCACATCGCTCAAATCTCGCGCACTCAGTCGGTCGACACCCATCGCGTCTGCCACGCGCTGCCCCGACGGGATCCCCCACGTGATGTGGCGCAGCAAATTGCGGGTAGCTAACGACGTTGGGCCGACGTCTTCGCCACGCGCTGTTGGAATGGCGAACATCGGCAACTGAAACAACGGCGTTGACATCGTCGTGTCAATCACCTTGTTTGGTTTGACCTCACCGTCACCGAAGTCGAAGAACGTCTGCCAGCCGATGAAGCGTCGTTCCGCACGATGGCGGCCGGTGAGATCCTCGGGGTCGTCACCAGAAGCATCTGGATTGAACACCATGGCGAAGAACGGATCGCCATGGTCGCCAGCCAGGTTCGCTCGGTACGACGGCCGGATCATCGAGTGCCCGAAGCGATAGGCCGCTGTCTGGAACTCGAGCGGAATCCGAGCGATGTCGGGCGTGTACACCTGGCGGCCGTTGCCGACGATGTCGTCGACCATCCCCTGGCCAACGAACTGCGGCAGGATCTCGTGCACGATGATCCACTGGTAGTGGTGTCGAACGATCTGTTGCGTCGCCTCGAAGTTCGCCGCCGTTGGGGTCGGGCCGGACACATCGGCCAGCACGGCATTATGGAACATGATGAAGGCACACTGCAGCCCTGAGAGCATCAGGTTCTCGTCGTTGCGATCGTCGCCAAGAATTGCGTTGCCGTCGTCGTCTCGGAGAAGATCCTCGAACTGACCGCCCGATTCGATGCGCAGCCTGAAGCCCTCGTACAGCTCGGGCGATTCATCGGGCCCACCGCCGTACACGCTGTCAAGGTCGAACGTTGCACTTCTCAGGTTGGTGCTCCGACGTACTGGTGTCGCTCGGCCGAGGCGAAAACCCGCGTCGCGGGTGACGTCGTGATCGAGGAATTGGCTCATGAACGTAACGCCAGCTGGATGCGTCGGATTGTCCCGGTTGTTCGGACTGAGGTCGGGCTCGGTGATTAGGCGAATCGGACCAACCTCGAGCGGATCGTTGGCGTCCATCATTCCGCCTGGCCGGCCCATCTCGATCAATGCCTCGCGAAGCTCCCGGCTTGGCTCGGCAAACGACGGCAAGTCAAAGAGGCGTGAGAATCGGTCCGGCGACGCGGTGCTGCCCTGGGGCTGGTCGGCGTTGTTCTCGCCGTCACCGTTTCGCCCACCGTTTCGCCCACCGGGCCCAGGCCCGCGGCTGCCGCCATTGCGATCGTTTCCGGGTCGAACATTGCGCCCATCTGGCACCGCGTGTGCACTAGCGAGCGACGGTACTGCGACAACAGCGCCCACGCTGGCACCCATTAACCCGAGGAATGCACGCCTTGAGGGCACCTTACTCAGGCGTGCTTCGGCGAGGCTGTCGTCGACGGCCGGTTCAGGGGGGTTGGTGTTTGCTGACATGGCCCCACGATGAACGTGTATGCCAAAGCCACTCACCGGAAAGCTCAAAGATTGTCGAAAGATCTAATCGACGGTCGCAGCCTCGGGCAGCAGCGTTCAGCTGATGGCAGCTACGACGGCGGCATGGAGGTCGGCGTGCACCTCGACGTTACGGTCGCGCGTCGACTCAACCCGCACGACCCACGGGCCCGGTGTAGCGAGCTGGTCAATCAGTTCGTCAGTCGTCGCCACCGTGTGCGCTTCGAGACCATGCGCTGCAGCGAGAGCAACGACGTCTGTTCCCAACGGAGTGCCGAAGAGCTGTTCGAAACAATCGTGCTCAAGGGTCGACGCCTGCGGCAGAAACGAGAAGATCCCTCCCCCGTCATTGTCGACAACGACGATTCGGAGGTCAATGCTGTTCGCAACGAGCCCGACCAGCGCGTTGCTGTCGTGCACGAAGGCGAGGTCGCCAATGAGCACTGCGGCCGACTTACCCATCGCAGCGATGCCGCGCGCTGTAGACATCACCCCGTCGATGCCGTTGGCGCCTCGGTTGGAATGGGCTGCTGCCCGCCGCCCGCCGAACCACTCGTAATCACGGATCGGCATCGACGACGACACGACGAGTTCAACACCAGCTGGGAGATGATCAGCAACGGTTCGGGCGACGAGGGGCTCCGACAGCTCGCCAGTCTTAGACAGCACTGCCAGTACAGCAGCGTCGGCAGCACAATCAGCTGCGACCCACTCGTCGAGCCACCCCGAGTCTTTGGTGCTGCCCATAACGGCTGCGATGACCACGCCGATCGTTACGACAGCGTCGACGTTGCCCCCGGGATCAATCAGACCTGGACCACCAATCTGCAGCAACTGAGCCCCGCCCGAAACTGCCCGATCGACCCACTGGGCCAGGGTCTTGGACGTCGACGGTCGGCCCAGCCGGACAACGATGTCGGGAAGATGGCTGTCGGCGAATGTGGCCGAACGCAGCATCGATTCAGACGTCGTGACTACTCCGTCGAGGTGCCGCATTCCAGAGATCGGGTCAGCGAGGATCGGCCAACCGGTCAACGCGTGGAGCGCTGCCACGCTGGCAGCGTCGATGCCGCTACGCCCACCGGCAAGGATCAACCCTCGAGCCGCGGTGATCTCCCCCAAAAGTTCACCG
>Ga0115001_10002065_pt1 | contig 15463 bp, 16 predicted proteins | sample ArcticOcean_MG_C_12_FD_89869 | JGI IMG/M metagenome (GOLD analysis project Ga0115001, IMG submission 89869) | Marine microbial communities from western Arctic Ocean - ArcticOcean_MG_CB8_130 | ecosystem: Environmental > Aquatic > Marine > Oceanic | place: Arctic Ocean: Canada Basin | collected... | reverse complement strand
TATTATTAATGTTGATGGAAACTTTGATACTGTATTAGCAGAAAATAAAAATTCTATTGGAACTGTTTGGAACGCATGGGAAACTCAATGGAGTGGTGTGATAGGTACAACTATAACAAATACCAATACTGGAAATGGTACGGTTGTTAGAAGTGTTCAAACTAGTAGAACTGATTTAACAAGAACAGGTCTAAGGACAGATGTGGTTGAAAAGATTGATGAAGAATCTCAAGGAAGTCGAATTATATCTAGAGCACTTATTCCTTTTGTAAGGTCTAGAAAAATTAGTTTTGTTGCAGAGTGTATGAAACCTAAGACACGCGTATATCCATTCTTTGATAATGTTGCTGTTACTAATTTTACTACACCATTAGAAGCAGGATTTACGGATACTGATGTTGTCGCAGCTGGTGGTGCTTTATTGACTGATGGAGCAGGTACGGTCAAAGGAACATTCGAGATTCCAGATTATAAATTTGTAGGTCAAGAAGGTGTTCCAAAATTTAGAACTGGCGAACTTGAATTTAGACTTACCTCATCAGATGATAACACTAAGACAGGTGTTAGCACGTTTGCTGTGGCCATGTATTATGCAATGGGTATTTTAAATACTGAGCAAGAAAGTATTATTGCAACAAGAAATGCTGAAGTTGTTAGGACTAATGCTAAACAAGATACAACAACTATTTCTAGTACAACATCACAAGCAATTATAAGAACTCAATCTGATGACAATGATGATAATGATTCAGGCGATGGAACTTCTAGTGATGGTGCCGGTGATGATACGGATGATGATGGTGATGATGATGATCCGTTGGCGCAAACTTTTGTAGTTGCCCAAGGTGGACTTGGTAAAAATGGTGGATTTTGTACATCTGTAGAATTGTTCTTTTCTTCAAAAGATGCAAATTTACCAGCATGGGTTGAATTAAGAAATGTTGTGAATGGTTTTCCTGGCCCTAAGATTCTTCCTTTTGGTAGAAAAGTTTTACCTTCAAACGAAATTAATGTAGATAATGTTACTGGAGCTGCTGCTACTAAGTTTACATTCCCATCACCTGTATATTTACAGCCTGGTGTAGAATATTGTTTTGTTGCAAGAACAGCTAGTTTGGAATATAACGCTTGGATTTCTAGATTGGGTGAAATAGACGTATCTGGTTCTAATCGATTAGTATCTAAACAACCAAGTTTAGGTGTATTATTTAAATCTCAAAACAACAGAGCTTGGAGCCCTAGTGTAACTGAAGATTTAAAATTTACAGCATATCGAGCTAAGTTTGATATTAATTCACAGGGTGTAGTTACTTTACAAAACAAAGCTCTTGATGAATTAAGGTTAGGAAGAAATCCTATTACTTTAACAAACAGTTCAGCTGTTGTTCAAATAGCTCATGCAGATCATGGTATGTATTCTACTAGTAATAATGTAACTCTTTCTAATATTAGTTCTGGTATATCAACTACACTAGTAACTACAATTTCAGCTACAGATAATACTTTAGCCCTAACCTCTAATACTGGGTTTCCAACAAGTGGAACAGTTCATCTAAAAATTGCTAATGAGATTTTATCTGGAACTATTTCTGGTACAAGTGTTACTAGTATTACAAGAGCTCAGGATGGTACAACAGCTTCTGCTCACACAGCAAGTACAATTATAGAACTTTATATGATCCAAAGTGTTCCTCTAACAGAATTAAATAAGACACATACTGCTATTGCGAATATTGAAATGAACTCATATACAATAACTTCTACAACATCCGCTTCAATTTCTGGAGATAGTGATACTGCTGAAGTTGGTGGTACAGCAGTAAAAGCTTCAGAGAACTATAGATATGAATTAGTTAAACCTATGGTTAGTTATATGGAGATGGAAAAAACTAATCTAACAACAAAGATTAGATCAACTACTGGAACAAGTCCATCTGGTAATGAAACACCATTTGTTACACAAACAAGTTCTACTGCTGAATCTTTAGAACTTAATGAAAACTTTGATTTTGATTCTTGTAAAATTGTAGCTTCTCAAGTTAATGAAACAAATGAAATGTCTTCTAATAAGTCTGTATTTTTAGATGTCACTATAAGTAGTTTGACGGATGTATTGTCTCCTGTGATTGATACGGAGAGAATGTCATTATTTACTGTTGCAAATCAGATTAATAATATAGACTCATCTTCAGATGTTTTTCCAACAAGTAAGTATATACCTATGACTGCTCCAGATGGAGATCACAATGCATGTATATATGTAACTAAAAAAGTTGTATTAGAAAATCCAGCAACTGCTATTAAAGTTATATTTTCTGGTCACAAACACTCATCAGCTGAGATTAAGGTGTTGTTTAAGACTTTGAGAACAGATGATGCTTCTGATTTTGATGATTTAAGTTATACATTTATGAATACGGATGGAAGTCCAGATACCTCAGTCGATAGCTCAGCTGATAAATCAGATTTTCAAGAATACAAATATACTGCTGGTGTAACAGATGATGGTATTGGAACTCCATTAGACTCCTTTATACAATTTGCAATTAAAATTGTAATTCAAGGTACAAACGCTGCAGAACCCCCTAGACTAAAAGACTTTAGGGCGATTGCGTTGTCGACATGATTATGTCTAAGAAAGGACAAATCCCAGTAGAAGGCAACTCAAGTCTTGTAAGGGATGCTCGTTCTCATGGCATTATCAATACTAACAAAACTGCATATGAAAGAGCTGTTAAAAGAGCAACAGATGCACAAGAACAAAGAGATGAAATAAGGGCTGCTTCAAGAGAGATAAATAGTTTAAAGTCGGAGATGCACGAAATCAAAGCTTTGTTAGAAATATTAGTGAGTAAAGAATAATGGCAATATCAGCAAATCAAATCGGTACTAATAATACACTTGAACAATTTAGGGTTCAGTTTAATAATCTTCAATCTGATGTTCAAGGCCTTGAATCTGGTACACTAAACTATACTGCTATATCAGCAACAAGTGGTTCATTTGGATCGTTAACCGTTACAGGTACATTTGCTGTTGCTACATTTGCTATTAACGGTAACACCTTAACTTTTGAAGGTGCAACTGCTGATGCATTTGAAACCTCAGTTGTTGCAACTGATCCTACTGCTGATAGAACTATTACCATTCCAGATTTATCTGGTACTATAGCATTACAAGGACAAAATGTTCTTGTAGCTGATGATGGATTGATTGGTTCTTCTTCAAAAAATAATGCTATTGCAATTTCATCTGTTGGTGTTATTACAGTATCTTCAACGACAGACTCAACATCATCAACAACTGGAGCGTTAAAAGTTCATTCTATTGGTGTGGCAGATGATATGTTTATTGGTGACAACCTTACTGTTCTTGGTGACTTAGATGTTGGTGGTGCAATTACTGGTGCATTGAATGATGCTGTCCTTTTAAATGGAACAGACGGAAACTCAGCAAATGCTGGTGATGGGATAGTACAAAATACAGCTGCGAATGAAAATGATTCAATCGTATACGAAGATTCTACTGGAGATGTTTTTCAATATAATTATCTTCCAGAATTAGATATTGAATTGCAGTCACGCTCTAGAGTTGATTTATCAAATGGTGAAGAAAGTTCATTCTTACTTAATGAACTTTATGGTGGAGCAATTCTTTTTGAAGAAGCTACAGAAGATACATTGTTAACAGGAGCTGTTAATGATTTTGTTATTCAAGGAACTGCAGCTTTAGATTCTACTTTATCAGTTAAAGGAGCAACAACATTCACTTCTACTGAAAAATTCCCTGTAAGAAAAGAAGATGGAATAAGTTCTATCATAGTAGATGGACATAATGATTCAAAATTAACTTTAAATACTGCCGCAGATAGTGACGATGAAATTATAATAGAAGATGGTAATGGCCCAAGTGGAGTTCTTTTACTTGAAGATAATGCAGTTGAAAGTGGTGATCAATTATCAACAAACTCAGACGTTATTCTTCTAGAAGATGCTGTATTTCTTCATAGTGGTGTTATCCAACAAACTCTAAATATCTTTTCATCTAGGGGGGTTTTACTAAAAGGCCTTGTTGGATTTGATAGCCAAGGGATTTAATTTATGACATCAAGAGTACCTTTATATTACGATTCTGGATCGATCAGAGAATTTACTGCTGATGAAATTACTGAGTATGTAACTCAAACCATTTTTCAATATGGTTCTGCTCCTACATCTGTGTTAACGGTTGTTTCTAGTAATGGAGCAGGGATTGCAGCATTATCTGATACTCGTACACAAGCAGGTGCAGCTTCAAATAGTGATGGTAACGAAAGTGGAACTGTGGCAGCTGCCGACTTTGTGATAGAGAGTTCTACTGCTGAACCAGCAACCGTAACTGTTGCATATGATAAAATTAATTTAGCACATACAAGTATAACGGTACAGGCAGATACAAACAGTATTAAATTTCCAGTATACTATGATGGAAGTGGTGGAATTAGGTCTATGTCACAAACTGATTTCTTAGATACATTTGGAAAGCCTGCAATCGATTTATTAGTTGCTGGAACAGAGAGTGCAAGTACAGCGGGAACATATTCAATTAGTACATCAGCAACTGCTACTAATTATACTGAAGTATCTGATGGTTCTGGTGGCACAGCTATATTCTTAGATACAAGAGCAAATGTTGGTGCATATGCAGCTAGTGGTATCCCAGAGACACTTGATCAACCAACTACAATTACATCATATTATTTACATCGTAGAAATCCAGTTGATAATAGTCCTTCTAAAGATATGTTGTATATCGATGGCGATAGTAATTTAAAAGAGTTTACGGAGGGTGAAATAGAAGCATTATTAGCCAATGGTGTTCGACATTTAGCTTCAGATGCCTCTGCTGGTTATAAGATTGGATATAGTATGGCAACAAGTGGAACTGGAAGCACTCGTGGTTCTGCTGTAGTTAATACAAAACTAGATGGTTCTGGTAACTATCAAACACGAAATGTTGGTTCTGGAAGTAACCAATATAGATCGCAAGAATTTCCTAATGGTACAGCACAAACTATTACGACATCAAACTTACGAATTACAAAATCATAAATAGAAGGACAGGAGTAAACATGGCTGCAATATTTACAAATAGGATCGTAGATGCTTTCTACACAAATCCAGAGTTAGATACAATAGAAGTTGTTTATGCTCAGGTTGTTCCAGGCGAAGATATGACAGGCATAGATGTCGAACGCTTAGGTGCATTTGACGTAAAAACTCGTCCAGTTTCACATTGGGTAACGGTTGATCCAGATGATTGGCAATATCAAGAATTAACTAAAGAAATTTCTATAGAAAGAATTGATAACCGAACTATAGAAATTAACGAAGGTAATCGAACACGATTTGTAGAATCATTTCAAAGATATGCAGCTGAACAAGGTTGGAGTCAAAATCCAACGATGCCAGCTGAAATCGTTACAAGTAGTTTGGATGATTTAATTTTTAATTTTGATGAGAGTCATCAAGAATCTAAAGAAGAATTGTTTAAAATAAAATTAGCACTTTTTGAAAAGGATGCTGTAAAAAATTCAGATGATAAGAAAGTTAAAGCTGATATCCGTAAAGCAACTACTCCATTAGAAGTGTTATCAATTTACTATTCATTGCTACCAAAGAACTAAGAATTTATAAAATGAGTATGAAAATATTTATGTACAGACTACGCTTTTTCTTTTCTCGATTTAAAAAACATCGGCAATATGAAGAAAAAGGTTATATTTATGAGGATAAAGATTAAAATATGCTAAATATATTATGTGTGAGGTGGGGCGATAAGTATGATCACACCTATGTTGACAAATTATTAAAACAAGTGAAGAACAACTGTTCTGTTCCTTTTAAATTCTATTGTTTAACAGACAACCCCCAAACAGACTATGATATACCCCTACCTAATATTTGGGATAAACATTATATTCCAGAGAGAAATGCTTTCTGGGCTTACCGTAAATGCTATATGTTTAATGAAATGCATTTTCCACAAATAGGTGGTGATAATTTTTTATATCTTGATCTGGATATTCTTATACATCAAGACTTAAAATATTTTAATGATCTTCCATATGGTAAACCTTACATAGTTCGCGGGTGGTGGAATGATATAGAAAATTGTAGAAAAAACTTTGGGAAGATTAAATCTACTCCATTAAATTCTTCTGTAATAAAATGGAACAGGGGTGAATTACTTAGAGTATATAATGATATTGAAAAAAATGCTGAAGTAATATTTTTTACATATCCTACTATAGATAATTATTTTAATCATGCATGGTATAATCCTTGGAAAGAAGATGAGGGATATCTCAGAGGTTATCCAAAGGGAGATATTTATTCTTGGTATAAAGGTAATGTTTTTCCAGATGATATGGACGCTTGGAAATTAAGAAAAGATCACAAAATATGTCTATTTAATAATAGTGCTAATGGCGGAGATGAACATATGTATGATATTGCTGAACTGGATCACCTATGGTAGATCATCTAAAATTTACACCAAGTACATTAAAAGATTGGATGCGTTCTTGGAGAGAAATAATGAAAGAACGTCCTTGGGCTGCTGATCGTGTGGGAAATTCATTTACAGAATCTCAATTAATTGGTAAGATGTGGATAGCTGAAGAACTTAAAAAAATAGGTGGAACTAAACATGTTGCTTTGCTTGGGGGGTGGTTTGCTCATTTTACATGCTCACTTTTATTTGAAGAGGTTGGAGTGTCTACTGTCACAAATTTTGAAATTGATCATGATGCACACTTTATTAGTTTTAAATTTAATCGAAGATATAAAGAAGAAAAAAAGTATAGGTCTATTAGAAGAAATGTTATGACAATTGGTTTGAGTGGAGTTGAAACTTTTGAGAAAGTAAAAACTACTGAACCTCAATGGGATGTTGTTATAAATACTTCATGTGAACATATGTTTCCAATGAGAAAATTTAGAGAATTAAATCCACAGCTGAAAGATTGTTTATATGTGTTACACTCAACAGATGACGATCAGTATGACGATCATATTAATTGTGTTGGTTCTCCACAGGAATTGGCAGATCAAGCTAACATAACCGACATAAAATTTATGGGAGAAAAAGTTCTTCCTAATGGTATGAGAAGATTTATGGTTATAGGGAGATAATTAATGCCTAATAATAAGAAACAAGCAATTATAGATTGGTGTAGGGATCAAGATATTTGGTATCTCAAGATGGATTTAGAAATACCAGAAGTTTGTATTGCTGAAGCACAAAAAGTTTATGACGAAGGTTTCTTTGTAGAACATCGTTATGGAAATGGTGGTGCCGGTGAATGGTGTTCAGCTGCTCTTCATAGTTTTGTTAAAAAAGGTGAAGATAATGAAATGGGTTGGTATCACACAAAGAACCCTAGTGGTCATGGTCTTACTGAAGAGAGTGTTACATGGGGTTGGACTGAGATAGCTGAAATTGCTCCAGAGACTAAGAGATGGCTAGAAGATTTTCCACATAAACAGTATAGGCGATGTAGATTTATGTTGTTGAAACCAGACGGTAGAATAGACAGGCATAATGACTCTAATGCAAAGCGAGTAGCTGAGGGTAGAAAGCGTAATCTAGCAGCTGCAATTAACCTTGCGTTCTATCAACCAAAAAATTGTTATCTACGAAGAGCAGATACAAAAGAAGAACTTCCTTTTGAAAACTGTACAGGGTTTTGGTTTGATAATGGAGTAGACCATGAAGCTCACAATCAATCAGATGAAAATCGTTTTCATTTTATTATTCATGGTGGAGATAATAAAGCTCGAAATGAGTTGATGGAACGATCTATTGTAAAACAATTTGGTAAGGATGTTCTAAGGGAAATAGATGTACATTCCAACTCTTGATATTGAAGGTGGATTTTACGATAAACCTATTAATTTAGATATTACACACCGTTGTCCTTTGCAATGTCCAAGTTGCATTAGGCAAAAAAATAAATATATTAAAAACAATCCTAAAAACACAGATATATCTATAGCAAATTATCTAAAGATATTAAAAACTTTTTCTTATATAGAATTGAGTGGCCAGCAATCAGACCCATTATGCCATCCAGAAATAATAGAATTAATTTTTTTATCTCGTTATAGAAAATTAGATATCCACACAGCTACATCTCACAAAAAAAAAGATTTTTATATAGAGGCTTTTGATACTAATCCAAATGCAACATGGATATTTGGATTGGATGGGTTACCAGCAGATAGCCACAAACATCGTGTAAATCAAAACGGCACACATCTATTTGAAATGATGCAGCTAGGTGTTGAGATGGGAATAAATGTTGTGTGGCAATATTTGGTATTTAATTACAATCAAAATAATATAGAAGAAGCAAGAGCTCTTGCGAAAGGAATGGAATTTAGATTATCTCTTTCTTCTCGTTGGGATGATCATTCCAAACACCTTAAACCAGATGAGGAATATTGTGCTTAGACCTAGATGTATACATGATGGCCAATGCCTAGGACATTCAGCACAAGGATATATTACACCATGTTGTCATATGGATTCTCATGATAGGTCGAGAGACTATGCTTATGATATTTTTTACCAAGAAAAATTCAACATAAATAACAATAAAGATATAAAATCTATTACGCAATCTAAAGAGTGGATTGATTTTTATACAATGTTACAGGAAAGACCAGAAGACGCTCCTCCTATTTGTAAGAAAATCTGTGGAAATAATAAAGAGGCAAGAGATATTTATGGATAGTTTTGAAGAATTTGTTAAAGTCATAAGTTCCTATAATTCAAAGGTTAAAAGTCATAGATCATTATACATTATAGTAAAACCTAGAGGCTGGGATTTCGGTATAGAAAAATCCTGTCAAACTACTTGGTATAATGTATCTGGTGGGCCTACAGGAAGTGGTACTGGTAATCAAGTTATATTTTGTGAACCAAAAGAAGTATTCCAGACTTTAGTTAATAGTATGGCCAAACGTGCTATGATTGTTAGAGCTGGAATGGTCTTTGATATGACACATAGTAATGAAGATGGTACTCCTAAAACTCCTATAACAAAATTCAAAAAATCTACTGCTTGGTGTAAAGGACATATTATTGCTCGTCCATTTGAACAAGCATTTTTACACAAGCAACATATAGAGATAGATATTGTTCAATGGAAAAAAATTGGTTGTCCAAATATATTTCAAGAACAAAGATTTGCTGTTGGAGATAAAAGCAATATAAATTATCATGATGATTATACACCTTATTGGATTGAATTTGTGGGCCTACCACGGATAGAAAACTTTGATAAGGATGACAGAAGGATGAAGGCTTACACTTATGATAGAGATTTTAATTCTGAGTGGAATAATATAGCTGAAAGTGAATATGGAGAATTTCCACAGGTACAAAGTGATAACAAATCATATGGATATTTTCAACGTCTAAACAGTAGAAACAGTAAAATGTTTTATGTTAATAATACTGAAACTTTAAAACGATTACCCCCTAAAGAGGAAAGCTTCGATATAATATTCTCACCAACAGCTGGTTACATAACAGAAAAAATATGTCAGATGTATCAGCATAAGGGGGAAGTAATATTTTATGATTATTGTTTAGATAATATACAAATTAAAAAAGCAATTGTTGATATGAACATGACAGAAGAAGAAATAAACCAGTATATGAAATATCAAAACAAAGTACAAGCAATCACAAGCGTCTCCACTATGAGCCCTGAAACATTAGAAGAAGAATATGGTGATGGTAGACTTGCTCAACAATATATGATTAATAATTGTAAAATATCATATGAAGTGATAAATATTATTAGTCCTAACTATAACACAATCCTAGAAAAAGTCAAAGGAAAAAAAGTATTATTTAATCATAGTAATATATTTGGGTTTAGTATGGCACACGCACAATATACTTTGACACAACTAAATGCTTCTCATCAAGCTTTATATGATCTTCTGAGTAAATCAAAAAGTTTTTATATGAGGGGTACACGAGCAGATAAAAAGTGGGAGCTATTAAATGGATAATTTTATAGAATATGGTGAGTATATTAAAAATAATTATAGGCCAAGAAAGCAATCCTTTTGTATATTAATATATTGTTACAAAGATTTACCTTGGACAGAGGAAAATGAAAAAGCTATTCAAATGACTTGGTTTCGTTCTGTTTGTGCTCGAGGTAGCAAAGATGGATATCCAGTTGATTTTTGTTACAAAGAAGATGTATCCTTATGGTTATCAAAAACTAATTACAAAAATGTTATACTTTTAGAACTTGGAAGTATTTTTGATAACCAAGAGCTGAGCTCATCTTTTATGGTAGTATTTGAAAGATTTCTTAAATCAGAATATTGGTGTTTAGAAAATAACAGAATGACATTTGTTAAGGTAGATGAATTTCATAAATCTAACAAAACAGATATTTGGAAATGTCAAAAGAAAGATGATGATTATAAAATAAGTGGAGCATATCATATATGTAAAAGAGAGGGTGATAATATTAAAAGCCAAAAGAGTTTGACAGATATGTATCCAGAGGGAAAATTAAGAATGTATTTTACATTAAATAATGAATATGGATATAACCAAAATATAAAACCTAAGAAGAAATTTTCAGATGTTGATACAATTATCGCACCAACTGCTGGATTTAATACTGAGGGATGGGCCAAACAATTTAAAGCAAAAAAGATAATATTCTATGACGATGTACAGGAATTTATAGATATTAAAAAACATATTTTATTGTGGGGCCCTAGAACAGAAGATGATCTAATATATTTACAAAATAAGCTTAAACCACTATTTCCTACGATTTTATTTAAAAATGCTTTATCTTTACCTATTGGTAAACAAACATCAATTGAAGAACAATTGGAAAATGCAAGATGGGCAGTAGAAAATTGTGAAATTGAATATATAAAATTTGATATGATGAAAGATGATAAAAATAAATTACCACATGGAAAAAATATATTATTACATTTATCTAATATATTTTCTTTTTCTACTACTCATTTTAAGTGGGATTTACATTATATAAATAACAGGTGGGATATTATGGTCGATACTGATAGTCATATACAAGGAACGGATGTTTGGAAAAGAACAATTTTTAAATGAAAATAGTTGCAGTTAGAATAGGTGATAAGTATGGGCCAGAATATGAAACATACTTAGAATCAAAATTACCAGAACATGAATTTATCTGGGTAAGGGAGGCATATCATCCAGAGGTAGTTCTACAATGGAATAAGATGTGGGGCATGCAGCTTGATATTGACGAACCTATATGTGTAATGGATATTGATCTTCTTTTAGTAAATGATTATCAAAAGATATTTGATTATCCTGTAAAGCGTGGTCAATTTGTAGCCATGCCCGGCTGGTGGAGAGATACGGATAAGGAAGGATATTCTATTAATGGGGGGTTCTTTAAATACTATCCAAAAGACACCAAATACATATACAATAAATTTATGTCAAATATTTATAAATGGCAAAGACATTATATAGAAAACAAAACAACTAAGGGCCCTGTCAATGGTGAACAGTATTTTGTAGAGGATTCTGTAAATGAAAGATTGGAGTTGGTTGTTCTTCCAGCTGCGTGGTTTACTCGTTGGGTTGTTAATGAAGATATTAATTATGGAAAGAGAATGAAAATGTGGGAAGTTCAAATGACCCAAAAGTATATGAGTGTAACTGGCAATGATTATATATATCTGGGTGGTGAGTTTCATCCAGATATTAAATTAGTACATTTTACACACGGTCAAAATCTTCCACATGAATGGGCGAACTATAATGACTATACTAGATAATAAAGTATTTACGGAACGAAATAATATTAATATTGATATTACTTATAGATGTCCTTTAGCATGTTTATCGTGCATGAGAAAACGATATGTTGATAGAGGAAAGCCAATTGATGGTATAGATATGAGTATAGAATCATTTGAAAAGATAACAGATTTTTTTACAAGAATTAATTTTTGTGGTCAAGTATCTGATCCTACTGCCCATCCAAAATTTATTCAGTTTCTTGAAATTTGCAAAAGGAAGGGAAACGAAGTTGAAATACATAACGCTGCTTCTCACCGATCTTTTGATTGGTATAAAAAAGCATTTCAAGCTTATCCAGAAGCTATTTGGGAATTTGGATTAGATGGATTACCAGAAGATAGTCACAATTATAGAAAGAACCAGAATGGGCCTAAACTCTGGGAAGTAATGAAGTGGGCTAGTGGTGAGGGATATTTAGTAGATTGGCAATGGATATACTTTATATATAATTATAGAGATGTTCCAAAAGGATATGAGATGGCTAAAGAACACAAAATTAATTTCATTACCGTTCATTCAGATCGTTGGGGGAAGACAATAAAACACTTAAAACCTCCAGAAGCAATCATGAAATGTAATGACGTATATGAAGTTATGAATTTATTAGAAAGTGGGTATATTGACAATGGCAGATGAAAAAATACAACCAAAATGCATGAATGGTGGGGGTGCTAAAGCTGCAGCATATAGCTCTTTAGGGTGGATGATGCCCTGTTGTTGGATAGACCCTAGAAGCAAAATTAATAAAGGTAGGAATAATACTGGTTGGGAATCTGAAGTATTTCAAGCTATGTTTACTGAAGAATTAAAAGTAGAAAATGTAGATTGTGTGGAAGATATTGTATATTCAAAAGCTTGGCAAGACTTTGCTACTGCTCTTATTGAAGACCCTCATAGTTGTCCTACGAAATGTTGGCAAAAATGCAGTTCGTAAACAATAACCATAACAGACAATTTAAAAAAATTATTAATCCTAACTGGAGTTTTTATATTTACGGTTACACAAACTTGTCCAATAAAGAAATCATCCACAGCTTATTGCATGAGAATAAATTTCCTTCAAGTATTAGAGGACAATTTGCGTTAGTATTTATTCGAGGAAAACAATGGTGGGCATGTGTAGATCATCTAGGAACAACAAATCTATTTTATACGGATGAGGTAATTTGTCCAGACTATTACGGTATACCCCCAAAAGGTATTAATACCAATACAATGATTGAACAGCAGCTTAAAATTTTGAAGAGACATACAGTTGGGCCTGGAACACTACATAATGATATATCTAGAGTTGAACCAGAAACCTATGTTAAAAATGGAGTTGTCACAAAATATATGAATTTGATTAATAATCCTACGGAAGAATTTAATTATGAAGTAGCATATGATTTATTTGTAAAGGCTGCATCTAGAGTTGATCTTTCTAATTGTAAGATATGTTTTAGTGGTGGTAAAGATAGTGCTTGGATAGCTATGTTTTTAAAACATCTTGGTCATGATCCAAAACTAATTCATATAACAAGTCCAAATGTAGAACTCACTTGGGATGATGAAGCTTGTGATTTATATAGAAAAGAATGTGGTTGGGAAATAGAAGATTATGTAGTAGAATATACTGGAGAAGTGACAGATGATGATTTTATATTTACTACATTTTGGAAAGAAAAGATTTTTCCTGTAAAGAGCCATGCAATGCATCCACACGGAGGATTTGCACTTTCTGGTGAAGTTAGTGAGGTGCAAGCTAAAGCTCATATTATTAGTCACTATGTAGAAAACATGAGAGGTAAAATTAATAATGAACATCTTATTAGTTATTACATGTATTTGGCATACACATTTAATAAAAATACGGTGCCAGAGTATGTACATTCTGTAACTTCTGAAATGTGGCAAAAAAATGAAGGTTATCAATATATTTTAAATTATTTCGAGAATATTATAGCAACTAGTGATAAACCAAATAAATATTATAAATTTTGGCATAAGGAGTTCTGTTCTGCTAGAATGTATGCTGAATCTCAAGATATGCGAAATGAATGGTTTAACCTATTTACTGATTACGATGTATATAACTATCTTATGAATACAACCAAGCCACCTTATATGGGCCCACAAGTTGGTGGACAGGGGAAACCCAGGCTGTTTCTAATAGGAAGCAAGATGTTTTCTACATGGAGCGATATCTCTTGGAGATTTAAATCAACTGGCATGAATATACCAGCGAGGAATTTGATCAATGAATAAATACTTATTCCATGTAGTCTTACCCAATGAAGAACTAGCTGATTGGTTTTTGGAAAATTTTTATCCATATAGTATGAAGTTATTAGTAGTAACATGTGATGGGTCTTATCCAAAAGACCCAGAACTAAGAAAAAATGTCTGGGAGAGTTTTGAAAATGATCCCAATATTCAGATTATGGTCTTTGGTTATTTACCCCCAGATATAAACCCAAAAACTACAGCTGTGATTTATTTAAATGATTTATTACGATATGAATTGAGAAGTAAATTTAATTATGAGAATCAAGATTATGGAAAAAAACGACAATTAAATTTAACTCCAATTAATTTTATGCATCTAGTGAGCATGATAGCAATAAACTTTCAAGCACGACCAGGGCCTGATTATGTTAATAAACCAGAGTATCGCAAGCAAACAACTTATGAAGTTCCTAGAAAAGATGTACTTAAAATGAATGTGTATAATCCTTACTTTTATAATGAAGAAAAAATGATAGTAGAGTATGATTGGAAAGCAAAATTAATAGGTAAAGATTTAAATTTTAAATATGAATGTAAAGAAATAACTTTTGAAGAATGTTGTAAAGCATGGAAAATAATGTGGCCTGCTCGTAATCCTTTACCCACACACAGCACATGGAACTGGTCGATGGATGAATGTATTGTAGAACAACATCAATTAGCACCTTATATGATAGGAATTGATAAAGACATATATAATTATAATGCAACTTATTTTGGTGTTTATATTGATAACAAATTAGTGGGTGTTAATAGTGGTCATCAAACTAGTGAACAAACATATAGGTCTAGAGGCTTATGGGTTCACCCTAAATATAGAGGTAGAAAGATTGCAATTCTATTGTTGAAACATACCATAAAGGCTTCTAACGGTTTATATGCATGGACATGTCCTCGCAAGGAGAGTGAGTATGCATACAGGGCGGTTGGATTTAATAGAAGAAGTGATTATTATGGTAAACCACATTTTAAGGAGGGCACATGCTGTTTTTCTGTGAGAGAACCAGATGATATATCCGAAGTGTAAAGGGTTTGGAAAATTATACGTTACTGCAACTAATAAAGTAAGACCTTGTTGTTGGCTTAATGAACACTCAGATTCAAAAGTATTTGACGAAGATGACGATTATGATTTATCAGTAACTTCTCTACCAGAAGTAATGAATAATATAGGTGAGTGGATTGATCATCTCTCTCAACATCAAGACCCCATACTGCCATCTTGTGTAATGAGTTGCAGTAATCCACTTGTGAATAGGTTTCACCATAAAACTGGCAAACCTGTTGGTGAAACTGGAAACTC
>Ga0115001_10002058_pt1 | contig 15480 bp, 15 predicted proteins | sample ArcticOcean_MG_C_12_FD_89869 | JGI IMG/M metagenome (GOLD analysis project Ga0115001, IMG submission 89869) | Marine microbial communities from western Arctic Ocean - ArcticOcean_MG_CB8_130 | ecosystem: Environmental > Aquatic > Marine > Oceanic | place: Arctic Ocean: Canada Basin | collected... | reverse complement strand
TGATTATAATCATGGCGTTGATCTTCGTACTTGGATGGCCATTGGAATGGGTGCCAATCGTTTTAATAGTCATACCAGTTTTGCTGCCAACTGTCATGGCGCTAGACCTTCCTGGCTTCGCAAACGATTATGACAAAATGGTTTGGTTTGGGATCCTAGTTGCAGTTAATTTGCAAACAGCATGGCTCAGCCCGCCAGTGGCTCTGTCTGCATACTTCCTCAAGGGCGTAGTCCCCAATTGGGATTTGAAGGACATTTACCTTGGGATGATGCAGTTCATGGTTATACAATTGATAGGACTGATCCTCTTGTTCAGCTTCCCACAGTTAGTGCTATGGTTGCCACGCGTAATGGGTGGTTAAGTATTAAAAGGGCGGCTAAATATGGTCGCCCTTTTATTCTCAATAGGTCGAAAGGCTAGATGGTTAAACTTTATAATGTCTCTGTTGCCCACTTGTAGATTTATAATTATCACTGAAAGCTTTATGCATAAAATCGAATAAAACCTAGATAAAGGTTGAGCTGGTTTTGCAGTATTTATGCATTTGAGTTGAACCAAAAACAGTATGACACGATGGGTCACATACAACAAAAGTTCGATGGCCCATCGCAATTCGGGTTAACGTACCAAACAGATCTTAAATTTTCAGGCTAGAAATCAGTTGGAGCGCCACCTTCAGATATGCGCCGATCAACAAACGACCGCAACTCTTCATGTATAGCTTCATCCATTGGGGGCTTTTTGTAATCTACTAAAATCTCTTTGTATTTTTTATGTGCCCGCTCCGCGGTCCAAACACCACCCGCCAATTCCCAGCCCTCATAATTGCGCCAATCACTGATAAATGGTTGGTGAAAAGCGTGTTCATATCGGTCTTGCGTATGCTGAACACCAAAAAAGTGCCCCGATGAGCCCACTTCCCGGATAGCATCAAGGGCGATGTCTTCAGAATCTGTACGAGTAATAATAGGCTCGAAATACCGCTGGATTATTTGTAAAACTTCACAATCCATAATGAATTTTTCGGGAGACGCGATTAATCCCCCCTCTAACCAACCGGCAGCGTGATAAACAATATTCGTACCAGACTGTACAGCAGCCCAGAGCGAATTAGAGGTTTCCCACATAGCTTGACCATCCGGAACGTTAGCAGCACAAACCCCTGAGGACCGAATTGGCAGCTTATAAAATCGCCCCATCTGCCCAGTCATTTGGGTGGCGCGCATATATTCTGGCGTACCAAAAGCAGGTGCACCAGTTTTCATATCCACATTCGACGTGAAGGTCCCAATCACACAGGGTATCCCCGGACGGACATATTGAAACAATGCAATTGCACAAAGCGCTTCTGCAATCGATTGCGCCACAGCGCCCGCCATGGTCACCGGCGCCATAGCCCCCGCTAACGTGAATGGAGTCACAAAAATCGCTTGCCCCCGGCGCGCAAGGCGAAGGCAACCATCAATCATTGGCCAGTCATGTTTGAGCGGACTGGTAGAGTTAATATTAGTGTACATGTGCGGCTTGGACTCAAACTCTTCGTGTGTAAGCCCCCCTGCAATTCTTACCATTTCCATAGTATCCTCAACTCGTTCAGAGCCGAGGCAATATGTGTGCGCAGCCTTATCCGTTAGGGTTAGCTTATCATAGGTAGCCTCAAGATGACGAATAGAGGCATGCAGGTCCACCGGCTCCACCGGATAGCCACCCACAAAATGGATACAGTTGAAATATTGACTAAGTTTAAAAAAATCTTGGCATTTTTCACGGGTCCCCGTGACCTTACGGCCAAGCTCTATATCCCAATAGTTCGGTGGCGACGATACATTGCCAAACAGCATTTTATTACCACCCACGATCAGCTCATGGGCCGGGTTGCGAGGTGTGATGGTAAACTCTGACGGAGCTTTACCCACCATCTCCATTACCCAATGGCGGTCCAAGTAGACTTTCTCATCGAGAACTTTGCAACCCGCAACTTTGAATATCGCAAGTGCTTCCTTGTTGAGAAAATCAATTCCAATATCTTCCAGAATTTCCATCGCACCTTCGTGGATGGCTAGAATACCTTCTTCGGTTAGCGGCTCAATGGGACGATCTGTGTTCTCAACAATACGCCAAGGCATTTGCTCAATGGCACCTCGGTTTCCACGAGTATTGCCGGCACGGCCGCCACTGCGGCGTCTTGGTCCATTACTCATTTAAATCTCCATAACATCACTGGCATTCAAAATGGCGTAAATAACTGAAGTTTGCGGTCTAATTGCGACATTTCCTGTTAGGTTATCAGCCTAGAGGTATTGCGCTAAAATCCAAGTAGGAAGGTGCGATACATCCGGCAGTACCACATCGGCTAGAGTGCTTAGCTCTTCAATGTCAGACAATCCAGTCAGTACCGCAACCGCACGCATGCCCGCTGCACGGCCCGCGCGCAGGTCATGCATACTATCACCTACCATCACACAAGCTCCTGCAGGCACGTTCATCTTTGCTGCTAGCGCCAAGAGTGGGGAGGGGTCTGGCTTTGCGCCATAACCGCTGTCGCTTCCAATCACATGATCAAACAAATCCAATGCATCCACAGCAGCCAAATGTGCCTGGGTCGGACGCTGTGCATCATTCGTCATAACGCAAAGCTTGAGCCCTTGCACACGTAGTTTTGCTGCGAGCACCTGCAGATCAGTTACCAAAACCTGAGGGGCAGTTTCGGCCTCTTCGTTAAGTTGACTTGAAATCTCAGAAACTGATAAATAAGGCATGCAACCATGAATAACTTCGGCAATTTCAAATGGTGTTCCAGCCACAATCACACTACCCGGCATAACTTTGCGCGCCTCTGCATCATACATCAGCGCAAACGACAGTCTTTCTAATAACGAAGCATCCCTTCCTGTAAGCCGCGCCAGCACCTGTCCAGCCCAAACACCCCAAGTACTTTGGAAATCAAATAGGGTACCATCTTTGTCGAAAATAACGGCGCGAATGTCCATTAGGTCCAATTAACCTGTTCACCACCAGGCAAAGCCTGCCGCGCCATCATTGGATCCATGTAATTTAAGATCCCATTTTCATCACAAAACCGCGTGACCCATGCATCGTCCATACAAATGAAGTCCAGTAATGATCCAAGAAACACTGGGTCCCTAACACCATTACGTAGGTCCTGCTCTGAGGCTCCACTCGCACCCAAAAAAACATCTCTTAAATCATCTTCACCAATCAACCAAGCCAAGGCTTTTACGGCGAGGGTTTGGGCTATATCTGGTGTCATTTTGGAACCACTAATTCAGTTTCTTTCACTCTTATTAAAGTGTGTCGGAGGCCGGGTGCAAGGCCCGTTGATACCTCCAGTTGCAGCCACTAGGTAAGGCAAAAGAAAATTATTCCTGCTTTTCAGCGATGACTGTAACCACTTTTTATCCGAAACCTCAGATAGGGCTACAAAACGATACAAGATAGTTGTAGCGGCCAATTTGGAAATTATGATCTTATTTATTATTTGTTTCCTCAGAAATCAGTTTTATTTCATATTTTCAAATCTTAACTTCTGCACTTGATAACAACCAAACGAACGGTTCCGAAGCAGAAAAATGAACAATATTGTGGCACTATGCCCCAGTGCCATTTCTAGCAAGCCTCGACATAGTAGTTTAATTAAGGATTATAACATGTCGCCAAATCGCCCACTCAAACCTGCCCTTCGTCGCGGCTGGCGCCGTTGCTGTCCCAACTGTGGTAAGGGGGCGTTATTGTACAAATATCTAAAGGTACACGACAGCTGTAACGCCTGTGGCCAAGACCTCTACCATCACCGCGCAGATGATGGGCCGGCCTACTTAACAATCCTAATCGTAGGCCACATATTGGCACCACTTTTACATATCGTGTTTGTTCAATTTAGGCCGCAACCTTGGATTATGGCCCTGGGTTTTAGCACCGCGTGCGTTGTCTTAAGTCTGTATTTCTTGCCACGCATCAAAGGTGCTATTGTGGCCTTTCAATGGGCCCGCAGTTTGGATGGTTTTGGCCGCGATACCTCTGGTAATGCGTCTAAAACCAACTAAGGTTGAAAAATGACAGATATACCAATCCGGCCAGCCTCAACTCTTATCATTTTACGCAACTTGGCATCTGAGCCTCAGGTACTCATGGGCCAGCGCGGCTCGAAAGCGGCCTTCATGCCAAATAAGTTTGTTTTCCCAGGTGGCGCAGTAGATACTGCAGACAGTACAATAGTCCTCGCACAGCCTTTGACCAATAAATGCCACGCCCGCTTACAACAAGACAGCACTGGCCCCGAACCTGAAACATTGGCTATAGCGGCAATTCGTGAACTTTGGGAAGAAACTGGTCTAATTCTTGGAGTCCGTGAGCCTTGGAATGACGCACCCAAGGATTGGCGTGGCTTTGCCGATGCAGGGTTTCGCCCTACTGCAAAAAATATGTATTTCTTCTTTCGCGCCATCACACCACCAGGCCCACCCCGACGATTTGATGCCAGATTTTTTTTGGTGAACGCGGATCAGTTGTCTGGTGATTTGGATGACTTTTCTAATGCCTCAGATGAGCTGTCGCATCTGCAATGGGTCTCTTTAGCTGAGGCCCGATCGTTGAACCTGCCTTTTATCACCTCAGTAGTTTTAGGCGAGCTCTCAGGGTTAAACGAAATCAATGCGCCTATATCTGTACCATTTTTCAAAAATCAAGACGAAGAAAGCCTGTTTTTGCGACTACATGGCTCACAGCAATAAGATCAGAAGAACCACTGATAAACTTAAAAGAAGAATTCCCAGAGCCTCACTTGAGCGTAATTTCTCGCCAAATACAAAAACTGATATCGCGAAAGATGCCAAAATTTCTACTTGGCCCAGCGCTTTTACATATGCAGCATTTTGAAGGGCGAAAGCCGTGAACCAAGCCATAGAGCCAAACAACGACAACAGTCCCACCCATGCCGCCACGCGCCAGGCCTGCGCCACCGCTATGATTTGTCCCGGTTCGCGCCACCACAAAAAAAAGGCCATACCCACAAGCTGCATTAGAATAGCGGTCATGAGAGTGATACTAGCTTTTGCAAAGACGTCGCCGGCCCCGATATGCAGCGTTGCGCCCCGGTAAAAAACGGCAGAGGCGCCAAACAAGATCCCACAGGACAGGCCAAGCGCTGTGGCTTTGTTGAGAAATCTTGGACCATCATATCCCACAACGTGGGGTGTATACAAAAGTACCAAAACGCCAAGAACTCCTATCGAAATAGCTCCAAGTGCGGGAAGGCTTACCCCCTCACCCAAAAAGATAAGTCCAAAACCCACCGCCAGTAGCACTTCAATTTTTTTGAATGTGATTCCAACAGTAAAATTGCGTTGCTGAAACAATGCTACTACGCACATGGTGGCGCTGACTTGGCAAAATCCACCAGAGGCTGCAAATACCCAAAACTGCCAATCCACCACTGGCCAGCTGTATCCGCGTAAAAGCGAATAACCAATCGCAATCATGCTGATCAAAGGGGCCGCATATAAAAACCGCGCAAAAGTGGCCCCAGCAGTAGACAGGGTGTTAATGCGCAAGCGCTTTTGAAACATAAACCGGAATGTTTGAGCAAAGGCTGCAAACAGAGTGATTGGAATCCAAAGCATGATCCTAGGCTTAGAAGATTAAGGAACCCGAGACCAGAGAGGATGAGCCACCGGATCTTTGCACCATAGAATGTATCAGCAGAACAACTGACCATAATTTTTATACACATATCCTTAGTTGCACAGCATAAACTTCTCTTTTTGCTCGGTATAAAGTGCTGGCAAGGCGTTCCAAGAAATCTCTGGATACATGCGGCGCACAGGATGAAAGTTATTGTTTAAAGCAAAAAAGCCTGTAATCCGCACTCTTCGATAACAGAAGTGCGGGCGCACATATTTTTCAAGGGTGCGATGCTCGGCATTAGTATAGATATTTAACGCAGTCGACCCACGATAAGATAGGCATCATACTTTTGGATCAGGGTTTTCAGTGTGACCATCTACAGCGATCACTTGACCAGAGACCAAGCGCGCACCGGCGCTGCATAAGAACACCGCCATATTAGCGACATCTTCTGCAGTAACCAAGCTGCGCATCGATGTGCCACCGGCATAGCCATCACAGATATATTGATAGCTGGCACCCTTAGCTGCAGCCTCGCGCTCCATTACCCCTTGCATCCGCGCACCTTCCACTGCTCCTGGACAAATCACATTGGCCCTCACGCCTTCAGGGCCCCATTCCATCGCCAGCGTTTTCATCAGGCCAATGATGCCCCATTTTGCTGCCGCGTAAGGCGCCCGGTTGGGAAATCCATAAATGCCAGCAGTCGATGAGGTAAGCACGATGGACCCCCGCGTGGCCTTCAGCATTGGCCCACCATATTTAGCGGCTAAAAATGCGCCTTCAAGATTGACGGAAACACATCGCTGCCAATCTTCGATTATGATGTCCTCCACAGCCGCAGTCGGCCCCGCTATGCCTGCATTGGCGCATAGCGCATCCAACCCACCCCATTGGTCAGCTATTTCAAAAAATAGCGCTGCCACTTGCTTTTCATTGCTCGCATCCACATGGCTTTTGCACCAATGAACTGGACAGGCGGCCAAACACGCCGCATCTACATCAGTGACCCAAACGTCAAACCCAGCAACATCAAAGGCCTGCCCCATTGCGCGGCCAATGCCGTTACCACCTGCAGTAATTAGAACCCGGCTCATTTCTTACCAACCATGCGGCCAAGACCCTCTGGACGTTCCAAAGCCGCATGCGCCTGCGCAATTCTCTGTAATGTATTTGCGACAACCTCAGACGGTAGTGTTGCCTTGCGTGTACTTAACGAAACATGGATCAACATATGCTCCCCCGTAGCCAGCAACCTGTCACCTTCAAACATCTGATGGAACAAATGCATTTTTTTTCCTGTCCCCTCTGCACAATAAGTTTCAATGCGGATCATATGCCCTGCGTGCACCTCATCCACGTGGCGTATATGGGTTTCAGCTGTAAAATAGCTGCCCCCCGAGGCTATATATTCTGCATTACAGCCCACAATCTCCATAAACCGATCAGTAGCATCGCCAAAAGCTTGCAAATAATACGCCTCATTCATGTGGCCATTGTAATCAGTCCAGTCCAAAGGCACTGCCCTGTGTAGAGTTTCCGTCAGACGTGTCAAATCCAGCGCCTCGACCGTCCGTGGCATGGCCGCACGAGCATTCAACAAATGATCTTGATCCCTCAAAAGCGCACCAGCACCCCAATTTTGGGTTTTAAGCGCCCGCATCATGCCTACCAAATTATTGTCGCGAATACGTTCCAATTCACGAATAGAATGCATACCTGACTGCATATCAGATTGCTCAGAAATCATATCTACTAATTCATCTGTAAATTCGGGCACATCCATAAGCTTCGTCCAGGGCCATTGCAGAGCCGGACCAAACTGCGCCATAAAATGCCGCATGCCCGCTTCTCCACCCGCCACCCTATAGGTTTCAAACAAACCCATCTGCGCCCAACGAATGCCAAAACCGAAGCGAATAGCATTATCAATTTCTTCCGTTGTGGCTATACCATCTTTAATCAACCATAGGGCCTCACGCCATACTGCCTCCAAAAACCGATCTGCTATATGGGCATCAATCTCTTTACGCACTCTGAGGGGATACATCCCCATATCACGCAAGAGCCGCTCCGCACGCTCTACAATAGCAAGGTCAGTTTGATCCGTGGGTACGACCTCAATTAGGGGCAAAAGATAAACTGGGTTAAACGGATGGCACACCATGATTTGTTCCGCCCGCAAGGCCCCAGCTTGTAGTTCTGAGGGTTTAAACCCAGAAGTTGATGAACCCAGGACTGCTGCAGGATCGCAATGGGCCTGTAGAGTTTGGTAGACCTTTTGCTTGAGGGCCAATTGCTCTGGTACGCTTTCTTGGATCCAGATCGCGCCAGCTACGGCTTCCGGCATGGTAGCATGAAAACTTAAGGTACCCTCCTCAGGCAACGGCGCCTCATAAAGCCCCGGCAAAGAGCGACGCGCATTATCCAACACTTCACCAATCTTGCGCCCTGCTTCTGGATCAGGATCAAATACCCGCACGTCCCATCCGTTGAGTAAAAACCGTGCCGCCCAACCACCACCGATCACGCCACCGCCAATAATCGCCGCTATTTGTGTCATTTGATTTGTCCTACTATTCTAGATCACATGTATACGCCGCTAGAAACCACGGCAGGTATTTAGCCACTAACTGGAGCGCGTTTGACCAAACCAAGTCTTTCGCGGACCTCAGCTGGGCCAATCACTCGGGCGCCAAGGTTTTCAACAATATTTACAGCACGGTCCACCAACTGGTAGTTCTCAGCCAGTACACCGCGGTTAAGCATCAAATTATCTTCTAGGCCAACCCGTACATTACCGCCCGCCAAAACAGAGGCCGCAACTAAAGGCATTTGATGCCGTCCCAGACCAAAGGCGCTAAAGGTCCAGCCGTTGGGTACATTGTTGACCATGGCCATCAATGTGTTGAGGTCATCCGGTGCGCCCCAAGGCACGCCCATGCACAACTGCACCAAAGCATTTGGCTCAAGCACGCCATCGGCCACCAGTTGCTTTGCGTACCAAAGATGCCCAGTATCAAAAACTTCAATCTCAGGCTTAACGCCAAGCTCTGTCATCATCCGGCCCATCGCGGTTAGGGTACCCGGTGTGTTGGTCATCACGTAATCTGCTTCCGCAAAATTCATCGTGCCACAATCCAATGTGCAAATCTCTGGACGACATTCCGCAACATGAGCAACTCGTTCACTGGCCCCAGCCATATCCGTGCCAGCACTTGGCGGCAAAGGGCTCTCTACATCACCAAACACCATATCCCCACCCATACCAGCAGTGAGATTCAAAACTACATCCACCTCCGCATCCCTTATACGGTCAGTTACCTCCCTAAACATCGCAAGATCTCGGCTCGGTGCACCAGTCTCAGGATCCCGCACATGGCAATGCACAACAGCTGCCCCAGATCGCGCTGCTAAGATTGCACTTTCAGAAATTTGCTTAGGGCTACGTGGTACATGTGGGCTTTTATCTTGAGTGGCACCAGATCCTGTCACGGCACAGGTGATGAAAACTTCTCGGTTCATTTTTAAGGGCATCATGATCTCCTTTGTGTCTCATACAATCTGTGAGTGTTGTAAAAACTTACTTGCCAATATACGAACATTTCTTAATGATATCCGCAAAAAATATTTGGCAAAATACTGACGAAACTCTTCACGTTGGGCTTTTAGTCTTAAATGACAGCAATATCTTGTCGTTGGCTGCTGCCGTGGACCCCATGCGGGCCTGCAATCGCCGTGCAGATCGAACATTATTTTCATGGCAATTTTTAGCATTGAACGGCAAAGAGGTTAGCCTCACCTCCGGCATTACACTACAACCCGAGCATATCAGCAGTTTCACCGGAGACCTACTGATCTTAGTTGCGGGATTTAGTCTTGAACTGCACAGTACTCCAGCCCTTGCCGTAGCATTACGCCGCAGCGTAGCCAATGGCACCAATCTCTGGGGAGTTGATGGCGGCAGCTGGGTCATCGCTCAGGCTGGCCTATTGAATGGCCATCGCGCAACCTGCCATTGGGAAGATGCCGAGGCTTTTGCCCACCGTTTCTCTGCGGTTAATCTTGTACCAGATCGCTATACAATCAGTGGGCCTTTCGCCACCACTGGAGGCGCATCTCCATGCATTGATCTCATGTTGCATCTGATCACGAGCCGCCACGGGCGTGCCCTGTCCGAGAGAGTGGCCGCCGCCTTCATCTATGATCCAATTCATGCAGGTGAAGCCCCACAGCAAATGATTGCAACCACACGAATTGCAAGCAAGCATCCCCGTATAGCAAGAATTTTAAAACAGATGGAAAATCTCATCGATAGCCCACCAACCATCGAGGCCCTCTCACGAGCCAATGGTATTTCGACACGAAAGTTAGAATTGGAATTTAAGACAGCAACCGGGCGCGCACCGGGTACTTACTTTTTAGATTTACGGCTGTCAGAAGCTCGACGGCGGGCAATCGACAGCGCCCAAAGCGTCCAAGAGATCGGACTCGCCTGTGGGTTCACCTCACAAGCCAGTTTTGCACGCGCATTCAGGCGGGCCTTTGGCCAATCAGTAACCGCACTACGCCACCAACATTGAAAATTAGTAAGGCATTGGGTGCGCACGATGAGTTTTACTAAGATCAGCTAAAACCTCTTTGGCCAAGATAATATCCTTACCATTTAATACATGGGTCAGCTGTGCAACGTTAGTAGCACCAAAAATTGCAGAGGCCATGAATGGGCGGCCAACACACCAAGCTAAAGCCATATGAACAGGATCGAGATTATGCTTTTTCGCCACGGCCACATAGGCCGCAGAAGCTTCATGCGCCCTTGCAGTATTACGGCCACCAAGATCAGGTGAAACGCTCATACGGCTGCCATGAGGCACAGCCTCGGCAGCATATTTTCCTGTTAAAAGCCCCGCTGCCAGCGGAGAGAACGACAACAGCCCTACATCCTCATTGGCACTCATTTCAGCCAAGTCCGTATCATACATCCTACACATCAAAGAATATTCATTCTGGATGGAAGCAACCCGAGGGCCATGCCCCTCTTCGGCTGCACGCACCCATTGAGCCGTACCCCATGCGCTTTCGTTGGACAGACCAAAGGCGCGAATGCGGCCTCGCTCAACCTCCCGCGTCAACTCTCCCAAGCAATCTTGGATGTTCTGCACGGTCTCAGCCTTGTTTTGCTTCGATGGGTCATAATTCCAATTTTGGCGGAACATGTAAGACCCCCGATTGGGCCAATGGAATTGATAGAGATCGATCATATCAGTTTTTAGCCGTTTTAGGCTGCCGTCAATCGCATGCGGAATAGAGCTCGGGGTGATGGGCGCGCGGTCGCGAATATGTTTAATACCAACGCCAGAATGTTTGGTAGCCACGATGACCTGATTACGCTTGCCACTAGACTGTAACCAATTGCCTACAATCGCCTCACTATCACCCTGCGTTTCAGCAGTGATGGGATTAACTGGATACATTTCAGCCGTATCAAAAATATTAACCCCCGCATCCAGCGCTAGGTCCATTTGCGCAAATGCGTCCACTTCATCCGTCTGAGTACCATAGGTCATTGTGCCTAAGCACAGATCAGAGATTATAATGCCGGTACGGCCTAATTCATTCATTTTCATCTTGATATCCTTTTGTTACCGGTAAGGTAATGGAACAATATCCAGCTGCAAGATGAAAAATCTATTGTGAACAAATGGGGAACGATTTAAACGCATAGGGATGATGACATCCGCCCCGAATCTTTTACTGCGCAAACATGCAGCCCCTACCTCCATGTTAGAAATCTGGCCTGATGTCTACTTGACCTTGGGGCGCGTGCATGAGGCTTGTGGCCCAAATCGCCGCAGCTTGGCGATAATGATCGCTCAAAAAACCCAAGGCCCCATCTTTTGGATCGCACCACAATGGGCCACAGATCACCTACATGCAGATGGAATGATCCCTTTCATCAACCCCGGCCGCCTAACATTTCTCAGCCCAAAGCGCGCGGAAGACATCCTTTGGTGCGTTGAAGAAGTGTTGCGCAGCGGTGCTGTACCGCTTGTGGTAGTGGACCTTCCTAGTCTGCCGGCACATACCCCAATACGGCGCTTACATTTAGCGGCAGAGACCGGCATGTCTGATGGTACATCGCGGCCTCTTGGGCTTTTGCTAACCCCTGGCGATGGCGGCGCACCTGGAGTTGAGAGTCGCTGGCAACTTACCGCATCTCACCAAGGGCCAAATGACAGCTGGCAGCTTGAGAGGATCCGCAGTCGCAGGGGTACGCCACGCAGTTGGCAGTTATCCCTAAATTCTAACGGCTATAAACTTGGACCCTTTCGAAAAGATAGCAAATTATATAGTGGATAATAGCCCACCCACAAATTTTAATTATTAGTATCTATTATGTTAATTAAATAGAATCTATCATTGGCAAATACTGTTTACCCGAGCCCAACGCAAAACAGATTGTTAATCCATGCGACTCATACTTTCACTTGCAGCTCTTTTTCTTTCAGTCATCCTATTGCAACTGTCGTCTGGAGGCGTTGCTCCACTTGATGCACTTACAGGGCTAAAGCAAGGCTTTAGCAAAGCCCAGATTGGAATATTGGGCTCTTCACACTTTCTAGGCTTTTTCATCGGTTGCTGGTGGGCACCGCGGATAATGGGCAGCGTTGGACATTCGCGGGCGTTCGCAGTCTTCACCTCTATGGGCGCTATTGGCATGCTGGGCCATACCCTACTAATTGACCCCATGGCCTGGGCCATAATGAGGGTAGCTTCAGGGCTTTGTGTGGCGGGATGCTACACCGTGATCGAAGCCTGGCTGCAAGCCAAAGCAACCAATGCCAACCGCGGCCGTACAATGGGTGTCTATAGGACAGTAGATATTTCTGCATCACTAGGCGCACAGATGATGATAGGTACATTAGCAACAGTCGAGACCTATCTCGCCTATAATCTGCTAACTCTGTTTTGCTGCGCCTCACTTTTGCCGTTGGCATTGACTAAAGCAAGTCCCCCCATCACCAAAGCCGCACCACGACTGCGCCCTCTCCTGGCTCTCAGCCGGTCGCCCTTAGCCGTTTCTGCGGTGATAGTCACGGGCCTGACAAGTGCAGCGTACCGCATGGTGGGCCCTGTCTATGGATCAGAACTAGGGCTGAATGCGTCACAGATTGGACTATTCTTGGCCGGCTATGTTTTAGGTGGGGCAATTTCACAATACCCCTCCGGGTGGCTGGCAGATAAATATGACCGCCGTTGGGTGGTGATTTCACTATCCCTTGCATCGCTGGCATCCTGTACAATCTCGTTCTTTGCAGTTGGCGTAACGGAAATCATTGCAGCCTCCTGCCTGTTTGGCTTTATCACCGTGCCAATTTATTCTGTAGCCACGGCCCACGCTCATGATTTTGCAGCCTCTGATGAACGCGTCGAGCTCTCCGCAGCATTGCTCTTTTACTTTGCTGTAGGTGCCATCGCCTCGCCCATTATTGCCGCCTTGTTGATCCAAGATTTTGGCGCCGGCTCATTCTTCTTGTTCATAGCCAGCGCACATTTTCTATTGGCTATTATTGGTGGACTTCGCATGCTGCTCGGAGATGTGGCACTATCTAAGACACCTTATATATATTCTCCCAGAACATCCTTTTTGGTCGGCCGACTTACAAAAATTTTACGTGATTCTGGCTCCTCTTCCAAGCCTTAGGGGCTGGGCTTTCCGGTGGGGCGTGTTTAAATGGAATTAACTTTATTTAGGCGGTGCAATGAAACGTATCCTGATCACATCAGCAATTCCTTATATCAACGGAATTAAACATCTTGGAAATCTGGTGGGTAGCCAACTGCCAGCAGATTTATTTGCTCGTTATCATCGGGCACGCGGCAATGAGGTTTTATTTCTCTGCGCCACCGATGAACACGGCACACCTGCCGAGCTGGCCGCAGCCAAAGCCGGAAAACCAGTAGCAGACTATTGCGCAGAGATGCATGCGGTTCAGGCTAAAATTGCTGAAGGTTTTAGCCTATCATTTGATCATTTCGGCCGCAGTTCTTCACAGCAAAACAAAGAACTTACCCAGCATTTTGCCGGCCGTTTAGCTGAGCAAGGTTTGATCAGTGAAGTCGATGAACAGCAAGTCTATTCGCATGCCGATGGCCGATTTTTACCAGATCGCTACATCGAAGGCACCTGCCCCAATTGCAACTACGACAAAGCACGCGGCGATCAATGCGAGAACTGTACAAAACAGCTTGATCCAATTGATTTAATCAATCCGCGTTCCGCCGTATCAGGATCTACAGACCTAGAAGTTCGCAACACACGGCATCTTTATCTGAAGCAATCCTCCTTGAGAGATACATTGAATGCTTGGATTTCTGAGAAAACCGATTGGCCCATCCTGACTACTTCAATTGCAAAAAAGTGGCTCAACGACGGTGATGGCTTGCAAGACCGTGGCATTACGCGAGACTTGGATTGGGGGGTGCCTGTGCGGAAAGGTAGCGCAGCCTGGCCTGGAATGGAAGACAAAGTATTCTACGTCTGGTTCGATGCCCCAATAGAATATATTGCCTGCGCACGTGAATGGGCCGACGCGGGCAAAGGAACCGACTGGGAGCGGTGGTGGCGCACAGACAAGGGCGCAGACGATGTAATCTACTACCAATTTATGGGAAAAGACAATGTTCCCTTTCATACGCTATCTTTTCCCGCCACAATCCTAGGTTCTGGTGAGCCATGGAAGCTAGTCGACTATATCAAGTCCTTTAATTATCTCAATTATGATGGCGGCCAATTCTCTACTAGCCAAGGCCGTGGCATATTTATGGATCAGGCTTTAGCAATCCTGGCACCAGATTACTGGCGCTGGTGGCTTTTAAGCCACGCGCCAGAAACCTCTGATAGCGAATTTACGTGGATTAAATTTCAAGCTGATGTGAATAAAGACCTTTCCGATGTTTTAGGGAATTTTGTATCCCGTGTCACCAAATTCTGCCGTTCAAAGTTTGGTGAAACGGTGCCAGCTGGCGGGAACTATGGGCCGCGTGAAAAAGCTTTGATAGTAGATCTTCAAATCCGTGTGCAATCTTATCAAACTCATATGGAAGCAGTGGATATCCGTAAATCTGCAGCCGAATTGCGCGCCATTTGGGCACTAGGCAATGAATATCTTCAAGCAGCCGAGCCTTGGGCCCTATTTAAGACCAACCCAGATAGCGCTGCAGCTATTGTGCGGATCTCACTGAACCTAATCGCACTTTACGGCCAGCTCTCAGCCCCTTTTATTCCAGATGCTGCTAGCGCTATGCGCGCAGCTATGGGCCGCCCTGATCTGCAATGGCCCAACACAGTCGAAACAGCACTAGATAGATGCGAAGCTGGTGATGCGTTCACCGTACCAGAAAATCTATTCTCCAAAATCACTGATGAACAGCGCGAAGAGTGGAGTGTGCGGTTTTCAGGGATAAGAAGCTAAGCCTAAACACCCCTGTATTAGAATTAATGTCGTGAATATTTAATATATAGACGATAATAAACAAAAGCTGTTTAGCTGCAAAATTGAATATAATGCGCGCTGGACAAGACTACTAAAAACGGCAATAAGCTCGCAGATCAGTATTACTAGTCCATACTACCGATTGAATTTGGGGAAGAACTAGAATAAAATTCTGACGTCGAAATTAAGTAAATACTTGATTTTAAAAAAGATGAGGCGGGTTGGTAGAGTGGTTATGCAGCGGATTGCAAATCCGCGTACACCGGTTCGATTCCGGTACCCGCCTCCATAACTTACCATTGACCTTAATATTATAATAATTCATATTATAAAGGC
>Ga0115001_10002054_pt1 | contig 15490 bp, 9 predicted proteins | sample ArcticOcean_MG_C_12_FD_89869 | JGI IMG/M metagenome (GOLD analysis project Ga0115001, IMG submission 89869) | Marine microbial communities from western Arctic Ocean - ArcticOcean_MG_CB8_130 | ecosystem: Environmental > Aquatic > Marine > Oceanic | place: Arctic Ocean: Canada Basin | collected... | reverse complement strand
TTTCTTCTCCTATACTAATTTTCTACTGAAAAACTAAAACTCCGATCCGTAAGTCAAATTAGAGCCGGCTTTTCTTAATTCAACTAGCGTTGCTTGCGGCGTCGACCATGATTTCCCCTTGCTCGCGTCCATACTACATTGACATAATCTTGCCATCATCCCACAAAGTTGCAAGTCACTCGTGCACCCTTCGCTGAATCGCATGTGGAAAAAACCAATAATTTTCAAAAATTCCAATTTCAAGTATTCGTTCATTTTTTGATCGTCAAAGCGTTTGCATACTTGGAATATCGTTTTAATCATGTCTTGCGGAGAATACCCGGATTTGCGCATCTTCAAAAGTCGATCGCACGCGTCATCGACTTCTCCCTTGACGCAATGCTCCAAAATTGCTCCAATAACTTCCGGGTGCGGCGTATCGCATACGCGAAAAACGTTCTCTTGATTTACAATTTTAAACCCAGAATTACAAGCTTGCAAACTGTTCAAAGCGTTTCTCATATCACCTTCGGCGCAAAATACGATAGCTTCTAACCCTCTCGCATCATGCGCAACCTTCTCTTGCTCACATACGTACGTAATCCTCTCCAAAACTTGTTTATCGCTCAACCTCGAAAACCTGATTAAAGCGCATCTCGACTGTATAGGTTCAATGATCTTCTCCGAAGTATTGCACGCGAGCGCGAATCTCGTCGTATTCGAATAAATCTCCATCGTCCTCCTCATTGCCTGCTGCGCCCCTTTCGTCATCGCATCCGCTTCATCCAAAATAATAATCTTACACCTCCCCGGCGGTAAAGTCACTTTCTTCTGCGCAAACATCTTAATCTTATTCCTCACGACATCGATCCCGCGCTCATCCGACGCATTTAACTCTAAAACTGCATCTTTATATCTATCCCCTAACAAAGTCCTCGCTAATACGTGCACCGACGTCGTCTTCCCGCACCCCGGCGGTCCGCTCAATAACAAATTCGGCATGCTCCCGGTTAAGACCATCCCTTTCATTTGCTGCAACGTCTCCTCGTGTCCAACGATCATATCGAGCTCTTTTGGTCGCCACTTCTCTATCCATGGCTGATTCGCGAGCTCTTCTTCTTTCGTCAGCGCTTTCTCCGACGATCTCACGAAAAATGGATTAATCGCTTTCGGTTTCGTATTTCGCGCTTTCCCTTCTTCTGCTTCGTCGTCCATTTCGTATCCGATCGCGTTTTCAAACTTATTTATTATTATTATTATTAAAAGCTTCTTCGTTATAGTAATAAGTTTACTACAACTACGCTCTCTCGCTCTCTCTCCTACTCTCAAACTTAATCACTTAAACGAACGAAACGAAGAAGAAGAAGAACAGGAAGAAGACCGAATTAGTGTTTCAGTTCACTCGCGAAGCGTGGATTACAGAGCGCGTGGAAGAATTCCCAATCTGTTTTGGAATTTGGATATTTTCACTATTTCACATCTTCCATCTTCTTAAATGAATTCCCTATTAAAACGTAAAACAGAGAGAGACCGTAAAAGAAATGTTTAATAACGATACCATGTTCGTACTGATAATAATAACAATAAGCATGATAGTACTATCGACAACGAGTACGACTAATCAAGTGCTCTGTGCCCCGGCGTTCTTCGTTAGATCGTCATCATCATCATCATCATCATCATCCGTTTATGACGACGACGGCGATGATGTTTTCAATAGCGCAACGACGGAAGATCGGAAAAAACGGGAGATGTTTAGATTCCAAAGAACGAGAGATTTCGAGATCGTGCGAGAGTTCGTCGCGCGATTGACAAACGCTGCCATGGATGATGATGACGACGATGATCGCATGCGCGAGGTTTCGGTCTTACTGGACTCTAGCGCGTTTACTTTAAGAGAGTACGATATCGTGAGAGAGCTCGCTGCCGAGGGTCAGAAAAAGGAACAGCAGGAGGAGGAGGAGTATTTTTTTGTGCCAAGGTTTACGAGGAGCGACCCGAGCGTCGGTAAGAATAAGAAGAAGAATTCATCGATTAAGGATATGATTGGAGAGAGTGTGAGTGAGGAAGTACGCGCGCGCGTGAAGTATTGGAACTGCGAAGAAGGAACGAGAGAGAGTGACGACGAAGCGGTCGACGCGAACGACAAAGTTCGAGAAATTTTAGGCGACTCGACGATGAAGAGTTCGAGCGAGGATAGGAACCCGAACGATCGCGTTGGAATCGTTTTGTGTGGAAGCGATGATGCTAAGGAAGATGCTGAGCTGTTTTTGCTTTTAGTGAAGACGTTGAGAGAGGCTGATAGGTCGTTCTTTGCGGGGATTTTAGGAGGCGAGGTGTTGACGTTGGAAAATGATATTAGTAGCACGAATAGCGGGTGCAAAAAAAGTGACAACGATGATGATTTGCTTTTATCGCTCAACAACAACGAAGGAGGAGAAGAAGAAAAGAAGAAGGGGCGCGAACTTCTCTTTTCTAAAGGCGCCGGGAGTCAAGTGAACGAGTGCGACGCGATGTGCGAGTTACACGTCACGATTGTTTCGTGCTTGATTATATTTTGGATATTTGCTGGGACGTTTACTTACGGCATTGGCATGATGTCAAACTTAGATACGCCGAAGATTTTTGAGAAGAGCGATGAATAATAAAGAGAGAGAGAGAGAGAGAGAGATAAAGAAGAATTAATTACAAACAACTTCTGGCCAAAAAGCTAGAAGCATATTCTCTCCTGCGTGCTTGACTGTGAGAAGCATTCTTCGACGCGAAGAGAGAGATTAATGAACAAATAATATACAAATAACAGAAAATATAATACAAAAGCGACGCGCTATATGAACAAATCTACGATAATTAATTACTATACACTATCAATAAGTTGGAGTATCGCAACTGTCTCTAAACGAGTTCAGTTCAGCCGAAAGGCGCTCTATTATTTCTCTCGCGTCGTGAGCCGATTTCACTAAGTTTGCGTTTCGAACTCCTACTTGTGCAAACTTTTCGCAAATCGCTACTGATATAACATCTGCGTCTTCCGGTAACCTATTGTTCGTCCTGAGAAAATTCGTAACCTCGAGAAAGATTTTAGATCTCGCAACTTCAACGGCGTTCCGAATCTGTTCATCTCGAACTTTATTCGCCTGTATTTCCTTCGAATAGAACATAAAATCGTCTAAAGTTCTACTCTTAAGAAGAACGTCCTCGACTACTCCTATTTTTTCGACGTGATTCAACGCCGCATCGAGCTCTCTTCGTCGTCCTCGTCGAGGATCTCTAGTCCCGTTTTTAACTTTCACGGATACCTCGATCGGATGATCGTCATCATCGCTTGCTTCCACTACCCCCCTCGCTAACCTCGGTGTTCCAAGTCTTTGCCCTCGTCGCTTCATTTCTGACCCGTCTATGCTTCTTCGTCGTTCTTCAAGCTTCGTTTCGCCCTCGTCCCTCGTCGCCGTTTTTTTTTTCACGGGTGAGTATAACCGTTCCGTCTGCGTCGTCGCAGTAGCAATAGCAGAATTACGACGACGCACAAAATCTGCTCCTTGAAAGCGCTCTCGTTCTCCCTTTATTCTCCCGCGCAGTCCTTCGTGACCATCGACCCTATCAATCTCGTTCATTTTCGCCCTCAACACCTCCATCTTCTTCATACTCTTTCGTAGTTCGTTCTCGGCCGATTTCATCTCTTCTTTCATAAATACTTCCTCTTCTTTTTCTTTTTCGTCGTCGTCGTTCTTCGCTTTATTATTCGAACGATGATCGACATCGTTCGCTAGCGCAGTCGTTCGCTTTTTTAAGGCCTCTAAGCGTTTAGAGAGCTCGTTCATTGTTTATTACTTTTTAACTCGCGATGGCACAGAGCGCATCTTTTGAGGGCCGCATGTATAAAAAACGTAAATGTATACATTTTCAAATCTTTGACCAAAAACAGCCACTCTTCGCTTTATTATTCGAACGATGATCGAAATCGTTCTCTGTAGCGCAGTCGTTCCGCTTCTTTCTTATGCGTGCCGCTCGCTCTGAGTTCTTTGGTATCGTCTGACGTCTCTCGAAAGCACAGCGCGCGCGTGTTTGAATAAAAACTTAAACACCTTTGTGCGCATGGAATTAAAGTTTGAAAAATTCCACGACGATCAATTTAACTCGTTCCTGTTCGATTTTCGACGTAAAAAGAACCGTAATAAACAAGAAAAACACGCAATTGAACACGTTCCTGGATGAGTGGTTTTATTTCGGTTTTGCAGCGCAACAGCGTGCGTTATCGTGGAATTTTTTCTTCGAGATCCGATCTTTATTTCGATTTTGGCACAGCACATGTGCTTTTGCCTGTTTGCTGAATGTAACAAAAAAACGCAAATAAAAAAAAATCTATTTTTTTCATAAATGTTTGACCAAAAATAGCCATTTAAAATCGCACGCGCAACCGATGCCATCGATGACTGCGTTCGCGTCAGAAACCGAAACCATGGAAATGATCGAGAAGCAATCGCTCGTGCAAACCGCGAACGTTTACGTCCCTGACGACCTGGATCGAACGAATAATAAGAAACCAAAGGCGCAGACGAAGGTCTTGAGTACGTACGGTGGATCAGGAAACGCGGTGAAGAATCATTTCTTACACGTCGCGTTATCGGCGTCGATGTTAACGCTCGCAGTGTTCTTATGCTTAGGACTCGTCTATATTCCTGCCATGAATCCAATGAAGGATTATTCGTTATCGAGCGCGGATGAGTGCTTCGCGAGCGCTAATAGCACGTGCGAGAACTATTTGAACGCGAAGGTGTATTTTTGGAACTTGACGAATCCGAACGAGTTCTTGAGCGGTTTGGAAGCTCCGAAGTTACAGGAGGTTGGGCCGTACGCTATGACGGATGGGAGGGCGAAGAACCAAAACGTGACGTTTTCGGGAGATTTGAGCGAAGTAGAATTCGTGCAGACGTTGTATGCGAAGGTTGATGCGGAAGGGACATGCGTCGCGTGTTCGCTCGAAGCGGACGAGGTGAGTTTATTTTAAGAACGCGCGCGTGCGAGAGAGAGAGAAATTCCGTTTTTTCTTTTCATCTCGTATATCACATATACTAATATTTACTCACTCACTCTCTCTCTCTCTGTGTGTGTGTGTGTCTCTCACACTCTTTCAATTATCTAGATTATTTCAATCAACCCGGCGTATATTGAAATCATGAAAGAAGTTGGGTCGGAAGCGAACTTGGCCTTGCAAGCGTTGCCGCAAACGTTGAGCGGGTTACTCTCGGCCATGGTTGGTTTCATCATGGCATGTGCGTACGATCCTTCGTTATCGCCATATTTTCCATCACTCACAGCGGCGTTGAATTCTGGATTTGTCACCGCTGAAGATCTCGCTTACGGCCAGATCCTTTCGTACAGTCCTACTTTCGGCGCTGGCGTGCCGATAACAGAGTTACCGGGGCTTCCAGCGGCTGTTTTCGCGCCAATGTACGAAGCTTTTGGTATCGATACTTCTTCGACTGCGCCTTTACCGAGTTTTGAAGTTCATGGATACCATAAAGCGTTGCTTATTTCGCTAGGATATCCAACACCGCCTGCTTATACGAGTTCTTCAGCGCTTGCGTTGAAGTATTTTTTCCAAAATATCACTTCGGACGCGACTGGCACGACTGTGTTGAGATACCTTCAAACGCCTGATGCAATGATCACCGCAGAGCTCGGATTCGCGGACGATAACGAAACGCAACTCATGAAAGGTTGGTTAGCGTATGTCGCGCAAAGTTTTGGTCTTCCAGCGTTGCAAAAGTTTACAATCGGAGAGTTTTTGAGTACGTCTTCGTCGGGTTTGATCATAAAACGAACTGCCAAAGATTGGATTTTTGGCTACGAAGATCCGCTCTTGAATACGATAACTGGAAGTGTCAATAAAATTAACGCCATTCATGCAATCCGTGACATTGATACAATGGATCAAGATCACGTTCCGTGGGGTGCAGACGCGAAAACAATGCTCAGAGCTGGAGCGACAAAGTATTCTCTTAAAACTGGCCTCGGCGTTTCCAAAGGTAGCGCCACACAATTTCTCACACGTACAGATGGCGATTTGAGCGAATCAATCGTTTACTATGTATCGAATCATACGGAAATCGTGTACGGAAAAGAAATTACCGGTGGTCAATACGAAGAAATCAAAGAGCAGTTCAAACGCAAAGGCGAAGAAGCTTTTGTCCCAACCGTCGAAGCGTGGGCGGACTTTGGTCAAGGTCTCGACTTACGTCGCAAAGTCACTCTCAAACACGTCGAAGGGGCGACGAGAACAAAAAACGCCAAAGTTTCCACCGAAGTATATTCGCTCTCACCAGAGACGTTTCTGAACTGTCCTATCAGCGAGTGCGAAATGAATCAAAACTTCTTTGGAGCTTTTAACTTTTCTGGATTTCAAGGCATCGATGGATTTTACTCTCTCGCGCACGGTTTTCAAACCGATTTTCGCGCGTTCGGTGGCGAGAAATCTTCGTATCCATACACGTCGTTCACTCCGAAGCAGAGTTCGCACGACGCAGAGTTTGAAATTTATGCCAGAACTGGTAACACGGTCGGCATGAAAGTCCCTTTGCAAACAAACTTCAAAGTGAAGCCGACGGACGCGTTCTACGCTTCGATATGGCAACCGTCTACGACGCTATCACCGATCGAAGCCGAAGTCGGTTTACACATCCCAATTTGCTATTTAGAGCTTTCGTACGAAATGCCCGAATCTTTCTTCAACGGCATCGCGGATACCATCAACCACATCACCATGATGACAATCGTCTACCTCTTCGTCATGCCGGCGATTTCGGTCTTGTTCATCTTTTACGCCTCGGTAACGCTTTACGTGCGCCATAAGCTCGCGAGAAATCCAATGAGCGAACAAGACATAAAAAAACGAGCGAACTCGAGCAACTCTAAAGCCATCGGTTCTTTCCACGACGCCTCGTTCATCCTCGGCAAGAGTTTCAACAAGTCGCTTTTGGAAGGTACCGATACCGCGCCAAAAAGCTTCTTCAAACGCTCGAACGAGACGTCGTCGTCGAGGCGCTCGGATGACCACGACCTCGATCAAGATATGATCGATCAAAGACAAATCGTACACGATGCTGCTCCATTCGAACACGTCTCTCTCATCATCGATCGCGACGATTCAGAAGTCTGCCCAGTTCCTTCAATCGCTCGACGCTCGTAAAACAGGTCTTCACTGTTCCTGAACACTATTTATTCGCATCAGTCATAGGCAATTAGGCATATTTTGTTAAAAAAATGAGTCATCAATTATTTTTATTCCTGCACAAAATTAGACATAAAACGCATTAATTAATTAATTAATTAATTACTTACTCGATCGATCTACAGAAGAGCTTCACAGAATCGCACTCTATCTCTCATTAAATCATCGTCATCGATTGATTGGAGAACGAGAACATACGCGCGAACGAAAACTTTTTTTTCTGAATTCCTTCAATAACTTCGTACTATAGGGAAATCGATTGAGGGACGATTTTAGGGAGAAGCGAGAAGAAATTAACTTTTTTTTAAAGTTTATAATACCGGTAATACAGTGAACATAACTGGTTACATTGATAGAGAGACAGTTAGGGAAAGAGAAAGAGGGAGAGGGAGAGGGAGACTTTGCGAGAAGAAATCGAGCGAGAATGACCACGCGAGCGAAAATGCACGACAAAGAGAACGACGTGTTAGTGATCACGTTATCGAACGAGCCAGTGAACGCGTTAGCGTTGACCGTTTTAGAGTCCTTAAGGAAAGATTTAAGGAGCGCGCAGGAGAACGATCGAGTGAAAGGGATCGTGATTAAAGGCGAAAATGGGATCTTCTCTGGTGGGTTCGATATCACGCACTTACAGAGGACGACGAAAGGGGAGAAGACCGAGAACGTGTCAGATTTTAACTCAATTTTGAGCGAGTTCGTCGAGAACGGGAAGAAGCCGACCGTGGCGGCGATTTCGAACTTGGCCTTGGGAGGTGGTTTGGAAGTCGCCATGGCATGTAATGCGAGAGTTTGTACGGCTGGGGCGAAATTAGGGTTGCCAGAGCTTAAACTCGGGGTCATTCCAGGGTTCGGTGGAACGCAAAGATTACCGAGGTTAGTCGGGTTAGAGAAAGCGTTAGAGATGATGTTACAAAGTAAAGAGATTAGTAGCGAGGAAGGGAAAAAGTTAGGTTTAATCGATGAAGTTGTTAACGCGAGAGTCGATGGTTCAAATGGATGGGACGATTCCGCGGTAGTTCAAGCCGCTGTGGACATGTGTAAGAGGATCATTGACGGTTCTGAAAGAAGGTATTTTTCGTTAACGAGGCAGGATAAGTTACCAACAGATCCGAAACAGGCGCAGGCTATTTTACAAGTCGCAGAAGCACAGGCGAAGAAAATTAAAGCAGTTTTGCCGCACGCTTCGTATTGTGTAGAAGCTATTAAAACCGGTCTCGAAAACGGGTCAATGGAAGGGTTAAGGAAAGAATCCGAGATGTTTCAGAAAGCCGTGAAATCACCGGCGGCGAAAGGGTTAGTACATTTTTTCTTCGCCAGTCGAGCGACGGCTTTAGTTCCCGGTATAACAGATCAAAAGCTCCGTCCAAACGAAGTGAAAAGCGTCGGTGTCGTTGGTGGTGGTCTCATGGGTAGTGGCATCGCAACTGCGTGTCTTTTGAGCGGCATGAAAGTCGTGCTGAAGGAAATCAAACCAGAATTTCTCGAAGCAGGCTTAAATCGCATAGAACAAAATATCGCCTCGATGGTGAAAAAGGGTAAAATGAAACCCGAACAAGCGAAAAAAGTGCTCGGCAACGTTCAAGGTACGCTCGACGATCGCGACTTTACAAATGTTGATATGGTCATCGAAGCAGTTATTGAAAATCTCGATCTCAAGCGTAAGATTTTTTCAACGTTGGAAACCATCGTGAAGCCGTCGTGCATATTGAGCACAAATACGTCTACGATTTCAATTTCAAAATGCGCTTCGGAGATGATAAATCCAGAGCGACTGATTGGGGCGCATTTTTTCTCCCCAGCGCACGTCATGCAACTCTTTGAAATCATCAGAGTCGATCAAACGCCTGCACAAATCTTAGTCGATACGCTCGCGTTTTCGAAGAAGATTAAGAAAACGCCAGTTGTTGTTGGAAATTGCACTGGATTTTGTGTGAATAGAGTATTTTTTCCTTATACTATGTCGGCTACAGTTCTCGTAGATTTAGGATGCGATCCTTACGCGATTGATAAAGTTATTTCGATGTTCGGTATGCCCATGGGACCGTTCCGATTGGCCGATTTGGTTGGTATGGAAGTTGGCGTCCACGTCGGGAAAAATTTCATCGAAGATTTCCCCGAACGAGTTTATGTCTCTCCTTTGATTCCTTCCATGCTCGATGCGAAAAGATTAGGTGAAAAAACGAAATGCGGGTTTTATGCGTACGACGATAGACGTAAAGCTTTACCGGATATGGACGCAATTGCACCATTTGTCGAAAACGCTCGGCGACAACGAAAAGTGCCCTTGCCGGGGCATCCCGAACAACTCGGATTTTCTGCTCAAGATATCGTGGAAATGATCTTCTTTCCAGTCGTAAATGAAGCGTGCAGAGTTCTCGATGAAGGTGTTGCAGTTAAAGCGGCCGATGTCGACGTTGCATCCGTTCTTGGAATGGGTTTTCCTCCGTTTAGAGGGGGGATTTTACATTGGGCGGATCAAATTGGAGCAAAGAAAATTTTCACTCGCTTGACTGAGTTTGGTAAAAAATACGGCGGACTTTATGAGCCTTGCGCTTATTTGACGAACTGTGCGAACCAAGGTAGAACGATCGCGGAAGGACCGAACCGAGCGAGGCTTTAAAAAAAATATATACATACATATGAAGTAATGAAAATCACATCGAAACTCTTACGGACACTGTGTTATTGAGTGATTAGAACGTGGCAAAAATGCCACCGATTGTACATGTAACGTTGAAAATACTATACAAAATTATTTTACAAAATTACTACGCTTATTCCAATTGCAACTATCGCGGCTAAAGCTATTTGAATTGCATTCACGACATCGTTCGTCAACCATTCCCACCCTTTTCTACCTTGCATTAAAGCACCAAGAGCAGACTCGAACGATGTCGCAACGAATGCTGCAAATGCGCATATTCCAGCGGCTACGAATGGAGATTGCCCGGCAACTTTCGCTTCGCCTAATACGACGGCGATTCCGGCAAAGAGAAAACTCGCTAAAATTCCAGCTATTGTTCCCTCTGCGCTTACCGCGCCTTCGGTTCCTCTAGGCACTAAATTGAACGGAGGGAGAGATCTATACGTCGTTTTCCCATACGCTTTACCAACCTCTGAAGCGGTCGTATCGGAAAGTTTACTACAAAACGAAGCCACGAAGCCGAGTCTAAAAATTTGATCGTACTGCGGATAAATAAGCGCTAAAATCGCGCAAAGCACGCCAGCACTTCCTGAACCCCAAACTGACCCGACGTTCCTCCGGCCTTTATTCGCCTCTGCCGTACCTTCTCTAACTTTTTGTTCGAGCTTAATTTTAGTCACCGTTGAACCGAGTATGAAATATACGCATACCAAGAAATACGCCCTTATGCCGAACGCGGCAAACACGGCCTAAAAATGATGAAGAAGAACGATTAAAAATCATCGCGTGCAACGTAAATACAATCAACACACAATCTCTAAAAAAGAAAAAGAAAAAGAAAGAATCAGATTGAAAACAAACGTTCGTGTATATTCTTCTCGTTCACTTTATGCGGCCGTCTTCGCGCAAAGCGCAACGCTCTCGCGAGCGGCGGCGTTCGACGCGGTTGCGCGCAACGTCAGAAGTATCTGTCGTTCATCATCACGCTCTCTCTCTCGCTCGCACAACATCAAAAACAAAAACAAAAACAAAAACAAGCAAACGGCACGTAAACGTACCGTTCCAAGAACCCAAGCGTTCGCGTACGCTTTCTTCGTTAAACCGCTCAAGAGCACTTTATGACCGACGATGAACACGAAAGTATTCAGTAACGTCGCGTTCAAGACGCCTGGATTATGCGACGAGATCATCGCACTCACGACAGTAGAAGATTTACAGGAAACCTTATCACTCCTGTGACTGCTGCTCACCATGTTCATCTTCGCAAAGCTATCGCAATCATCATCATCGCGAGCAGAAGAAGAAGAAGAAGAGGAAGAGGAAGAGGAGGAAGAGGCGAGCGATTTTTCTCTTCCAAACGAGCAAAAAAGTCGTTGACCGATGCCGTTTTCGATCCTCATCGTCATCATCGACGCAGCAGCAGCAGGGAAAGACGAAGAAGAAGAACCGCTCTTACGTACGCGTGTGAACATTTTCGTCGTCTTCGTGGTACGAGTTGTACTCACGATCGATCGTAGGAGTCCTCGTTCAGTCGTGCCCATTCGCACTCGTTTCGTTTTCCCTCGTTTAATGCGTTCTTTTTTCTCTCTGTTTTTGTCGAGGACGCTTTTTTTGCCTCGTTAATTTTTGGGCTTGTTTTGGGTCTTTTTTACCAATGACAGGGGTGGACTTTTAATCCCAAAGCGTTGGTCTTTTTTACCCAAAGACATGAAGAGGGGTACTTTTTAAGAAAACAGGGGTGGACTTTTATCCCAAAGCGTTGGTCTTTTTTGCCCAGAGAGGGGTGGACTTTCCCAAAGCGTTGGTCTTTTTTACCAGAAGACAGAGGGGTCTTTTTTACGAAAAGACATAGAAAGAGCGGTACTTTTTATCCCAAACAAGGGTGGACTTTTATCCCAAAGCGTTGGTCTTTTTTAAGACAGAGGGGTCTTTTTTACCAAAAGACATAGAAAGAGCGGTACTTTTTATCCCAAACAAGGGTGGACTTTTATCCCAAAGCACTGCTACACTGTGAGTCTTCTTTGAACCAAAAGCGTCGTCGTCATTTTTTGAGTCTAACGAACAAAACTGAAAGAAATGGCCCTCACGAGTGCCTTGCAAAGGTGTTCGTCTTCCTCTACTCCTCGTAATCACGCTCTCGCGCTTGAGAGAGTTAAGAAAAGCGCTGCTTACGGTTACAGTAAGTACGCACGAAGCAAAAGAGTGAACGAGACCGTTCGCTCGTCCGCCGACACAGGGTCGAACGAACAACAGAATGATTACGTGAATAAGAATAACAATCATTCGAACGACGAGGAAGATTTGGATGATGAGAACGAGGCGTTATACGCATACGTGGAAGAAATGGAAGACGAGAACGTCTTAACGACTTCGCTGAATAGAGCGATACAGGACGAGGATTATGAATTAGCGCAAAAGTTATCGAAGAGATTACAGGAAGTGCAAAATATTGGCGTCAATGAAGATGGGGATTTACGAGAACGTTTACTGGATTGGCGAATGTTAGGCGTAGCGGAGTGGATGGCATCGAGAGCGGAAGCGTTAGGGTTTAGGTTTCCAACCGGTATTCAAAGGAAAGCTACTGCGAGCTTTATCGATGGCGATAGGTTAATCGTCATTAGCGCGCAGACCGGGACCGGGAAGACTTTAGCGTATTTAGTGCCCGCGATTGACCAAATGGATTTCGTTGGGAGGCAAATGTTGCAAATACTAATCGTCGTGCCGACGAGAGAACTCGTCGTTCAAACGACTATGTTAGCGTATAAGTTAACCGGTGGATCGATTTCGAGAGGCGTCCCTGGCGATAGAGGGAATATGTTCAATTACGCTGGGCCGCAAGGTATCACAGTGAAAGGCGTGTTCCAGAAGAGACACGTCGAGGAACCGGACCCGGAGATGCATAAGGCCGAGATCGTTATTGGGACGCCAGAGGAGTTGTGCGAGATGAAACGTAGAGGGATTTTGGAAGTTAATTTAGCGTCTCATATTATATGCGACGAAGCCGACGCGTTAATAGAGAACCACAAAGCCGCCATGTTCGAGTTGTTGAAACCGAGTCCGTTCGTCCCTGTGATGGAATCGAGACAGATTTGTTTAGTAGGTGTAAGTATTGCGAACGATCGATTTTTGAATGATATAAAAGCATTCGTGCCGTTTTATGAACCTACTATTATACAAACGCAACAAATCGATGACGATTTAAAAGAGAGAAACGCAGAGATTCAAAAAGACGTGGACGAAGTGTTGAGTAAACTTTCGTTATCGACGATGAGTAGTGAAGAAAAAAATGACGTTTCGACGACGACGACGACTTTAAATAGTAATAGTAATACGTCTTCTTCCTCTGCAAACAGGCGTCTTCCTCCAAACATTCGTCACCGCGTCTTACTTTCCGAACCGGGGAGAAAACTCGTGACTTTGTGCCGACAAATTCGCGCCGACGCCATTGCTGTAGGAGAAGACAAACCGCCACCACGTACGATTGTATTCGTGAAAGATGCACCAGCGGCTGAAATTGTAGCAGGTCCTTTGCGCAAAGCGTTGTGGGGTGCGCATACGCTCGTAACTTTACTTCCAGATGGTATAGAAGCGCTTAGAGTAGTGGAAGATTTCGATAAAGGAAAAGCGTCGATTATGGTGTGCACGGCACAGGTGAGTCGCGGTTTAGATCTCAAAAATGTCGCGCACGTCTATTCTTTGGATGTTCCCGATGTGAAAGAGTATGTTCATCGCGCTGGAAGATGCGGCAGAGTCGGTGCAGTTGATCCAGGTGTTGTCACGTCCATCGTTTCAGAAGGAGAAAAAGAAAGTTATGAACGCGTAACCGCCGAGCTGAACTTGAAGAGCGAAGAAATAGAAACCATTAACGTCGATACGCTCATGCGAGGTTCTGATGATGAAGAAGAAGCTTTGGCAAAACTGCAGCGAATATTGGACGATAATTTTTATCTTTTAGATACGAAGCAGTTGAACATTGCGAGCTTGGAGAAAGCGTTAAGTTTAGAACCCGAAATTGATTATGACGAAGTTTCTGAAGATGAGGGAAATTAGGATTTAAAAGAAAATTATATAGAAGAAGCGGGGCTTTTCATCGCGGGCTATTGTTTATTATGTGAATGTACAGACTACGTACTCTATAATATTATTACAACAACAAGCATATTATCATTTAGCCGCAACCGCCGCCACCACTCTTCTTCCCAACATCAGCCTCAAAATCTCCTCTCGCCCATTTCTGAAAATTCTCAAACGCTTTCTTCGGAGCGTTTGGAATAGATTCAATCGCTTCAAAAATTTCTAAAAGGTCTGAGTTTGGATCTTCCATACCCTTTTTAGTTGGAATCCCACGAATAGGTGCTAAGCGCCGCCTCACCGCATTCATCATCTCACCTACGAGCTCTTTCTCACATTTCCGAAGTCTTGACGCGTTTCTCACTTTGAGCGAAACGTCGTCTCGCTTTTGCAACAAAAGTTCATCTTCTTCGTTTGTTTCATACGCACTCATGCGGTCTCTGCAATCAGCCATTAATAACTGCAGCGTTTCGTACTCATTCATTGGACTGATTATTTTATCCTCCGTGAACGAGCATGCAAAAAGCTCTTCGCTGTTCGTAACGCGCGCGAATCGTAAGTACGAAAGAAACTCTCTAGGCATGCGATCTTTATATACGGGGAACTTTTGATCTTTATCCGAAAACCCTTGCGCTTCTAAGACTGCCTTTTTTGCATCGTATAATGGATCATTACCTGACAGCTTTGCGGGCCAGTATTCGTAATCACCAGGATGTGCGTCGTCGACATCGCCAAACGAAAGATAAAGGTCTGAATTATTTCTCACGCTATGATCGATTTGTACAATTTTACTCCCCGCACTCGCCGATGTGTTTGCACAAAGAACAACCGATGCCGAATCGACGTCATAATCGGCGTAACCACATCGAATCGTCGTCGTACCTTTTCGAATATCTCTCATTTCGTAGAACTGCGCGGCTTTAGGATCGTCTGGCGAAACCGGAGGCGGCGCTCCGCAAATAGGAATCGCATCCATTAAAGGCACTAACGCGTAACAATTCGCGCTATTCAACCACTGTGCTCTCGCACACACTATATCTAACGCATCAATAAACGCATTTTCGGTCAAGAACGCGTAAACATCCAACGGAAACTGCTCTGGATCGCTCTCAATCTGTTCCCTGAAAGCTTTATACTCCTCCAAAGCCGACTCTCTCCTCGCCCTGGCCTCTTTCTCAATCGAAGTCCCTCTCAATAAAACCTTAAAATCGTCCTCAGTAAACCTTAAAACACTGTTCGGATTCCCACTCAAGGTCTTCAAATACGGCCACCACTCGCTGCCTTCGCTCTTCGCCTTCTCGTAACATACCCAAAGCGCCAATTGCACGATCTCCGTTTTATCCTCGATCAACTTACAAACGATCGGATTATCCTTCGCATCGACTGCGGTCACGCAGCACTCCTGCGGAATCCTTAAAATAACCTCCCCATTCTCTACGTTCCTCGCAAGCGTGAACTCGCAATCTAAATCGTTCTTCTTTTCCCCGGGTTGTATCGTCATCGCGTCGTTGATATCTTTCACGTTCTTATCGTGCCTTAACCACGCAGCGAGCTCGCGCGCTTGA
>Ga0115001_10002050_pt1 | contig 15498 bp, 8 predicted proteins | sample ArcticOcean_MG_C_12_FD_89869 | JGI IMG/M metagenome (GOLD analysis project Ga0115001, IMG submission 89869) | Marine microbial communities from western Arctic Ocean - ArcticOcean_MG_CB8_130 | ecosystem: Environmental > Aquatic > Marine > Oceanic | place: Arctic Ocean: Canada Basin | collected... | reverse complement strand
TTTAATGGGGCATATCCTATTTCGGTCTTGACTTTCTTTATCTTTCTTCATGTGCCGTGAGCGTAATCGAGAGAGCGTTTATTATTAGCATTATTACTGTTATGGCCATGAAGATCGAGTCGAGTCGTAGTGCGTTAAATACGAGCGAGGACGACCGTTTTTGGTGATCATGGACGATACGTAGTCGTGATGTTCACAGTATTCGTAACGCATTTTGTTGTTTGTTATCGTTCCAAAGGAATTTTGATCGATGATTGGTGAGTAATGGTCGTTCTTCATCGAGATATCTCCAGCACATGAAGCTTAAAACAAGTTTTTGATGCGAACTCTCTGACTCTCTCTCTCTCTCTGATGTGACTCTTGCGACGCGCTCGACAGTACCTATGTTTCGATTTTAGAGTTATTTTTGGCACAAAGCTAAATTGCCGCTGTTAGAAAACAGTTTGCGTTTGACCAAAACCATGGGAGAACAGAAAAAGACTTCAAAAATAGGACGCGAGCTAAAGCAACGAACGATAATAATAAGACGAGAGAGCTCTGTTATAGTATCTCGCTACTACGACTTACTACTGCTTACTACTACTACTACTACTGCTGTTAATAATACTAATCAACACTGATAGATTAAGAACGAGAACGATAAAAGTGTCGTCGTCAAAACAGCTCTCTCTGCTAGCAAGTTTTTTATATCTGCTTAAAGAAGAAGAAGAAGAAGAAGAGTGAAGAGTAAGTAAAGTATTACTACTACTGCTTACTACTACGACTATTACTGATAATAATAATCAAAACGCTCGTGATCTTGATATATATATATATATATATGCGTTCAGAGAGAGAACTTGTATCGTCATCGAGGAGAGAAGAAAACGCGAGCGACAATACTGATAGTAATAAAAGCAGTTACGCAGTAAGAAAAGGGAATAGTAACAAATCGAGAACAAATCAAAAAAGAACGAAATTAATCGATGCTTCGAGTGAACCGAGCGCGCGATTGTACCAATCATTCAGTGATTGTAAGTATATCGCGACGTGGGCTTTTTGCGCGCTTTTTATGGTCACCGCGTTTTTCACCTATCTTTCGACGGCGGCTTGGGCGAGGTGTACGAGAGATCTCACGATCGATTTACAGATAGAAAAAGGTCGCGATGGACTTGTTAAGACGTGGTTGACGTGTACGTATGCGCGCGAAGTTGGTAAAAGTTATAAACCTTGGAAATGGGACGATTTCGCAGTACTTTTCGTGCGTCTATGCATGATTTCGCAATTCGGTGAAGTTATTTTTCATCAAATGGTTGGTTGGCACGTCTCCAGGTACAGAAATTGGCGCACGAAATTGTGCGTTTATTCATTTGCTTTGTACAACGTTTGCTATTTCGGAATGATTGCCATTCTGGGGTTTAACCATCAATACACGCAATTCGCTTGCATGTACCTCTTCGGAGTTCTCGTGTGGAGCGGTTTGTCCGCGTCTGAATTTTGGTCCACGAGAGGTATATCGTACGGCTTTGTTTACATGTATTTAATGGCTGTTATTGGTAAAAACGTAATTGAGTTCTTCTTGATTGTCATGAGCGACCAGAGTATATCGCCGATGATGAAATTGGGCATACGTTTTGGTCTAGATCCTATATTTTGGGAACTTTTGAGAGGCGCTGAAAGGCATTTCGCGCGGTTGAACCCATCTCCAGGACCGTGTTTACAAATTCCATATTATCTATCGTTTGCGTTACAACAGGCGTTCTTCTCGAGGTATGTAATGTTTCTACTCGCCGCAGATGGGACGGTCAAATCGATGGCGACGGTTCAAACTGTTCTATCGCTTCACGAACTCATGATTTCGTTGTCGACAAAAGATCGCGATAAACATCTCACAAGAGCTTTTATGGGCAAGCAAACGGCCGAGGCGTTGTTAACGACGCAAAAACAACACGACATTCTAGCAATGAATTCGATAATCTCCGCTTTTGCAGAGATTTCCGCAATTATTGTTGTATCGATTTATTTATACGTCTTTCGAATGGCAAAAGCGGGCAACGAAAGCGTTGTCAATATTTACGCTTATGCAATCCAAGGATTAAATTTGATCGTCATTGAAATTGCGCTTGCGTTTTTGACCGTGTACGTACAACAACGATTCCATGGCATGCGACATAGGAGCATGTTTCCGAAAATTGTAAAGAAGAAGAACAATGAAAATGTTGTCAAATCAGTGCATGAACGAGAAAGCGTTTTTTCAGAAAAAGTGAAAAGAGTATTAAGCTGGCGTCCGCCATATGCATTTTACGTCTTCATGTGGGTCGGCGTCATGCTCATCCATAAAATCACAACATATCTCGTCGGAGGACAGTTTCATCGCTATCTTTGTCCACGCGTCAATGAAGCAGATGGGTTAGTGTATACTTTTCAATGCACGACGGAGGATTTGGATTTAGCGCCCGGAGGTTTCTATTTCAACATGCGTGGATTTATGATACAGATGATAGATTTTCCAGTGGCGAATAACGAAGAAAAGTTTTACAGAAACTCGACACAGGCATGGAATTACGAAAGTAAATAGTTGATGTAATATGTATTGATTGTTATAATTAATTAAATAAATTACTTTTTTAAGCCCATTTGATTGGGAAAACCTCAGCTTTGGGGTCATATTTCGCAGCGTATTCTTGCAATCCTTTCCACAAATTCGGTTCAACAGCAATCGTACCCTTCTTTATGTTTTCAGCGGCTAAAGCATCGCCTCTTTCTCCTGGCAAAGGAATCGATTTCACGCCTTCTTTGCGTTCGGCATTTTTTACTCTTTGCATAACAAACGCGGATTGCTCTAGGAAATCATCGTTACCGAGAATCTTCGGGTCGATTGCAAAGACTAAGTTACCCCAGTTTTTCGCGGCTTTTTTATCGTTATACGCGGCGCCGACTAACGGACCGGCCAAGAGTTCAATGCACATCGATAAGTTTGAAGATTTATATCCGTTATCGAAAGTCGTAATCGCACCACCGTCGAGCGCTGCGTTTGCATCCGTGGTCATGTTACCAAACTTATCTTGCGCAACATTTGGCGGCAACGGCTTCCCGGACGTTTTCGCTTCCAACAAACCAAAAAAGGCGTACGCCGACGTCGCCATATCGAGCGTCATCGGCTCTCCGCCTTTCCTCGGAATCGAGCATCCAATCGGGTTCGTGCCAAAAATCGCTTGCTTCGCGCCAGCTGGTGCAACGAACTCTGGACTTTGCGCGAGTACGATGCCGACGAAACCTTGTTCGCCGATCTTCTTCGCGTAATAGCCCAACGCGCCAGTACTCGTAAAAGTATGGTTCGTCCCTACGATACCGACTCCATGCTTCTTACACTTCTCAATAGCTATCTCGGCCGCCCTATCTAACACGATCATCCCATGGTTATTCCCGCCATCGATAGCCGCGGACAAAGGAACCGGCTCTGTGACCTTAATCGGTTTCGCCTGCGCGTCTCTCGCGATCCCGTTCGTAGTCACTTTTATGATCCCTTGGTTATTCCCTCTCAACTGTGCGTACATTAATATATCCAGAATACACTCTGTCGCCTTATCGTCGTACCCATACGTCTTAATCGCTTTCCTCGTCGTCTCGGTGAGTTCCTCGATCGTCACAATCACGTCCGCATTCGCTCCTTGCTGAACTGCATCGATCACTCCTTTACTGCGTTGACTGAAAACTTCTCTTCGTCGCACTGCGGTGTTGATTAAATTAACTCGCGGCGTAGTAGAACGATTTCGTGGTAACGCCTTTGTCCCGATTTGTGCGAACCCGATGGTCGTTTGGGTCGAGAACATTATCTCTCTCTGTATATATATCTATGTATGCTTATTTATCGTTTGTTTAGTAATCGCTCGATTGATTAATCGCTCGATGATAGAGAGTTAGAGCGAGATATTTAATGGATAAAATGACGTGTTTCCTTTTAATGAAAGAGAAGCAAAAAGAAGATAAAGAGACGGTTTTAAAAGAGAGAGAGAGAGTTTAAAAGTTACGCTATATTCTTCGCGTGTACGAAATACGAAACGAAAAGGAGAAGAACGATAGAATTTAGCGCTCGCGTGCATTCGCGAGGAGCTCGCCTGAGCACGAGCCGTTCTCGTTCGTTCAAAAAGAAGAGGACGTTGAGAGCTCGAGCGCGAGAAGAACCGGAAAAAATGGTCAACCTTTGAACTCTAGATCTGAGATCTGGCCAGCGCGCGCGGTATGTTTACTTTCTTTTGCTGATGGATGTTTATTTTAGTGTACGGTGTGCTTGGAAACAAGAAGTAAGAACTCGTTTGACTTCGATCGTTGAACGAATTCAAAGAAGACCCGAGATAGAGAGAGAGAGAGAGATTAAGAGGGCATGAAGTCTGCTCGATGAATATCTGAAATCAGCGTTGCCATTGTTCCAAGTTCCATTCTGACATGTCTGAATAAAGAGAAGAGAGATAGATATCTTTACAAATAATAACAAGGAATAATAAGTAAATAAGAAAACAGTGCCGTGCATTCGGTTTGGACCTCAAACAGAAAGAACTTTTGATTCGCTTTTCCCGAAACGAAATACTTATCAGTGCTTGACTTGTTTACTGTTTATATCATCAGCGTACGTTTGGTGAACTTTGGGTCTTCCAGAAGGTGGTTACGCTGGTATATATACGAGTATATCACGAATGTCAAATCAAGCGTGGGCTCTGCACATACAGATCGAACTTAAACCGAGCTTTGTTGATAAGTTCCTCTTAAAATTCTCCGAACTCGCGAGACACGTCGAAGCGAATGAACCGGAGACGCTTTCGTACGAACTTGGGAGGTCTGATCGAGACCCGAACGTATTCATTATCATCGAACGGTATTCGAAGAAGGAGTTCTTAGCGGACCCGCATCAACGCTCGGATTCGTTCAAGAAGTTCAAGTCTTGGATGGATGAGAATGCAGAGATGGTCGTGAGGAAGGATGGGTTCAGTTTCTATGAGCAGAACATCGGCTACATGAGTAGGTGAACGGACGGTAGATGGTTCCTAGTAGTGTATTGTTATTATTATTATTATTTACTTATTCATATATAGTGCGAAGGAGTGAGAGGTATATAGTACTAGTATGTATGTATTTGAGAGGCGAGAACGTCAACGCGTCGTCGTCGTCGACGTCTCAGCGCGCGAACGCACTTCGTCGATCCAGCGTTGGATTTCCACGAGTTCTTGAGTACGCGCTCGTTTTACGCTGATTGGGTCCTTGGCGTTACTGAACATTAAATCTAAATGATGAGCGCCTTGGTCGATTAAGATGACTTTAATTTGGTCGTTTTTAGTATCGAGTACGCCTAAGCCGTGCCACGGGTCCAGGAGGCCGTTCGAGAAAACGATGTTCGACGTCGATTTCGATTCGACTATTTTTCTGCCTCCGTAAGTGTTTTGAGCGAAGAACGGTTGAGGTTCAACTCCGTAGACGTCTCTGCAATATCTCATTTCGTTCGTTTCGTTCCATGGTTGCGACCAGTAAATGTCCTGATCTCCTCCTCTCGTTTCCATTGGCATGAACATTTCCGTGCAATATTGATAGCCCCAAAGATCTTCTGTCGCTTTTGTATCATCGTTTGGAGCTTCGCCGATGTTGAAACATTTCTCTTTTCCAGTCGCGTTGTAATAAGTCGCAACGGCTTCTCTTAAGTTTTCTAAAATTGTTAAAGTAGTGCTGCTGTTCTTGAAATTATTATCATCATCACCGTCGATAATCTTTTCGCAAACGACTTTCATTGGCCACGCCGGCATCGTGCCTTCACCGCCTAACATATAACTCGATGGCGTTGGATAATCACCCATAGCGATATAATCAAGAGCTGACATTGCCCATTCGGCGACTTCGTACGGGCTCTCGACGTCATCGCACGCTCGAAAAGCGTTCTTTAAAACGTCCAAATATATCTTATCCTCTTCATTGCCCGTTTCGAGTAAAACTTTAAACGCTCTCTGAATATCTTTCGCACAATTTTGACCTTCCCTCGAAGAAACGATCGAAGTATACGTCGTCCCTTTCGCAAACGCGTTTGCGTCGACTTCGGGCGTTTCGCCATCAAACGCGTATATCGGCGCACTCGCCGCGATAGCCCCGTCGACGACATATGGATACTTCATCCTCAACCAACTCGCTAACATACCTCCGTACGACCCACCGAACGCGATCACGCATAGCCTATTCGGATTCTCGTTGGAATACTCGTTCCTTAACTCGCGAATTAACTCCGCGTAATCCGCCAACGCTTCCATGGAATTCAAATTCCTCAATCGATCCTCTCCATCGCCCACGACCGATTTCCCGTAATACCTATGTTCAGCAAAGACTAACAAAGCGTTGAAATGTTCCGCGTTCTCCCACATTAAACCAGTATTCCTTACGTATTGCTCCACGTTCGCTTCGTTGCCAGTATAGAAGAACATCGGCCCTTGCGCTGCCGAGCGAAAATGCTCTGCACATACAAAGTATCTTTGCTCGAAAAAAAAAGAATCCTGCTCGTCCTGATGAGCAAACGAGAAGTGCGCTCGCGGTTGCTTAATCACGCGTTCTTCGCACTCGTTCAATAAATCTCGATCATCGCCCGATTTCTCTTCTTTTTCTTCTTCTTCTCCTTCTTCTTCTTCTGTGGCATATTTTTCATGACTCACGAATCTTATTCCAGTTCCAATTCTTCGTCTGGATCTTCCCAAGCGCGAGAGCGTTTGTTTCTCATCGATTAAGGTCCTCGCTCTGATCGACAATCCATCGTCGATCGAGCAAAGGCGAAGAATGAGTAGCAGCAGTAGTGTAACTCTCATGATTACTCGTTTCGTTCTCTCTCTATGCGCTGTTTTTATAGAATTAAAAATGACGCGTTTTTGTTTTTTCGAGTTCGTTATAAAAAAAGAAGAGAGAAAGAGTAGAGATTGCGAAGAGCGAAGAAGGGAATAGGTTCTATATTTTATGGATTAAGACGTAAATTTTCTCGTTACAAAAACAGAGGTCTAAAATTATACGCGTCCGATGATGGTATTTCCTTTTCGGACGATGACGATTACAGGACGCTCTAGTTTTTCTGCACAGTAGAGCTTATTTAGCTTGCCTCTATTTTTTCCTGTACTTCTTCAGCGTCGGCCATTTCTTCGTCAGACGGTACTTATCGACATATCCAGGTTTACACAGGTGTTGGCAAAGCTGAAAATCCGAGTGAAATAATGGTGCGTTTCGTCCTCAAACCCTGGTCATAGCAAACCCTGGTGATTTCGGATACTTTGAAATGATAGCCAACTTGTATGTCGTGAAGTGTGACGAAAAACCAATCGAGTTGGCTATCATTTTCAAGTATCCAATATCAAAAGGGTTTGATGAGGACGAAACGTACCATTATTTCACTCGTATTTTCAGCTTTGCCAACACCTGTGTAAACCTGGACATGTCGATAAGTACCGTCTGACGAAGAAATGGCTGACATATATATATATATATGTGTGTATATATATACGGCTTACTTTAGCTTACGAGGCGACGGCGGTTGCCTCGGAGGCAGTTTCGTTGGCGAAGACAGGACGACGTCGGGTAAGACTTCCATTGAGCCGATTGGCGTCGTGCGTTGACTAGTGACGCTGCCAGGGATGACTACGTTCTTCTGTAGAGTACCTTGACGTCTCGGCGTCTTTCCGACCACGGAAACGTCGGAACTATAGCTATTATCGTTTGAAGACGACGCGCGCGCGGCGGCCGTGGTCGTTTTTGCATTCGCGGTTTCGTCTACTTCGGTTACGACGCCTAAACATTGCCTACACGCGCCGCGATCTTTAGCCTCTTCGTTTTGTACGAGTTCGTATAGACTTGGATTAAACAATCGTTTTAATGTACTGACGACGATGTATGGTATGAGACACAAAAGCGTTACGGCCCAAAACCCGACCCAATATTTCGGTGTCAACACGACCGATTCAGTGAAGACTTTATAGGAATACGTTGAATAATATACATCCGTGTGACTCAAGACGACGTTTAAGATCCACCAAAGCGCGAACGATCCCCATATCATGAGATGATGTATCCAAGTCCAATAATTTATGAACAAACCAATTTGTAAGTTCAAAGTAAAAACTAAACTGGTATACATAGTCGTTCCTACTTCCCAAAGACCGAAGACGTGACCATCGATATGATCGGCTTCTCCAGCGTGCACGGCATTCATGATGCTCCAATAGGTCACAACTGCAACCCATACAGCGTTCAACGCCCAGACGAACTGTGATTTTTTGTTGAAATTTAAATTGCTTTGCGTCTCGGTATATAACTCTGGATGTTTCAAAGACGATTCAGGTCTAACGTCTTGATCGAACAAACCGAGAATGATGACCGGGTAAGATACGAAGAAGATGTTAAACGAGGACATTAACCAATCGTTATAGATAACTTGACCACTAGCGGCGGCGTGCAAGTTGTAAATGAAAATCGTCAAACCAAACGCCAAGTTTTTGTAGAAGAAGTAGCAAACCATTCTAGCGATGCGTTTATACGAGTAACGACCGTGCAAAAGCAATAAGCGTTCGAGGTATCGAAACTGAGCAAACGCAAAATCTGAAGCCATCACGGCTTGCATGCCTTCTTGTCCCGAAATACCAACACCAATATGCGCTGCTTGAATCATCCCGACATCGTTCGCACCGTCGCCAATGGCCAAGGTGATTTTACCTGAATCTTTCACCAGTTTCGTCACGAGCGCTTTTTGCAAAGGACTTACGCGGCAACAAATGACCGCAGCGCACGAAGTTCCGAGCTCTAAAAAGCCTCTTTTTAATTCCTCAGATAATGCGAACGATAAAGATCTACCATCGATGACTAATCCCATTTCCGCATCGGCTTCGGCGCACTGTTTAGCAATTACTAAACCTTCTTTGATTTGTTTCGCAACAGCCTCCATGCCTCTCACTTGCATTTCTTCTTTTGATATTTCGCCTTCGGATTCGAGCTTTACGAGCTCCTCGACGTTTATGATTTTTAAACTCATTTGCGGCGTTAGCAATGAACAAGCCGAACCGATGTTAATGGCAGTGTCTTGTTTATCGCCAGTGAGAACCCAGACGGCGATTCCAGCACGCATCAGTTGTTCGATACATCTCGGAACGCCAGCTTGCAGTTTATCTTCAATCGCAGTCGCGCCAACAAGTTCTAAATCTTTTTCTATGAGCTCGGCAACGGCATCGAGCTCTTCGTCTCTTTTCTTCATAGCTTGCGACGCTTTGACAAACTTTTGATTCCACGATTGGTATTCAGCGGCTGAGATTTCTCTTTGCGCTAAACAAAGCGTACGCAAACCGCACGCGGCGTAATCGTCAATGTGCTGCTGCGTAGATTCTTTAGCCGAGTTCCCACCTCGCGCGCCTACGGCTAGTCTTTCATAAATGACAGAATCGGCACCTTTCGTCATGAGAATGATTTTACCATCATCAGCGCTTCGAACGATGACGGACATACGTTTCCTCGTCGAGTTGAATTCTAAAAGATTCAAAACTTCGTACGTTCTGGACGAATCTTTTTCGCTCTTGCTCAACGATTGCTCGATTATCTCAACCGTCGTACTAGTTCTATTCGAGAAGAAAAACCCGAATCGTTTCGCAGCAACGACGAATGCGAGTTCATCTGGTGATTCGGCTTGGTAGACTATTTGCTCTGGCGTTCGTTCTCCTTCTGGGATAACTGTTTGACATACGGCTAAAATGCGGAAGAAATTGCGTAATTGGTTCGCGTCTGGCGACGAACGCCATTGGCCGTCCGTTAATCGACTGTCATAAAAATTGAACGACGGTTCAATGACTTTGGTTGTGCGCGCTGGTGGGTTACCGCCTTGCCTTTTAATAAGTGCGTATTCAATCTCGGTAATGCCTTCACCGTACGAAATGCCGTTCACGGAAAGCTTGAAAAATTCCATCGCGTTGCAAGTCAGCGTACCGGTTTTATCGGATAAAACCGTGTGCACCATTCCAAGTTCTTCGTTCAAGTTACTCGTTCTAGCACTCATTGGCGTATCGGTCTCTTCGTGGTACATCCTTCGGTCTCTGTTTAAAAGAACCATGGCTTGGAAAACCTTGACGAATTCTAAAGATACATATAACGAAATCGGAATCAAGTATCCATACAAGACGTACGATGTGAAAAACGCAAATACGCCGACGATGTCTGTTTTGTTAATATCGAACGGTTCATCGGAATTCGCGGTGTCTAAATACCAGTGCTGCGAAGACTCGTTCTTAATCCACCACGAACAATAAATTGCAGAGATTGTGGACATTGACATCAACAAAATGAGCATACCTAAAACGATGTAATCCATTTGCTTCTCAACGTGCGATCTTTTCGAGGGCGTTTCGGACGAGTTCATCATAACTTTCGAATCGTGACCAGTATAAATGACGATACCGTATACATATTCCGTATTTCTTAACTGTGATCCACGCAACAAAACGTTCGCTGGTGTCACGGAAATCTTTTTTGCTTCCGAAACAAAAGGCGGCTTCAACTCCAAGTTCCCAGAGAACGTGTATAAAGAGTTATTCGGATGTTCGCACTCGACTTCGGTTAAGAACTCGTTTGAAGTATTCGCGCATAAATTCGTCAAATTCGCGTTTGAGATCTTCTGAACTCCAGGTACATCAACGCTCCTCTTCAACTTCAAATTCGTTTCGCCGTCTAAATTCTTCGTCTCCACGTAACACGTCTTCTCGTCGTTACTTGAACCGATCATGATCAAATCTGAGGGGAAAAACGCGTCTCGCATGACTCTCACGACATCGCCACAGACCAAATCGCGCCATTCCTTATTCTCCATAGTTTGCCCATTAAACCTCTCCACTGGCGTCCGATTCTGCTCGTTATCTTGTTTATGCCTCTTATAATCTTCCACGGCTTCTTTCGTCATACTTAAAGTTATAATGAACACGAGAGGGACCCACATCGTATACGGCTTAATAGGCGAAATGCTCTCAAAACAAGACACGGTAGCGACGCTCAAAAAATACAAATTCGCAACTCTCCTAAACTGCTCGTACAACCCTTTCGGCAAAAACGTAACCGCGTTATACTTTGAAGTACTGATCGAATTCGATTTAAACCTCTTCTCGTGATTGATCTCGCGCGCATCCGCGGATACCGAAAACGTCCTAGACTCAAACTTTTCCTCCTTTCTATTGAATACCATCGTCCTCGTTCGCTCGAGAAAACTTTCGTTACCAACTGTTTCCTTCTTCTCCGTCTTTCCTCTTTCGTTCCTCGAATTCGAATCCGTCGCAGCTCTTTTTTTCTCGTTTTCTCCTCGCGAAGGCCTCTGATCTTCCTCCCCTGCAGCCGCTATGGGGGTCTGCGTCGACCGGTCTTCACCAACGGCCTTACTGGTCATGATCACGCGCTATGAAACTGGCACGACCTCGAACGCACACGGAACCTCTTTCCAAGTAAAACCTATTTCGCGAGTTCACTTTCGCGGGAAAAAACGAACGCGAAAGAAGACGAAGTCGTTCGAAAGGAAACGTTCAAACCGGAAACAATAACGCAGTTGATCGGAATTAAGAACGAATTTCCAAAACGAGACGATCAAACAAGAGAGTTCTTCGAACTTCAAAATCGTAATCGAGCGTCCTATCGAGCGCAGTGATGCTCGTTGAACGAACGAGATTCTTTACGTTCGTCTTTTTTGTCTCGCGCTCCAGAGCGTGTCTCGGTTTTGTGTCGCTTTACTCGTTCTTTCAAATAATAAATGATAAAATCTTGAATTTATTCGCTGGCACTATTTTTGAAGGTCAATTGTTAAGCAGAGAAAGCGAGAGTGTTTGCGGAGATATGATTTGATCATCGGTACCGTAAACGAGAGGAACTAGTACTAGAACGCGTGCAGTATGTATGTATGTATGTATGTATGTATGTATGTATGTACTAGGTACTGCTACAGCTAAGTTCAATCCGAGTATCCTATGGGACTCGTTGAGTAGCGACTGTTCGTATTCGAAAATATTAAAAGTTGCCTCGAGGTAAGATTCGAAGTGAGTTCGTACTATTGAAGTTGTTGTTGTTCTAATTCAATAGGTGCCAACGATTTCGTCTTGACCCTCTCCAGAACTTCTAAGATTTTTGAACATGAACGATTGTACTCAATGAGTCCCATGATTTTGAGATACTCGGATTGAACTTAAACTCCTCGAGCGGTCAAGCGACTTTCGTCGATTTAGTCATGGATACCTTTTCGAGGTATGCGTGCTCCGTTGGCTAGTAGTATGTAAATTATTACACTACTGATGGAGGAGAAGAGGAAGGAGCGCGGGCGAGCGGTAAGCCTTCGGCGTCGACGCAGGTATAACCGGCGGTAGGAACCTTGTCCTCTGAGCCGACGATGCATACGGTCATTGGTTTGTTCAATAAGTACGCACTCGCGCAACGAGTCATGTCTTCTGAAGTACAATCGAGTAATCGAGAGCGGAATTCTTGACGCTGTGAATCAGTTAAGCGTTGCGCGTATAGAGATTGACCTCTACTTGCTGGCGCGATTGGCGAGTCGATTGATTTAAACGCGCGTAAGTGCGCTTCTTCGACCATCGTATGAGTGATGTTCCCAGGTTTTGATGCCCATTCGATTGATTTTGAGAATGTATCGATCGTTTGCGTCGTGTTTGGATCTCTGTATGAGGAGAAGAAGAACATGCCCGAAATGGGGACGAAGGAGCTGCCGCCGCCATAAGCGCCGCCTTTTTCGCGGATTTCTCTGTGCAAGAATTCTGTTGACATCGCTTGCGATAATAAATATAACGGAGCGGCGTCTGGATGTTCGTATCCAACGCATTCAATAGCGCCGGTGCAATAGTTTGTTTGACCTTTGATGGCGACATAAGTCTTTGATCCAGATTCGGGAACAAAGTTCACCAACTTTTGATTTAATGACAACTCGTTATTGTTGGTTGTTTTTTTATATTGAGCCGTTCCAGTTGAAGGTAAGGCCGATAACCATTTCGCGAGTTGCTCTTTACCGGATTCTAAATCTTGCGACTGCGAAGCGACTCTGCATCTTTTCACATTCTCAGGCGTTAGTAACAAACTTTGAATTTCCGCGCAAGCTTCTCTGACTTCTTTCACGCCTTCCATATCATTTTTCGCTAAGCGTTGCGCTAACTGAACTTGAGGTAAACCGCCAGTAAGGTTTTCGAGTTCGCCAATTGCTGATAATTTTGAAGCGCAGACAGCTTTGCCGTAGGCCATGCCATTTTGTGCGACTGACGCGCCTAACTGCGCAGATCGTTTCTTGATCAAAAATTTTAAACGCTCATCGTCCCCGAACCATTTCGCATCAGTGCAAACGTCACTAAGAATATCACCCATGGCATCCGCGTTTCTTTCCAAACAGTGCGAACCGATGTTCATACAGACCTCACCGTTCTTTGTCCATTTCAAAGGACTTTGCGTGTCGTTGTTGCTGATGGTATCAAGAGAGATGCCGCCGGAAACGCCTTTGATTTTTTCCGCAAAATCTTTATAAGAGATTTTCGACGTGCCGATTTGATCGACATAGTCTGCAAAGTAATCCAAATACGGCATCAAGCGGTTTGGTAAATTCGAACAATCAAACATGGCGCTAACGTATACGACGCCGTTCGTCGGTTGTTCGTCGATTTGAAGCGCAATTTCATTATTTTGAACTTTTAACGTTTCCGTCCTCGATCCCCACATCTTAATCGATCGATCAACCGCTTCCGCGACTTTTAACGTCGGCAAGAGATCCGCGTTTTGATCGCCGTCTTGCGCGGCTTTCAATTTAACGCCTTCGTCGACAATGCGCGTTTTATCGTCTTCGCTTAATTTCGATTCAAGTTCTTTCAAGAGCTTATTTTCAGCTTCTTCCAACTTTGCGTCGTATTTCTCATCCGATCGCGCGCGAACCGTTACTTTGTGTTTATTCGTCAAAAAATATTTGCTTAATAAATTTTGCCAATACTGCGGATCAGTATCGAGTTTTTCTTGTAACTCGCGCGCGAGTGCGAGCGTTCTTAACGGCCTCAAAGCGTCGCCATCGTGAACCCAAGTTGACATTGTTCCAATACCGACCATTAAACCAAAGTTTGGTTTCACTGCAGCCGCGTCGAGTTCGATTTGATGTAAAGTCGAATCGACTCTGTTTCTTGGAAATCCAGACTTTGCGACTTTTTCTAAAGTCTCTTGAATTTTTTGCTCGACGACTGGGATATCGTCTTCGCCGACGCCTTTGACGCCAACTGCGAAAGTTGTCTCGCGCCTTGAATTTCCATAGCCTGAACCGGGCGCTAAGCCCGACCCGTAGCCGGGTTCTAAAAGCGCCTCGTGGAAGTAAGATTGGGGTCCAGAAAGCAGTAAATCGCTCGCAATGGTTAAAGCGAAATTATCTAATTTAGCCGTCTTGTCGTCAGTGACGTTGTTCAACATTAACCACGCGGTAGACGTTATTGCCGTTTTCGCAGGATCGTTCACGACCGAATCTCTCGGCACGGACACTTCGGCCATGACTGGCTCCAGATATCTTTTTTCGTCCGAAATATCAAGTTTTGAAACATCAATCGCTGAAAATTGATTTAAAGCCATCGTGTCCGCGTTCAATAGAGTTTCTTCCAAAGGAAAATCTCCATAAGTATAAAACCTCGCGTTTGATGGATGGTAATGCAACGCATGAAAAGCTTTCAATTGCTCGTAAGTCAAATCCGGAATCGCGGTCGGATCGCCCCCGGAATTGTAATGAAACGTCGACGTTGGAAACAAGTTTGCTCCTAGGGCGCGACTAAACCTCGCCGATTGCGACCCCATCGCGCCCTTCATTTCGTTGAAAACAACCCCTTTATACTTCAACCCAGACGAGGCGTCTTCGGTCTTATCGAATTCAAATCGATGTCCTTCTTGCCTGAAATCTTGCTCTTCCAGTTTTGGAAAGAACACGGCGTCTAAGTATACGCTCAGTAAATTATCATAATCGGTCCTATTCATTGTAGCAAACGGGTAGCACGTGAAATCCGCCGACGTCATCGCGTTCATAAACGTCGACAACGACCGCCTCAACATGTTAAAAAATGGATCTCTAATCGGATACTTCTTACTCCCGCATAAAGTCGTATGCTCTAAAATATGCGCGACGCCAGTATCGTCCATTGGTACCGTCTTAAATCCAACATTAAACGCGTTATTCGAGTCATCCGCGCCTACGTGTAACCATTTCGCGCCAGTTCTCAAATGCCTCAAAGACACTGCATGGATTTGATAATCATCCACGGTTTCGGTTGCCGTGACCTCGAACGCTCCGTTCGCGATTACGTCCCCAACTTTCAACCTCGTCAACTGCCTCAAGCTCTCTCCTTTTTCAAACTCTCGAACTTCTTTCTGCTGCGAAGCTATCGATTGAACTCGATCTCGCTCGCTCTGTTTCAAGACCATCGCGACCGTCGCCGTGCTCGTTAAAAGTTGTCTCCTCGTGAACGATGAAGCGATCGA
>Ga0115001_10002044_pt1 | contig 15511 bp, 18 predicted proteins | sample ArcticOcean_MG_C_12_FD_89869 | JGI IMG/M metagenome (GOLD analysis project Ga0115001, IMG submission 89869) | Marine microbial communities from western Arctic Ocean - ArcticOcean_MG_CB8_130 | ecosystem: Environmental > Aquatic > Marine > Oceanic | place: Arctic Ocean: Canada Basin | collected... | reverse complement strand
TAAATTCTATAGGAGGCATGAAAGCTATAGTACCAAGCGAAGGTTTGGTATTTGTATATAAAGGAAAGACATATAAATTAACTGGAGCATTTGCTCCAATAAACCAAATTACAGGAATGATATATTTTTAACATGGAAATGATTTTCATATGTCAATTAAATTTATTATATTAAAGTTATGAAGAAAATTACAAGAAACAAAGTGCAGAGAATGAGAAATTTAGTAACTGGCAATTACGGCGCACAATCTCAAACTCAATCAGGTTATAGAAAATATAACAAGAAGCAGCCAGAAGGAGAAGTTTGGGAAGAAGATGGCAAGAAGTGGACAATGAAAAACGGTATTAAGCAAAATGTATCTAAGCTTAAAAAAGCTAGAGAAATAAATAAAATACCTATGACTTGTCCTGGTTGTCAAGGTCATATGAACCACTCAAGGCATAAAGCTATGTACTTGCACTATGGCCATTGTTCAACATGTCAAACAAAAATTGAAATAGAGATGCAAAACAATGGCACTTACAATGAATGGCTTATAAGCAATGTAAGAAAGAATTTCGATAAATGGAAGGATGACAAGGAAACAGCTTTTGAAAAATGGTACTCAGAAATAGATGCAAAAAGAAACATAACAGAAGCTGGTATAATTGAAGATTGGAGTTCACTAGACTCTAAAGCAAAAAAATCAATAGTTGATAGATTTGAAAACTATATAAAAGAAGAAGAAGATAAAATGAATAAACTAATAGAGGAGCAATTAAAATGAAAACAATATGGAAAGTGTTACTAGGAATAGGTGCAGTAATAGCTGGCATCTTAGCAATGTCGTCAAAGGGAAATAAAAAACAATTCAAGAAAGACATTAAAGAAAACAAAGCTAAAGTTAAAGACATACAGGTAAAAAAGAAGACGCTTAAAAAAGAAAAAGCAGCTGTAAAGAAAAAGATAAAAGATACTGATGCTAAGATTAAAAATACAAAAGCTAAAGTAAAAAGTACAAAAACTGCTAAAGCAAAAACTAAGAATTTTAAAGAAAAATATAGAAAGAAATAATATGAAAAAACTATTACTTCTATTACTTTGTATTGTGTTAGCGTACACTGCAACAGCACAGGATACAATAAGCATACCTCAATCTGAGCTAGAGGAATTCTTTTATGCACTAGATACTTTAGAGCAGCAAGACAGTATAAGATCTATACTAATAAAAGATCTAGAGTTTCAAATTACAAACTATAAAACTCTAGCAAATCAAGATAGTACTTTGTTATTATATCATAGAAAAGAAATTGGCTTACTTAATAATCAGATAAAACTATACGACCACAGACTTAAGGTAGTAGATAAGTGGTATAACAAGCGATGGGTAGGTACGTTGATAGGTGTTGTTGGTACAATAGCTATTGTTCATGTAATTGACTACTCATTACCCCAATAAACTAAAAACATATATATTTATATATACAAAAGGTTATGACAGATAAAACAATCAAAGAAGCTTTAGTAGAAGAATATATCAGGTGTTCTAAAGACCCGATATATTTTATGCGTAAATATTGCTATATACAACATCCTATGAAAGGTAAGATAAAGTTCGACTTGTTCCCTTTCCAGGAAGAGTCTTTGACTGAACTTACAGAAAAGCGATTCAACATAATTCTTAAATCTAGACAGATGGGCATATCGACACTTACAGCAGGCTTAACAGTGTGGAGTATGGTTTTTAACGAAGATTATAATGTATTAGTTATTGCAATCAAACAAGACACTGCAAAAAACCTTATTACAAAAATTAGGGTAATGCATGAAATGCTGCCTTCGTGGCTAAGAGTAGGAACTGAAGAAGATAACAGACTTTCGCTTAGACTAAAAAATGGCTCTCAAGTGAAAGCAGTATCATCATCACCAGACGCTGCAAGGTCGGAAGCGCTATCATTGCTTATAATTGATGAAGCTGCATTTATACAAAACATAGATGAAATTTGGACTTCAGCTCAACAAACATTAGCTACAGGTGGTAAGGCAGTAATGCTATCTACTCCAAATGGTACTGGTAATTTATTTCACAAGACATGGACAGAAGCTGAAAGAGGCGACGGAAGATTTAACCCTATAAAACTACATTGGACCGACCACCCAGAGCGTGATCAAGAGTGGAGAGATTTGCAGACAGAGTTGTTAGGAGAGAAAATGGCAGCTCAGGAATGTGACTGTGACTTTATAAGTTCGGGAGCTACTGTAATACCTGGTTCACTCTTACAATGGTATACAGAAAACATGTGTGAAGAACCTATTGAAAAAAGAGGTCAAAACGAAGAAATGTGGATTTGGAAATATCCAGATTATTCAAAAGCATATATGGTAGTTGCCGACGTTGCTAGAGGTGACTCCTCTGATTATTCTGCATTCCACATTGTTGAGATCGAGACTATGGAGCAAGTAGCTGAATTTAAGTCTCATATAGGTACAAAAGAATTTGGTAATATGTTAGTTAATATAGCTACAGAATATAACGAAGCTCTATTAGTTATAGAGAACGCAAACATTGGCTGGGCCGCAATACAACCAGCAATTGATAGAGGTTATAGAAATCTTTATTATACATTCAAGCATGAAGGAGTTCATGATGCGGCAACACAATTAAGTAAAGGTTATGACTTAAAAAATAGAGAAAACATGACCCCAGGTTTTACAACATCTTCAAGAACTCGACCCCTTTTGATATCGAAACTTGATATTTATTTTAGAGAAAAGGCGTGCATTGTAAAGTCACAAAGACTTATCGATGAGCTATTTGTTTTCATTTGGAATGGACACAAAGCAGAAGCTCAAAGAGGTTATAATGATGACTTAACTATGGCTTTTTCTATTGGAATGTACGTTAGAGATAATGCTCTTCGGTTACATAGCGAAGGACTTGCTATGAACAAGAATGCTATCAATAACATAGTTAATACAAAAGGAGCTTACAAAGGACGCAGCAATAGCGAAAACCCTTGGAAGCAACAGATTGGTGATGATAGTGAAGACATAACCTGGCTATTATAAAGGAGCAGACATAAATGGCAGAAAAAACATTTTTTGGAAGATTAAAAACTTTATTTTCCTCAGGAACTATAGTAAGGCGTACAGACGATGGCTTAAAAGTTGCAGATTTAAGTAAAGTACAATCTAATACTAAGTTAGAAACAAATAGACTTATAGATAGATTTTCAAAGATCTATCAAAGCAGCAATTACGGCTATAATCAGCAAGCGAATTTCCACACAATGAGACTTCAGCTATATACTGATTATGAAGTTATGGACGAAGATTCAATTATATCATCAGCATTAGATATATACGCAGACGAATCTACACTTAAAAACGAATATGGCAATGTACTTACAATAAACTCTGAAAACGACGAAGTACAGAAAGTATTACATAATTTATTTTACGATGTTTTGAATATTGAGTTTAACGCTTGGCCATGGGTTAGAAATATGTGTAAATATGGTGATCTTTATCTTAAATTAGATATAACAGAAAAAGTAGGTGTAACAAACTGCTTGCCAATGTCAGCATATGAAATGTTTAGAGAAGAAGGTCTAGATCCTTCCAATCCAGATATGGTTCAATTCACACACGATCCTTCAATGGGAGGCCAAGCTGCAGTAAATACTAAGACAGGTACAAAAATATCATATGATAATTATGAAGTAGGCCACTTTAGATTGCTAAGCGACATGAATTTCTTACCTTATGGTAAATCAATGATAGAACCTGCAAGGAAAACATATAAACAACTGACTCTTATGGAAGACGCAATGTTAATTCACAGAATCATGCGTGCTCCTGAAAAACGTATATACAAAATTGACATTGGTAACATACCACCAAATGAAGTAGACACATATATGCAGCGTGTTATAAATCAAATGAAAAAGACTCCATACATCGACCCAGCAACAGGTCAGTACAATCTGAAATTTAACATGTCAAATATGTTAGAAGATGTATATCTTCCAGTAAGAGGAGGTCAATCAGGTACTGAAATAGATACTATGTCTGGAATGGAGTTTGGTGGAATCGATGATGTAGAATACTTAAAGCATAGAATGTTTGCAGCATTAAAAATACCTAAAGCGTTTTTAGGATATGAAGAAGGCGTGGAAGGTAAAGCAACATTAGCTGCGCAAGATGTAAGATTTGCAAGAACAATAGAAAGAGTACAAAGAATATTTGTTTCAGAGTTAACAAAAATAGCAATGGTACATTTATACTCTCAAGGATTTACAGAAGAGCAGCTTGTTGATTTTGACTTGAGTCTTACTAATTCTTCTACAATACACGAGCAAGAAAAAGTAGAATTATGGTCTCAAAAATTAGAGTTAATAGAATCAATAAAATCAGGTAGGGTAGTTTCAGAAGAATGGGCATACAAAAATATATTAAACATGTCAACAGAAGAAATGCAAGAACAACAGCGAGGTGTTGTACATGATAGAAAGCGATACTTCAGACACAATGAACTTGAAAGCGGTAACGATCCAGTTGAATCTGGTGAAGCTAAATCTACAGAATGGGCATTACAGATGGGAGCTCAGCCACCATCAGGAGAAGAAGGAGGTTTTGATGCAAACCCACAAGACTCAAGCGATCTTTGGGGAGAGTCAGACGATGATGTTAATGAAAATAAGCCTGGTCAAGGAAGACCTAAAGAAGGCCCAAAATATGGAACTCAGAAATCTGCAAGAGGTAGAGACCCAATTGCTAAAGAAGAAAGAAAGCGAGATTCTAAATTAAAAAACAATAAAGGCAAAAGAAGATTCATGAACAGAGAAGATAAAAGATCTTTGGCTGTGAATTTGTTTAGTGATATGAAGAAAAATAAGAAAACTGACTTATTAAACGAGGAAAACATATTAGATAGCGATATTTAATATGTTTTTTGATATTTATTATAAAGTATATATAAAGATATATAAGGGAAGAAAAATTGGCAGTAAAACATTCGAAATATAAAAATACAGGAATTCTATTTGAATTACTTGTACGTCAAGTGACAAGCGACACTGTCAATGGCATTGAAGATTCTTCAGCTATTAGTATAATACGAGAATTTTTCAAGAAAAATACATCTTTAAAGAAAGAGCTAGGTTTATATCAAACTCTTTTATCGGAAAAGTTTAACACGGAACCTAAAGCAGAAAAGTTTATTGATGCAGTGTTGAAAGAACGTAAGAAATTATCTAGTAACATACTTAAGAAACAAAAATATAATTTGATTAAAGAAATAAAAAAGAATTATAATATAGAACAGTTTTTTAAAGCACAAGTTTCAAATTATTCTCAAAACGCTTCTGTATATTGTTTGTTCGAAGGCGCATCTCCTTCAAACCAAGTTAGATTTAGATATTCACTTATAGAATCTATAACAAATAAAAAGCTAATAAAAAGCAGGGTTGATGAAACATACGAAATTTATTCAAAACAAGATAAAGAAATCCGTATATTATCATATAAAATACTTTTAGAAAAGTTCAACGATAAGTATGGAACTTTAGGTAGAAAACAGAAATCATTGCTTAAAGAATATATAAATAATATATCAAATACAGACAAGCTCAAAGAGTATATACACTCTGAAATTGATAGTACTACTTCAAAAATTGACAAGGCTATAAAACATATTAAAGATGATGTTGTAAAAATAAAACTAGCAGAAGTTAGCACTCAGCTAAAGTTAGTAAAGGAAGAGAAGGTGATAAAAGATAAATATATAATATCTGTATTGCGAGCATATGATCTTTCAAAGGAGATAGCAAATGTCATTAAATAAAAAGTTAGATAAAATGTTTGAATTAGACTTTAAGAAAATTGAAGAAGAAGATTTAGAAGAAGAAAACATTACTGGTGGTGGCGAAGCATATGACACTCCAAAAGCTTTTAAGAAAAAGAAGAAAGAAGTTGAAGAATCTATTTTTGTAAAGATGTCAAAGTTAATGAACATTAACGAGGTAAATTATAAAGAATATAGAAGCGATGAGTCATTAAACTCAAAGCAGAAAGTTAACAAAGCAATAAGAGAAGTTAACAGCAGACTTTTTAAGATAGAAAGAATGGTTAACCAGAATATAAAATTAAAAACTGAAGATGGAATTGACGAGACAAAATATTGGAAATCCACAAGGTTGAATCTACATAAAATTTCAAATCGTATGGTAGAAATAGCACAAAAGTTGAGGAGATTCTAATGTCAAAATCATTGTTAATAGATTATTCATCGTTTGATATAACACCTCAAATGATAAGTGAGTCTGAAAAGAAAAATAACGGCCGTGTAATTGTAAGTGGAGTATTACAGAGAGCTGATGCAAAAAACCAAAATGGTAGAGTATATCCAAAAGAAACATTGGTACGTGAAGCTAAAAAATACTCTTCAATACAGATAGCAGAAAATAGAGCTCTTGGAGAATTAGACCATCCAGAATCATCAGTAGTAAATTTACAGAATGTTTCGCACAATATTAAAAAGATATGGTGGAGAGGTGATGATTTATGCGGTACAGTAGAAGTACTAGGAACACCTTCAGGTAATATATTAAAAGAATTGTTAAAAGCTGGAGTAAAACTTGGTATAAGTTCTAGAGGCTTAGGTTCTGTAGAAGAAATAAGAGAAGGCGAAGGTGAAGGTACTGTTGAAGTACAACCTGACTTTGAATTGGTATGCTGGGATTTTGTTTCTAACCCGTCAACACATGGAGCATTTATGGCCCCTGTAAACGAATCTGTCAATTCTTTAAAAACAAATAAATACGAAAACTTAAACAACATAATTAACGAGATGCTATGCGAATTAACTTGCAAATGCTCTCTGCCAAATAGGAGAACAAAATAATGAGTAAATTTGATATTAGAAACTGGAAGCAGTTAAACGAATCTACAGGCTTTAGATCTGAAAAAATGACTGAGTCTGAAAGAAAAGAAACTTTAGAAGCTGTATCCAAATTCAATGAATATGGTTCGCAGATATATAAATCAGAAAGCATAGGCGAAATGGTTGAAAATATGAAAAAACTAGCAGAAAATGCTAGTAAGATGGCAATGCAGGAAGGATCTGATTGGTTTGATAACGTTTCTGTTAAACGTGATATGAAAGGCTTAGGTGATGCAATGAAAGTATTTGAAGCTACTGCAAAGGAATCAGCAACTATACAGCAGAGAATGGAATCTATGTTTGAAGAAATAGGTGGCAAGCTTGGTAAGTACTATGAAATAAAAGAATTAAACGAAACTGAAGCTCAGGATAAATATCAAGCTAAATTTAAAGATGCTTTAGACGATGAAGGAGTAGATTCTCCAGCAGATTTAGATGACAAAGAAAAGAAAGACTTTTTTAATAAAGTTGATAAAATGCACAAAGGTAAAAGCGAAGCTGTTAACAAGTTAAAAAATAAAGTTAATGAAGCATTCGAAGGCCTAAGAAACGTTGTATCAGTACCAGGTGTTGGTATCAATATGAACCAGCCTAAGAAGAAAACAATTAAAGAAGGATTTGAAACTTGGGAAATGTCTTTTGCTGCAATGAATCTTTCTGGTGTAGAATTAAGACCGGAAAAGAAATATAAAGTATCTGCACGAACAACTATAGAAGCGATTAAGAAAGCATCAAAGATGGCTGGCTTAAAAGGTAATGATTGGATGGCTACTGTAACAAACACACTAAAGAAATTGTAAGGGAATAAAATGAATAATATACTATTAAGAAGCATTATAAAAGAAGAAATTACTAGATCTTTACTAACAGAAAAATTTGCATCAAAAGCTTTGACAGCATTATTTCAAGTTATGGATGGTAACGATAAGAAGTTCTTTGCTACCACCGCTAAAGGTAGAGGATTCGCATGGTCTGATGTAGAAGATAAAAATGTAGGTACTACAGCTAACCCTTCAAATGACTATATGAATATCTTTATATTAAACGACAGAAAAGTAAACCCATTTCAAACATCTTCAGAATGGGGCCACCTTAATAAAGGTATCATAGGAATTACTGTAGGTAAAAAATCTATGTACTGGCCAAAGCAAAGATATTCACACAAACCCAATATGATAGGTAACCAACAAAAATCAGTTGATAATTACAAAAGATATTCTGAAGTAGCTGACAGAGTAATATCAATAGCTTTATCAGATATACCATCAGCAAAAGAATTGCAAGCTGCTAGAGCTGAAGCTCAAAAAGGTGCTACGGCATTAATGACAGCTAGAGATCATGCTAACAAAAACCATGCAAGATACAAAAAAGCTTTAACTTTAAAAATTGCAGCAACTGGCGCAGAAGGCATGGAAAAACTTATGGCTCAAGCTGCTAAGGTAGTTCAGCAAGTAATAGATAAAAATACTCAGATGCTTAAAAAAGGTAAATACCAAACATCATGGGATACATATAAAACTGTAACTGATAGATATGCTAGAATGGTTGATTCTTACGTAAGATACAAACAAGAATTTGCAGCTATGGAGAGAGAAAAGGCAGACGTTAAGTCTAGAGCTATAGATCCAGATATAGAACTTGATGACTGGAGACATGATTATGTTGCAAACTACATGAAAGAAATAAAAGATTATTATACTGACATGTTACAAAAAGCTAAGATAGTTAATGACGGTGAATATAGAGATATAGTAAAGAAATAATTATGAAAAAAATAAGATTTAAAGACATTTTAAAAGAAGCTGCATGGGATCACACTTCTGGTAAAGCTCTACCTACATTGGAAGATGTGCAGAAAGCTTATCAAGAAAAAAAGCAACTGCAGAAAACAGAATTAACTGAAGCTCCAATGGATAAAAGATTTGCAAAGGAATGGGAAAGAAGCTGTAAAGTTTTACTAACTCATCTTGAACACGAGCAAAAATCATCTAAGCTAGGTGCACACAAAGGTACAGTAAAGAAAATGATAGACATGCTGCGAACTGTAAAAGGATATCCTGACTTGATGGGTGATCTATTTGGAGAATCATAATGTCAAATATAAAATTAAAAGATATTATAAATGAATCCAGAGAATTTGTAATAATTGACCCAAGAGGTAATGCAAGACCTGTTGGCGCAAAATCACAAGGTGCTCAATATATTAAGAAGATGGGAGGTCCTGCAAAAGGATATCACATGGTACTTAAGAAAAATGCTTTAAAAGCAAGAAGAGCTATTGAAAAGAATGGTGGTAATGCTACAAATTCAAAAATACAAGATGTAATGTTTGACTTAATGTATGAAGGTAAATCAAATTCACAAAAAAAACTTGATATATTATTCAAATTAAGTATAGGTGCTAATGTTAAGCATGGTGAGGATAGACTATATAAGCTTTCACAAGAATGGGAAAGTTGGAACGTTGATAACGATGATCAATATGATGATCTAGTCGATGATTTATTTGCAGCTATAGAACTAGTACAAGATGCTGGTGAACCTGGTAAAAATAATGTAGTAAAAGATAAAGAATATTATAGCTATATAAAATCAGCTGACAAACTTTTAAAGAAGTTTAATGTAGCTGCTAAAAAAGCTAAGACATTACATAAGGAAGGCATAGTAAACAAAGCTAGTTTAACTGAAGGACCAAATGCTTGGAAAAGAATGGACGAGTTACACAATTTGAAAAATATGAGAACTATAAGAACTATGGCTACTGATATAATCAAAGATTTCGACGAAGAGGGGTTCGACAAAGAAGACGTTAGAGCTTGGTTCGATAGAGAGTTATGGGCAGTAATCAAGAGGAAAATGTAGTAACAAATAACAAATATTAAAAAATGCCGGCATATGTTTTCATATGTCGATTTTTTTTGTTATATTATATATAATTAAAGTTATAACTAAAAAAATAATACATGGCTTACAACAGAAACCAAAAGCACAGCAACAATTCATCTACAAATCATAGAGATGAAGGATCAAGAAAACCATTCCGAAAGAAACTAGGAAGACACGAATTTTTCATAGAAGGTAAACCTTCAGGTGTGAAAGTACCAGACCCTAGTATGGGAACGTTAGAGCGAGCACTTAAATATCTTAAGCGCCAAATGAAAGATACAGATGTTATAGGACAGTATCGATCAAGAAAAGAATATATTAAACCTTCTTTTAAGAAAAGAATCAAAAGAGAAGATGCAATAAGACAAAATCAGTGGCAGCTAAGGCAGGAGAAACGCAACGAAAAAGGCTACGTTTGGACTGCAATTGTTGGCGATAAAGCTAGATAGTTAAAAAAACATATAAAATATATTAAAGAGGGGTATTTTTACCTCTCTTTTTTAGTTTTTTATGAAAGTAGTATATACTTATATATACAAAACGCATACACAAATGTCACTATCTCTATATAGTACAGTATGCAAAAAACAATCACAATCTATTATAGGTCAAATACCTATATTTCCAAAATTTATATTTAAGGAGAATAATAATGTCAAAGAACTTATTAAAAGAAGCAATCGCTGACGCAAAAGCTGTACGTTCTACAGCAATCGCAAACGCAAAACTTGCTCTTGAAGAAGCATTCACTCCCAAACTACAATCTATGTTATCTCAAAAGATAGCAGAAGAAATGGATGACGAATTAGAAGAAGAAGATGAACTAGAAACTACGGATACCTCTATTGAGGATGACGAAGCTTCTGTTGCTGACACTACTGCTGATGCGGCTGACACTGGCTCTGCTGATGAAGAAACTGTTGAAACTGGTGAAGATGTACCAGCAGAAGAATCATACGACGAAGGTGTAGAAGGAGAAGAAGAAATGGAAGAAGACTTAGAATTAGAAGCAATAATTAGAGAACTAGAAGACGAAGACGAATCTGAAGAAACAGTAGAAGAAGAAACTACTACAGATGCAGTTGGTGTTGGAGGACAATCTGATGAAGCTGACAACGATGATGACGCTACCACTTTAACTGCTGAAGGCGACGAAGAGGAAGTTGAAGAAGAAGAAGAAATGGACTTAGAAGAAATCATTAAATCTTTGCAAGAAGAAGATGAAGAAACGGTAGAAGAAGAAGAAACTGAAGAAGCTGAGCTAGAAGAAGCTTACAAAGTTATCAGATTCTTAAAAAGTAAAATCAATGAGGTTAACTTGTTAAACTCGAAACTACTTTATTCTAACAAACTATTCAGATCAAACAATTTGAACGAAACGCAAAAGGTGAAAGTAATCGAAACTTTCGATAGAGCAAATTCAGTAAGAGAAGTAAAACTAGTATATTCAACACTAGCGGAATCTTTAACTGCATACACTCCAAAGAAACGAGTTAACGAAAACTTTGCATCTAATGCAACAAAATCAACGAGACCATCTAAGAATGTTATCGTCGAAGCTAATACATTTGCAACAAGAATGCAAAGGTTAGCGGGATTAAAATAATTAAAAATAAGGAGACTTAAAAAATGTCACAAATAAACGATTTATTACAAGATTCTCAAGCTACATTTAAAGCTCAGAGAAACGAAACAAAAGGTCTTGTAACTAAATGGGAAAACACTGGTCTTTTAGAAGGAATCAATACAGAATATGATAAACATAATACTGCTATTCTTTTAGAAAACCAAGCTAAACAACTTATCTCAGAAGGTAATACTACTAGTACTACTTCTGCAGAAGAGTGGAATGGCGTTGCACTTCCATTAGTTAGAAGAATCTTTGGCGAATTATCCTCAAAGGAATTCGTTTCAGTACAACCTATGAACTTACCATCTGGTTTAGTTTTCTGGTTAGACTTCAAATATGGCCAAAATGGCTCACACTTAGGAAAAGGAAGACACGCGAAAGGTGATTCTTTATTCGGTAACACAACTAAAAAAGGTAAAGCTTCATTATCAAAAGGTCTTTATGACAACTTTGATAACGGCTCTACTGGTGGACAAGTAGGATATTCATTAGGTAAAGTTGCTTCTGCATCTGCACTTATTCAGTCTGATCACTCTGTACACATTATAGATGCTGATGGTATCGATATGTCAATATGGAATTCATTCTATATGATATCTGGATCTACTCATAAGCAATGTACTGCTTCTAACGTATTAGCAAATGCTTCAGGCAACTCTAACGTTACAACTGCAGTTGCATTACAGTTCGATGGTTTAGGTGGTGGTGTTGATGCTGATTCTTTAGCAACTGTATACTATTACAAAAACACTATCGATGCTACGCAAAGAGGTGATTTTGAAGATAGAAACATTCCAGAAATTGGAGCTACGGCTACTGGCTCTAACCTTGAAATTCCAGAACTAGAAGTTAGTTTAGAACAAGAGGCTTTAGTTGCTAAGACTAGAAAGCTTAAAGTTAAATGGTCACCAGAATTTGCTCAAGATTTGAATGCTTATCATTCAATCGATGCAGAAGCTGAATTAACTTCTATGTTATCTGAATACATCACAATGGAAATCGATTTAGAAATCCTTGCAATGCTTCACTCTGCTGCTTCAGGTTCAGGATTTACTTCTGACTTTTCAGCTTCAGCTCCAGTAGCTGGTGAAACTTACGGTGATGCATTCGCACAATTAGGTATTGGAATGCAAGCTATGTCAAATGCTATCCACCAATCAACTATGAGAGGAGGTGCAAACTTTGCTGTAGCTTCACCACAGATTGCAACTTACTTAGAGTCTGTAGCAGGTTATACTGCAAACACTGACGGTACTGCTGGTAACTTTGCAATGGGTGTAACTGCAATTGGTTCTTTATCTAACAGATGGACAGTTTACAAAAATCCATATTGGACAGGTAATGAAATTTTAATGGGATATAGAGGAAATCAATTCCTTGAAACTGGTGCAGTATTTGCTCCATACATTCCGTTAATCATGACTCCACTTGTTTATGATCCAACAAACTTTACTCCACGTAAAGGTGTTATGACAAGATACGCTAAGAAAGTAGTTCGTGAGGACTTCTATGGTGTTATCTCTGTTAATGATACTGAATGGACTTCAATAGCTGGACTACCTTCTTAATCATTAGGTAATTACATATTGTATATTATTAAAGGAGCCGCTTAATTGCGGCTCTTTTTTTATGCTTGATATTTATACTAAAGATAATGGAGGTTAATTAGTGTCAAAGCAAAATATAGAAAAATCTGTTCCAAAAGGAAACATAAAGTTTGAAATAACACTTTCAGAGGAACAGAAAGCAGCAAAACAATCTATGCTGCATCACCCTTATAATTTTATAGTAGGGAAAGCAGGTAGCGGTAAAACTCTTTTAGCATGTCAGGTAGCACTTGATATGTTCTTCAAGAGAATGATAAACAAAATAATTATAACACGTCCAACTGTATCTACAGAAGACAATGGTTTTCTACCAGGATCTGAAAAAGAAAAGATGGAGCCGTGGTTGGTACCTATACGAAGTAATATGAGAAAAGTATACAATAAACCTCTTATATTAGAGAAGATGGAAAAAGAAGAATCAATAGAATTAGTTTCACTTGCACATTTTAGAGGTAGAACATTTGAAAATTCAGTAGTAATTGTAGACGAATTCCAGAACTTAACTAGGTCTCAATTGCGCATGGCATTAGGTAGATTAGGAAAAGGTTCGACTATGATATTTTGTGGTGACAACCAGCAGATAGATTTGAAAGATAAAAACTACTCTGCAATAGTTGACATATCTAAAATAACAGAATCAGATTTTGTATACAAAAGAATACTTACAGACAACCACAGACACATAGCTATTGACGATGTGTTTGAAAGGTTAATGGGAATGTAATACAATAAATAGCTTACTTCTTGATATTTATATAAAAGCAATAATCGAGGGAATACAACATGGCAAATATAACAATATATGACGGATCAGCTAATATTTCAAGCATAAGTGGAAGCACTCCGTTTGGCTTGTATGATACCGAACAAGTATATTTAACAGCTTCTGCTAACACTGCAGATTGGTGTGCTAGGCGTTTAGGATATCCTATAACAGATATAGAATTACAAGACGTGCAATTTTATGCTTGTTTCGAAGAATCAGTAACTGAATACAGTGCACAGGTAAATAGATTCAATATAAGAGAAAATCTATTAAGTGCTAAAGGTAATTCAACAGCATCAAACTTTACACATCGAGCAATAACACCTAACTTGGGAAGACTTATAGCGCTATCAAAGCAATATGGATCAGAAGTTGGATCTGGTGGTTTGGTTGATTGGAAATCAGGTCATGTAACTTGCTCGTCAGGAATACAAGAATATGATTTAACAGACAATGCTGTGTTTAGTCAATCAACAGATGGAACTAACATAGAAGTAAAAAGAGTATTTCATCAAAAATCACCAGCTCAGTCTAGGCATCATGACCCGCAGTTTGGATCTGACTATGCATTAAACAATATGGGTTGGGGTGGAACAATGGCAGGTGTAAACTACTTAATGATGCCGCTGTACGATGATTTGTTAAAAATACAGCAAGTAGAATTTACTGACACAATAAGAAAATCTCATTACTCATTTGAACTTATAAATAATAAGTTAAGAATATTCCCAAGACCTTCAAGTACATTCAATATGTGGTTTCAATATATAGAAACAGATTCGAGAGACGCACTTTTATCTGAATCTGCTATATCTGATTATTCAAATATGGGATATGATAATATGTTATATTCTAACATAAACGATCCAGGTATACAATGGATACGAAAATATACATTAGCACTTACAAAGCAAGTACTAGGTTCTGTTAGGGGCAAATATAGTTCTATTCCAATTCCAGGTGCAGAGACAACATTAGACGGCGACACGTTAAGAAGCGAAGGTATGGCTGAAGCTGAAGCTTTAATAGCTAATTTAAGAGAAGATTTAGAAGCTGCCTCGAGAAGAAATTTAATGGAAAAAGAAAACGAAATAACTGATTTTCAACAAGGCATGCTTAACAAAGCACCGCTTAATATATACATAGGGTAAACAATGGCACTATTCGGATCCGCAAGAGACATATCAATGTTTAGACATATAAACAGAGAACTAATCAATGAGATAATTGATACTCGCTGTGACATATATAAGCATTCTATTTTCGATTCAAAGGAAAATCTATACGGTGAAGCGTTGCGAAAAGTATTTTTACCTGGAGTTAGAGTAGCTGGTCTTATTGAGAAAGAAGATAAAGATTGGAGCTCTGATTCAATAGGTGCAGATTATAATAGAAGTATAAAATTCTCATTCTTGAGAGACGACCTTGCAGCATTAGAATCAGGCTCAACAAACAACACTACTGATCCAAATGAAAATGCTCAAATTGCAGATGTATTCTTAGAAATTGGTGATGTAATATTCTGGGACGATATATATTGCGAAATAGATACTATATCCCAAGGCCAGTATCTATTTGGTAAGAATCCTAGTACAGATCACAATGGTGGAACTCACGGAGCAAGCTGGTCTGTTATAGCAGAAACACACGAAATGAGACGAAGCAAAATAAATGTTCTTGAAAATGTAAGAGCAGGGTAC
>Ga0115001_10002036_pt1 | contig 15534 bp, 13 predicted proteins | sample ArcticOcean_MG_C_12_FD_89869 | JGI IMG/M metagenome (GOLD analysis project Ga0115001, IMG submission 89869) | Marine microbial communities from western Arctic Ocean - ArcticOcean_MG_CB8_130 | ecosystem: Environmental > Aquatic > Marine > Oceanic | place: Arctic Ocean: Canada Basin | collected... | reverse complement strand
TGTTTAGTTACGCCTGGCTTAGTCAATACGCATCATCACTTGTATCAAACCATGACCCGAGCTGTGCCCGTAGCACAAGATGCGGCGCTATTTGGCTGGCTGCAAACGCTTTATCCAATCTGGGCGGCTATGCGCCCAGATGATTTTTTTACATCGGCACAGGTGAGCATGGCGGAACTATTATTGTTAGGCTGTACGACAACCTCGGACCATTTGTGTCTCTACCCCAACGGTACGCGGCTTGAGGATACCATCCATGCAGCCGAAGCTATTGGTATGCGTTTTCACCCAACTCGTGGTGCAATGAGCATTGGTGAAAGTGATGGTGGGTTACCACCGGATCACTTGGTCGAAAGCGAAGCTGCTATATTGGACGATATGATCCGTGTGATTGATAAATTTCACGATCCAATTGTTGGTTCAATGCTTCGAGTTAGTGTTGCGCCATGTTCACCATTTTCAGTGAGCCGTGAATTGATGCGTGATGCCGCTGTGTTGGCTCGTGACAAAGGTGTCATGATGCACACTCATTTGGCTGAGAATGATGAAGATATTGCCTATAGTTTAGAAAAATTTGGTATGCGGCCAGGTCAATATGCCGAAGAACTGGGGTGGAGTGGTCTGGATGTTTGGCATGCACATTGCGTCAAGCTAGACCCTCAGGAAGTTGCCTTGTTTGCCAGGATCCAAACTGGCGTAGCGCATTGTCCTTGTTCCAATTGCCGCTTGGCTTCTGGGATTGCTCCAGTGCGTGCCATGCGTGATGCTGGTGTGCCCGTGGGGCTTGGGGTTGATGGATCTGCCTCCAATGATGTGGGTAACCTTATAGCAGAAGCTCGCCAAACCATGCTTTTACAACGGGTGGCTTTTGGTGCTGGGGCCATGTCACCGGGTGAGGCTCTTGTGATTAGCACCCGTGGCGGCGCAAAAGTTTTGGGCCGCGAGGACTGCGGGTCTCTCGAGGTGGGCAAATGTGCTGATGTGGTTATCTGGGATATGGACGACATAAGTGCTGCGGGCAGTTGGGACCCCACCGCAGTTTTACTAGCTGGGCCAAGCTTGGCACGAGACGTTTTTGTAAATGGCAAGCAAGTGGTTGCCGATGGTCAAATCACGACTCTAGATCAACGGGCCTTAGCATCGCAGTAAAACTACCAGATGAGAGCCTTGCAAGATCGGATATAGCTTAGTCTTTACCTTGGATTACCAATACCATGGAATGGAGGTGGCTTTCCAGTAGCTGTTGGTGACACTCTATGACTGAGGATGAAGGTAAGTTGCTTTATATGGGCTCGCCCCCCACCCATACTTGGCGCACCGCGCGGTCATCGCCCATCATAATGGTGGGAAATATAGCCTCCCAAAAGTCATTGGCATTACGCCTTCGTTGATCAATGGCTTGGGTCGAGCTTAGGTTGAGAATGCAAAGATCAGCCTCAGCTCCGGTCCCGAGATGGCCAACTTTACCCTTAAGATGTAGTGTTTTTGCTGATCCCTCACTAGCCAACCACATCAATTGGGCAGGATGTGGTGCCACGCCACGCAGCTGTGCCACCTCATAAGCTGCGGCCATAGTGTGAAGCATGGAGAAGTTTGACCCACCGCCAATATCAGAGGCTAAGCCCAGCCCAACTTTTGCCTTTGCCAATCCCATTAAATCAAACAAGCCCGAACCGATGAACATATTCGACGTAGGGCAATGGACCACAGAGGCACCGACCTCGGCCAGCTGGTCTATTTCACGGGGCTCCAAATGGATTGCGTGACCATAAACGCCGCGCTCGCCCAACAGCCCATGTTGTGCATAAGTGTCTAGGTAGTCGCGGGCATTTGGGAATAGGCTGCGCACCCAGGCAATTTCCTCGTTTTGCTCTGACAAATGGGTCTGCATTAAACATTTAGGCCGTTCTGCCCAGAGCGCACCTAATGAGTGCAGTTGTTCTGGTGTGGAGGTGGGCGAAAACCTTGGGGTGATGGCATAAACAGCGCGGCCTGTTCCGTGCCAAGTATCAATTAACTCTTTGCTTTCGTCATAGGCCCTATGGGCGCTATCGATTAAACCTTCAGGCGCATTGCGATCCATGCAAGTTTTGCCACCTACAACTCGCATACCGCGATGTGCTGCTGCCTCAAAATAAGCGTTTACGGAAGTGGGTGCTGTGGTGCAATAGCTCGCCATAGTGGTGGTGCCATGGCTCAGCGCAATGTCCAGATATCTACCTGCAATCTCGGCTGCATATACTGGATTTGCTAGGCGCATCTCCTCGGGGAATGTATATGTGTTTAGCCAATCAATCAGCCTTTTGCCCCAACTGGCTATGATGGCCGTTTGCGGATAATGTACATGGGCATCCACAAAACCTGGAACAATGAGGTCTTCGCCGTAGTCCGTCACATTCGCTTGAGGGTGCTCGGCGCGTAGGTCCGCACGGCCCCCCACCTTTTGGATGTGACCATTTTCTAACAAAACAGCTCCATCCTTGCGGTGCTGGGTGACGTCTTGCCAGGGCTGTTTAAATGGGTCGCCACTGAAACTAAGCGTTTGGCCAAGAAGCAAATTGAGCGTCATTAAAATGCCTTCCAGAAATTCGATTATCAACCCATACCTTGTCATAGTACCGGCAACTTCGTAAAGGCAGGTATGTCAGATGTTTATGATAATCCGCCTGAACTCAGTGGTGTTTTAGACAACCAACGTGCGTGGGATGTGCGTATGGCTGTCGAACATGAAGATGTTGGTCGACTACATATGCTTTTAGATCCGCTCCACCCTGCCGACATCGCTGACCTGTTAGAGCAGGTTAGTGACGGTCTCAGAACCCGACTTTTGCATATGTGGAGGGGTGGAATCAATGGGGATGTGCTTTCGGAACTGAATGAGAGCATCCGAGAAGGTATTATTGACGGGCTCAACGCAACTGAGCTGGCGGATGCGGTACGTGACCTTGATTCAGATGATGTTGTAGATCTGCTTGAGGATTTAAATACACCTCAGCAAGAGGCCATTCTTGGCGCGCTTGATGACGCTGAACGGATAGTCGTTGAGCAATCGCTGTCGTTCCCAGAAAACTCTGCTGGCCGCTTGATGCAGCGTGAGGTTGTTATGGCACCTGTGCATTGGAGTGTTGGCCAGGCGATCGATTATTTGCGCCGGCATCAGGATTTGCCAGAACAATTTTACCATGTGATCCTTATTAATCCACGCATGCGCCCAACTGGACATGTAACTTTAGGCAAGCTGCTAAGTGCCAACCGCACTGCACCCTTGCTGGAAATAGTTGAGGACAGTTTCCGCACTATTCCGGTTGATCAGCCAGAAAAAGATGTGGCCTATGCCTTCAATCAATATCACCTAATCTCGGCCCCAGTTGTAGATGCTGATGACCGTCTGGTGGGGGTGATTACCATCGATGATGCTATGATTGTTCTGGATGAAGAATATGAAGAAGACATGATGCGCTTGGCTGGGGTTGGTGAAGGCTCGCTCTCAGACCGAGTTATTGAAACCATGCGTGGTCGGTTTCCTTGGTTGGCAGTGAACCTATGTACAGCAATTGTCGCCTCAATTGTGATATCGATGTTTGAGGCGACAATTGCGCAATTTGTGGCCTTGGCAGTATTGATGCCGATTGTTGCTTCCATGGGGGGTAATGCGGGAACGCAGTCACTGACTGTGGCGGTGCGGGCGATTGCTACAAAAGACTTAACCACATCAAACGTATGGCGGGTGATCAGGCGTGAAGTTTTGGTTGGACTGTTAAACGGGATAATTTTTGCTGTAGTCTTGGGAATGGTTGGATATTTCTGGTTTGGGTCGTTGACCATCGGTTGGGTTTTGGCTTTGGCAATGGTTTTGAACATGGTTGTTGCGGGTCTGGCGGGCACTATTGTACCTGTTTGTCTTGCAAAAATTGGTGTTGATCCAGCTTTGGCATCAGGAGCCTTTGTAACCACGGTTACAGATGTTGTTGGTTTTTTCGCCTTTCTGGGTTTGGCGGCTTGGATGTTGTTGTGACGCTAGACGCGCAAAAACACGCTGCCCGATCCGTTGCCTTCGGACGGCGCAAGCTGGCCTTTGAGGCTCAAACGCGTTCGGCGTCAGGTTTGCTATCTGAAATATTGGCGGGTTTTCGTGGCACGCCTTTAGCAGGTTTCATGCCTATAAATACTGAAATTGACCCGTGTCCCGCAATGGCTGAGGCTGCTGCCCACGGGGTGGTAGGAGTGCCGGTAATCAAGGCTTTGGCCAAACCTTTGGGATTTGCCCAATGGTCACCGGAGATTGCGATGGTTGTAGGCGAGTTTCAAGCGCCAATTCCGGCTGAGATTGAATGGATGATACCTGAAATCATCATTGTACCCTTGGTGGCGTGGGATGTGAGAGGTGGGCGCCTTGGCTATGGGGGTGGTTTTTATGATCGTACTCTTGAGGGGTTGCGGAACCGTGGCTCTGTCTTGGCTATCGGTTTTGCATTCAATGCGCAGCAGGCAGATGATCTACCGCTTGAGCCATCCGATCAATTGCTCGATATGATAGTGACAGAAGACAGAGTGCTGACCATCAGGGGTTAAGACGACCAAAGTCTATAATTTCAATTCTTGTATTAGCTGGGCTGGTAACCTTTATGTTTTCGACTGTCTTGATAGGCGTTGATTTATGGGAGCAACCCTTAGGCCTGCGATGATGTTGGCTGTTAATACAAATGCACTGGTGGCTAATGCTGTGCATATGAAGGTTCATGATGTACATTTGATTGTGACATCAATGAATTTTCCTATTGCCTGTAACGCGCAGTATGGGCTTGGCTAGTTACTAACTGCTGCATCTTGCACTATGGGCCGTGTCGTTCTAAGGCCATTGGATGAAAATTCTTTATCTTGGTGATGTGATGGGCCGCTCCGGGCGGCATGCAATCTCAGAGGAGTTACCATCTCTGCGGGTACGGCTAAAGGCAGATTTTGTAGTCGTAAATGGCGAAAATGCGACCAGTGGTATGGGGCTTTCTGGCAAACATGCGCAGGCTCTTTTAGAGGCAGGTGCGGATTGTATAACTCTTGGTGATCATGCCTTTGATCAAAAAGATATGTTGCAATTCATTGAGAAAGAGCCCCGCATTATCCGGCCTTTGAACTTCTCTAAGTCTGCTCCTGGCCGTGGCGCCGCCATATTTACTGCAACCCGCGGCCGCAAGGTTTTGGTTGCGCAGGTTCTGGGGCAGGTCTTCATGAAGAGGCCTTTTGATGATCCGTTCTCGGCTATTGATAGTATCTTGTCGCGCCATCCCTTGGGTGGGCAGGTGGCGGCTATCGTAGTGGATTTTCATTGCGAAGCGACCTCAGAGAAAATGGCTATGGGCCATTACTGTGACGGTAAGGCTAGCATGGTAGTAGGCAGCCATACCCACGTGCCCACCGCCGATGCGCAGATTTTAGAACGTGGGACGGGCTTCCAAAGTGATGCTGGTATGTGTGGGGATTACAATTCTGTTATTGGGATGCAGAAGGCTGAACCTTTACGCCGTTTCATCACTGGGATGCCAAAGGCACGTTTCGAGCCGGCGCTGGGGCCTGCAACACTTTGTGGCTTGTTGGTTGAAACTGATGATACAAATGGGCGGGCTGAATCTATCCAGATGATCCGTCATGGAGGGTTGCTGAGTCAAAGCCCGGAGATTGATCTGGAGTGAGTAGGCTTATTCCATTTGCTTGGCTGCTTTTTATTGGTATCAGCTGGGGCCTCACACAGCCGCTAATTAAGATAGCAGTAACCGGTGGATATAAACCTTTAGGTATGATTTTTTGGCAAATGCTGATTAGCGTAGCTGTCTTAGGCGTGATCAACATGATGCGGCGGCGGCCCTTGCCATTTGACTGGCGGGTAATCGGTTTTTATATTGCATTTGCATTGATGGGCACTGTTATCCCAAATGCAGCCTCCTATAAAGCCTATACGGTTCTGCCCTCTGGGATTATGTCGTTGCTGCTGTCATTGATCCCTATGATGGCGTTTCCTATAGCACTCGTCTTGGGACTAGATAGGTTCAGTGTTAAACGGACGGCAGGGCTGTCACTCGGACTCCTAGCTATCCTTCTTATTATTGGCGTGCCTGATGCTTTGCCCAATAGTGCTATGCTAGCCTTTATCCCTTTGGGACTCCTTGCCAGTTTGATGTATGCATTTGAAGGGAATTTTGTTGCCCGCTTTGGCACTGGTGGTGCTGGACCTTTGCAGCTTTTGCTAGGGGCTTCCATTGCTGGGGTCGCTATCACTGGGCCTATTGCTTGGGGCACTGGGCAGTGGATCAATCCAATCCATGTTTGGAATATGGCAGATTTGGCGTTGATCGCCTCAGCTTTGATACATACTCTTGTTTATACGCTGTATGTCATGATCGTGCGTAGCTATGGGCCTATATTTTCGGTACAAGTCAGCTATATTGTGACAGCAGCAGGCTTGGGTTGGGCCATGCTCATTTTGGGCGAGCGTTATTCTGGACCAATTTGGTTGGCCTTGGGAATAATGTTTGTTGGAATTTATTTGGTAAGTCCCAATATGAAGAGCAAAAATAATGGAGCATCTGAGTTGAGCTAACCCCAGTGCACCATTAATGAGGCAGGATAACTGGTACTTAAAAATCTCACTGTGGTAGGTCAAATACTAACTAAATAGAGATCATCAGCTTGAAAATGGAATTAAATAGTTTGTTTTAGGTCAAGGCTTTCCTTTTAACTCATCGTGGCTTCCGCAGTATTCTAAATGCCGTTGTAAGATAAATAAATGAAAACTTTAAACTCAGTTTAGCTGCTGAATGCGCTCTAACATGGGTTGAATTGCCTCGCGGCCCCGCCTAAAACCCCTAGACATGCATTAGATTAGGGGGCTTTTATGGCAGGCCATTCAAAATGGGCAAATATCCAGCACCGTAAAGGGCGACAGGATGCAGCGCGGTCGAAACTTTTTTCGAAACTTGCTAAAGAGATAACAGTTGCAGCTAAAATGGGCGATCCTGATCCAGAGAAGAATCCACGGCTACGAATGGCTGTAAAGGAAGCAAAGTCACTGTCTGTTTCTAAAGAGGTTATTGACCGTGCGATTAAGAAATCCCAAGGCGGCGATGCTGAAACCTATGACGAAATTCGCTACGAGGGCTATGGGCCAGGCGGTGTGGCGGTTATCGTGGAAGCGATGACTGATAACCGCAATCGCACGGCGTCAACCGTGCGCAGTACATTTACCAAATGTGGTGGTAACTTGGGAGAAACTGGCTCGGTGTCCTTCATGTTCGAGCGTAAAGGGCAGGTGACTTACCCGGCTTCTGTTGGTGATGAAGATACGGTCATGATGGCGGTGCTTGAAGCTGGTGCCGAAGACGTGGAATCAAGTGAAGATGGGCATGCAATTTTCTGTGCTGATACAGATTTGAATGAGGTGTCGTCAGCGCTTGAAGCTCAGCTGGGAGAACCTGATAGTGCTAAGCTGATTTGGCAGCCGCAAACCACTACTGAACTAGATCTTGCGGGCATGGAAAAGCTGATGAAGCTGATCGATACTTTGGAAGACGATGACGACGTGCAGCGGGTGACAGCCAATTTTGAAGTGAGTGATGAAGTTATGGCTGCGATGTAACTCGTCTAGTTTTGTTACTAAATAAATAAAAGGGCCTGTGTGGTCCTTTTTGCTTTTCTGACGTTAAGTGATTTTGGTGCTGCAACACGATCAATTATGGGCGTAGCCCTGAACGGCGCTGTAAGATTTGCTAGGGCCTGATCATAATATGCTGGGCCAGGGGTTTGACCATTGCCTAAGATTACCACTGGAACTGCGCTTTTGGGTGCTGGTGCGCGAAATGATGGTGCTATGGGCTACAGTCGCTGTGGTGGTGGCGTCGCTTAGAGGGTTGCAGCCCACCTATGGTTCGAAACACCAACTGGCCTGTAGATTATCTGATTCTGAGCACTATGTTCGTGTCGTTATTGCACTCTGCAAGCTATGTTGCGCCACTGCTAAGTTTTACAAGCATTTAATCTTGGTTCTTCGCCTCAGGCCGTACAATGTGAAAGCCGCCGTCCATATATGTTAAGGGTAGCCTATCGCACTTGGTAACAGACCTTACATTGCCAATGCAAATATCATGACTGCCATGAGTGATGATGTTGTCTAATATGCACTCAAAGGCTGTCGCACCTTCTAAAACTGGGCCTGTGGGCCCTTCTATAAAATTGACTGCACCAAAACGGTCTGGTTGTTCGGTGTCATAAAGGCCTGAAAACCGGTCTGCCAATGATCGGGCACCCTCGGGCAGGACATTTACGCAAAATACCTGATTGAGTGCCACGGCCAAGCCAATCCGACTGTCGGATCGCAAGCAGACCAAAACCGAGGGTGGGTCGGCAGATAATGACGAAAATGCACTAACAGTTGCACCGGTTGCCCCACTTTTGCCCCTAGTAGTCACAACTGTGACCGATTGTGCAACATTGCGCATAGCTTCAATGAATAACTTGCGATCAACCATTATTTTGTGTCCTATTTAGGCCCAATTTCTAAAAAGACGCATATATTCTTTGACAGACAATTCAATGGTACATGCGTTTTTTGGATGAGTGTAGTTTTTACATTGTGGTGGCAATGGTCAATGGCCAAGTCTTCCGTCTTATGTTGCGGGTACGTAGGATGAAAATTTACCTATTTGGTAAAAAATAATGAATGGATATATTGCTAGATAACAAAAATTTGTAGTGAATAGCTCCCAGAAAAGGAGAATGAGCATTAGATAAAAACTGACTGATTCTTTCTGATCAGCAAAAAATGCGTTGTTCTTACAAATAATAGGTTTAACGGATTACTAATATTTTGTTTATTTAGTCTACATGTTTGTTAATTAGCCCTTCCATGGTGCGTTTAGCCAAGTCAACAGGTATTATTTTGTTCATTTACCTAAGGTATTATTAGATTTACGGTTGCACCAAAGACTGATTTGCTCGTTAATGACTTCCAAAATAATACCTTTCGCTTGGAATGGTAAAATACGGAGAATATGATTTGGCTGAGGCACAAGCTAAAGCATTTGTTGAATTTCAGCGCGTGCAAAAAAGTTACGACGGTGAGGTCTTAGTCGTAAAAGATCTAAGTTTGGCCATCCCTCGTGGTGAGTTTTTAACTCTTTTGGGGCCATCTGGATCCGGCAAGACCACTTGTTTAATGATGCTGGCTGGATTTGAAACTGCTACCCATGGTGATATAATTTTGGATGGTGTTTCAATCAATAATATTGCTCCTCACAAGCGTGGGATTGGAATGGTTTTCCAAAACTATGCGTTGTTTCCCCACATGACTGTTGCCGAAAATTTAGCATTTCCTCTTGAGGTTCGAAAATTTTCCAAATCGGAACGTGATACTAAAGTGAAGCGAGCGCTTGAAATGGTGCAAATGGGGGAGTTTGGTGGACGTCGGCCTGCCCAATTGTCAGGTGGCCAACAACAGCGTGTAGCGCTAGCCCGGGCTTTAGTGTTTGAGGCCGAGTTAGTTTTAATGGATGAGCCGCTAGGAGCACTCGATAAACAGCTGCGCGAACACATGCAGTTTGAGATAAAGCGCATTGCTAATAATTTGGGGATTACCGTAGTCTACGTAACGCACGACCAGACTGAGGCGCTGACTATGTCAGATCGTGTGGCTGTGTTTGATGATGGTCGGATTCAGCAATTAGCGCCACCTGACGAGTTGTATGAGTCGCCAAAAAATAGCTTTGTTGCTCAATTTATTGGCGAGAATAATACTCTGGAAGGCATCGTTAAAGAAATTACTAACGGAGTTGCTTTGGTACAGCTAGATGGTGGTGGTCTGATTGATTGTAACCCAGTCAATGTTTCCAAAGCTGGTGAACGTACCAGGGTTTCAATTCGGCCGGAACGGGTAGAGTTTAATAAAGAACGTTTTCAACCGGGTGCGCACACGCTGACCGCAGAGGTGCTTGAATTTATTTACATGGGTGATATTTTTCGCACTCGCCTTAGAGTAGCTGGCAATGACAATTTTATAGTTAAGACCCGGAACGCACCTGATCAGGTGCGTTTGGTGCCTGGCGCCAAGATTGATATTGGTTGGTTACCATCCGATTGTCGCGCATTAGACGCATAAGCGCTGCAAGCCATATCGTCTGCTTGATAGTAGGCGAATATAAAGAATTTGTTGTTTAACCCGTAACGCGAATTTTTTCATAAAGAACGGGATCTGTGGGAGAATGTAATGAAATTTACAAAAACTGTTTTTGCAACGGCGGCACTATCGCTGTTTGCGGGATTTGCACTTGCTGAAGAAATGACCATCGTGTCATGGGGCGGAGCTTATTCAAAATCACAACTTAAAGCTTATCATGAACCCTACACGGCAAATACTGGCGTCACTATCATTAATGATGAAAGTGCCGGTACAGCCGTCCCAAAATTGCGTGCTATGAAAGAAGCTGGCAACCTAACCTGGGATGTCGTCGACGTTGAAGCTGGTCCAGCGATGCAGCTTTGTGATGAAGGTCTTGCAATGGAAATCGATCACGATTTCATGTTGGCCGACGCACCAGACGGAACTCTTGCTTCAAATGACTTCGGTGATTTCATCGTATCAGACTGCTTTATTCCACAAATCGTTTATTCATACACAGTGGGCTATCGTAACGATATGGTTGGCAGTACGCCTCCAACAAGCATCTGTGCACTTTTTGATACTGAAACATATCCTGGTAAGCGTTCACTGAAAAAGGGTGCTCTTTCCAATATGGAGTGGGCGCTATTGTGTGATGGCGTAGCAAAAGCAGATATCTATCCGATGCTGGAAACAGCCGCTGGTCAGGATCAAGCTCTTGCCAAACTGGATACCATCAAAGATGACGTGATCTGGTGGTCAGCTGGTGCCGATACACCACAATTGCTTGCTGATGGCGAAGTCGTCATGGGCTCTACTTTCAATGGTCGCTTATTTGCCTTGATCGAAGAGCAAAATCAGCCAGTTTCAATGCTTTGGGACGGTCAAATTTATGATCTTGACGGCTGGATTATTCCAACTGGTCTTAGCCCAGAGCGTCAAGCACGTGCGCTGCACTATGTGAGATTTGCAACTGACACACAGCGTCTTGCAGATCAGTCCAGATGGATCAGCTATGGCCCGACCCGCGCTTCATCAGCCCTGTTGGTTGATAAGCATGCGGAACTAGGTATCGACATGGCGCCTCACATGCCAACCGATCCTGCAAACTCGACAAATACGTTTTTAATGAACTACGCTTTTTGGGCGGATTATAAAGACGATATTGAGACTAAGTTCCAAGCTTGGCTTGCAAAATAAAAAACTCAAAATTGAAAAGGGCCTTCTGGCCCTTTTCTTAATTTGTTTGGCTGTTCGATAAGTTAAGCCGACTATGGGGGCACTATGAGCTATACTGACGAACACCGTCCAATGATGACTGTTGATGGAACACCCCTTAAAAAAAGTTTAGCAATAGCGCTTAGGCGGCAAAAAATACGGGCTTTACTCCTGATATCTCCGCTACTTATATTTGTTTTATTTACTTTCCTTTTTCCTATTGCGTCGATGCTTTTCCGCTCGGTAGAAAATGACATTGTCTCGGAAATATTACCGGAAACTGTTGTGGCCTTGAGCAGTTGGGATGCTCAATCGGGCGAATTGCCTGGTGAAACCGTGTATTCAGCTTTTGCAGGAGACATTCAGCGTGCAGCAAAAGCAAAAGATCACACGAGGGTTGGCCTGCGTTTGAACTATGAAAAATCTGGTATGGCGTCTCTCTTCAAAAAGACTGCTCGAAAGGCAAAAAAATGGGATCTTGAGGCGGATGCACCTTTTAAAAATAAGCTGATAGAAACCCATAAGGGATGGGCAGATATTGCCGTCTGGCAAACTCTTAAAACTCACAGTTCGCTGTATACCAGTGGATATTTTTTAAACTCTATCGATATGCGTAAGACAGTCTCTGGGCCAGAATATCAGCCTGAAGATAGACAGATTTTGGTGACACTTTTTAAACGAACGCTGATTATATCTTTGGTGATAACGATGTCATGTATCTTATTGGCTTACCCGGTGGCGTGGCTTCTTGCCAACTTACCAATGCGACAGGCCAATCTTTTGATGATTTTGGTTCTCTTACCTTTCTGGACATCTTTGCTTGTCCGTACGTCTGCATGGAAAGTCATGTTACAACAGCAGGGAGTTATCAACGACCTTCTGGTGGCACTAGGTATGATTGAAGAAACTGGCCGTTTGGCTTTGATAAATAATCAGCTAGGCACCGTCATTGCGATGACACATATTTTATTGCCTTTTATGATCCTGCCCATGTATTCTGTCATGCAGTCTATTTCGCCCACTTATTTGCGGGCAGCAAAATCTCTTGGTGCAACTAATTGGACCGCTTTTTGGCGGATTTATTTTCCACAATCTGTGCCTGGAATTGGAGCTGGATCTATCTTAGTTTTCATACTTTCAATCGGTTACTATATCACACCCGAGATAGTGGGTGGAAACAAGGGCGTCTTTATTTCTAACCGAATAGCTTATCATATTTTTCAGTCAATGAATTGGGGGTTGGCCGCCGCACTTGGAACAATTTTGCTGGTAGCCGTATTAATTCTGTATTGGGCCTATGACAAAATTGTTGGAATAGACAACGTAAAGCTGGGGGGTTAACAAAATGGCTGTATTTAATGAGGTATCGCGTCGCTCTTTGTCTTTTGTATTGCTTATGATGGGGCTTATGGGGGCGTTTTTTGGTTTACTTTTTGGACCTACCTTCGGTTCGGCTCTAGTTGGGCTTCTTTCTTTCGCAATAGTCTTTGTGTTTCTTGCTTATCTAATGACTTCAAACGAATATTTTAGCTCGAAAAATATTCGTAGAACTTTACCTGTTCTTTTCGCTATTTTTGGGATCGTATTTTTAGGTCCTGTTAGTGCATTTTTTGGTGCGCTGTTCGGATGGTTTTTTGGATGGTTCTTCTATTGGATTTACGAAGGTGGCTACCGCGCGAAGTTGCACCCCTATCTCACCTCTGGACAGGTATTGTGGTATTATAGTTTTAGAGTGATTTGCGGTATGGTCTTTGTTTTCTTGATTGCGCCCATTCTCGTTGTGATGCCTTTGTCTTTCAACGCTCAGGACTTTTTTACTTTTACTCCTGAAATGCTGCGGCTGGATCCTGCAGGCTATTCCCTTAAGCATTATCAGGACTTTTTTAACAACTCTGATTGGCAACGTTCGTTTTGGAACTCATTAATAATTGCTCCAATTGCGACGATTATTTCCGTTTCGCTTGGAACGCTTGCTGCAATTGGGCTCAGTCAAAGCCACGTCCCGGCCAAACGGGCAATTATGGCTATCCTTATTTCTCCTATGATTGTGCCTCTGATTATTTCGGCGATGGGTATGTTTTTCTTTTACTCGACCATGGGTAACTTCATGGAAAACACCTTAGGCCTTAATAAAAACTTGGTTGGCTACATCAAAGTAATTCTCGCGCACGCAGTTTTGGGTATTCCTTTTGTAATCATAACCGTAACGGCAACGCTCGTTGGTTTTGATAAATCCCTTACGCGCGCTGCAGCCAATATGGGAGCTGGTCCCTTGAAAACCTTTTTTAAGGTTCAGATGCCGTTGATTATGCCTGGTGTTATCTCTGGTGGATTATTTGCGTTTATTACATCGTTTGATGAAGTTGTTGTTGTAATGTTTATTGGTTCGGCCAGTCAAAAAACGCTTCCGTGGCAAATGTTTATTGGTTTGCGTGAACAAATTAGTCCTACTATTTTGGCTGTAGCCACTATACTGGTTGGTATCTCTGTTCTGTTACTTATGACACTTGAGCTGCTACGAAGGCGCTCCGAGAGGCTACGTGGGCTTAGCCCTGGTTAAAAAATCTTGAATACAAATATGAGGTGGGGCTAGTACAAATTGAATGCCGCTCTAAACATAAAAATTAGGATGGTATCTTATTAATCTATTTAAGTTTGACCTAAACGTGCATGTCTACAGAGCAGGCATGTTTGTTCGTTAAAATTACTCCGAATTTGATATATTTCTAATCACGAATATTTAATCGCCCTCGATTGGCTGCGTATTCTATGACAGGAGCCAAAACAGTAGGAGTTCATAATAATATTGCATGCAGCACAAAACTACTGGTGTCGAATGCAGCTCTTTGGACCCAATGACTAGTTATGTTTAAATTTCTATTTGTCCAAAGCAGTTGCAGCAGGTTTGTACTGGGCTGTTATATTCATGGGTTGCATCAGTTTCTCTGGTATGAATTTTTTTACTCTCACAATATCTAATGTAAGTTCCTATTAGAGCGGACATATTCTTAATATATGCTGACATTTTTCTGAATACTTTAGACGTAAAATGGAAGGTTAGTCCGCAACGCCTGCTGGATTATCCACATCGCGCCCCATGGCAGCTAGATCCGAATACCTATCTCCAATCCGGTGATGTGGACGCCCACGAGTTGCGGCACCCAGAGCGACAACTAATTCGTCAACTCCTGGCGCATCATAAATTGAAAACTGTACTGTCAGGTAGTGCGAGCGCCGTCCGGTATCATGTTTATCCATGAGAGGGATTTGAATTTGTGTGTTTGCCGGACCACGGGTGTTGGTAAAGCCAAGGTAACTTTTGGCGCCAACCGCTTCGCGGTAGAAATTGCCAAACTGCAATGTGTGGATCAAAGCGGAAGCATGCTCAACTTCGCAGCTAGTACCGGCGATACAAGCCTTTCCATATGCCTCAATGGCATCGCCTGATCCTGCTAATTCGATGAGGCGGTCTGACAGCAGCTCACCTAGAAATGGAGCCATTCGCTTTATCTCAGGTGACAAATCTTCTACAAAACCCCTGCCTGTCCAAGGATTTTTTACGACAGCTGCTACACCAATCATGCGTAAAACCGGGTCTGACTTACGTCCTCCTTCGCTATGAATTTGTTCGTCAAAAGTGATAACTTTTCGTAATTCGGGAAGCATAGCTTTTCTCCTACTAGATTTTATTATTTTGGTGCCTTGTGAGGGGATTTACAACGCTTGTATCCTCAGTTTCATGTCCGATACCAAAGTACTAACCACTATCATAGCCAAGAGCCGTTCCCTGACGCACCTCAAAGCTCAGCACTTCCCCCATTAAGATCAGATGATCACCTCCATCCACTAAACGGTGCCGTGCGCAACTGAAATTAGCCACAGTGCCTTCAATCAGTGGTATCTTCTGTGTATTGGCTCGCCACTTGGTGATCTTGAACTTCTCGGCTGATTGTGCAGCAAATAGACTAGAAATCTCTTCTTGGTTGCTGGCAAGAATATTGACTGCAAAATAATCTGCGTTTTCAAGCGTGTTACACGATAGAGCTTCCTTGGCGATGCAAACTAAAAGTAGCGGCGGATCTAGTGAAACGGAAGTGAAGCAGCTAGCAGTTAATCCGCGTGGTTGTCCGTTTGGTTGGCAGGTTGACACAATAGTTCTGCCTGTGGCAAAGCTG
>Ga0115001_10002019_pt1 | contig 15590 bp, 15 predicted proteins | sample ArcticOcean_MG_C_12_FD_89869 | JGI IMG/M metagenome (GOLD analysis project Ga0115001, IMG submission 89869) | Marine microbial communities from western Arctic Ocean - ArcticOcean_MG_CB8_130 | ecosystem: Environmental > Aquatic > Marine > Oceanic | place: Arctic Ocean: Canada Basin | collected... | reverse complement strand
CCGTTCGACCACAACCATGTGGGGCAAGGTCAGCATGCTGACGAAGACCAGCGTGATCGGGACAATCAACTCGGTCTGGCCGAGCGACTGTGCGCCACCGATGAGTATCGCCAGCGCTGCGATTGACACGGCGCTGCGCGGCGCGACGAGTCGGGCGAGTTCCATTGGTCTCAACGCAGCCGTGCTCGTGCTGTGCCCGAGCACGTTGGCGAGGACGTTGAGGTGGTTCAGTGAGTGCCACAATCCGAAATACACCGCGAATCCGATGAGGGGGTCGGTCGCAACGAGGAGCGCCGTCAAAGAGATGATGGTGAATACCTCGCGCTCGATCGTTGCCCGATCGCCGATACGCGGTGCGACGACGAGCCCGACAGCGATTTGTTGACCGACCAGCACCGTTGACCAGAGGGCTGTATGCCCGGCGAGCCACGGCCACGAAGTCGGATCGAATCCGCCCATCCGTTGGATCACCGGGGCGACCGTGTTGAGATTCGCAACCAGTACGAGGCCGACCAAGAAGAGCCCGCGTGACAGCTGAATAGCGAGCTGATGCCAGCGGTCGATCCCGAGGTGGGCCAGATCGCTCTGTCCGAAGTGATGGATCGAGACGAGAAGGAATCCGGCCAGGGCAACCCCGGGGATCGCCAGCCAAACCAAACCGTATGCCGCCATTGCTCCGATATAGAAAAGGTGAAACCGCAACTGCGAGACCTGCGCGATGGGGGCGAGCGCCGATGCCGATGGCCCGGTGCGTTGGAACGTCGTCGCGACGAGGTGATCGACCGCCCCGTGCGGAATTCCGAACAGGGCAATCACGAACACAACAATCGCGACCGAGACCGTGTCGTTCGACGAGGTCGCCAACGCCACAACCGTCGCCAACGCCGTGATCGCCACCACCGACTGAAAGACTCGTGGCGACGTCGGTGCCCGACGTGCTCCCAGACGGGAGACGAGCGCGGTCATGGGCGCCTGGTGATGGCAGTAGCTAGGTCGGCGCCAAACTCGAGCGCAGCGGCTCGCAGGAACGGGGGCCACGGAAGCTTTGCGACCATGCGTGCGTCTTTGCCAACTGTGCTGTCCTCATCGAGGAAGGTGAGTACGTCGTTGATTGGCGTGCGTGCGAAAAGGCGCTCGAAGATCGTGCGACCGTGCTCTGGGTGGTGATGCAGGATGTTGAGCAAGGTGCGATCGGCAAATCGGTAGCGACCCGCCGGTTGGGGGAGTGCCGTCGGCGCAGTGTTGTTGGCCCAGTGACCGATCAAATGACGAGCCTGGGCATGGATCCGCTGAAAGGTGTAGCCGCTTGTCGGTTTCGTCATTCCACCGACCGTGCCGACGTTCCAGACGTGCTGGCCCCATTGCTGGCCGCGGCGCCGATCATCCATGGGGATGACGCCGTACTCGGTGCGATCGATCGACACGTCGCCGGCTCCGAGTCGCTCGAGATACTGACGGATCTGCGCATCGTAGAACGCCGGGTCGCAAGACTCGAGGGAGAACATAGTCAACTCGACGAGCGCTCGATTCCGTGCCTCGGGAAGAACGTAAAAGAATGCCGTGGCCTCGAGTTGGTCCGTGTCGAAATCCATCAACGTTGCGGCCAGGGGATCGAAGATCGGGTATTGGGTCCGAACTTCCCATCCACCAAAATGCTGCCGAAGTGGATGACGGACGCGATTTGCGTTGTCGGACGGCGAGAGCTGTGTACTTTGGAGCACCAGTGGCGCTCGGAGCTCCCCTTCAGGGAGTTCAACGACACCGCCTCGGCAATCGTCACGAAGCCCGGTGATGTCTTGGGCAACAAATTGAATATTGGGCCTTCTGGCTGCCTCGCCGAGTATTGCTGCGTCGTAGTCCCGCTGTCTGACTCGGTGGTAGAGCCGCTGGCCAGATCTTGAGGTGCGGTTGCCCGTTCTATGCTGAAGTTGGCCGACGGTTTCCCATCCGGGGAATCGGACCTTCAACCGGTCCCAGCTTCGGTCGGCGAGGTGGGCGAACGGTGCATTTTGGGTTCCCCAAAACGCCCAGGAACGATCGTCACCGACCTCAAAGTTGCGGTCGATGACAATCACATTCCGGTGTTCGTTTGGCCGCTGCATGACCTGCCAGAGTGCACTCAATCCGGCGCAGCCCGCTCCGGCAATAATCAGATCAGCATCGAAGGTAGCCACAGGCTCACTGCCTAAAAGTCGGCGCGGATGACGTCTCGAGTTGGTAGATCACCGTCTGGATCTCCTGATTGACCGACATTTTTGGGAGCGAGTTCTTCACGAGAGGACCTTTCCTCAGTAGAGCTTTATTACATTTTAGCAAGAATAAAATCAAACGCAAGAACTGATTTCTGTGGCGGTAACGGTAACGGTGACGACGCGTGCAAACGCTGAGCTCGTCAAGGCCTTCAGAACTCCGGTCGCCTAAGATAGCAATATGAAGATCGTCGGCCGAACCGCTCAAACAGTCGCAGCACTCTGGATCATCAACGTCTGGTTCAACCGATTTGGGAAAGACACTGGTTACCGCGGCGGCGGAGCGACCAATATGCAAGAAGAATTCGCCGAGTACGGGTTCTCAAAAAACCAGATGTATGCCGTTGGCGCGGCCAAGGTCAGCCTGGCGACCCTCATGCTGGCCGGGCACGCAGCCCCCAAGCTTGTCCGCCCGGCCTCGACTGGCCTCGCAATGTTTATGCTCGGAGCAATCGGCATGCACATCAAGGTCAAGGACCCCATCAAGCGTTCAATGCCTGCGATCACGGTGCTGACTCTGTCGACCGTGGCGGCGGTCTTTGCCGACGGAAGCGACTGACAAACGCCGTCGCTGAGCCTGGCGTCGCTGAGCCTGGACTCATTGCACGGGCGCTCGCTCAATTCATTGGGCGATGAACAGAACCACCAGCGTCGCGTTCAAGACGGCGAGGCTTCCTGCAGGAATCATCAGTCGTGGCGCATCGCGAATTTTGTAACGAGCGGCAAGCCCGAGCAACATCATCAATGTGAGCCCACCGGCTGCGGCAGCCCCGAGTGGAGCGACGACGATCCCGAGCGCCACGCCGGCAGCGCCCAACATTTGCATCGAACCAACGAAAACCCGCATCTTCGGCATGCCGTAACGATCGAACTCACCGCGAGGTCGATCGGCAAAGAGTGTTTCGCTCCCGTAGTAGAGGAACGCCAGTGCCGAGACGGCAGCGAGGGTCACCAGAAGCATGCACGAGCTGACTGTATGGCCTCGACGCCGGTTCGACTGTTTGGGTTGCGCATTGGCTCGCCGTCAGTCTGAGGTTTCGGAACGGGTGGTGTTTGTCGCTCGGATCATTTCGACGGCGTCCTCTGGGAGGGGTTGGCGGAACAGGCCGGGCGGCACGGGTGCTCCGGCCCTGACCAGGGCCAGGTGCCAGGACGGTGATGATCCGAGTGTCCAGCGCAGGCTACGCACGACGGCGCCGCCGATGTGCGATCGTGCTGGGGACGGTCGCAGGCCCAGAATGTTGGTTATCCGTGAGGGAATGGTTGACACCGCTGCATCTGAGAGCGGCCTGTAGCCCAGCTTGACGCCCAGCGGGAGCGGTGGATTGCGAAGGAAGGCAGTGGCGTTGGCCTGGTCGGCTGAAGCGCACAAGGCCGGATGGTCCGCTACCCACTCGGACAGCTCGTTCGCTGTGAGTGGAAGGGGAGATGCTCCGAGGAGGGCCCCGATCGTGGCCTGCTCGGCGACGAACTGATCGGCCTCAAGCACCGAGAGCCGCTCGGGGCCAAAGGTTTGGTATGCCACTAAAAACGAGTCGGTCAAGACGTTGTGCACCCACGCAGCCAATTCTGGGTGGGCGGCGCTGTACGGCTCGCCCCGTGCCGACTCGCCGCGCACCGGACGGTGCGCTGAACGCACCTCGGCCACGGCGGCCTCGACCTCTGGTTGGGAGCCATAGGTGGTCTCGGTGACGTAGAACGATGTTCGGTTGAGTCGCCCGAATGGGTCGCTCCGGTAGCGAGAGTGCTGCTCGACGCCGGCAACGACCTCCGGGTGGGCGGCCTGAACGAGCAGCGCTCGGACCCCGCCAACAAACGCCGCGGTGTCACCGATGACGCGCCACGAAATGGAGTCGGGGCCGAGCAGGCCCCGATCGCCCCGATAGTCCAAGGTGTTCTCGAGCGGCGTAGGGCCGTGAGAAAACAGCGATGTCGTGGCGGAGACGACTTGGTCACGGAGGTAATTGATCATGGTGTCAGCAGAACGTTGCCCCATAAAATGTAGTGATGGCTCCAGTCACATGCTCGATCGTTGTCCAGACTTTTTCGCGCGTCATGTGGTCGAGCCTGTTTGGGATTACCGCCGCGCTTTTGGTCGAGGGACAGGTCCCGCTTCGTCATGCAGGCACGGCAACCGAAGATGCATCATGAAGAATAAACCTCTTTCGCGTAGCTCCCGGCGAGCACCAAAGACTCCAGCCGACAGCAACGTCGTACGGGCCTGTTCTCGATACGTTGATGAGCATGAAGATCGGTGAACTTGCCAACACCGCGGGTGTCACGACGAAGACCATTCGGTACTACGAGTCGATTGGCGTACTCGACGAACCAGCTCGAAGCGAATCGGGGTACCGCTCCTACGGACCTGCTGCGATTGAACGACTTGACTTCGTCAAGCAAGCTCAGTCATCTGGCCTTGCACTCGCCGAGATCAGGTCGATCCTTGAGATCAAAGATCAGGGCGGCCAGACGTGCGAACACACCACCTCTTTACTGCGGTGGCATCTCGATGAACTCGATGCCAAGATTGTTGAACTGCAAACCGCCCGGGTCGAACTGCAAGCGATGTACAAGCGTGCCGGTGCGCTCGACCCGGCCGAGTGCACCGACGCGAACCGCTGCCAGATCATCACTGCCGAGTAACCGGTCACGATGTGACCAACGCCGCTTGACCCTTCCCTTGACCTTTTCCTTGACCTTGCCCTGGACTGGAAGGCGTACGTTGAAGTGATGACCGATCAGCACGTCGCTCACGAACAGACGCTCGACCTCGGCGTCGATGGCATGACCTGCGGCTCGTGTGCGGCGCGGATCCAGAAAACCCTCGCCAAGCAGCCCGGCGTCTCCAACGCGGAGGTGAACTTCGCGACGGGCCGGGTTCGCCTGTCTCTCGACGGCACAGCGGATCTAGTTGGCTTACAAACGGCGGTCGACAAGGCTGGCTACACACTCCACGGGCCTGGGCCCGTCGAAACCGCAGTGGGTGACTTCGCCGTTGGCGGCATGACGTGCGGCTCGTGTGCCGCACGCATCCGCAAAGTGCTTCAACGGCAGCCCGGAGTTGCCGACGCTGAAGTCAACTACGCGACCGGCCGAGCCGTCGTTACCCCCGTTCCTGGCGCCACCTTCGACTCAGCTCTCCTCGTCGACGCTGTCAAAAAGGCCGGCTACGAACTCACTGGTCGCAACGACAACGCCGCCCGCAACAACGCCGCCCGCGACGCCGTCGCATCGGGCCCAACCGCAGCCGAGCGCGCCGATCAGGCCGACGCCGACGAGGCAAAACATCGGGCGCTGTGGCTCCGACGGGCCGTGATCTCGGCACCGGTTGCCTTGTTCATGGTGTCGACCATGCTGTACCACGACTTCGCAATGGAGAACACGTGGTTGCGATGGCTGCAGTTCGCGCTCGCGATTTCGATCCAGTTCTACGTGGGTTGGCCGATCCTCGTCGGCGCTGCACAACGCGCCCGCCACCTCGCAGCGAACATGGACACGTTGATCACGATGGGCACGCTCTCGGCGTTCACGTTCTCGACCTACCAATTGTTGACCGGCGGGATGGAGCTGTACTTCGAAGCTGCCGTGGTGATCATGTTCTTCATCACCTTGGGCCGGTACCTCGAAGCCCGTGCAAAGGGCCGTGCCGGCAAGGCACTGCGAGCCCTCGTCGAGTTGGGCGCCAAAGAAGCACGCCTTGTGCGTGATGGCGTCGAGGAGATGGTGCCGGTTGAGTCGGTGCAGGTCGGTGACCTCGTCAAGATCCGGCCCGGCGAGAAGGTGCCCGTCGATGGCGAAGTCGTCGAAGGTGCGAGCGCTGTGGACGAATCGATGCTGACCGGTGAATCGCTCCCGGTCGACAAGCAGTCAGGCAACAAGGTTGCAGGAGCCACGCTCAACACCTCCGGTGTCCTCACCATCAGGGCGACGGCGATCGGCTCAGAAACGGCACTCGCCCAGATCGTCAAACTCGTCGAAGACGCCCAGACCGGAAAGTCTGCAGCGCAGCGTTTGGCTGACCAAATTTCAGCGGTGTTCGTCCCGGTCGTGATGTCGATTTCGTTGCTCACGTTCCTGGGCTGGACCGTCATTGGCGGCAGCGTCAGCAACGGCGTGTACGCCGCGGTTGCGGTGCTGATCATTGCTTGCCCGTGCGCGCTCGGGTTGGCAACGCCGATGGCGATCATGGTCGGTACCGGACGCGGAGCCCAGCTCGGGATCCTCATCAAGTCTGTCGAAGTGCTCGAACGCACTCGACGCATCACCACGGTGGTGTTTGACAAGACCGGCACACTTACCGAAGGCGCCATGTCGGTCACCGACATCGTCACGATCGATGGCACAAGCGAAGCTGACCTCATCGCCCGGGCAGGTGCCGTTGAAGCTGACAGCGAGCACCCGATTGGTCAAGCCATCGCCGTCGCCGCAAGGCAATCGCATGGCTCGCTCGACCCGGTCATCGAGTTCGAGACCATTATTGGCCACGGCATCCGTGCCGACGTCGACGGCACGGCCGTGTGGGTTGGGCGACGCGAGCTCGCCGCTCAGGCATCACTTGAACTTCCAGGCTGGCTCGACGACGAAGCGGTCAAGCTCGAGAACCAGGGCCGGACCACAGTGTTCGCTGGCTGGGACGGCGAGGTCCGCGGCGTCATCGCTGTCGCCGACACCTTGAAAGCGTCAGCAGTCGACACCGTCAAAAAGCTCCATGGACTCGGCTTGACAGTCGCGATGATCACGGGCGACAACGCTCGCACCGCTCAGTCGATCGCCGATGCCGTCGGTATCGACCGAGTTATTGCCGAAGTGCTCCCGCAGGATAAGCAGTGCGAAGTGCAGCGGCTCCAAGAAGCTGGCGAGATCGTTGCGATGGTTGGCGACGGCGTCAACGACGCACCTGCACTTGTCCAAGCCGACCTCGGCATTGCGATTGGCACCGGGACCGATGTCGCCATCGAGTCCAGCGACCTCACCCTCATGTGTGGCGACGTCGCCGGCGTCATGACGGCGATCGAACTTTCCCGACGGACGTACCGCACCATCGTGCAGAACTTGTTCTGGGCGTTCGGCTACAACACCATCGCCATTCCGCTCGCAGTGTCTGGCCTCCTGAGCCCGCTCATTGCCGGTGCAGCGATGGCGTTCTCGTCGATCAGCGTCGTCATTAACAGCATCCGGCTCCGCCGTTTTGCACCTTCGGACCAACACCGATCCAGGAGATCCACATGACCAATTCAGCAACCACCACCTACTCCGTGCCCGAGATTTCCTGCGGTCACTGCAAATCCACGATCGAAGCTGCCGTGCAAGGGCTCGGTGACGTCGCTCGCGTCGAAGTCGACATCGAGGCCAAGACCGTCACTGTCGAAGGTGGAGACCGCTCCACAATCGTGACCGCGATCGAAGATGCCGGCTACGACGTTGCCCAGTGAACCGAGTCCTTTCCGTTGTGGCAGTCGGTGAGCACCCCTCGCGTTGACCGCATGTGGTGAGCGCCGACCCGGCCTTTGGTGATGGGGTGAGGCTCTTCAGCTCGCGGTCGCGGTTGTTGATGGAAGCGCCGACGTTGTTGTGGTCGATGACGTCGTGGCACCCGTGGCCGGTGGCGCCTCGTTCGGATCTGTGTAGTCGAAGATCATGGTTTGAGCGCCGTAGGTTTTTGGTTCTTCAACGCCGTCGAACATGTAGATCATGTCGGTGATCTCGATCAGGTCGGGCTGGTAAGACCGGCCGAGCTTGGCACTCGTCACGTTTCACCGTTGTGATCACGCTTCTGCAGGAACTTCGTCGGCGGGTCGGGATCGGCTCGCGAGTGTGGCGGCGGCAAGCGCGGTGCTGATGGGTACCGATGCGACCAACCCAATCGAGCCAACAAGCGCCCGCACGACTTCGACTGCAACGATCTCTCGAGTAGCGACCGACGACAACGACTGACCAGCTTCGCTGAACAACAACAGCAGCGGGAGTGACGCCCCGGCGTACGCAAGGAAAAGCGTGTTCACGGTCGATGAGATGTGGTCGCGTCCGATCCGTAACGCTCTGTCGTACAGCTCGGTGAAATTGGAGTCGGGCTTGGCGTGTTTGAGTTCCCAGACCGCCGACACCTGGGTGACGGTGACGTCGTCGAGGACGCCAAGGGAGCCAATCACGACGCCAGCAAGCAAGAGTCCCTGGGGGTTGATGTCGCTGCCCAAAGCGCTGAGGTAGCCAACGGTTTCGTCGGCGAGGCCGGTGAATTTTGACGTCACGACGAACAGCCACGCAAGGACAGCGGTGAGCGCGAGACTTGCGATTGACGCCAACAGCGCCGCGGCGGTCGCGAGGTTGAACCCGTGCGCCAAGAAGAGCGCAACGAAGGCAATAAGTCCAGAGGCGACGAGCGCAACAGCGAGGGCGTTCGACCCTTCAAGCAGCGCTGGAAGGATGAACCCCACTATCACAACGAGGCTCACAGCGAGCCCGGCCAGCGCGCCAACGCCGCGCCACCGACCGAGCACGACGATTGCCGTGACGAACACAAGGAGCAACAGCAACAGCGGCGTCGAGCGTTCGAAATCGTAAAAGTAAATCAGTGGTGAACCGCTGTCTTGGATCACGACGTCGACGAGAATCGAGTCGCCGCCCCGGATCGGACTGTTGAGCGACTGCTCGAAGGTCAATCGCTCGCCAACGTAGGCGCCGGAGTTCGGGATGAGTTCGATCTGTCGGCACCCCAGTAACGGGTCGTAGCTGCAAGGTTCAACGGCTTGGGACGTGACCTGCGCGGTGATCGGGTCGCCGTCGAGGCCGAGGGGGTCAGATCCACTGTTGGAGCGGCTCGGCCACAGCACGATTAACCCGATGATGACGCCGACAGCACACACCACGACTGCGGCCCACATGCCGCGACGGATGCGGTCGTCGACATCTATGTCGAGGCGAGTTGCTCCGTGATCGTGGCCCATGACAGCGTGAGAGAGCGACGGGGCGTTTGCTCAGCGCACCAGGTCGGTGGCGAACGCGATGCTGTGATGCACTTGGTAGAGCGCGAGCGCGAGCGTCGTGGCGATGACCATGACGGTTTGGGCACGTGTGGCGATGTTGGAACGTTCGACCGGGTGCAGCAACGCGGTGGCGCGTGCGGCGACGCCGTGATCGGTGATGCCAAGGGCCGGGGCGGGGCTGGCGTTCGCGAGCGCAACCTTGGCAATGGTGCGAGCAGCGAGGCGCCGGTCGGCACCGGTCTGGTCGAGGGCTGCTTCGTCGGCCCAACGTTCGAGATAGAAGTCGAGGCGAGCCATGACGGAGGCGGTGAACGGGATGAACGCCGTGGTGACGAGCGCCAACAGCTTGAACTGATCGTGACGGTGTCGGGCGTGTGCTTGCTCGTGTGCCAGGACTACGTCGAACTCGTTGTCGTCGAGCGCATCTCGTAGACCGCTCGAGATCGCAATCGTGCCGGCCGGTCCGGGGAGCGTGTAGGCGTAAATCTCGTCGGTGTCGATGAATTCGACGGAGCGGGTGCCGGTGCAGCGAAGTTGCTGATGATGTGCGAGGACGCGTGCGGCGCGGATCGTTCCGCCGAACGCTGCGGCCAGTGAGGCGATGCCGACGAGGGCGCCGACAGGCCGATACTCAGGGAGAAGGTGTCGGGACCAGTCGATGACTGGGTTGTGGAATCCAACGTGCGCAAGGCCGCTGAGCCCGATCAGCCATAGTGTTGGGACCGCGGAAATTGCTACTGCAGCGAGGAGAAAAGCGCTGCAGCGCGCTGCAGCGGCCGGGCTGAGCCGGTCGAGTCGGCGGCTGCCAGCAAGCGCAACGCCGAGTGTGACCACGAGCGGGAGTGCAACGAAGTTGATCACGGTGCGTCGTTCAAGATGGCAAAGAGTTGGGCGGCGTCGGCGGGGTCGAGTGCTTCAGCGAACCCGGCGAGCGCGGACTGGCGGTCTGATGCTGCATCAAGGATCGTGCGCAAACGTTGTGCCGTGAGGTCTGCTTCGCTGCTCGCGGCCTCGTACCGATAGGCGCGACCGGACCGCTTCCGGGTTGCCAAACCCTTGTCGCAAAGCCGGCCGAGAATGGTCGCAATGCTGGTGTAAGCCAGGTCGGTGCTCATGTCATCTATGACGTCACTGGGCGACGCTGGCTGGCCGATGTTCCACAGTGCTCGAAGGACATCTGTTTCGAGGGCGCCGTCAGCTCGTCGTGTCATGGTGCTGGTGATGTTTCTGATGTGGCGGCCTGGTCGAGACTGCTGGCGGACGGTGCCGGTTCTGACTCCGCTTCCTTGATGTCAATCTTATCGATGTTGCGGTGACGCAACCGGAACCCAAGGAAGGCCAGGGCGGTGAGCGCGACGATGACGAGCGCGATGCGGGTGGCGCCGAAGGACTGGGTGAGCAACACGAATCGCGTTTGCAGATTGATGCCGGCCTCAACGATTGAGTCGCTCGACCGGTTGCCGTCGTAGACCGAGAGTTCGTAGCGCCCGTACCAGATTGCGTATCCGCCCGACAGCATCAGCAGCACGCCAGCGAGCCGCGGCGCGTACACCGATGCGTTGCGCAGAGTTCCGACGAATGAGTCGTGGGCCAGTGCGGCCGACACGCTGAGCGCCAAGATGATCGTGCCCATCCCTGAGGCGTAGACGATGTAAGTAGTGATGCCGCCGAAGAAGGATTGTTGCATCGCGAAGGTGGACACCGACAAGAACGGACCGAGCGTGCAGGACAACGACACCAGGGCGTAGGCGAATCCAAAGGTCGCCATTCCGACTGCGTCGCGGCGTTGGGCAGTGACCCGGTTGTTGAACGGCAGGCGAGGTTTCCAGCCAGCGATGGAAGCAACTCCCATCGCCAACATCACGGCACCCACCGCAATCGTGACCCATGGCATCTGTTGACGGAGAGCGCTTGACCCCGAGCTGAAGACGACACCGACGATGATGATCATCGCTGCGAATCCGACGGACACCGCCGCTGACACCCCGACGGCGCGTGCGATGCGCCAGTCGGTACGGACCTGGGTGTCGTCACCGGCAACGAACGCGCCGATATAGGCGGGGAGCAGTGCAAATCCGCACGGGTTAATGCTGGCGATCATGCCAGCGGTGAATGCGAGCGCGAGCGGGGCGTTGAACACGGTTCACCTCCTCGGTGTGCAGTCCGACGTTTGAATATCTACAACATGTCGTAGTTTAGGAGGTGTGAAGCGACTCCTCCACGCGGTCAGCCCCGTCCAACTAATCGCTGCAGTAGTGACTGTGGCGCTTCTCGTGTTTGCAGCCGCATGCGGCGGTGCCCCGGAGGCCACGGAGCCCGCACCGCTCGTGGGGCCGGGCGTCGGTGCGGATCTTTACCAGTCCAATTGTGCGTCGTGTCATGGTGCCGACCTGCAGGGCACCGACAAGGGCCCGTCGCACTTGTCGATCGTCTACGAACCCAACCATCACGGCGACGATGCGTTCCGCTCGGCAATTCTTCACGGTGCACGGCAGCATCACTGGAACTTTGGTGACATGGCCGCGATCACCGGCCTCGACAACGATGAGATCGACGACATCATCGCGTACGTACGTTCTGAGCAGGAGCGGCAGGGTTTCGACCAGTGACCATCCTTGGACCTCAAGTTGTTCACCATGCTCCGCGACAGGCGAAGTACGACGTTGCGTCGTAAGGTTGAGTGGTATGTCTGAACGCCCGCCTTGCACGGACCCGCCGCGCCCTAGCTTCGCCAGTCGCATGGCTGCGGCAATCGGCGTACTCGTCGTAGCCGCTGGGCTTGTGCTGGTCCCTGCAACGGCAAGCGCCCATACCGGCTTTCAATCGTCCACCCCATCCGAAGGAGCAGCGATGGACGAGCCCGTGAGCCTCGTGACGATCGTCTTCACCGGCGAGGCCAACCCGGTCGGGGATCAGTTCGTCGCCTTGACACCTGACGGCGTCGTTCAAGTAGCCGCCAGTTTTGTAACTGTCGACGACAAGATCTTTTCGATCACATTTGACCCGCCGCTTGCTGGCGGTCGGGTCGGTATTCGCTGGAATGTGCAGGCGGCAGACGCGCACCCCATCGAAGGAGCCTTCTCCTTCACCGTGGCAGCACCCGCTCCGGTGGCTCCGGTCGCTCCGACCACGAGCGTCGCACCCGCTCCGGTGGCGGTCGAAGCATCCGAGGTGCCGCCCGCGGCCCAGACCCTCGAGGAGTTCCTGACTGTCGATAACTCGAAGCCGGGTCAAACCACCGCCACGGTTGGGCGACTCGTTGGCTTCGTCGGTGTCACACTCGGACTTGGTGCCTTCGCCTTTGTTGCTACTGCGTTGCGCGGACGTCGCGGAGAGGTCCGCCGCGCTGTGTCGGCAGTTCGAGTGCTCGGCGCCGTCATCGTCGTCGGTGCCGCAATCGAATACGTGGGCGTCTCGCGGGTCGGTACCGAGTCGTTGGCATCGGGTTGGTCTACGGCCCCAGGCTTTGCGACCGTATTGCGCATCCTTGGTGGGATCGGGCTGGTCGTGGGTATTGGTGGGACCATCACGCGGGGCGCGGTTCAACGCTGGACCTCCAACGCCCGTTCGTGGCCCGCACTGGCCAGCGTCGTGTTGATCATTGCATCGTTCTGGTTCGACGGGCACACCGTCAGCAAAGGCTTCCGACCGCTCCACGCGCTCGTCAACAGCGTGCACGTTGCGGCTGGCGCAGTGTGGGTCGGGGGAGTGGTCGCCATCGCTGTTGTTGTCTGGTCGCGCTATCAATCGCATGAACCAATGCGCGTGGTCGAACTCGTCGTCCGCTTCTCCAAGATTGCCACCATTGCATTGGCTTCGGTCGTTGTTGCAGGCGGTGTCATGGCGTTCCTTGTGCTCGACTCCTTCGGCGAGCTGACGGGAACACCGTGGGGTAAAATTCTGCTCCTCAAGACCGCAGCGGTCGGTCTTGCCATGGCCGGCGGCGCGTACAACCACTTTCGGCTTCTGCCGTCTCTTGAAGCGGATCCCGAGTCGCCCGAACTCCTGACTGATCTGCGGAACACGGTCACTGCCGAAGCAATCATGCTGGTCTTTGTTGTCGCTGTCACGGCCTGGCTGGTTGCAGCGGCCTCGTAGCCGTGATTCCTCGACGGCCTCAGCCGTTGGCGTCGCGTCGTCATTGTTGACATGCTCGGGGTTCGGCCACTCACCTGACGGAGACCGCACCGACCGACGCACTAGAGCCAATCGATGTAGTTGCCGGGAAATCAAGCGGCTTCGCGACTTTCCTTGCGCGGGCAGCGCGCCGAGTGTCGGTTTCAACCATGATCTCCCAGGGAACGATCTCAAAGGGAACGATCTCAAAGGGAACGGTCTCAAAGGGAACGATCTTGAAACGAAGACCATGCCTGAGGAGGCGCATCACATGACGAACACATCTCGCCCAGCAGCCGCAGCTTCCACTGGCCAACCCGAGTTCGATGCAGATCGAATCGTCGGGTCGATCCGGGATGGTTTCGAGCGCGGGCTGACTCGGCCACTTGAGTGGCGCCGCAACCAGCTGAATGCTATGGAGACCATGCTGCGTGAGAATGCGGATCAACTCCTTGCGGCACTCGCGGTCGACCTCCACAAGCCTGCAACCGAGGCCTGGACGACGGAAATCGGTTTCACGCTTTCCGACATCGACCACCAGAGATCGCACCTTGCGAAATGGTCCGAACCGCGCAAGGTCAAGGTTCCGCTGGCATTTCAGCCTGCGACGGCGCGCATCGTGCCAGAGCCAAAGGGCGTCGTGCTGGTCATCGCTCCATGGAACTACCCACTGCAGCTTTTGCTGTCGCCGATGGCCGCAGCGATCGCCGCCGGAAATGCGCTTGTCGCGAAGCCATCCGAGCTGGCTCCGGCGACATCCGAAGCCCTGGTCGAGCTATGCGCCAAATATCTCGACACGACAACAATTGCAGTCGTCGGTGGCGGGGTCGAGGAGTCGAGCGCACTGCTCGATCAACGATTCGATCACATCTTCTTCACTGGCGGCACACGTGTCGGGAAGATCGTGATGCATGCTGCTGCCGAGCACCTGACGCCTGTGACGCTTGAGCTAGGGGGCAAGAGTCCGGCGATCGTTGCTGCTGATGCCGATGTCGAAGTCACCGCTCGACGCATCGCCTGGGGCAAGTTCGTGAACTCCGGCCAAACATGTATCGCTCCCGACTATGTCCTCGTCGCCCGACCCTTGCGCGACCGTCTCGTCGAAGCTATCGAGCAGTCGGTGACGGCGTTCTATGGCGCCGACCCGCATGCCAGTGCCGACTACGGTCGCATCATCAGCGACGACCATTTCGAGCGGGTTTCGGCACTGATCGGGGGCGAAGGCAGCGGAACCATCGCATTCGGTGGCACCAGCGACCCGTCGGACCGCTACATCGCACCCACGGTGTTGATTGATCCTGACCTTGACTCCGATGTGATGACCAACGAGATCTTCGGTCCGGTGCTCCCGGTGATCTGCGTTGATGACATCGATGAAGCCATCGACTTCGTCAATGGCCGTGACAAGCCATTAGCGCTCTACATCTTCACCGACGACGACACGACAGCACAACGCACCATCGCACGCACCTCATCCGGTGGCGTCAGTATCAATGGAACGCTCCTCCACATCGGGCCTCCCGACCTTCCGTTCGGAGGCGTTGGACCGAGCGGCATGGGTGCGTACCACGGCGAGGCAGGCTTCGAGACGTTCAGCCACCTCAAGTCGGTGTTCGACAAGCGCACGAAGCCGGATCTGAAGGTCTTGTATCCGCCGTACACGAGCATGAAGGAACGTCTGATCAAGCTCCTGCAGTGATGTCAGACCGTGAGGAGCACTGCCCCGAGCGACAAGGTGGCGATGCCGATCCACGACACCGCACCGAGCACCAATGGGCGCGGCCCGAGCTCCCGAATTTTGCCGATGTCGACGCCCGCCCCAAGGCCGACCATGGCTGCAGTGAGCATGAGCCCCTCGGCGGTCTTGGCCACATCCAGGGTGGAGTTGGGAAGCACGTCAAGCGTTCGGATCAGCACGCAGGCCATGAATCCGGCGATGAACAGCGGAATCGGTGAAGGACGCTTCGTTGTGAGGCCCGAGTTGGCTGCGGAGCGAGAGCGTGCAACATTGACGCCTGCAACGATCGGGGCGAGCAGCAAGACCCGCGTGAGCTTCACGGCGATTGCGGTCGTCAGGACAGCAGCCCCGCCAGTCGACGCAGCCGCCACGACCTGGGCCGTATCGTGCACGCCCGCCCCGATCCAGGTGCCGAGTTCGACGTCGGTTAAGCCGAACAGCCCGCCGGCGTAAGGGATAGCGAAGATCGCCATGGTGCCGAAGAGCGTCACGAGACCCATTGCT
>Ga0115001_10002009_pt1 | contig 15633 bp, 10 predicted proteins | sample ArcticOcean_MG_C_12_FD_89869 | JGI IMG/M metagenome (GOLD analysis project Ga0115001, IMG submission 89869) | Marine microbial communities from western Arctic Ocean - ArcticOcean_MG_CB8_130 | ecosystem: Environmental > Aquatic > Marine > Oceanic | place: Arctic Ocean: Canada Basin | collected... | reverse complement strand
TCATTAGAATGTAATCAACAAGCATAGTTAAAGTATCATTTGCAAGTTTTTTCATGTCAGCTTTTTCACTATTATATGCGTTTTCTAAGAAGTTTGAGACTGGAATTACCATATTTTCATCTTCGTAGATTAAATTAATAATTTTAAATTCTGTATTTTTTAAATCTGTATTTTAATTTGTTAAAATCTATTCAATAATTGAATAAATGGTTTCTTCAGATCTTTATTTAAATACTCTTAACAAGTCCCTACTTTAGAGCATTGTTAAACCAGTTTCAACGTAAAACTTAAAGAATTCTTAATCAACATCTCCATTAATCCAAAGTTTTTTGATATCAACTGATACAATTTTATCAAGAAGTTAAAGAATAGACATATGATGGCGTAATAGTTTCTTTTCAAATTTGCTTTATGTGATTACACCTCTGAACTTTTTCTTTTGATTTTCAATTTAAACTTTTTATCTTTTATCTTCTTTCATGACTTAATTTATTTGAGCTTTAAGACTGTTTTTTCCTTTGATTATACATGATGATTGCATAAAATACATTAATAAAAAAGATAGCATTTTTAAAGTTGTTCTGCTTTCGTATTTTTCTTGATCGGTAGTTTCAGGATTATTAATTTAAACCTCGATCTCTCTAAATATTTTATCAAGAGTAGCTTCAAGAATATCAGGGCAATGAGTGACTATTTCCATTGGGAATTTTGTACTGTCTTTACTAATAACTCTTATGAGATAATAAAAGAAATCAAAGATCTCTGGTTCTTTAATAAGAGATGGATTTTCAAATAGCTTTTTTTCTATATCCGTAAGGCGGGAACTAATTTCATTAATGTGCATTTTGTTAACATAGTCTTATGTACGTATCTATTAAAATTAAGGTGTAATTAAAATATTAATACATAATAACGCGAGTCCGTTGCTGGTTTTGTAATTTCTTCAAATTTGAATGGAAAGACAAAGTATTCAGTCATTTAAGTTTATTGTTATTTTTAAAAATAATTATTAACACAGGAACGATTTTTAAATATATTTGAAATTAAGTTTTTGGTGGTAAAATATAATTTTCAAAAAATTATATTATTTTATAAAATTTCCAATTTAATTTATTTGTTAAATTTAATTTACGTAAAAATTAAAAAACACGTTAAATTTTTGTAAATGAAAACTTCATAATAGTTATACCATAAAAATGAAGATTAAAATCTTAAATCATAAAGATATAGTTAACCTAAAAGTCATTTAGAAGTTTTAACTTTATAAAGCGCTACAAAAAGCTAAGAAATAGATAAAACTTTTTTGAATGAGTATTAAACAATAAATAGTTAAAATAACGAAAATCTGATTGATAGTTCTATACAGCAATTAGTTATCGATCCTTAAATATTCGATAAAAGTTTATAGAATATAAAAGAAAAATTACTTGTCTTTAATTAAAAAAGTATAAAAACCTAAAGAAAAACTTCAAAATCTGATTTTAAAATCATAGAAAATCGATCTTATGTAAAAGCTATGTAATCTCTGCAATAAAAAATTAAATCTTAAAAAATTCAAATTTTAAAACTTGAAAGCTTTAATGATAATCAAAATCAGAATTATTACAAAAGTTAGATTTAAGAATACCAAGATATTTATAAAGATTTAAAATAAAAATATGAAAAGCAAAAAGATAAATTGAAAAAGGTTTAAAAATCAGATAAAAATTAATATAGTTAAAACGAATCTTAAAAATAATAAATAAGTTATCTAACAGTAATTCAAATATTTTTAAGATTAATAAATTTTATAGAAAGAACTAGAATTATAAATTCACGATAAATAGAAAATTAAATAGTCAAATTTGACTAAAATAAACAAAATAAATATTGATTTAATTCACATGGGTAACTAATTACAATCAAAAAAAGAACAATTATATCTCAGCAAGGAAAGTATTTCTTAATTAGAAAAAGAAATATAGCTGAAAAATTAATAAAACCATAATTTAAAAACACAACTTTAAAATGAATAAACTGATAATTAAAACTTATAAAACTAATTAGAAAAATCTGAATCACTTCTTTAACAAACATAAAACTTAAATTAAGAACAATAAAATAAAATTTTATTCACAGATTCAGAAATAATTGAATTAAAAGCTAAACTAAAAAGTCTAAAAAATAAAACTAATCAAAATCAATCAAATCTTAAAGATGAAAATTAAAATCTTTATGATAAATTAGAGTGTTAATATAAAAAAGAAAAAGAATTAAACTAATAAATTTTAGAATAAGATAAGGATTATATTGTGAAATATTAAAAGAATTAAGAATATATGGAAAATTTGGAAAATTAAAATAAAATTTAGAAAGATAAAATATCTCAAATTATACAATTAGGTAAAAAAGTCCAAGATGAAAGCAATGAAATATAAAATTCTTTAAAAGAATAACTTAAATAAAATACTTCAAATTGTGAAAACCTTAAAAACGAAAACTAATAAATAAAACTCGAATTTGAAACAATCTTTCAAAACTATGAATAGAAATTATAATAAACATAACAGCAAAACAAATCAATGTCATTTTAAAATATCGAATATAAAAAACTAATGAATTAAATAAATTTAATGAAGGATTAAGCTATGTTTTTAAAAGAATCATAGTAAAAATAAGATGAAAATAAAGAAAAAATCGAAAATGAAAGAGATTATTTAGTTGAATAAAATGAAGAAATGTTGATGTAATTAAAGGAAAATAGAAAACAAATTTAAACTTTGAAAAAATAAAACAAATAATTTTAGAAAATTTTAAATAGGAAACATGGATATGAATATAACGCATTATTAAATAGGACATTAAAATCTGATTAAAAAGAAGAGTCATTATTAACAGATCATAGATAGACAGTTCAAAAAACGTATAAAAAACATTATAACATCAAAGAAAGTTTTTCAACTTAAATACAATAAAGTAAATCTCCAAAAAAATAACATTAAACTACATAATAAAAGCATAAAACAAATAAAGATATATTTAGAAATTTACTAGGAGAAAATTTACGTTCATCAATTAAATTACGTTGCAAAATGGATTCTTATTTATCATAAGTAGATGAAATTAATTCAAATAATATAAGAAATGCATTTTTATGATTTTTTCATAATTCAATTTTATTTTACTTATTAAATTATTAAATTATTAATTTTATAATTAAAAAATTTATGGATGACGAAATAAAAGACGAAATTAAAGTGAAGAAAAAAGATTATATTTTGGTAATAAAAAACATTTTAGAAGATGATGATAAATTAAGTGAATTAATAGATACTATATTATATTAAATAGACGATAAAGAACCTGTTAAAACTAAATAAATTAAAAAACTTTTTATTGATTATTCGTAAACTAATTTTCTACCAAAACCAAAAAAGTATGAAACGAAAAGTTTTATGAATAAATATGCTAATGAAGAAGGAGAAATTACTAATAAAAATGTGGAGCCTTTAATAGCTTAAATATTAAGAGATTAATTAAAGAAACTTTAGCAATGAAAAAAAGATAATAAACTATTAGAAATAATATTAAAATACTGGAAAAGTTTTTGTTTAAAATTGCTTTAAAAAATTCATTTCTATAAGAAAATAAAATCTATTAGATTTACATTTTCTTAAACTATTTAATTATTCTAATTTTTTCAAATTTCAAATTTTTATATAATTTAAATATTATCTTTTAATATTCTAGCAACGTTAAAAATTAAAATTCATATTAAAATTTAATTTTTACTAGTGATCATTAATCTTATAAAAGATCAATACAATACAATCAGATGTTAAATTTAAAAAGAAAATTTAATTCAAACACTTTAAAACCTGAAGATCTCGTTTAAGACACATATTAATAAATTAGAAAGAGAAGAAAGCATAGAAGAACATAATCAAATACTACCTATGATTTAACCAATATTTTAAATAAGAAATAAGAGTAATTAAATGAAAAACCAGTGAAAAAATAAACTCAAGATGATATAAACAATTCTTACTCGCACTAAACTTAATAACTACTTGACAAACAAAAATTAAGTGAAAATACTAAAGAAGTTATTGTAGATACTTTAGATTATCAGTTTGAAGTGGAAGATGAAAAAGAGTCTGGATTTTTTTAATTCAGACCAGAGAATATCACTAAAAAAGTTTATGATAATTATCCAAAAGATTAAAAGCAAGCAAAAGCTAATAATACTAATTAAAAAGCTTAATATGAAAAAATGGACAAAAAATATCATTTTAGTGAATTATTTGCTGAAAATCCAATAATTGAAGAAAGAGATGAAGATCTATAGATAACAGAAGTTAATGATTAAAGTGATACAAAAGAGGCATTAAAAAAAGCTTAAAAGATATTTGCTCAAATAAATTGTAATATTTCTAAAAATAAAATTGCTAGTGAAATAAGTTAAACAGAAATTGATATTAATGATTAGAATTAAAATATAAATTAGAATACACAAAACAACTAATAAAATAAAGATATTAAAGTTGCATAAAATACATAAAAATAATATAATAAAAACTCTTATTTATAAAATAAAAACAGCTACTTACAAAAAAGATATAATTCTAATAAAAAAACAAGAAAAAATTAAGTAAAGATTAAATCTAAAACAAATGAAAGATATTTATAACATGACAATAATAATAGTTCAATATAATAACCATTAAATAATCACAGCATTATCAATAACACTTAAAACTTAAAAAATTAAAATTCATAACCTTTTGCTAAATAAATGTAAAATTGGTTTAGAGACAAGACTAAATCTTTAAAAAAACATAAGAAAAATAATTCTTATATTTCAGATAGTAGAACTCCAAAAAGAATATTACAAAAAAGTCATAAAAAAGAAAAATCTGTTGAAGTTAAGTTTTCTCCATAAGGGAAAAATATATCTACGAGAAAATAAAGATCTAAAAAGCCTAAAAAGAAAATAATAAATGCATCTGTTGTTTAAAACTACCGCCATAGAACTCCCATTGTTTAACACCTTTATTCTAATTAAATGTCTTAAAATAAATCATAAAATTAAAGTACTCATTTTACTAATTATCTGAAAAAAAGATTAACGACACCAAAATATTAAAATGAAAAAGATCGTATACACAAACTTGAAAAGAAAATGGATTTCATGATGAAAAAAATTGAAAATTTTAATACTTAAAATAAATTACTTAAAAAGGAAGTTAAATCACTAAGAGTTGAGAAAGACACTGAAAATAAAGTAAGTTTATTTGTTTTTTATTTTAATGATTAAATAGAAAAATAAAAAATAAAAGAAAATGATAGATAAGCTTTAATAAGATTTACTTGAAATGAAATCAAATTAAGAACTTGTTTATAAAATTCTTAGCTAAATGCAAGAGGCCTAATAAAACTAAACTATTTTTAACAACTCAAAAAATCGAATTCATAGATAAACATAAAAAGTTAAATTTCAGTATGAGTAATTATTTCTTTTTTAATTTTCTTATTGGTTTTGTAGAAATGAAAATGTATCTTTTGATGTTCCATAATAAAAAATGGATTTAAATTTATTTTCAACTAACGATGATGAATATTCATACAGACCATCCACATAATAATAATAATAATAATAATATAATAATAATCCATAATTTAGATATACCCATTAATAATCAAGTCAATCAAATCAATCAAATTAACAGTTTTAGAAATAAAAATCAACCCCAAAAAATTAACCGCCATTAAGTAAAAAAGATGAAATTCATTTAAATTAATTATTAGATGAAATATAATATCGCTACAAAACAAAAAAATAAAATCGAAATAAAGAATCCAATATTAATTCTACATAATAACCAATAAAAATAAAAAAGAATGCTTTCCATAAATTGTTTTCAAAATATTCTTGATAATGAAAAAAATACAATTTGTCAATCTATTTAAAGACTTATTGAAATATAATGATTATACCTTAGTATTTTTAAAATTTAAAATTTTGAAAAATTCAATTTAATTAATTTTTATTGATTAATAAATTTAGAAATTATTATCGCTAATTATTAACGCTAATAAAATCGTACATAATTATGAATTATAAATATTATTTGCTCAATTTTTTTATTTCCTATGCTTGGTGCCAAATTTTGATGCAAATAACTTATCAATTAATTTTTGTTAATCTTTGAATTTTTTTCTTTCTTAAGAAGTCTTTCTTTATGGTGAAGGATCTGGATAAGATTTTTATTTAATTAATAAAGGTTTATCTTAAGTAATTTCTTTTTTAATGTACTTTTTTTCTGAGAACTACTATTTTTCGTTAAAATCAATAGACTTTTGTTTTGATTTTGCTCTTACTGTTTACGAATAACTCTATTTTTATAAACTCTTTATTGATCCGGTAGGTGAAGGTAATAAATTAAATGGGATTTTTTTCTTAGAATTTTGTCTATTAATGCCAAAAAATTTACCTCTTTTACTACCTTCAGAATGACCTTGAAGGTATTTTCCTTTTTTCAAGTTTTTTACTTGTAATTTTAAGTTCATGCACTTGATTTTTTTATTTTTTTATTTCGATTTTAAATTTATTGGAAATTTAGCTTATCGATTTTATTTAGATATTTTTGTATATGTAATATTTCTTTGTTTTTCTGCAGATTCTGATGAATTTTTTCTAAAATTGGTTTTTTCTTAGCTATTAGCTCTATTCTTTTAATCAGATTTTGTTCTTTTATATTTTTTAATATAGCTTTTTTAAGATGATGGAGAAATTATTCCCATATTACTATCTTACATGGATGTATTACTAGCTTCCATATTAAATTTTTTCAGCTATGCTGAAAAATCAATACTATCAGTTGATCTTTTAACAAAATCATCTTTTCCAAATGTATAATTTCCATCAAATTATCTTTTGCAAGATCCTGACATTGGTCTTTATTTTTTTGATATTTTCATTGTCTTAAGTTTTACACGTACTTTTTATATTGAGCCTATACCTTTGAAATTAACCACATCTTGAAATTTTTTCTTTTAAAATTTTTAGTTTAATTTAATTTTAAAGTTTTTGGTATTTTTGGTATTCTTTTTGGAGTTTTTAAATAATTCAGGCATTTTTTATTTTAACAAATGAATTTTAAATTTCTTTTTTTGATTAATGATTTTATTATCTGGGGTATCAGGCTACGTTGATCTTGATTTTTCATTTGATCTTTCAACTGATCTAACTTTTGAATTCTTTTTTATTTTTTTAGGAAAATTTTTTTGGAACTTTTAAGCATTAAAAGTATACATCGCTTCTTTATTGATGGAATTATAACCTTCCTCATTTTTCAATGGAGCTAGTCTTATTCCTCTAGTGCTAGGTGGTCTTGATTTTTTCCTTTTTTTAATTTATGTTTTCCCTCGATCATTACTTCCCAATCTTATTTATTCGCTATTGCTTTCAACACTCGCAATTCTAACCATATTAATAGAGCTTTATCTACTCTATCGACTTTGTCTAGAATCTTAACTTCCTTATCTATCTTTTGAACTACGTCTGGAATCCATTAAATTTATACTAATTTTAATTTTATCTAAACTTGTATTTTTTAATCTCGGTTTTCTTTAAGATTTAGCCATTAGTTTTGGTTTTTTATTTTTCATAACTACTTTTATTTTATTTCAAAATTTATCATCTGAATTTGTTAAGCTTATTTAAGTTATAGTGTTTTTTAGTTTTTCTTGTTAAGATTTAGTGATTAATTTTTAAGATTTTTTGGTGTTATATTGATATTTACCAGAGTTTGAAAGGTTAATTCTCTATGGCGAATCGCTTTTCTATGATAACTTACAAATTATTCGTAAAAACTTACTATTGGATGTTTATTTGCTGAATTACACGGACTGTTAGTATTAAATACTCTAGGTAATTTCTTTCAAAGAAAATTACGTTTATTAATGAAAGCCCGCTATTTATTGGTTTAGCTAGTATTGTTATTAACGAAAGCAGGTTTTTTAAACTTCTTTAGCTGCTTTACTTTTATTTTACTTTGGAAATGCCGCTGTAAATAGTTATTTTTAATGATTTTAAAAGAAACTGTATTATTTCTTGACATTAATTATCAAGATGATGTTAAGATCCAAAATATAAAATTGATTTTAAATAATATATTTATTTTTTAGATAGAATAGAAATATAAACTTAAATTTTAATAATATTAAAATTAAAAATCCAATCTTAGAAATGGAAATCCAAAAAGATAAAGTTGAATTTATCAAAAATCAGAAAAACCTTTTTAGAGAAATAGCAGATAAATTTCCTATGAAATGTTTAACATTTTCTCCAAACTGGTTTTTACCATAAATAATCATAGAACTACCGAATGAATTTTTAGCTTATGGTGCAAATGATACGGTATATTTAATAAATATGCAAAAACGAAAGTTTATTACTTCATTAAAACTTTACTGGAAAAATTATAAAGATTTTTAAAAGCAAAGAAATTCAAAGTAAAAAGGTACGCTTAAAGTAACATCTTTAGGTTGTTTGTAATATAAAGATAACCAATACATAATCGTTGGTCGATAAAATGGAAGTATGAGTATATGAGAATTAAATGAAAACTCTCATAAATTAGAATCTCATCAAAACCTAAACTTAGGTGAAATTATTTTCATTTTTACCTAAAAAGATGATTAGATAATTACTTTAGTAGATAATAATGGTAAAATAATTAGAGTTATATTTAATCCAAATAACGAAATGACTGTAAGTTATTAAATTGAACTTTGTCATAAATTAATGTTTATAAAAGAAATAAATACCGGAGATGATTTAAATTATCTTTTTATGTATAAAAATGGGTTGATGGAATTAAAAAATTAAAGATTTAATAATTAATAAACAGATTAAGTGTTTAATTCAACTATTTAAGAAGGAAAGAAAATAACTTCAATCGATTTAATTTAAAAACCAAATTTAAACAATTAAAAGGAAATAAGCTTTATAATTGCTAGTTTTTAGCAGGATATCTTCAACTTTAAAAATCCTTTAACTCTAATTTTACAAGAACTAGTAATTACTGACTATAAATTATCTAGTTTTAAACTTTTACATTAAGTTGATATAGTTTTACAATATGAATAAAAAGATAAATTTTAATATAAAATTCCATTTGATAAAATACCTGTAAAGATTTTCTTTCTCAGTGATTAGAAAGTAAGTTTTTTAATTTTATTATTAACTATGAAATTATTAGTTAATGTTATCAGGTAAATTAGGAGAGATATTTATTTTAGATATAAAAAAGCTATGTTAAATATAAAAATTAATATTAAATCGTTTAAATCCTATATACTAACAAGATCCTGTTTATACAATAATCCCTGAAAATCCCCATTTCAAATACATTTATTTCGTAAAAAAACTTAAACAAGATAAAAACAAAATATTCACTGTTTCAATAGATAGAAAATTATCTTTTTGAAATATAGAAGAAACGATTAATTAAGAAACCAATTATATTCAAATGAATTTGAATTTTCTTTGGAAAGTCTTTTTCTTAGGTGGATAGGTAAGGAATATTTCTTAAAGTAAATCAGAAAAAGGAATGCTGGTTTTTAAAAGTTAAAATGAATAGAATTTTAGAACTTGAAAGATTAACAAAAGAGTAAGTAAATATTATTAGAGTTTTTTAATTTTTAAGCGAGATGATTATTTTATCAATGATATTTGGAAAGGATTAAAAGGAATTTAAGTAAAAAGTTTAAGTCCTCATCCCACATAAGAAGGTATAGTTCTTATTTTAAATGATTAAAATAAAATATGTAAATTCTTTCTTTCTTTTTATTTCATTTAATTATTTTTAGAGCTTTATGATATTTATCAGCATTGTCTTTTTAAAACTTTAATTCCAATTAAAAAACAAATAATCAAAGCTTTTTGGTTTGATAAAAAACTTTTTTCATCTTTAATCTTATAATATGAAGTAAATACAATAACAATTTCAACAACATAATAATTTAAAAAATAACGAAAAAGATAAAATATATAAATCATTTGGAATTATTAAGCATATAAAAACACTGATTACAAAACTAACTCAATTATTTGTTTTATATCAATAAAGAATTTCATTTTCTTTTGAAATCTAGAAACTAATAAAATCTGGCAATTAAAATTCTTAGATTCAGTTAAAAATGAAAAATATAATTATTAAATGCCAAAATTAGTTTATTTCAATCCAAGTGAAGAAGTAGGTAATACAATAATATTTCCTATTGTTTAAAATAATAAAAACTTAAAACTTATATCTATTGATTCAAGTGGATAAAGTATTTTAAAAATAAATTAACCTCATAAAAATAAATTTTATCATGCTCTATTTAATAATTTAGAAGAATATATTGGGAATTCTACAGAAAAAATGTTAGTAACATCTGGAAATTAAAGAAGATTACATATTTGGAAAATAATTGTTACGAAAAGAAATAATTTTACTGAAATTACAAATTAAAAGCTATTTACAATAAAGTAATTTACCTTTTTCCTAGCAACATTTCATTAGCCTAAAATAATCAGCATATTATCTATCTTGGTCTCATCAAAGTAATAAACTTTTATCTTCATTTATGAAACCATCTACTTAAGTATAAGTTTGGGATATTGAAGATCCTTAAATAACTAAACCAATTTAAATTTATAATATTAGAGGTCATTATGGCCATATTTATTGGGTTTAATTCGCATTTTTTGATGAAAACATAGTTTTTACTGCAAGTGAAGATTAAACTTTTGTTTAATGGAATTTAAAAGATATTAAAAATTAAAATTTAGCAAAATATAAAAAAGAAAATAATGTAAATAAGTAATAGTAAAAGGAATAAAATGATATCAATATTAATTAATTTAAAAATGAGGTCAATAAAGAAATGGAAAATATAGAAGAAGAAAAATAAAGTATCAATAATCATGAAGAAATTTAGAAAAAATGATAAAAATAATTTTATATATATTAAAAACTCGATTAAATTTATATAATAGAAATTCGATATTTAAATTTTAAGATTTCTTTTAATTTATTAAATAAATATAACATTTAAATCATTTTTAAGTTTCATCATTTACTCCCATATACAATAATGTTAAATTATAAAAAGCTTTACAAACCATTTTGTTTCCAGCCGTTCTTAAACTAAAACGAAGATATTCTTTTTACTTTTCAAAACCTTCTATCTACAAAATAACAGGTATTGTTTATTCTTTTTATCCTGCTTTTTTATAGATTAGAGAGCAACATGCAATAATCATTTTTAATTTTCCATTTTCATCTTAAATTGGAGTACTTGCGCAATTCAATCCACTTTAGAATAAATTTCCTGCCTTTTTTAATACATTTTCAATTGGAACATTTTTTTATGCATGAGCTGGATTTTTTATAAAAGAATCTAATTACCAATATTTTTTATTTTTTGTAGATGAATATTCTGTATAGAATTTTTATAATGTATTCAAAGGAATTTTAACTAGTTTTGAAAATTTATTTGCTCCTATTGGTAATAAAAATTCACTTCTACATATTTTATCTGAACCATCAACTTTACATTGTAATACTGCTATTGGATAATTATAAATTATATCGGTACATTTCACTAATAATTTAACTTGAGGATGTTATCCATATTAAACCGGTGAAACATTTATATCAAGAGCACCAAAACCATTAACTTTTAATTGGACATCTGATAATTTTCCAATATTTGATACAATTTACATCATTATCATTGCTTATTCTTTTATAAATTAGCATTTATATTATATTTAAAGATTTTTTGTATTGTAAATATTTCCATCCTTATTGATTAACAAGTTTTTGAAATCATTATAGTTTACATATTTTTTAAGATTTTATGGTTTAGGAGTTGAAAGAATGTTTGATCCTTCTAAAGTTAATGATTTTTTCATATGTTTAAAAAGAGGATTTGCCCTTAAAATTTCGATTTTTGCACTAATATCCATTTGAGTTTCATCCTTTACTTTATTATCTTAACTTTATACATTTTTAATAGCTTCTTATGCTTTTTTTATTTCTTTATGTTAATTCATAATCTTTCGAGTTTCTTAAATAACTTTTTCATCTTTAACGTCTTTACCTAGTTTTAAAGCTAAGATCTTTTTAACAAGAGGATTATCTGATTATATTTTTTCTGAAAAATGAGGCATTTTTTTAAGAGCTAATTTTCTTGCTGCCTAAAATTCTTTGCTATCTTCCATTAAAGCTAAATATTCTATTGCTCTTTATTATAAATCTGGATCTACATGATCAGTATGCATTTCCAATACTGACTAAACTTCATTTTCTAAAACTGGATAAAGATGAGCTAATTTAACATAAGAGTTTAACAGCATTGATTTTCCTGCATCAGAACAATTAGGGAAATGTCTATGAATTACATCAAATATTTTAAATGGTTCTTTGTTTAATTAATTACCATATTCTGCTAGAATATAAGATCCTATTTTAACTAATGTTTCATGAACATGTGGTATATTTAAAGCTCTGTATAATCGATTAGCACAAATTTTTTAAAGATTTCCATTTTATTGTTTTCCAAATCCAGAAATAATCTAGATAATTCTATACCATATTTCTTCTGTAATAAAATTACCTGAAGTTTCAATTAATCTTACAACTACATTAATATAGAATATAATATCTTTAGCAAACTTTTCAGCTAAAATTATTATTTTTAAAACCAATTCTTCTTTAATATTCATACTAGCATCTGTTGAATATTTTATAAGTTCTTCAATTACTCTTTAAGAAATTTTAGGTGTACATAAAAGATAAAGAATATCAAGAGCTCTTCTTCTAATTGATATGTCAGGATCTCTTAAAGAAACTAGAATATTATCAAGTTTTTCTTGGATAATCACTTCTGAATATGGGATGTGGCTAAATTAAGCAACACATTCAAGAGCTAGATATCTTATATTTGGTTCTTTTACAGTTATAAACATTTCCAAAAGTGCAATACTTTATGTTTTTAAATCTTTTTCAACTATTTCCCTGAAATGTATAATTAATTTCATAGCTTCAAATAAAATGGAATGACTTGCGTTATTTCTGTTTACACTTTTAGTAACTTAAGTATGAGTTAATATATTTTATAGTACTGAATTTATTTTTTTAATATTGTTTTGATTTTTAGGAGGTTTTAAATGTTATAGGACTTATAGGCATTTAACTTAAAGCCATGGATGAGGAATTTCTTTATAAAAATAAGAAAGATGTATTCTTCTATTTCTTTGAAGGTGATAACCATTAAATCTTTTTAAAATATCAATTACTTTATCTATACAAATTTAAAATTTACTAGGATCTGATAATCTTACTAATCCAGCCAATAAAGCCATTGTAGACATTAGAACTCCTGGAAATTAGTCATCTAATAATCTATTTATTGGTTTAGCCCAGTTTTCCAGTTTCACGAACTTTTCTTTATATTTTCTAAAAATTCTTAAAAGACATAATATTGCTTTTTTCTTAATATATTTAGTAGGATTTGATGAATTATAAATAGCTATTTAAGCCACATCTTTATATAAATAATCTACTAACCCAGAATTTGCATAGTTTCCAAGACATACGAAAGCTAATTAAGAATTTAATTCATTTGCACTAGATAAATCCATTTTAATTGTTTAGTATATATTTCTGTAATATTCTTTGTCACTTTCATCAGCTATCAATGCTAAGGAATAATAATTAATAATGTGGTAAATGATTTACTTGTAAACATGTATGCCGTATATTTCTCTGAGAATTTCTTTGAAGATATTATTTTCTATGCTTCTGTGTGACCGAAATCTATATCATATCCAAGGAATTACATAAACATTAGTTTCCAGAGATATTTTTTACTATCGTATCCACTTAAATTTTTATTGAACTTTTTTCTAATTTTAGCCAGTTCATTGGCACATCGACGAATCTCTGATTCTTTATTTTAGCAAGCACGAACCTCCGTAATAAAGTTCGTCAAACCATTCATTTTAAATGCAGACATTTTTATAAATTATAGATATGTGTAATTTTAAAATTTAATATTTAAAATTGTTCAAAATTATAAATTATAAAAAGATTTGCTAAATTAATTTAATTTTAAAATTTAAATTATAACATTTCTTTTATTTTTAATAATTTTAATTTAATAAATTTAATAAAACACAAATATTTATAATTATAGATAAATAATATCAAGCATATTATTTAGCAAGTTTGTTTTATTTGTTTTTTTAAATCATAATTGATTTAAGATGACTATTGTCTGTTTATATACTAATTTAATTTTCAAAAGAATCTTTTGTTTTAGAATATAAAGGTGCTTAATGGTCTTAATTATTTAGAAATTTAACTTCTCTAAGTTCTTTTTAAATTTCTTTATTAATTTCTTTCTTTTATTTTGTCAAAATAATTTGAATATCTTTTTGTATAGGATACGACGAATCACATTTTTTAATATTATTTCTATGACTAAATGTTTTATAAACCTCCTAATTTTAACTTTATTTTTAAACTTCATCAATTCTGTTTAAATTTTTAGATTTTTTAGATATGTAAGAATTTTTTCTATGTTTGTTAATCTAGAGTCTTTTATTTTTATCTTTTCTTTTCAAACTTCTAATATTTTTATCTTTTCTTTTCAAACTTCTAATATTTTAAGAAGAATAATTTCTACTTATCCTTATGTAACTTCTTTTACTTTATTTTAATGGGTTTTGAATTGTATTAAATGATTAACAACTTTCAATTTTTCTTGGTGAATATTAAAGTCTTCGTCTTTTTGAAGAATAAAAGTCTTTTAATGAATGAATTTTGTTTACTTTTCTATTTAAACGATCTGAATTGTATAATTAGGAATAAAATTTATCGAGTTATATAAGAGTATGTCTATCTTTCTTTATAAGATTTTTAAAAGGTTTTAATTATTCTTTATGAATTTCAGCTTCTTTTTAACTTTTTACTTGATAATATTAATCTCTTGATTTATAAGATCTTGTATTTAAATATCTTGATCTTGAATGTTTTTATCTATTATTCATTAATTATTATTAATTGAAATCTTGGTTTATAAATTAAGAAATGTTAGGATTTTAATAATCTAAAATTCTTTTTCTTGTTCTTTATTTTGCTGTTTAAACAAATTTTCTTTATTTGTGATGACTTAATTCCTCTTTTATCTATTTTCTAAACTTTTTTTAAACTTTTAATGATGATTTCGTTTTAAATTTCTTTTAAAAATTATTTTCTCTTTTGATTTTTTCTTAGTAAAATGCTTTTATTCTTTAAGATTCTATATCTTCCATCCAGCGACTAAAAATTGTTTGATAATGGATTTGTTTTTGTTTATCATATTATCTTGCTTTTACAAACTTACGGTTATTTTATACTCGCCTGGTTATATTTAATTTCTTAATCTTTTTCTTTCTATTTAAATAACCTTTTTAATCATTGCCTTCTTTTTATAAAATCCTTCTTAAGTTCTTTTAAGACATATCTTTTGTATAAATATTATAAACAAAAATAAAATAAAAATAATTTAATTATAATAATTTAAATAGGAGATAGTGTTTTAATATTAATA
>Ga0115001_10002007_pt1 | contig 15637 bp, 10 predicted proteins | sample ArcticOcean_MG_C_12_FD_89869 | JGI IMG/M metagenome (GOLD analysis project Ga0115001, IMG submission 89869) | Marine microbial communities from western Arctic Ocean - ArcticOcean_MG_CB8_130 | ecosystem: Environmental > Aquatic > Marine > Oceanic | place: Arctic Ocean: Canada Basin | collected... | reverse complement strand
AATGGATCGAGATACAGAGAACGAGTCGAGCTGGATGGGTTCGAGGAAGCGCTCGAAAGCGGGTTCGATCTCGAGCTCGATGGAGACTTGGACAGTTTCAGGAGTTGGGAAAGCGAGTTATCTGGGACGATCAGGAGCAATTGTTTCGACGGGTGCGAGAGATCTGTGTTTAATACGTACGTGAGAACGCAACAGTGGGCGAATGAGAGAGGTATAAACAGAGAGCTGTTAAGGGCGAAGGTCGTTGGTTTGAGCGAAAGTTCTGTTGACGCCATTGGGTCGTTTTCGATGAAGCGAGTACCGACAAAGACGACGACGAGGAAGAATACGGAGCCGACGCTTGCGCCGCCGCAAATGCCAAAAGGGAAAACTGTCGTCATTGCTTTAGCGTTTGCGATTAAGCCAAAAATAGCCGCGCGTATTTTTGTTAATTTGGAGAAGGATTATTGTTGGAGAGCCGAGGTGATTACGCCGGAAGGTGTCGATTTATGGAGTTTCGACGAGAAAAATGTCTACGCGCATAGAGAACATGCGGCTGGACACGTGAGTTGGTATGAAACGACGACCACAGTTGAAGAAGAAGTAATAGAAAGCAGTGGTAGTAGTAGTAGTGTTTCGTTCGCGCGAGCACCATATTATGGAACAAAAAAGATAGAAGAAGGAGTAGAGAACGAAAAGAATATGGAAGAAGCAAATAATAACAATAATAATAATAATAATAATAAAGTAGATACAATAGACGTCGTGAGATGCGAGGGCGGACACTTCTTAGCAGAGACGAGCAGAGGCTATTTTTTCATCGATTTTTCGACGCACGTTTCGGGAATCGACAAAGCAGCTTGCGATCTAGATCGCGAGAGGACGCTCAAGATTGTCGGTCATACGTCTTCCTTAGGCGTCGGGAGTGAAGCGATAAAGGGAAATATTAGGATAGGCGACAATTTTAGCTGTTTCGGGAATACGAAAAAGAACGTTATATTCTGGGAGCAAAGTTTAGATGCTGCGGCGCGATTGCCGGGGACGTTATCGTCCCCTGTATCGGGTTCTCTTGGATTAGATGCCATTGCGAATCGCTTGATTCGCTTGAATTGCCCGAAAAGAGTACCAGGTTCGAGGAAAAATCCAAAGATTACACTCGAAGCGTTTCAAAATGAAGCTGAATTAAAAAAAGTGTATAATGAACCTATACCGTGGACGAAACTGATATTTATTGACGGCACGCCATATGTCGATTGCTATTTAAACGCCGACGACTCTTTAGTCAAAACAGTAAACTCAAAGAGCGGATTATATAAACTTTCGATGGCTGTTGGTGGGACGGGAATAATTCTCTCGAATCGCGTAGCGAAAGAGCTCGATTTGATCGAGCAAAAGCAAGGTTTAGCGCCCGGAGGAATTTTATCCGGTGCCGGCGAAGATACCGGACGACTCGCGAGAGTCTCAAACGAGACGTTTACGATTCGGGCGGACAGTTTTAGAATAGGTAGATTTGGGTTCAAACACGAGACAATTCGCGCGTTGACGCATCTCGATGGGGACCCACCAGATCTAGGATTATCCGTTGCAGCTGACGGAATCATTTGCGCTGACTTATTTCGAGGATGTTGCGTATTAATCGATGAGAAGAATGAACGAATGGCGGTTACAGCTCCGATTTGATTATTACTGGTATTTATTATTTATGTATTCTTTCGATTACCACAACATATCGTACATTATTTAAATTGCCTTTCCTTCTTTAATGAGCTCGAACATTCCTATCGTTTGCTTGACTAAAAGTTGCTTCAATATACTACCGCCCGACGAGCTTTCAGTCAACGCTTTTTCTAAAACTTCGCGAATCTCTCGCAAGTTTGGTTTTTCTTCCTTTGAAGTCAACGGATGATTCATCAACTTTCCGAAAACGAGTTTCCAGACGTCCTGATTCCAATATCGCTTAAACGCGAGTTTTGGAACGTACTTGCCAGTATTTTTATCTTCAATAGTGTCCATATATTCGCCATGAAGTAAAACGTGAATGGTGGCGGCAATTGCGAACAAATCGGCTTGGAACAACCACGGTTCATTTTTCTTACGCATCTCTGGACAGCTAAATGCTTCGGTTCCAGCGTCGCCGATGAAATAAGTCGTGTTCGGATAATCTCTCAAATCAATCGCACGACCGAAATCGATCAAGGCCAAACCCTTTTTCTTCCACGAACCAGTTCTAATACTATCCCAATCCATCCATCTTTCGCCGCCGTTTCGAATAAGTAAGTTATCCGGCTTAACGTCGCAATGTAACACATCGCATTCGTGCGTCCATTCGAGCAAGCGAAGAAGCTCGATCGAGTAATACATTGCGAGCCTTTCGTCCATCGTTCCATTCTTGCTATCGGTAAGTTTGTAAAAATTGATGACGTCTTGCAATGTTCCATGGTCGCCAAACTTCATTATGAGCGCGCCAGTAGTATGCGTGCTCGTATTTCCATCAAACAACAATCGCAAATGCGAAGGAACAACTACATCTCTCGGCGCTCCTCTTGGAAGACGCTCACATAATCGTTTTGAGATCGTATACTCCCAAGAAGCGAGCTTCTTTGACTCGACTTTAATTGCATATACCGGTAGAGTCTCCAAAGAAGAACGTCGAGCTGCTGCTGCGTTTTCATCGTCTTCAATTTCAAGTTCTTCACCTTCGGCTTCGTATACTTGCGCATACGCGCCTTCGCCGGCTTTACTTCTTAAAACGTACGTTTTGTTTCCTAAAGAGACTTCAATGCCTTCGCCGGGTTTTTTGCCGACTGCACCTCGCGCTCCACTCACGCGCTTACCCGCTGCTAACAAAACGGAGAGCTCGTTTGGATCGCTCGATAGCGATACATTTACGCAAGATTCTATTGAAATCGCACTCAATAGAGAATCTATATTCGCAAACGGATCGATGAGTTGGATTTCGTTGTCATTAACAGCCGGTACCGCCGTTAAGACCGTCCGTTCGTTATTCGTTGTTGAAGGACGATTTTCATTCAACGTATTATTATTATTAATATTCGTTGATATCACCGTGTTATTGTTTAAAGACGACTTTTGACGCGCCGGTCTCGGTGCCTCGGCATCGTTGTTCCCATCGGTATCAGAAACGCTTCGTTCCTTTAAGACCGCTATTGGACTGCCAAAACCTTTCGATTGAAAAACGTGGCTGTTCTTGATTTCGTTAATATTCGGTATGCACTCGGTGTCCTCGCGGATATCAAAACCGAAATCGTTGTTGTTATCGTTGACCAATACTTCGTTTAAGACTACGGTATCTTCTCTGACGAGAAAGTCGTCTGCATAAAACTCTTCCGTTTTTTTCTTTGCTACTACTTTAGCCGAAGGTAAGGCGTTCGAAGCTTTGGCGTCGTTGCTGCTTTTCAAAATAGGCGTTCGCGCGCCACGACTTCCGTCGCCGTCGTATCCCGAACCCGAGCTCGAAGACGTTTTAGTGAGAGTACTGTTATCGTTAACGGCATCGTCCGAGTTCACTTTGTCCTGTTTCGTAGTAACTTCCAAACTTCTGCTGGAAAACATAGCCATGACATCTCCCCACGCTTCCTTCGTCGTAAACGTCATCGTCGGCTCCACGTTCGGTTGCAAAAAGCCGCCTTCGTCTTTTGTCCATCTCGCGCCAGCGGACGGCTTGTTTTGAGGCGGTGGATTTATAGCCGCGGCGACTGAATTTTGAGCAGATTTTTCGTTTTCGCACGAATCGATTTGTGAAATCTGTTCACTTCCCTTCTTCGTCGTGTTCGTTCCAGGAAGCCATTTCTCGTTTCTCTTGCTCGCAGCTTCTTCGTCAACATCCATTCTCATCGCATTATTATTGTAAGTATTATTAGTATCGTTTGATGACGATGGAACGATGATGGCAGACTGATGCGGCATGCGTTGTTGCTCGTCCGAATGGTTCTCGCGCCATTCTCGCACGGCTTGTTCCTCAAACGTCTCCTTCAAGTTTACTTTCTTCACATTGCCACCGTCGTCGTCTTCGCGCTTCACAGACGTCGCTTGTTTCATTTGCGATTGCGAGACCAATTTTGCACGTTCGTGTGCAGAGACTGGATTGACTTTGACATCTTTTTGTAAATCCATTCGGTCTCGCAAAGAACTCGCGTTTGTTGTCATCGTTGGCTTTTTCAAAGCTTTTTGTACGAGCTCGGCGTCTAAGCACTCGGTATCCTCGTATACTTCAATCGTTGGGTCAATTACTGTGCCAGGAGCAAGTTTTCTTTTCGAAGCCGTGAGCGAAACTTCGTTCCATTTGGATGGTTTTGCCGCGTTTTCTTTGATAGTCTCGTCGCGGGTGCCCAAATTCTTCCAATTGGTGGTTTGCTGTTGCTTTTCCGCCGCGCCAGCTCCTCCTCCTCCTAAAATAGCATTACCGTTGTTGTTGTTGTTGTTGTTATCTTCAAAGACTTGGAAGTTGTTGCTATTTTTCTTGATGTTGCTTTGGTTAGCACTTATAGCAATGCCGCCAGCGCTTCTGCGATCTCCTTGCACGGTTCCTTGTTGCGCGCCACCGATACTTCTCGACGAATTTCCTCCTAAACCTCTTTGTTGTTGTCTTAAACTCGATAATCCGGCCTCGATGCGTCTTCCAGTCTTTGTCACAGTGTCACCAAACTGTCTAAAACTTTGACTTGAATCTTCCAAAACTTGCCCAAGTTCTTGTTTTTTTTGCTCTCTTTTACGAACTCTTTTCTGAAACTGTTCGAATTGCATTTTCAACCTCGAAAGCGGTTCGGCGTTCATCTCGACGCCTCTCGTGAAAACCTCGTTCGCTAGCGCATACGCTTTTCGCATTTCTAAAAACGTCCCATACACTTCATAGAACAACGCGTGCGTTTGCCCAATATCGTTCGCTTTCAAGAATTTGAACACGTCCGACGGGTCTTGGCAGTTATCCGCGTATTTTATCCATACCCGTAAATACCTCAAGTCTTTTTGATACCTCGCAGTTTCTTGTAATTCTACTGTACACTTCTCTAGGACAGGTAAAAGCTCTTCCGTTTTGTTCGTCGGGAACGTCTGCTCGGTCCATTTGATTAATCTAATATTTTAAAGATTGCGTGTTGTGAGTATATATATAAACACGGTCAAACAGATAAACAAACAACGAAACGAGCGCGTGCGCGAGCGAACGATATACATTAAAGCCAAACATTTCATGAACGAAACAAGAAGAAGAAACTAACATTCGTCATAATACGAATAAACGTACCTCATCCAAGCCTCTAAAGGATCATCTCCTTCGTACCTCGCGATCTCGTTCAAGTGCGCCCTGTTTACGTTTTAAGAACATCTGTCAAATTTGAAAATCACAAAAACTGGACCAAAATACCTTCTCTCGCGCTCGCACTTCTCTAGAAAATCCCCTTTTCCCATTCTCGCGTTCGCTTCGATCTCGTGCACGTTTCTGCCTTGTTTCAATGGCACGAAGTTCTCTTTCGATCGCTCCCAATTCGCCAGTTCTTCATCGTCTCGCCGTTTCTCGGACGAATGTATCATTTTGGATTTTTACCAGAAGCTCTTACAGACAGAGAGAGGGAGGGAGAGAGAGACGAGATGAATACTGATCCTGAAAGAAGCGCGTATATGCTTGCGAGGTCTAACTATGACTCTCTCTCTGACTCTCTGACTCTTCTCTCTCTCTTTAATCGTGCGAGGCTTATTTAAAGCTTTACGCGAGCCGTGTTTAGTGCGATTTTGAATATTTCGTGTTTCTATCTCTGTTCTTCCCCTTTTATTGATTTGTATCGTATGTCTAAAAAGGCTGTTTTAATGACCAATACATATATGTCTAAAAAAGCTATTTTAATGGCCCATACATATATGTCTAAAAAAGCTGTTTTTAAAAAGGTAAAGTTTTTCCTCCCCAGCAAACAAAGCGGTACAAAATCGCACATAAAAGCGGAGAAACTCGAAGAAAAAAGGAAACTCGAAGAAGAAGAAATGATGTACTCAATCGCCCAAACGCAAGCGAAGTTGCAAGCACCGCAACAGAAAATGAATCGCGCGCAGAAAACGGTTTCGAAGCGAGTGCTCGTGCGCGCTGAAGCGTTTTCGTACGAGAAGAAGGTTCGTTTTTTGTGCGTCGTGGAACGTTTTAAAGTTTTTTTTTTGTACGCGTTGATTGATGATTTTGATGTTTATCGGAGCGCGAGATCGTGCCATAAAGTGTGAATTATGATTGATTTTTTAAAGTCTCGAGTAAGAAATTGATTGGTAATTTCGTTGAGTGTTGAGATGTGAGCGCATGTTGCGGTTTCTGCGTTCGCGATGAAGTGTTTTCGATTGATATTCGTCGCAAATGAATATGATTACGCGTTATAAAATATATGTTGGATAAAATGCGTTCCTACCGAAAGAAAGAGAGAGAGAGAGTTGATTAGATCAGATGATGATGGACGCGAGCGCGCGTGCGCTTTGAACCACCGCTTACAATCAATTGAACACACTACTAACAACTCTATTTCTTCTTTCATTTCGATATAAATATATTTAAACAGACTGCGATTGCCACGACTGCTGCGTTAGTTGCCGCGACGATCGTCTCGCCCGAGGCGTCGCACGCCGCGCAAAACGTCGTCGCTCAAGTCGCCGAAGGCGAACCGTTTCTCGTCGACGTCGCGTGGGGCGCGATCTTGTCCTGTTTCTCGTTCTCGTTGGCGTTGGTTGTCTGGGGTCGATCCGGATTGTAATTATTAATTAATATATATATATATAGAGAGAGAGAGAGAGGGAACAACAATTAGAACAAGAACGCGAGAAAGAAAAACAAACATAGCGAGACAGAGAGACAGAGAGAGGATTTAGCGAAAATTGAATGACGGACGCGACGCGACGCACACACAAAACACACAAAAAACAGAGAAACGACTACAAAAACGATTAATTACTCGAAGAAGAATTCTGATTTAACGCGGTTTAAGATTTTACGTATTTATTAGTATAGCTCTTCTTTTTTTCATTCATCATCACTTTTGCGCGTCGTTCATTCAGGACTTTATGATATTACTACACGTGCAAGAAATATAAGAAACGATCAACACTACATTACTATACACGTATGAGATACTTTAGTCGTTTAAAAACTATCTTATCGAAACCCTAAACATATTGTTTCAATCTGCTGGACACTGTTCCCCCACACTTTCCCCATCCGCACTAATAATAATAATACGTACGACTTTACCATCGACGGCATAGACAATCTTACTCGTGAACACGCGCACACGCACACGCTCTCTCTCTTTTATCCATAAATGTCTACAATCGCTAATAAGCGCAAATTAAACGAAGACGTGTTAGACGCATCGTGCGAGAAATGGAAAAAGTCATTAATTCAAAAAGACACTAACGAAGAATCCAACGAAGAATTGGAAGAAGAATTGGAAGAAGAATTGGAAGCGTTCGATGAAGACGATGAAAACGAGAGCGCTGGGGAAGAAGAATTCGAGCAGAAGAAGATGAAGAAGATCAGAGTGCAATCGGTCGCGTTGTTATGCGAACGATGTCCAGTCGTTCGAGGCGCGCAGTGTTTCATGAACAAGGACTTGATTTTACCGATGCCTTTGGCCGAGGTAATAGCGGACCCGCGAGCGCAGCAGGAGGGGAAGAGGAAATTGCACAGAGTGAAAGCGTCGAGGATGCCGGAGAGGTTTTCGGTGAGTCTAGCGCAACCGAAGGATTGGAGGAAGATCGTGAAAGTGAGGGCGCCTAAGAGGGTGGAGAAGAGTAGGATCATCGTCGTTCAGGCGTTTGCGCAGTGCGAGAGAGGAGTCGGCGCAGCCGGCGATATCGTTCGAGGTAATGGTACAAACACAAAGACAGGTGGTGCTGGTTACGTCGCCGACGGTAACAAGAAGAAGAAGAACAAGAAGAAGAACATCAATGAGAACAACGCGACGATGGCGCAAGGAACGGCTGCTTTGAACACGCACGAAAAGATGACGAGGGAGGAGAAAGACGACGTGAGTCCGTTGATAAAGAGAGCGACTAAACGAGGAAGACTTCCAGTCGCGTATCAGAACGAGAAAATGAAGAATGAGAAGAAGAATAGTAATAAGAATAACAATCGTGGTGGTGGGGATTCGTCCGAGAATAACAACGATAGCGTGGCTACTATTGCTATTAAGAACAATAATAACAACAACAACAACAACAACGGCGGTAAGTCTGCCGATGGAGAACAATCGAAAAGGAATTCAAAAATCTCAAACACGAACGTTTCCGAAAAAGGCGAGACTTTAGTCGTCGAATCACCTTTGAAAGGTGGAAAGATGAAGAACAATAATAATGATAATAATAGTAACGGCTTCGACAGTAAGAAGAAAACGAAGACGACAACGACGACGACGCTCGCCGGAGTAGTAGAAAAAGAAAAAGGAGCTAATTTACAAAAAGGAGAAAAACAGAAAGAAGATATAATCAGAGAGAGCGATTTGAGCAGCGACGAAACGATGAAGTTGAATACTAAAAATCCAGATATAGGTCGCATTAGAATATCCGTCATCGTATCGCAAAAAGCGCGTCGTAGCAACTCAAACGCAACGAGGATTCCGCCAACTTTAGTTTCTGTAGACAAAAATGCCACCGCGTATGATTTAATCAACGCGTTGGTAATCACTGCTCCAATGCACTTTGATAACGGTCAACATCCAACTTTGCATTGGGATTTCCATCGTCTTCCAGATTTCGCAACCGTGCACGGTTTCGCCGTTGGGAAGTGGAAAGTTGACTTGTTCACGGAAGACGCGAGAGAAATCGCTACTTTGGAACTTCGCGCAGCTCCAGGGACGATGATTCGATCGCCCGCGTTGTGTAAAAATGCCCCCGAAGACTTTCAACCATGGCTCGCTCCAGAAAACGTACGCATTGAATTAACTGGGTCCCGAGAAGAAAAAGTGGAAGAGCGAGACGTGATTACGACTTTTGATAAACATTTTCGCACTACCGCCGCCGCTCTCGTGCATAACACCGAGAGTACGCGATATTCAACCGATAGACAAAAGAAGACTGGGAGATACTACGAAGGATTCCTTCAAAACGTGAACGAGAACGACCATAACATGACCGCCCAAGTTTTACATCCAGGAAGAACATCGTCAACGCCGATGATTAAATTGTTGAGAGATACCGAAGCGATCACGCACACCGAAGGCGCTGGATGTACTATCGTCGACGTTGGAAGCGGTTGCGGCAATTTCGCTCGCGGTATCAAAGACGCGTTCCCACTAAGCTCAGTTTCCGGCATCGAAATTCAAAAAGAACTCGTCGAAACGTCTAGAGAAGAGCACGGTCATAAAGTAAACTTCATCGCCGGCGCGGCTGAATCCGAGTTACACCGATGCGTAAACGCGACGCACATTATCGCGACGACAAAAAACTTCGAAACAAAAACAATCGACCACATCGTCAACGTTGCCGCTTCGTTACCGCTCTTAACGCACTTAGTCATCAACGAGTCTCGCCTATGCACGACGATGTGTAAATCTAGAATCAAATCCTGTTGCGTATTCGAACCGATCGAAACTCGCTCGATATCCACGCACTGGGGTAACACCGGTTTAGATTTCACCGTCTACAGGAGACGTACGAGGTGGTTAGATAATCCTTACGGTCACGTCCCGAGAGGTGAAGATACCGCGCGCGCTTTCGCCGAACGCGCTTTGACGATGTAATTACGTTCCTTTATATGCATATATATATATATATACGCGCGCGTGTCGGTTACGTACTTCCTTCCTGCAAAAATGGTAAATAATCAACCGAATTCCAATCAAAACATCCACTTTTTTGCCCAGCAAAATCCCCCCATTTGCTCGTCACACTGCGTACTAATCATAAACATAAACATACAAAGAACACGCGATGGCTAACGCACAACAACAACGACATCAACAAATCATGATCGATCGCCAACCGATCCAAAAGCTAAAATCGACCGAGTTCTACGATCTCATTCGATCTATCGGTACGTTTTAAGAGCGCATTAGTTTCTGATTTCGTTTTTGGATGTTTTTCCAGTCTTAACTGACTTTTACGAAGAGGAACGAACCGTGAAATCGATGCGTGATTTTCTTACTCTCTCTTGTTCATGCAGAGCTCGTAATGTTAGATTGCGATAGAGAGAGCGCGCGTTTGTTTGTGCGTGTGTGTGCTCATTATTCGTGTTTTTACGTTTACTATAATCGATTTTATATCCATGCTCTAAAACGAACCAACAGGTGAATGTAAGAATAAGGTGGATGAGGACCAAATCGTGAGAAAGGAGGCGTATTTATTGAAACATTTACTGTCGCAACCGAAACTATCGAAACAACTCTTAAAAGAACTCCTGTTAAGACTCGTTTACGTAGAGATGTTAGACCACGATGGTCAGTTTGGGCAAATTTATGCAGTGAAGGCGACGCACGAGCAAGATTTAGCGGTGAAGAGACAGGCGTATTTATGTTGCGCGCATATATTGGACGATAAGAACGAGTTGGTCATGTTATTGATTAATACGATGCAGCAGGATTTGCAGAACGCTGATTATTTGGTTGTTTGTGCGGCCTTGAATGCGATTGCGAAGTTAGTCACTGATGAGAATAACGCAATCCCGGCGTTATTGCCGATGGTCGAGAAGTTGTTAGAACATCAAAGTTCGCACGTAAGGAAGAAGGCGGTGTTGTGTTTGCAAAAGTTTGCGAAATTTGCGCCGGAATCGACAGAACATTTAGGAAACGCGTTCAGGAGGATGTTATGTGATGCAGATCCGAGCGTAATGTTTGCGAGTTTGTGCGTTTTGAGAGATTTATGCGAACGAGAGCCGGCGAAATACGTGAACTTAGTGCCAAGTTTCGTATCAATTTTGAAACAAATCGTCGAAAGGCGTTTACCGACTTCGTATGATTATCACAAAGTTCCAGCACCGTTCGCGCAAATTAAAATATTGAAAATATTAGCCATATTAGGCGCTGGAGATAAAGAGGCGTCGAAGCAAGCGTACGAAGTCATTCAACTCGCGTTGAAGAAGGCGGAGAAGACAAAAAGCTCTACAGGAGATGGGATTTTGTTAGAATGCGTGTTTACGATTGCTAAAATTTATCCAAATCGCGAGTTATTAGAGCTATGCGAAGTCATCGTGCGTAGATTCATAAACAGAGGAGGAGGTGGAGGCGATAGTACTAATACGAGTGGGAGTAAAATCGTCAGTAGCGCCGAGCAGTGGCGGAACGCGAATCTTAAATACGCAGCTCTAGACGCTCTCGCGAAATTAGCACCAAGACTTCCAGACTGTGCGGCCGAGCATCAAATGCACATCGTTGATTCTTTAGATAGCGAAGATGAATCCGTACGCGCGAAAACATTTGATTTATTATCGAAAATTACAACTGCAAATAATTGCGACGTTATCGTTGAAAAAATGTTGGGCTTTTTGAAAAAGTCAAACGATAGGCACGTTCGAGCAGACTTTGCGTTAAAAACGAGTCAAACGATTGAAAAATATGCACCAGATTCGAAATGGTTTTTAGAAAACACGAACAAAGTGTTAGAGCTTTTGCAAGGAGACGGGCACGAACCGACCGTTCCCGAATTCGAGTCTTCAATGTTAATCGCGGAAAGCGTGAAGAATACTTTAAGAGATGGGATTTCGGGAGATGACACTACGGACGACGAAATGAGACAAGATGCAAGCAAATTATATATGTCCATCGTTCAAACGAAAAGAGATGATTGTAAGCCTTTGCCACGCGCTATCGTAGATATCGCGTGCTTTGCAATTGGTAGATTTGCTAAATCGTCTTCGATTGAGAATTTGACTAATACGTTGGCTGTTCCATTTGAAAGTGATGTTAGAAACGCCTCGCTCGTTTTAGATGCGTACTGGCATTTGAGACTGCGTCACAAAAATGTCACTTTTTCTGAACGTGCCATGAAAGTGATTGAATGGTGCGCCTCGAGCTCTGACATTGAGAAACATCGAGTAGCGAGTGATTTGCTTCAAATCATGAAAGATCCAGAACTCGGTACACTGTTTAACACGGCGGCGAATGTAAAAGGAAACGAGTTTGATTTTTCTGCAATTGATGCATATACTAAACAAGCTCTAGCTAACGGCGCGAAAGTTTATTCGAAGCCAAAATCGATAGTCGCCGTCGTCGTCGAAAAGGAATCTTTCGATGCTTCTGCCGCAGCTTCTTCGGTACCTGCGCCAGTTTACACCAGGAGTGAGATTCAAACTCCGTACAAAGCGAAAGCAGCAACATCAGTGGAACAGAATCAGCAACAACACCAAGATTTACCAAAGATTCCTTTAGCTCCTGTCCATACTCAGCAAATATCAGAATCTGAGCAAAGAAAGCAACAACTCGCTCGAGATTTGTTTGGCGGAGGAGCACGTAGCAGTGAAAAAAGCGTAAACGCTGTTGAGACCGTGCAAGTGCCAACAACTTCTTCTCCGTCAACAACAACGACAATAGCAGAGTCAGCGAGCTTCCTTGGTGATTTATTGTCTGGATTCCCTTCGACCGCTTCTTCTTATGCTCCTCCTCCTTCTTCTGCTGTTGTTTCTGATGCGAACACCGATTTACTTGGCGATTTTCTTAGCTTGACTTCAATAGGCAATGGTCCGTCATCATCAGATGAACAAAAAAGTCATAATAAAGGAACTGAGCCCATGTCACCAACTTCGCCATCGAAATCGTCATCTTCAATTGGGGGTGGTAAAGCGCGAGAATCAGCGAAGAAAGATCCGTTCGCTGACTTATTCAGTTAGATCGACCGTAAAAATAACGTGGGTTACAAATATATATAGATTCAATAGCGATACAGTATTGTGCGATTCATAATTACAATACTACTGTGAAATATTTTAATTACTTTATATAACTTACTTTCTCTTCTTTGCGTTCTTCTTGTTCATATCTTCCAATTGGTTCAACCCAGGACCCAAGATATTATACGCGACCCATGCCAACACCGGGGCAAAAACAAAAAAGATCGCAATGCGTCCGTCAATTCCAGCCATATTACCAATAACGGCTTCCGCGGCATCAGCTTGCTCCGGCAACGCCATCATCGAAGCCGCTGATAACCCAGCCCCCATCCCAGTGATAACCGCTCTCTTCTTCTTTGCGTTTTTCTTGTTCATATCTTCCAATTGGTTCAATCCCGGACCCAAAATATTATACGCTACCCATGCCAACACTGGCGCAAAAACAAAAAAGATCGCAATGCGGCCATCGATACCGGCCAAATTGCCAATAGCAGCTTCCGCGGCATCGGCTTGTTCTGGCATCATCATCATCGCCGACGCGGCCGCCCCGGCCCCAATCGCTCCAACGATTCCTCTCGACTTCTTTGTTGAGTTTTTCTTTTGCATGTTTTCCAATTGGTTCAACCCTGGGCCCAAGATATTATACGCGACCCAACCCAAGACTGGCGCAAAGACGAAGAATATAGCAATGCGGCCATCGATACCGGCTAAATCTCCAACTACCGCCGTCGTGTCAGACATAAACGACGACGACGATGACGATGTTGAAGCAAACGCATGTTCAGCAAATGCGTGCGTATTCGCTGTGCCAACAACGCTCGCCAACGCGGCAGCTCGCGCGACTTTCGATTCACTCTTACCCTAAGATCAATTAAATAAAAATTCAAACAAAGTTAGTCATGATATATTCTAAATTCCTCACTCGATCGTTACCTTCGCAACCGTTCGTTTCACGCGCGATTACGAAAGCTGAAATTCCCAGAAATTGACGAACAAAGCGCGTAAAAACGAGCGATCGAATTTCGCGAAAAAAAAAAAGTACCTTTGCGTTCGTCGTCAAAACGAACTTACGCGAACATTTTTTGTTCTTCAAAATCGTCGGTCGCGATGAACGTGCTACGGATGGACGTAATGCGAACATTTTTATGGTGGAACTTTTCCGTTCTTTCTACGCGTGCGAATATGCCGGATACGTTTCGTGGCTCTCTTTTTCGAGCAACGCGATGGGCTAAAAGATATCGAATTTCTTTCCCTTCATTTGCTGGTCAAACTTCGTTATTATCCTCTCCTGATCAAGAAAAGTGTACGTCGGAGAGTATATCGACGACAGCTCTCTTTACCCCGATTTTTAACGCTCTCTCTCTCTCTTCTGCGAACTCGTCCGCTCTCGAGCGAGGATTTTTCACGGCGCGTTTGCTAGACGAGTCAACGGCGCGGCGTACACTTATTACGCGTTTGATATAACCGCGGTTCTTTTTTTTTACAGTTTTTCATGTGCAGATCTCGACGTTGCACCAAACTCTCGGCGTGCGTATCGAAACAAACTCTCCAAAACGCGGTGCGAATGAATCAATCGCGAACGAACGAAAGGAACGGGCGATTATATCGTTCCTCTCTCTCTCTCTCTCTCTCTCTCTCTCTCTCTCTCTTCGTTCGCTCGTTGATATCTCGTTACATCGTTTCCATTTTAATTTGTCTATTCATTTTATCGCAATAAGAGAGGAAAAAAGACCAATTCGTCAAAAGACTTCTTCAAACAAGGAAAGAAAACAACTTATTCCCTTTACTAAAACGGACGCATTTCGATACCGCTCTTTGAAATGGTCGACGACATGGAAACGCAGGGCGAACAAAAAAATAACGCACCGCACGCGCGTGCAAAGCGTAAGATCGAGGTGAAGAAATGGAACGCCGTCGCCGTATGGTCCTGGTCGACGTCGTTCGATTCGTGCGCGATTTGTAGGAACTCCTTACACGAACCATCCATCGAGTATCAGGCGAATAATCAAATGGGCGATGAAGGGCTATCGATCGCGGTGAGTCACGTAGTAAACGGTGTCCCTGTTATCTTTTTTTCGTTTTCTGTTTCTTTTTTCGTTTATGACGATGACGATGACGATGACGATGATGAGAGCTATTTTGAGATCTCTCTTTTGAAGATGATGAGATCGTTTTATACTGACCAATTTTTAACGCGAATCGCGCCTTAACGCGATTTAAATTTTCATGCACAGTGGGGGAACTGCGGACACGTGTTTCACTTGGACTGCATCTCGAAATGGTTAAAACAACGAACGTTTTGTCCGTTGTGCCAAAAAGAGTGGGAGTTTATGAAGATGGAGAAGATGAAGTTACCGACTTCGATGGCGCAAAACGATGGCGAATAATTTTGACGTTTGAGATTTTTGACGAGAGAGAGAGAGAGAGAGAGGAGAGATGATGTACAAAATACAATAGGTAATAATATAGAGAGTGGACTTGAGAAGTAGAAGAAGAAGAAGGAGAAGAAGAAGAAGGAGAAGAAGAAGAAGGAGAAGAAGAAGAAGGTTAGTCATATAAGTAGCTGAATAAAAGAGAGCGAGATCATGTTTTAGTAGAATGAGAGAAAGAGAGACGACAAACAGTTAAACAAAAGTGATTTTACGACCCGCTCGCTTATAAATCGCTTATTACAATCGTTTTTCCTATTATATTCATTTGTTGTTATGTTTTCCCGCGATGTTGTTTCGCATCTTTGTTCTTCTTCTTTTCTTAAAAAATTCTTCTCTCTATATTTCTTTCAGTCAGTCAGTCATCAGTAGGTTTCCAACTCTCTCTCACTTCTTGTTGTTTAGTTTTTAGTTTACATTGTTT
>Ga0115001_10002004_pt1 | contig 15644 bp, 19 predicted proteins | sample ArcticOcean_MG_C_12_FD_89869 | JGI IMG/M metagenome (GOLD analysis project Ga0115001, IMG submission 89869) | Marine microbial communities from western Arctic Ocean - ArcticOcean_MG_CB8_130 | ecosystem: Environmental > Aquatic > Marine > Oceanic | place: Arctic Ocean: Canada Basin | collected... | reverse complement strand
GTATATACATTCGTATACACAGTAGTATATACATTCGTATACACAGTAGTATATACATTATCATAAAAAATACCCTTTTTTAAATTTTAGTTTAAAGAAATATATCATAAGATATATAAGATATATATTATGAAACGTAAAAATGAAATGTTAAAAAAAAAAATAAATAAATTATCGTATAATCAAAAATTTGAAATTTATAATATATTAGTAAAATCCAATCAGAAATTTTCTGAAAATAAAAATGGTATTTTTTTTAATTTAAAATATTTAAATCAAAGCACGATTGAATCAATACAAGAATATTTAAATTATAGTGATAAAATAAAAAATACTTATGTTCATGATAAAAAAAAAATACAAAATACATCGAATAATGAACAATTGTTAAATATACAATATAATAAATATAATGAGACTATACAAGATACTATACGCGAGAATATACATGAGACAGACAAAAATACATTAGAAATAGAAGAATTTACGTTATATAATAATTGTGAATATTCTAGTATGTCTTCTAAAAACGTACATAATGGAACGGAGGACGACACTATAGGGAATACTTTAAATGAAGATGAGATAGACGAGGAAGAGGTAGTCGATATAGACGAGGAGGCCGATACTGAAGTACATGAATTATACAATGAAGCTGTCCATGAAAATATAAATGACCAGGATAATCCAGAAGATGAAAATGAAAATATACCCGGAGAATATGAAATAGAAGAGGATATTGAAATGAGCGATTTTGTTGAAAAGGACTCTACAAAAAATAAATTTAATTTTAAAAACTATATGAACAAATTACAGTTACAGTCAAAGGAAATGAATGTGTCATTATATAAACAATCTAAACAACATGTATCTGATCTTATGATTCATACTATTTTAGAGACGTCAAAAATTAATAACAAATTGACTGGCTCAAAGTCAAGAATCTATAATATTTGTAAAAATATACATAAAAGTAGCGAATAATAGTCATTAATCATTATTCATTACGCATTATATTTATATTTTAATATAATTATATATATTTTTTATATATATAATTTATTATAGATTGTAGATTGTATTCTAGATATTATTAGAATGTCGTGTTTTTGGCAAGGTATTCAACAATCTCTTGTGATAAAAGATTTTTTACATTATGACGAATACAATACGATACAATTCGTTCCAAAATTAGAACCATTCGTTTTATTTTTAAAAAAACACAATTGTGTAACGACAACTATTAAATGTAATGGTGAAGTATGTAGTCAAAAAATGTTAGAAGAAAATAAACAAGCGATTTATGAGTACGACATCAATCAAATCAATCAAGGTTATTATTGTTCAACCGCAGATCCATTTTTATTTTTAGTTTGTTTTTTATTTAAAGTAAATATCCATCATGATTATAATGGTCATGGTATTTTATATGAACATCCTGAGTATACGCGAACCGTTTATTATCATTCGAATACCTCGCACTTTGTGTATAAGAAAACGATTCATATATAATAAATAGTAATAAACATTTAAAATTATAATAATAATAGTATATAATAAAACAATGAATCGTATTATATATTATTACCAAACCTTTAATGGTTTACAGGATATTTTAGATAAGCAAGTGGTCACACACATCCATGTATCATCGATACATTTTGGCAACAATAAAGATGGTTCTCCATATATACATTTAAATAATTATCCTCCCAACAATACCATTTTTGAATCGGTATGGCAAGAATGCTATGAAGCATCCGCAACGGGTATAAAAATTATATTAATGGTGGGCGGTGCCGGTGGTGCGTTTTCCTATTTATTTGATCAGTTTGATACGTACTATCCATTATTAAAAAAATGTATTGAATCGCAACCGTGTATTCGTGGTATTGATTTAGATATAGAAGAAAGTGTATCACTTACAGATGTTAAAAAACTAATTCGAACACTTACAACCGATTTTGGCAACGATTTTATTATCACAATGGCACCTTTGGGGGGGTCGCTTATGGAGGATAGCGAAGGTATGGGAGGATTTGTATATAAAGATTTATATACATCGCCAGAAGGTAAAATGATAGACTATTTTAACGGTCAATTTTATGGTTCGTTTAGTTTTGATTCGTATGATAAGGCGATTCAAAATGGTTACCCAGAAGAAAAAGTTGTGATGGGCATGCAATCGACACAATTTAATAAAGACACTTTTACAAAAGCATTAGAAGAAGTAAAAAAAATAAAACAAAAATATCCTAACTTTGGCGGTGTGTTTAATTGGGAGTATTTTAGTTCACCTCCCGATCCAAATATTCCTAGTGAATGGGCAGTAGAAATGAATCAAGTTATTAACCACCCGACTTATCGTTGTTCACTACAATAAATTGTATTTATACACAACATATTTAATTTCTAATAATATAAGTATATAAGTATATAGATATATACTATGCAATTATGTAATATAAAAAAATCTCATATTGATTTGTTTTCTAATATGAGTTTAACAACTTCAAATAAAAAAATTGATTTTTTTATGAAAATATTGTTGGCTTCATTAATAGGCGCAATTGGACTAATAACTAATAGTCAAGAAGGGGTTATCGGCTCTATGTTGATTTCACCATTAGGAAGTCCAATCATGGCGTTAGTAGCAGCTCTATTTATATTTAATATTAAACATACATTAGAAGCTTTAATGTATTTATTCTTGGGATTTATAATTATGGGAGTTTCTGGATATATTATAGGATATATTAATAAAGACAAAGAACCCACCGAAGAAATGATAAAGCGCTATACGCGATCAACTAAATGGACCTTATTTAATGGTATTTGTGTAGGGGCAGTATTTTCTATTGTTGCTTTATCCTCTGGATCAGCAGTTATAGAAGCTGTTGGGGCAGGCATTGCTATATCTTTATTGCCCCCTATTGTTAATTGTGGTATAACGTTTGCAAACAATACATTAGATTCTAAAACAAAAAAAATAAATGTAATCAATACCTTTATGATCACCGTAATAAATATTGTTGGTATTGTTATTGCGTCCTTAGTAATATTTGCTATTCATTGTAACCACAAACACATATTTAAATGGGAATAGTTATTCATATCATGTACCTATTTTATTTTATTTTATTTTATTTTTATATATATATTATATTATATGAAACATAAACTAACTAAACAAACAATCATAATTTTTTTATGTATAGTGATAACTATTATATTATTGATTCCTAGACATTTTTATAATGAAACATTTATAAGTACTACAACAGGAAATATGAAAAAGGATATTTTATTTTTATTAAGAAGTTATAATAGACCAGAATATTTAGAAAAAACATTACAGTATTTAGATAATTCTGATATTAACAGATATTGTAATGATAAATATATTTATGATGATGCTTCTAATAATGAAGATACGCAAAAAATATTAGATAATTATAAAGATACATATAATGTTTTATTTAATATTGTTAATCATAAACAAAAATCATTTGTTAAATTTATGGAATATGTAGAAAATATTGATACGAATCGTTTTAATTTTATATGTTATTTAGATAATGATGCGTTAGTAACTACAAACTTTATTAATACTTGTAAAGAAACATTCCGGTTAATTAAAAAAGAACAAGGTAAAAAAAATAATGAAATCATACTAACAGGTTTTAATACGTCCAATCATCCTACTATTAAATCATATGGTGTATATCATTTAAAAAAAAGTATAGGCGGTATTCATATGTTTTTTCATAAATCATTATTATCTGATATAAAAAAATGGTGGGATAAAAAAAAAGATTGGGGAGTAGTAGAAGAATTTACAAAAATAGGAGGTTCATTATACTGTACAAATCCTAGTATAGTTCAACATATTGGTAAAATAGGTGATAATTCAAATGGTGTAACATATGATAAAAGTGAAATTATATTATAACACATATACTATATTTTTTTATATATATATATTATATTATATGAAACATAAATTAACTAAACAAACAATCATAATTTTTTTATGTATAGTACTAACTATTATATTATTGATTCCTAGACATTATATAAGAGAACGGTTTGAAAATAATATAAATAATATATATGTAAGTTTAACAACTATACCGTCAAGAATACATAATTTAGAAAACATTTTAGATTCATTATTATCACAAACACATAATATTAATGAAATTTTACTTAATATACCTACATATTCTAAACGATTTAAAAAAGAGTATATTATTCCTGAGTTTTTAAAAAAGACTAAATTTAATAAGGTAAAAGTAATAAGATGTAACGATTATGGACCTGGTACAAAATTATTAGGAGCATTAGAATATTTAGAAGATAAAAAAGGTTATGTAATTATAGTAGATGATGATAGAATTATTGATAAAAATCTAGTAAAATCTTTATATGATAAACAAATAAATAATATTGAAAGTATAATAGCCAATAAAGGTACTAAACAAGAATTATCCGTAGTTATACCGTGGGGTGCTGGGGGTATATCTATACCTATTAGTATGTTAAATAAAAATGATATAGTATCCTTTTTTAATAAACATAAAGCTGTTTGTAGATATGTAGATGATGTATTTTGGTATAAATATTTTGTAAAAGAAAAACAAAAAAATATAATATATCATCAAAAAATACACCTTAATAATGAAACAAATGGAACTGAACCGTTATATTTAGAAAAAAATGAGTTATCTAGATATAATACTGATAAAACCATTGGTTTAAATCAAAAATGCTTTGAAAATTAAATATACTTGATTCGGACACCGCGTCGAGCACATTTGCTGGATTTGGTGAAGAACATTGTGAACATTTATTTTATCATCTGAGCGCAATAAAAGAAAAAAATGCTCGTATTAGAATATCTAAATTTATTTTATAATATATTATATATGAAAGTAAAGATATTTAAATATAAAGATATTTAAATATAAATTGTAATTATTTTAATTATGATTAATGTGTCCACATATTAACCACTTAGTTATAATACATCTACATTTACATTTACATTGATTCATACCTTTGAACATCACTCATTCTAGACAATAAATCTTGTGTAGATACTGTTTGCGGTACCCACTTTTTAAATTCTTTTGAATAGGAACATGTAACAAACAAATGTTTTGTACAGGCTTGTATATTTTTTTCTATAAATTCTTTTTTTTGTATAGTATCTATACGAGCAATTGAATATTTTTTAATCTTCCCGTCAGTATTAATAGCATATAAGTTATAAATATACTCGGTTTGTTTCGAAGATTTAATAATAAAGGTTGCGCATCCATTTGTATGTATCGGTGGCTTTGTAGCTGTGTTGGTATTGGTCTGTGGCTTTATTTTTGTTTTCTTTAGTGTCTTTGTATTCGTTCGTGTCGTCGTATTAGTTATAAGTGTCTGTTTCTTAGTATTTTCATAATTCATAACCGAACGCTGATTTGAATGGGTGTGTTTAGATAAATTAAAGTAAAAGATGATATCTTTATTTGCGTGTTGTATGGGATGAAAGACTAATCCAACTGTATTATAATTTAATGAGTGAATAAAGGTTGAAAAGATAGTATCTATTTCATTAAACGCAAATAATCGTTTCACATGAATGGGACAGACCTGTATATCCCTATCTTCAATATATTCCTTTTCTAAAATATAATGTAGCAGTGTATGAGTTTCGACAATATTTTTATTTATTTTTATACCTTTTAATACCAATAAATCTTCAAACAAAAACATCCATTGTTTATGCTTATCGCGTATTAAACTACCTTCAATGATGGTATTTGTATATAATGATTCATGAAATCGAAAGGGAACGATGATCATTTTAGGATATATATGAGTTTTTGTAGTTTTAGTATCAATAAATATCGAGTAATGTTCATTATTAATAGTTGTTAGTAACAAATAATATTTATTACCAGCAGATTCTAGTGATAATAAATAAGGATATTTTTTAAATACTTGTAAAAATTTATCTGAATAGTATAATTTATTAAATTGATTTAATTCTATATCATATGATTGAATATATTGTTCATAAATAATTTGTTTTTCTTTATCATTTGTTATATTATAACCTATCTTATTACAAAAACTTATTTGTGATATTTCCATGTATAATATATTGTTTAATTATGTATAAATAAAGTATAAAAATATCAAATTGTTTAATTTATTATTTAAACACAATTAATCTATAATAACTAATTCATTTAATGATAATTCAAAAAAGAATTGCGAAGGAGGCGATTAGTCGTCAAAAAAGAATGAAATTTTTTGGTGATGCGAATGAAGAAAGTAATAAAGGTCTTACTGTAATCGGTTCATTAACCTATATTCAATATCTTGATGAAGAAAAAAATTTTGAACAAAAAAAACCTCTCAGTACATTTAAAGTAAATAGTAGTAAAGGTGCGTATAAACCCTCTAAGGAGCGTGTGGACAGTATTGATTTATTGACACAAGGTAGTGATACACGCGAATTTAAACAAAGTGGTTACGTACCCTCTAATATAAAACAGTTTGTAGAAGAAAATGAAAATAATGAACCCATATCTATTATATTACGGAATTTTCCCACGGATGTCGAACAATATCAGTTAAAAGATGCCTTTACAAATCATTTTAAATCATATGGAAATATTAAAAACATAACTATATTAAAAGATAAATTTAATAATATTAAAGATATTGCTTTTATGGAATTTTATGATAATAAAGATGCTATTAAAGTATTTGAGAAACCGAGACGATTTATTATAAACAAACAAATCGTAAGTATCGAAAGAAATAAGAAAAAAAGAAAAAAAAGATAAAATAGATAAAATCCTTTTTAACATTTATAGTATCATTATTAGTATCATTATCATTATCATATATTGGCTTAACCATATGTATATTTAAATCATTGCTAGAAAGGTGTTCTCATCATAGGCAGCAATTTGCGGAACTGTATCAGTTAATTTATTATCTTTATCTAAGCAAAATGTATTTCTTACATCACTTAATTCTAATGAATTATTTAAGGGTTTTAGTTCTAATTTATCAACATCATGACCTCGTGTGTCGTCTTCATTATCGTCAACTACATTATATTGTAAAGACGTATTAGAGTTATTAAAATGTGAATTGGTCGATTGGATAAGGTCAGAATTTACTGTTTCGAGATAATCGCTATTGGCCTCGTTTGTATTATGTTCTTTATCTTCTTGGTTAGGTTTAGTATTATTTGAATATGATTGAATTTCCTTATTACGCATATTTATAATACTATCATATGATTGAGTTGGTGTTTGTTTTACATCTTTTGTTTTAGACCAATAGGTTTCAAATTGCTGATTTAGTGTATTCATACCAGTAGATAATAATTCTGATTCTTGAATATTAGCATAATTTAAATTATTATTGGATAAATTACAATTATTATAAGCATTCATACTAAATCGATCATTTAAAATCTGTAAGCGATTTTGTTCGGAATCCGCTTGTAATTCGGCGTGTTTGGGCTCTGGTTGCGTTTTATGTTCTTGTATGGATACAGTATTGTTCGTTTCGGGCGCCTCTTGGCGCATTTGGCGCTCTTGGCGTTCGGGACGTTCGGGGCGTATGTCTTCTGTATATTTTATATTTGTCGGTGCGATAATTTGTACATGATCAGTGGAATTAGTTGATTCCCATGTTTGCATAGTGGTTAGCTCGTCCCATGATTCGGTAGTATTAAAATTATTAAAGGGTTCTTTATATTTAGCTATATCGGTTGTGTCAAATAAATGTTCCACATTTAATAAATAAATTTTTATTATTTTATGCAATACAACAATTGCTACTAAATAAATAATTGATTCTAAAATTACTTCTGATGTCATTTAGTGATTTTATATACTACTATAATATAATATATATATTATTATTGGTAAAAATAATTATTTAATTAAATAAATTATTTTATATTATTTTATACTATTTATACGGTTTAGATTATTTTATATTAATATAGTATAAACTAATGTCTTTGATTGTTAATATAGAAAATTATAGTTTAACTGAATATCAAAAACAAATTGTTAAAGTTGTATATGATGAGATTAAACCTGTGATTTTATCTATAATTGAAGAATTAAAACAAATAGATATTAATAATGTATCGCCTGAGGATATATCAAAAAAAATATTTATAATTGTGACAACCTGTATAAAAATTATCGAAAAAACAAAAGTTAATAATAAAAAAATTGATGGGGGTGATAAAAAACAAATTGTATTAGAATTAGGTAAAATAATTATAAACACGGAAATTGATAATACGTCTATTACAGATATTATTAATCCTATATATGATACATTAGCGGAAGATGTATTGGAAACGGTGATCGACGTATCGTCTCAAGTAAATACAGAAGTCAAAAAAGGCTGTCTTATAATGTTTGTTAAATTAAAAGAAAAAATATCGCAATGTATATCATAAGTTAGCATACATCAGTATACGTTAGTATATGTCAGTATACGTTAGTATATGTCAGTATACGTCAGTATATGTCAGTATAATATATAATTTAAAATAATGAAAGTATATAATTAATTTCTTTCATTAGGAGTGAATGTTCGAGTGGTTTTTTAATTTTTAGTGTAAAACGATAAAAAGTATCCGCCTCAGTAAATTGCGTGATAACAATATCAAATATATTATTATATTGTATAACGGTTTGTAGTGAATGTTCAATAAGATTATATTTATAATTAGACGTTAAATTAGGATTATTATTAATAGCTAAAATAGATACCTTATAATCTTTGTTATTAGTGGTACATACTTCTGTTGCTGAAACTGTATAGGAATAATTATTTATTTTTTTATCATATATATCTAAAATAATATTTTTTATAAAATAGGATTTTACTAGACATTTTGTATGTATAGTACTGGAAGATGTACTATTATTAGATATAGTAGAAATAATAGTATTTATTTTGTGATGTGTATGCTTGTTTATAAATATAGCATCTGATACACGCGATCCTATATCTATAACCATAATGTTATTTTTATTTATTTTAGAAATATTTTCTTTAATACAATCATCAGTCATTATTGTAAGTGTATGTATATATAATTAAAATAATATTATTAACAATATTAACAATATCAAATTAATATAAATATATTAAGGTAAAGGACTACTCTTCATCAGTGTACAATTACAGACCTTATCCAAAGGTATTTTCATTAAAGTAAGTAATATAGACATAGCCATCTATATCTTTGTGGACATCGTATATATCTATCATTCTATCCGTAACTTTGGGCAATGTATTATTTATAAATAAAAATATTGCTTCTTCTGGTCGTAGTTCTAATTTTTGTTTGATAACATATACAAATTGTCCAATTGTTAATTTTTTAGGAACTAAAAATTTGTTTTTAGGGAGCTGTTGTAATGTGTTTTGTTTATATTTTCTATTTTTTTTATTATTTTTTTCTATAATAACAGGAATACGATCAGGATATTTTTGTAATAAACGGCAACTGCCTTGTTGTCTATCTTTAAAGCTGGTAGTTTGTTTAAACATTATATGATATAGTATATAAATATTATTTAAATTTGATATATTAATATTAAATATTAAATATTAAATATTAAAGATAAATAAAATAGTAAGTATATTATACAATATTATACAAGAATGAAAACGGGAATAATTGTTAAAAAAACCGGCGAGTTGAAAGTCGTTACGATTAAAGCGGTAACAAAGGTTTCAGAGGTTCAGATCACTCGTAAAGATATAGCGTCTGTATTTAATACTACTATACAAAAATCTAAAAATTTTAAAGATAATTTTAAACGCTATTGTGATTGGGAACTGGATGAATATGTTATATCTATTTTTGGTTCTAAGAGTGGGAAGGCCGGTTCAGAAAATAAGTTTGATTTGCCTCCCCCTGAAGACACCGATATTTATTTTGGCGAGTTGTTGGTTATAAAATCAAAAGATAATATCATAGAGGATTTAAATAAAAAAATGTTTAATGATTTTATTGAAACGAGCTTTGGTGGGTTTGAAGATCTGGGAAGTAAGGACACCGATGAAGACTATGATCCCGAATTAGATAGATATGAATCTGATTTTGTTGTGGACGATGATGTAATTTCGTATGATGAGGACTATAATCCAGAAGAAGAGGAGGAAGAGGAGGAAGAGTACAATTCATCTACAAATGAAGAAAATGAGCTACATGAAAGTTCTTCTTGTGAATTTGATATATTAAATCAAGATACAATTAATAATAATGTAGAAAGTGACCATTAGGGTAATACATATGACAATAACAGATATAATATTTAATATAATATTTAATTTGATACGTATATTTTTTATTTAAATATAAAATAATATAAATTAATATAAATTAATATTACTATTAATAATAATTAAACATGCCAGATACAATTAATGTGCGTAAAGAAACAATACAAATATTTAAAAATATAATTAAAAAAAATCATAGCAATATAAAACCTAAGACAATAAATAAATTTAGTAAAGAAATTGAGGTAAGTATATATAATTATACAGTCGATTTTTCAGATACGCATGGAATTTCAAAACAATGGTCGAATAAGTTTTTTAAAAATACTTATTTAGCAAAAGCTCGGTCGTTATATGCTAATCTAGATATACATAGTTATATTAAAAATAAACAATTAGCACATAAAGTAATAAACAATGATATAAAAGTAAAACAACTAGCGTTTATGGAACCTCATGAATTATATCCAGAGAAATGGGACGATATATTAAAAAAAAAACATATGGAAGACAAATGTATTTATGAAACAAGGACTGATATGGGAACCGATTTATTTCAGTGCGGTCGATGTCATACTAAAAATTGTAGTTTTTATCAATTACAAACACGTAGTGCAGATGAACCTATGACTACATTTGTTACATGTTTAAATTGTGGGAAAAGGTGGAAAGAATAAAAAATATGTATATATTATAAAAACAATGGTTAAGCGAAAAGGTACTAGAAGTCTGAATCGTCCAGGATTGGGTTTTATTGCGGGTGTAGGAGCACATGTAGGATGTTCCAGTGATGATACTTCTTTTTTTTGTCGATTAACTAAATTTACTTCAATCATATCACAATTATTATTTTTAGGAGTGATTGGGTACGTAATATATTTATTTATTATTAAGCCATATTTTTTAAATAAATAAATCACAATTTGATTTAAAGACATATCTATATACATTTATTATTAACCAATTAAAAATAAATATATAATGACCATTGATTGTAAGCGCGTAGATTTTAATAACTATAAAAATTCTTTACTAGATGTACATTCTACAAGTATAGTAGATAGATATAATAATAAATTAAATATTATATGTGTTCAATTAAATCATACATTAAATATGGAGTTAGAAATTATCGGTGAGGGGGTATACATATGTAAGCATATTGAAAAGAAATCGGTATCAAAAAAAGAATTGACAACATTTATAGTAGAAAATGACAGTACTATATATACTATTAAAGTAATTATAAATAATAACATGGATGACAATAAAATAATCTATATAGGAAATTATACATTTAAACTATTGGATCACCAATGTAATGGAGAAGGCAATATTCGGTTAACCATAAAAAAAATAAAAGATAATAGTACTAAAAAAAAGGACGACCACGAACAGGACGGCCACGCACAGGGTGAGGATGGGTGTCATGATTCAGAACATAATGACAGCGATGACGAATCACATGGTTCTGAACATGACGAAGACGCCCACGAAGACGGTGATGAACCTCTTGATTCTGAACATAGTGATGGCGACGAAGAGCGCAGCACCGATGACGAAGACAGATTTAAACTTTATGAAGAGACTAGAAATATATAGAAATATATATAAATAGTACTAGTTATAATATATTTCTAATACCATTTCTAATACTATTTCTAGTACTATGCCTATGTAACATTATAACATATCCTCTGGACGCCATAATTCATATTCATTATCACTAATATAGCGCTTAACAAATAATGGGATACATTTTTTTTCAAATTCTAATTCGGCTATGGCTATGGAGTCATGTATATGAACAGGAACGTTAACAACCGGCTCGGAACCATTTGAAATCATTTGGGCACGAATTCCAATTAATTTAGTTTTTTCAAATTTAGTTAAAAAAGGCGACGTTTTTTTTGTTTTAGAATAGTATTTAATATAATCGCTATTTATAGGTAATATTTTTATATAATTACTTTTATTCTCATTATCTAAGGTAATAGAGTCCGTATCTAAGGTAATAGAGTCCGTATCTAATGTAATTGATTCATGGTCTTCTTGTAAGGTATTAACACTATCTGTATCACTATTCATTTAATATAATATTGTATTATATATTTGTTTATATACTTTAATATCAAATTAAAATAAAAATAAAATAATGTAATGATAACAATTATAACAATTTTAACAATTTTACTATACTTAATTTTTCCAAGATGACTTACAATGTGAGCATACGTACATATATTTAAGTTCTAATCGATTATATTTTATAAATATAATTTCATTTTTTTTTTGCGTAAAGGGACTGATCGTAACGGTATAATTTTCAAATATAGTTTGTCCCAAAGATGACAGTGTATCGTAATTATCTTGGGATAATTTTTGGACAACACATATATTTTTAGCTATTTTAATTACGTTTTTAGTTATAATCGATTGTGTTTTAAGAAATTGTTCACATATCAGTTTAATAGAAGGCTCGCGTTTATCTGCTACAATATGTTTTTCTTTTGTTATCGTATTGTCTAATTGAATAGTTAGAGTACGTTTTGATTTAATATTAGATACACACGTATCATTTATACACTTGATATTATTAATTCTTGGCAATGTATTATCATATATTATATTAGGATTTGTATAAATAGAGTGACTTATATTATCATCTGTATAGTTTTTTTTATATATACTTATTTTATCATCACCATCAGTCATATAATCCCCACTCCAAAAACAATTTTTACAATAATTAATTAACTTTTTACTTTCTCCATCTGATGTTTTTGTATATAGCATACACTCGCATTCTGGACAAAAATTCATTTAAATAACAAATGTATTTTTTTTATTATAATATACTTAAATATATTTATAAATCAAATTTGTATAATAAATTATATTAAATAAAAAAAATAACAACGAGCAAAAATAAAAATTATTGTATGATAATAAATAATTTTTATTTTTTTTAGATTATTTTTTTAGTTTATTTTTTATAGTCTATTTTTTATAGTTTGTTTTAGTTTATTTTTATAATAGCTGTATACTTATTTAATCATCGTTTTTCTTTTTGCGAGCACGTTTCTTTACAACCTTCTTCTTTTTAGGAGGAGGAGTGGGTTCAGCTTCTTCGTCTGATTCATCCTGATCAAGCTCATCTACGTCATCGGACACGTCGTCGTCGTCTAGTTCAACATCGTCATCTTCTACAATACTTGGAGATGAACTCGACTGAGTAGATCCACTGCCATCATCATCAATGAAAGCATAGCTGTTCAGACCATTGGTAGAAGGAATGATCTTCATCTGCTGGACCATCCACTTGTAGCCATATTTGGCACCATTAAAGGTTACCTTATCACAGCGAGAGATAACAACTACCTGGCACTTGCCCGAGGCATATGACTGGATCTCTTCAATCGTCTTAAGTTCGTTGTTCTCACTATCAAACACGTGGCAGTTTGTACTCAACTGTCCGTCATACACGGGAATGTTAAACTTCATGCGAGGCGCATATTTCTTAGACTCGCGTCCAGTGGTCTTGTCCTTAGAAAATCGCACACACGAGCGCAGAAGAGTCTTCGATACGTCGCGACTAGTATCTTCCTGTTCAAACCATTCATATGAATTATCAGTAGCATGATCAATCAACTTGTCTTCCATTTCACGAACCTTGTCATAAAATTCACGAACTTTATGATCACGAGGTTCGCCATGTTCGTCTTCTTCATAGCCATTAAACGATACTTCAATACTGTATGAAGCAGTAGTTGAACCAGAAGCGTTCTGATTCTCCCACTTATTTACACCAAATGGCGAGGACATCTTAGGAGACTGGACAAGAAGCCAACGGCCTCCACTTTTCACACGGGCAAATTTACCACCATAACTATTCTTCATCGGTCCTTCATATTCTAGGTCTTCAACAGATACATTCTTAGCCAACTTTACGGAATTGCTCATTTTTTCTCTTTCTTTCCTTTTTAACACTTGTACTTATAAATATACATAGATGCCTGTCAATCAAATTGTGAAATAAATGATAAATAAATGATAAATAAATGATTTAAATTAATTAATTATATAAATCTATTATTCTACTATTCTATTATTCTATTATTCTATTATTCTACTATTCTATTATTCTATTATTCTATAACATATAGTCATATATTATACGCATTAAACGTACAGATATATGACAGTGATATTTATGTAATTTGATAATAATATTTAAATATAAAATATAATTATATATTATTATATATAATTATATTTTATTACATATGAATACTAATGACTATATTACTACTTCAAATACATTTAGTTATGTGAATAGCACTAGCGTTTCGGGACAATTAAACATTATACATCTAAATAATGTATTAAATAATGTGTCGCATTTAGATTATAATGAACACATCCCAGCACAACCCGCTACATACTCTATTGAAATACCTACGGAAATACCTACGGAAATACCAGATATCCCTTCTATTAATATAACGACCGATACATCGTCGGATACCAGGTGTATGGCTAGAATAAAGTCTAATTTAAATCATAGATGTTCTAGAAAAATAAAAAAAAACTGTGATTTTTGCGGAGTACATCTACGAGCTAAACACGTGATACGTTTTAATGAGGATATTCCAAAAGATTATTGTCCTAAAATAAAAAAGGCAAAAAAAGTGATTGGTCTTGAAAACGTTCCTATGAAAATAATATGTTATTATGATTTAAAACAACATAATTTTAATAGTAAAAAGTTTACGTACCGCCATATTTTATACTCTTTAGAAAAATATAACTTACCCAATTTAAAAAATAAACAAAAAAATTTCGTATCGTTACAACAATATGTAACTGGAACATATAATAAGAATAAAATGTATAGTGAAAATATAGCACAAATCATTTTAATTTCTAAAATATATCGAGGATATTGTATGCGAAACATAAATAAAGCACGAGGGCCGGGTTTTTTAAAACGTTCTCTTATTAATAATACGCATGATTTTTTACATTTTACTGATATAAAAAATATTTCTAATCAATATTTAATTACATATAAAGATGAATCTGGATTTATTTATGGCTTTGATATACAATCCTTATTATGTTATATTGAAGAACTAGACACAATTCATATTAATAATCCTTATACTCGAAAAAAATTTCCAAAAAAATTTATCGATAATCTATATATATTACATAATTATAATAAAAAAAAAACTGCGATTACTACAACAAAACAAAATATAATTGCTATTACTAATGAACCAATCCATAATGAACCAATC
>Ga0115001_10002000_pt1 | contig 15657 bp, 8 predicted proteins | sample ArcticOcean_MG_C_12_FD_89869 | JGI IMG/M metagenome (GOLD analysis project Ga0115001, IMG submission 89869) | Marine microbial communities from western Arctic Ocean - ArcticOcean_MG_CB8_130 | ecosystem: Environmental > Aquatic > Marine > Oceanic | place: Arctic Ocean: Canada Basin | collected... | reverse complement strand
GGGGCGCTTGGACGGGCCACCACTGGTTCAGGAACCTGGACGGTGACCACTGGAACTTCTGCCATCTCTGGCTCAACGGGTACAGGGACTGCCTCTACTTGTTGCCCACTGACGAGGGGCAACGCATCTTCTGACCCGTCAAATGGCATGCCTGCAGCAAAACTGCCAATTCCAAAGGGAAGGCGCGATTCATTGGTGTTGGAGGCTCCAGAAAATCCGAATGGCAAACTTCCCTGAATTGGCTTTGGTGCAGGTGGCTCAGGTACCTCGGACTCATTGGACGGTTTTATGCCCTCAAGTTCGTTCCAAGAGGCAACGGCTTCATCCAAACCCGGGACTTCGTTTGGGAGTGCTGAGCCATCTTCATCCTGTTCTGTTAAATCCACGCGGATTTGACTCCCACATGCAGGGCAGGCAGAGCCACCGAGTGAGAGCAGGCCACAAATTGTACATTCAAACATGACGTGCCTCGACTTCACCAAGAAGCCGTGGCTCTTCAATACAGCGCAAAGAAGCGTACAGAATCACTCTTCAGCTGTTGCGATGGATTTGATTTTATCCACAGCACTCTCTGCGAGTTCCATGAATGCCTCACTGTCATTGTCCACGAGTGCGTCAGCGAAGCTCTTTCCCTTAGCGCGACCTCGTGCCACTTGCCAAATGATTCCAAACATTGTGATCCCGATACAAACCAACTTCCAAACGGTCGCACCGCCTTCGGCGCCAACCACATAAACGAGCATCATGTAAACAGAGACGATCGCCGTGGTTAGGATCATGATAGGGAATCCTGCTCTGAAGAATTCATTAAACGAAATTGGGTAGCCTGCTTCTTCTGACAAACCGGCTGTAACAACGTTGGCTGAGGCGCCAATGAGCGTACCATTGCCACCCAAACAAGCACCAAACGCAAGCGCCCAAATCATTGGTCCCAGATCGATGCTCAAGTCATGTGCAATTTGCATGACAACAGGGATCATCGTCGCAGTGTAGGGTATGTTATCGATGAAAGCCGAAGCAATAGCAGACACCCAGAGAATAATCAAAATAGCGGCTGCGAGTCGTACCAAATCCCCTTCAGTATCAGTCCCAAACATCTGAATCCCTTGGGTGACGTAGGTCCCGATCAATTCGATCACGCCAAGATATTGCAGAGAATGGACCATGACAAACAGGCCAGCGAAGAAAAGAAGCGTCGACCATTCGACGTGCTCCAGTGGCTGCTCAAGTTCATGCCTGTCGGTGGCCAGGAGCATGAGGACTGCGCCAATCAAAGCGATCCATGAAACAGCGATGTGAGTGATTGGGTGGAGGAAAAAGTTCACCACAACCAAGACCAAAATCGTACCACTGACCTTCAGCATAGCTGCGTCCTTGATGCCGTACTTGGATTCAAGTTCAGCGATATCACGAACTCTGGTTCCAGAAAACTCTTCTGCATAGAACCACTTCAAGAACATGAAACTTGGCACGATGGTCATGAGAATACCAGGTGCCATTTCGATGATGAAATCATTGAATGACACGCCCGCTGACATCAAATCAGGATACCCTGCTTTTCCGATGGCTGCAGGCGACAATCCAGAACCAATCATGATGTTTGGTGGATCGCCGATCATGGTCGCTGCCCCGCCTATGTTCGAGAACAGAACTTCAGAGATGAGAAGAGGAATCGGTTTCAAATCCAATACTTTTGCCAGTTGGATGGTCACGGGTGTGAGCAAAAGCATGGTTGTGACATTGTCCAGGAACGCAGAAAGAACCGCCGTAACCGAACAAAGAATCACGACGAGGGTCCAAACTGAACCACCGCTTCTTTTGTACGCCTGAACAGCAAACCACTCGAACAAACCAGTGTGAGAGAGGATGCCAACCATCACCATCATACCCAAAAGAAGCCCAATAGTCTCCCAATCGATAAGCGTGGTGACTTCGCCAAGTGTGTAGGCTTGACCAGAATAGTAGCACAAAGCTGCAAGGGACAGCAGACCGCCTATGGCAGCGGCCAATGTGCGGTGGACCACTTCGGTAATGATCAGGGCGTAAACGCCGAGAAGAATCCCCAAACCGACCATGACTGCTTGTGTATTGTCATTAATTTGCTCGAAAGGTGAGCCAGCTGAAGAGGCCCCACTGGCGATGGAACTGGTTGTGAACATCATGGTACCAGTGAAGGCAATAAGACCCAGCGCTATGTACTGGGATGGGTGGCGTCGACGTCGAGGAAGCAACAATGCAGCACCGTTCATATAAATTCCACCTCAATGCCCCATTTGATTATTTCCTTTGAATGCGATGCTCAGCGCCAAAGTACGCCGACATTGCCCCGAGTCATGACGAGGGTCGAACTTGTTTCTGTAGCGAGGCGGTTCCAGGCTGCATCCATGTCCTTTTTCTCAAAAAGACCACGGTTAATCTTAATCTTGATAATGGTGCGTTTCGATAGTTGTGAGTCGATTTCTTCGATGAGGCTTTCTGTGATTCCCGACTTCCCCACTCGGATACTCGGTTGGAGTTCGCGGGAAAGTCCTTCGCGACGAATGGATGCAGGTATGTCTCGTGTCATGTTCTCACCAACCCTGCCTGCGAGCGATTGTTCAAGAAGGTGCTCCCACCGAAAACTCTTCAAATTGTGGATTTGTTTTTCCTGTGAGCCTTTGGCCCACCTCCAAACCTTCGGACATTGGTGCATTCGAGGCAGGTAATAATTCGCTGGCCCTCATTGATCCGTACCCGTGCATTGACCCCAAACCGATGAGGGGTTCTACATTTCCTGCAAAAGAGGTGACGGGCCTTCGCTGGTACCGTCATTCGATGACGGCGAGACAGGCGAACTAAATGGTCGGCAGATGAACGAAGAAGGCGTTCGTCTGCCCCTTTGGGGTCGTTCAAAAGAGCAATCAAATGTTCTTGCCCTTCTTGTGCCATGGCACGCCGTTGCTGGCCGTTCCGTTGACGACGGGTGAGCTTCCGACGGGGCATATCATCACCTTAGTTGAGTGCTGTTAGGATGTCAGTCGTGATTTCATCAATAGGGCGGTCCCCATTGATTCGATGAAAGATTCCAGCGTTTTCATACCACGTAGCAAGGGGTGATGTTTGTTCGTGATACGCACCGAGGCGAGACATGACTGTACCTTCATTGTCGTCCGCTCGACGCTTTTCTTCCCAGCTGCCACACCTGCAACCATCGGCGCCTACTGGGTTGAAACTGTCGTGATAGACACTCCCACAGCCAGCACATGAATATCGACCACAGATTCGCCCGACGATGCGCTCATCTGGAACCTCGATGGCAATGACGTGAGTCACTTTGGTGATCGAAGAGAGTGCTTCAGCTTGTGGAATGGTGCGAGGAAAACCATCAAACATGACGCCGTTGACAGCATCTGGATGAGTCATTCGGTCTTTGATGAGTGCAATAATTACTTCATCTGGCACCAGTTTTCCTGCTTCCATGAAGGTTTTTGCTAACAACCCAGTTTCTGTTCGCTTTTTCACAGCGGCACGAAGCATATCACCTGTAGAAATCTGTGGAAGGCCGGTCGAATCGGTGATGCGTTCGGCTTGCGTGCCTTTTCCTGCACCAGGTGGGCCAAAGAGAACGATGCTGCTCATGCATCGTCGAGTTGGTTTCCCGTTTTAGAGATGTGCACGTTTTACTGACCGTTGCGTTGGAGCCATTGATGTCCATAATGTTGCCATTGTTCCATTGTCCAGCCCGCAGGTAAACCGCTTGAAGGGACCGGCGGCGCACTCATTGGTTGCGGGGCAGCCGTGGGTGCTGGGATCGAGGGCACGGGCGTGGGCAGCGTCGGAAGTGGGAGGGGCGGCAATGGCTTTGGAGGCAAGCCTGCTGGAGGGAGTCCTTTGCCCGAGCCACCAATTGGGGGCATGCCGATGGGTGGCAGTCCTTGTGGGACCACAGCAGGTGCTGCGGGCATGCTGAGGGATTGGGCAAGCGCTGCCGCAATTTCATTAGCAGATACTTCTCCACTCGCGATCTCATTGACCGCATGACCGATATCAAGGGCATCATCACGACGGGTCCCGAGGTGATCTGGATTGACAAACGCATCAGGAGCGACAAGTTCGCTACCGTCATCGTTCAGTTCTCCGCTTTTCTTCATCCGTAGAGCGAGGACAACACCAGCAAGGACGAGTACCCCCATGAGAGGGACGGAAAGGTAGAGTGGTAGAACTGCAAACAATCCACCACCACCTGCGGCTGCAGTGACCGTGGTTTCAATCTGGATCGTTCCAACGTCCGTATCGCCTGCCGTCAGTGTAATCTCTGTCAACATCAGGCCTTTTACAGCCGACTCTGAAGGTGTGACCGTCACATCGATGGTGATGGATTCCCCGAGACCGAGGTTGGTGATCTCAGTGGTAGAGAAAGCGACATCCCAAGCCGAAGAGGCATTGCCTTCTTGATCGAGAACAGCGCCAGTAAGAAGCCCGGTAATCGCCAAGTTTCCGTCATTACGAATTACAACTGTTTGTGTTGCTCCTTCCTCTTTCGACACGCTTCTGAACGGGCGTGTGGAATCGTCTTTAACTGAGATGTTCGCAAATTCTGATGGCAAGACGGCCACATCCACTCGGACAGCAGATTCCACAAGTCGTCCATTATTACCACCCGTCACGGTGATCAAAAGATCAAAGGCCTTGTTGGTAACTTCTGTGTTGGCAGGAGGGATCAAACCAAATCGAACGGTTTTTTCCTCCCTTGGTTCAAGGTAGGTAATTGGGTTCGCAAAGCCAACGACCCAACCATCAGGCGCAAGACCATTGGACCAGGCGAGGGTGAGCGGAGCGTTGCCGACATTGGTGACGTTGAACGAACCGTAACTAAACGTCGATGCAAGGGATGCTTCGATGACACCGCCTTCAGGTCCAGCGAGGTCGAGGGCTAACTCATCGCGAACTTTGAGAACTGTTGTGTTGGAGATGAAATCTTGAGCAGAAAGTTCAGTCCGAATGATGAAACTGTTCGAATCACCCTCTTCAGCAACGCTAGGCACACCGAGAATGAAAGTCACGACAATCGTTTCACCGGGGACAAGTTCGAGGCTAACCTGCCTTGCGTCCTGTTGCTGTTCGACTGACACTTGAATGGGCCATGTTGGATTGGAAGGTTGAATTTTGACATTGAGTGAAAGGTCGGTGTTGCCGGTGTTGACCACGGAGAGGTTCATGCTGATCTGTTCACCGCTGTTGACAAGCACTTCTCGGTTCCTCGATGAAGGGCCGATGGGCCCCAAATCATCTGACAAATCCGATGTGAAGGATTGTTGTGGCAGAACGGTCACGACGGCCGTTTCGGAGTAATTAAGCAGCGGATCTGTACCTGAAGTGACCCAACAGGTAACCGTGTCCGTGGAACCCGTGACGGGGGCCCCATCAACGACTGGGGGGACGTACAAATCGATCTTTATGGCCCGATATTGTCGTATACCGATGGGCTCGATTTCAAGCGTCGAAGAATTGGTGTCTTTGAGCATGACTTGCCAGCGGTTTTCAGATGTGCAACTGATGGTGTATTGAGCAGGAGAATTCCCTATGTTGGCCACTGAGATGCGGAATCCAGCCGAACCGCCCGGTACAGCTTCTAGGCCGTCAGTGCCAAGTGGGGTGACGAGGACTTCATCCAACTGTTCGATGACAAAGGTGAGACGCTGGGTGTGGGCAACGTTTGGGTTGCCTTGGTAGCGAGCAGTCACATCGACGACAAAGGTTCCAGCGCGTGCGTATCGTGGGTCATCAGGATCATCGAGGTCGGCATATTCATCTTCTAAGTGAATGGTTAGTAATTTGAAATCACCAATTTCGCCCTGGCCCTGAATGGTGTATGGTCCATTTTCTGAGACGCTCTTCGTCCAAATATCATCGGGCGAAAGCAGGAAATCCGGCCGACCTGGCTGAGGCACCTGGACATTGGTCACTGACAGAGTGACGTTCTTTTGACCAGTCCCTTCGTGTAGAATATGAATCGGAATATCAATTCCCGTTTGATTCCGAACATCAAAAACTTTCACTGCGGCGGTTTCCCGGTCAGCGGTGGTTGTAGGAACTGAGCCATCGTCATTGAGTGCGACAACGCGAACACCAAGCGCAGTTACTTCGATTTCTTGTTCCCAAATGTTGTTGTCAACACCAGTGTTACCATCATTCATTTCTGCAACCTGGTCGTTGGTATCGACCCGCAGACGCATGCTGTGAGGTCCAGTGGTGAGGAATTGGTGTTGAATCAGGAGCGAGTCAATGGTCCCTGCAGCGAGGGCTGGGCGATCACCTTCAAACAGGATATCGCCCGAGGTGAGGTCTTCAAAGATAACATGGAAGTTACCGGTAGCCAGGGTTCCTTGATTGATCCAACCGATGCGAATAGCAATCAAATCATTGCGAAGAGGTTCGGGGGATGAAGGAATGATACTGCCATTGTAGAGGGATAAATCGGCTTGTGGGTTTGGAATTGCATCCGCTGTGATGACGAGACCAAAGTCCTGTGTGGTACCACCTCGGTGGAGCACCTTGACCAACCATTGCCCTGTTTGAGTCAGGGTACCAGGAGCGACCTTGATCCGTTCAACGTTGTTGATGGAGTCGGGGGTTTGGCTTGAGGTTGTGAACCCGTTGGCGAAGTTGTTGCCAAACCATTCATTGCCAGACGGATCAACAAGGACCAAATCCAAATTGTTAACGAGGCGTGATTCACCTTGTGCTGCATTGGCAGAGCCTGCCTCATCAGACCATACAAGCGTGATATCAATGCCATGTGAAGCATCCATATCAAAAGCGTAAAGCAGACCAAATCCTGCATCGAGCGGGGTGTTGTCATCCATAAACGTAGTCAGAGCGGTGGTCGCTGGAGAAGAAGAATCCCAGACTGGGAGAACCGTTCGATTGATGTCGACTTGGCCCCAACCCTCTTCCGCATTTGGAATATCAGATGCTCCAAGATCTCGAGCACCGTTGATCATGGCGGCTTTCACCAGCGAACCGGATGGTGCATTAATCCCGACCTGTTCACGGATGAACTCTCGAGTCAAAGCAGCAACGCCACCAGCGACGGCAGTGGCTTGGGAGGTACCAGAGAGGGATGTGTACATCTCGTCGCCGTTGCCATGAGTTTCTGAAGAACATGAAAGCCCCGGTGAAGTCTTTGCTTCTTCGGCTCGTCCTGAGCACACATCGACACCTGGAGCCACCAAGTCTGGCTTCACTCGACCGTCGAGGCTTGGTCCCATGCTCGAAAATGCAGCGACTGAACCAAGGGTGCTTCCGGTTCCAGAGGCTCCTATTGCCAGCACGTTCTTGGCAGTCCCGGGGGCGGTCACCTGCGAGGCCCCTTGAGCACCACGGTCACCAACAGAAAACAGAGGGAGCATGTCCGGCTTATCATGAACCAGGATGTCCACTGAACGTGAATCGGCCGTGTATTGACCGTAGTTCCCATTCGCACCCCAGGCATTGATTGCAACCCGTGCCGTCTTCTGTTCAGCATCACGGAGGAGATCATAGATGGATCCAATTCTTCCAAAGACACCGGTCGGATCATGTTCAAGAGCGTACATGACAAGGTCAGCGTTTGGAGCAATACCTGTGGCACTGCTGTTCGAATTTCCGCCACCAAGTGTGGAAATTGCGATGTGTGTGCCGTGCCCTGTGTTGCTGTCGGCAGGCGATGCATCGAGACCATATTGGGTGTAAACCGCTGCAACACGACCAGTCAAATCAGGATGGTCTTGGTCAAGACCTGTGTCGGCAATAGCAATCATTTCACCCGAACCATCAAGCGTGAACGTGGCGTCATTGCGAACGTCAATCACACCTGCTGCTGCTGCTGCAAGGGCGTTGTGAAGAGAAAACTCAACCGTTGGTTCAATCCAAATGATTCGTCCATCTTGAATCACATTGAGAAGAAAGGATCCGAACTGCGGCTGACTCAGTTCGACTTCACTGACTCCAACGCCACACCAAGCTTGTTGAGCACCCATACGAATTAGATCGAGACTCAGTTGTTCAAAGCCGCCAATGGCGAGGTCGCTGGCAGGAACCAGTGCCAGTCGTTCAGCCACCAACCCGCTGGCGAGGGTTGAATCGAGACGCCACCCCGGATGCTGGGCGCCAACCCAACGAACATCATCGTCTTCGTGGAGTGCACGAATCGAGGCCGATGGAGGGGATGGGAGTCGAATCAACCACCCTTCATCGCCGATGAAATCGAGTGGAACGATCCCGTGTCGCTGAATGAGGTCATCAAGAACAGTGCCATCATGGGCATGAAGTTGGACAATGGCCAAACCAGTGGCCTGAAAGTCATTGGCATCGAAGAGGTCACCGGATGGTTCTGGGTGAACATCAGCGAGTGGGTCGAAACTTCCGACGTTCATCTGTAACACACCTGAAGCAGGTTGCAAAGGGACGCTGAAGGGTTGCGAAGCGGTGGCAACGTGCCACATTGATGCAGCCAGGGCGAGGCGCTCCTCTTCGCTCATCAGAGAATTGACCTCGCTTTCAGCCGGGTTCACATCCGCTGAACCAGATGTGAGGAGTGGTGAAAGTGATGTGAAGATGAGCAAAACAAGCATCAAAAACGGGCGGCGCATTGCTTGCATGGCCTACCGAATCTGCAGACCCTTTTGAAAACGCCCCATGATTGTGCCCCTGCGGTGCAGGAGACTGAAAAGAATCAAAGATGATTGTAGGCCGAAATTGCCGCATCTGTTTTGGCCACTGAAGCCATCCAATCTGTTTCCACGCCCATCAATGCACGAATCGCATCAACGTTCTCAGGAATCACATCGGATTCTTGGTGAATCGCTTGGAAATAATACAGTGTGTTCCCTTCAAGTTTGACACCATCTTCCCACACAAAAATCTCGTGGAGATCGCCCCACTTACGACCAATGTCGCGAGCGTATTCCATCACTTCTGCTGTTGTAGTGATGCCAGTTTCAGCACCGTTCATGATGACCAACCTCGGTCGCTCAGACCAGAGAGCCAAGACAGATTCTGTTGTGAGCCCGTGGCCTTCTGGGAGGGTTGCAACAACCACGTGAACGTGCATGAGCGTTGTTGGGACGGCAACAGCCATCGAATTGATTTGAATTTCTGGCTTCACGGTCATAACGTCTGGACCGTGGTGAGATGGCACCTTGAGAACAGGCTTGATTGCATTGATTGGACCTTTGCTGGAATCCCCAGGGTCTGCAGCTCTGCGAATCATCGTGCATTCAACGGAGAGTGAACCACAGTGTTCGTACAGAGGCACCAAGGTTCTCGAAAGACCCGTTGTGTTGCAGGAAACGACCCGTGTCCCCATCACATTGAGGTTTTCGGAATGGTTGGCAGACGAGGTGTAGGACATACCGGTCATGGCGTGCTTTTCGCCACCTTGGAAAATCCATTTCAAACCTGCAGATTCGTACTTTTCTTTGTTTGAAGCGCCAACTTTACCCGGCGAACAATCGATGACGATGTCGGCGATGCTAAGCAGGTCACTCAAGCCACCGTGGCATGTGTAGCCAGCAGGAGCGAAAGCACCAATTCGATCAGCATCGTCATAGGTGCAGTAAATTGGATAGCCTTTGCGAACAGCCAAGTCACAGCCAAAGGCGGGACGAGTTTTTGTCACACCGACAACTTCCATATCCTCTTGGGCGTCGACAGCATCTGCCACACGCTTTCCAATCGTTCCGTATCCGTTGATTGCCACCTTAATGGTCATGATTCTCATGTAAGTGCCCTTGAAGACCCTCTATTAACACATCGTTGGCAAGTGATGTTGAAATCGTCCATCCTTCCCGCTGGAAAGACGTCCTCCGAGAAGTGGAGAATTCGATCAATCACCACGGGAGGCTATTTGGATGGGAAGCAACAGCGTTTCTACATGGCCGAGGCTCATGATGTGGTTGAACGCTCATTCAACATCAATTCGAAACTTGGCCCACGCCTCATCGCAGCTGCTGAACAAAATGCTATTCTTCGCATTGGCTGGACAAATGCTGGCGAACCCGTTCCAAAAAATGGAGAACTTGGATTATGCCCAAATCTCCCAAAAGGCGCTCGAATGAGAGCCCTCGGGGTTCTTGGTTCTTGGACCGCTCCCTTCGGAAGCGGAGGTACATTTACGCTCCAAGGTGATGCTGGAGCATTTTTGGGTGCTGGAAACCGTGGAAACACCATCGTGTGTGAGCGATTGACTGGCGATTTCGCCGGATTTGCCATGCGAGACGGTAAAATCACCATCTTCGATGGCACTGGTGATGACGCCGGAGCATGCATGACTGGTGGACTTCTCATCGTTCGCGGTGCAACAGGAACGAGGGTTGGCGGCGGCATGAAAGACGGTTTGATTGTCATTCACGGCGATGTCAGCAATGACCCTGGAGCCGGCATGACAGGTGGGCGGATCATCATCAACGGACGGTGTCCAACACCGCCCGCAGGTGTCTCCCTACGACCTTTGACCGCTGCTGAAGTCAAAGCCATCAATAAACAACTCAATGATGAAGAATTGCATGTTCCAAGCGATGCGGTTTGTTTGACAGCTGCCGAAACACCAATCATCGAAAGTGAAGGCGGCCAAATGTCTTCATCGGACTTGTCGATGGTCGGCTTGGTCGCTGAACAACAACATCAGACACCACCCTATGCGACATTCGACACGGTTACGCTCGTTGGTGAACGCAACGGTGATGGAACACCAACGGCCTTACCACTCCCCATTCTGGCCATTGTCCCAGATGGGAACGAACTGATCATGGAAAAGGATGCAATGCCTCATGCAGTCAACCTTCTTGCTCATCAACCATTCCTCGCTCGAGCAAATCCACGCCCTGTGGACTTTGCACTGCTCGATCAGGAGAACTTAGCCGACGCTCCAGAATTACTGGCTGCGGCAGCAGGCGTGGTCATGGATTTCGACAACATGCCATCCATGAACTCAGAACAAATTGATGGTTTCCTCGTTGCAGTGAGAACACTTCTTGGTCGTGACAAGCCTTTCGCACTCTTGAGCGCCCTTGCCCGTACGACAAACCTCCATGTTCGGGCCGCTCACCATGGTGCGGATGTTGCATTTTCCCGTATTGAAGACGGAAGTGGCGTAGCTGAGGCTGCTGCCTTACCATTGATTGGACGCTCATCAAAGGCTCACTTGGAGGGCACCCACACTCAATCAGGTGTGATGCTCGGTCTTTCAGCAACCGCCCACGACTTAGCTGTTCTTCGCGCCTCAGGAATCACCCTGATCGCCTGTGAAGTCCCAATGGTTGAAGCAAATGACCTCGCTCACTGGCTGCAAAGTCTGCACCAAGATATCTCAGCAATATTGTCCCGGTTGGGGCTTGAATCCATCGACAATCTGCAACGTCAAAATCTGCGTGCACTCGACCATGAAACAGCGGCCATCAGTGGGCTTCGCTTGGTCGGGTATGAACGACCACTCCCCCACTGGTTCGCACGATGAGGTGATTTTATGCCAACCATATCAGTTGATCAAATGCTCATTAGCACCTTGTTGAGCCGTCATGGACTGACCAATGACATCGAGCGAATGGCAGATCAATTACCGTTGTTGGGCACCGACATTGATGCATGCGATTCAAACACCCTCGACATCGAAATTTTCCCCGACCGTCCGGACTTGCTTTCAGGTGAGACCCTCACGAGGGCAATGCGTCCCTTCCTCTATGCAACCGAGGCCCAACCAAGCCTCACAGTGAAACATGGTGACATCACGATGACCGTCGATTCCTCACTTGCAGAGGTCCGTCCAGTGATCCTTGGAGCCGTTGTTCGAAATGTTGATACGGGCAAAACACCTGAAGATAATCAGGCCTTCATCAAAGCCCTGATGGACCATCAAGAAAAACTACACTTCGCACTTGGACGGGGCCGAAAGCGCGCATCGATTGGCGTGCATGATCTTGCCACGCTATCACCACCTTTCCACGTCAAGACCGTTTCAGGAGACACCGAGTTCACCCCCTTGGCCATGGACAAACCCATGTCCATCACCTCCATTTTGAAGAACCATCCAAAAGGGATCGATTATGCTCACCTTTTGGAAGGTATGGACCGCTATCCTGTCATCGTCGATAGCAATCAGGCCGTGCTTTCATTCCCTCCAATCATCAACGGCCAGCACACCACCGTCACCTCTTCAACCACGGACTTCTTCATCGACGTCACTGGTTGGGACCGCCGTGCTTGTGAAGCGAGTTTGCTGTTAGTGGCCAGTCAGTTGGAAGAACGTGGCGGGACGGTTGAATCGATCGAAGTCACAGATCATGATGGAAATGTAGAACGCCTTCCAAACCCAGAACCAATCATCCATGCCGTTACCGAAAGGCTGCTTGATGGGCTTCTTGGTCGCGCTTTAAACGATGAGGAAATTCATACTTCAATCAATCGAATGGGCGGCATGTACCTCGGCCGAACCAAAGCTGAAGATGCCCCCTCGCGTGTCCCAAAAAACATGGCTGATGTGGTCAAGGGTGACGGAGTCTTATCCTTCGCTATGCCCCGCTGGCGTTTTGATATCCTCCATCCAATCGATTTGGTAGAGGATGTTGCGGTTGGTCACGGGTATGAAGATCTTGGCACTGATGTACCAAGAGCGCCGTTGACAGCCGTACCCAGAGCCGATGGCCACATTCGTCGCCGCATTCGGGATTCCCTTCAAGGCCTTGGTTTGATGCAGGTGCAATCATTGACACTCTCCAACGATGTGGACCAGTTTGATGCAATGCGTTGGCCTCCAATGGGTGACGTGACTCGAATCACCAATCCAATTACAATTGAACATACGCTGTTGCGACAGTACCTGCTCCCAGGTTTGTTTCGATTGCTCGCTTCAAATCGACATCATGACTTGCCGCAAGCTGTCTATGAACTCGGCACCGTGGTTCGTGACCACAAAAACGGTGACAGGTTTGCATTTTTAGTCGCTGAACAAGGTGGTGGTTTTGCGGCTGTCAGAGGTCGCATCCAAGCAATCATGCGTGACTTGGGGGCGCATACATTCACAATCGAACCACTCGGTGGAACCATGGGGCCATGGCTCACAGGTCGTTCTGCAAAGGTGATCGTCAATGGCGTCCATGTGGGGTGCTTTGGTGAAATGGATCCTCATGTTGGGAACCACTACGAATTGAGGGTGCCGCTCAGCGGAGCGGAGTTCGATGTCAAAGAACTCAATCGGGCCCTTCCAGATCCTGTCTGAGGTGGAGAAATGTGCGGTCGTTTCGCATTAAGCCAATCAGTCGATGAACTGGCTGATTCGCTTCATGCTGAGCCATTGTCTGAGTTAACACCCTTCACCCCATCATGGAATGTAGCCCCTACAAATTGGGTTCCAGTCGTCACTGAAAACGGTCTGTCCCAGCGAACAAAAGCACCTCGCCATTTCCGACTCATGCAATGGGGACTCCGCCCTCAGTGGGCAACATCAACAACACATAAGCCAACCAACGCTCGTTCGGAAACAGTGCATAATAAGCCAATGTTCAAACACGCTTGGACCCATCGAAGGTGCGTCGTTCCAGCGGATGGCTGGTATGAGTGGATGGCGACGGTCCAAGGAAAAGTCCCTTGGTACCACCATCGAATGGACGGTGGTACGTGCTGGCTCGGAGCGATCTGGGAGTCATGGTCATCGCCAAGTGGCGACCATGTCGAATCCTTTGCTTTGTTAACCGTTGAAGCAAATGAAGATGTTCGCGAAGTCCATCACCGTATGCCCCTGCTTTTGGAACATGACACAATTGGGGCCTTTCTCAGGGGTGAAGATGTGCGTGAGCCACCTGCTCCAATGCTCATCGACAGGTATGTTGTTGGGCGCGAGGTAAACGCCGTGGTCAATGATGGCAAACATTTGATTGAAGCAGTTCCAACGCTGTGGTAAGATCAAACCTTGTCGATTTGGGGTCGTATTATCGCGAAGAAGGCAAAGCAGTTCTGCTTGAATTGGTACGGAATTGGGACAATGGATGCCATCGGACGAACATAAAAGGCGTCAGGTTGAAGGACACCATGGTGTCGACGAATCATGCGCTGGGTGCTGATTGTCATGATGCTCTTGCTCCAAGTGGCAGGACCAATGCATTCACTTCCTGCCCAAGCTGAAACCGTTGACGCTCGGGATGGCGAGGCTGTGCTTCTCGGACTTGATGAAACGGTTGTTCACCGGAACGAGTTGATTGAAGTGTCCTTTACGCTCCATAACATGGGTTCGGTTGAAGAAACATTCCTGATTGATACCATTGAAGTCCCTGAGGACTTAGCGGTCTCCGGCTTGCCGCTCACACATACGCTCGGTGCTGGCTTCCTGAAGGCGTTGAAGTTCAATCTAAGCGCTGACGCAACCGCCGCATACGGAACCCTCACCTTGCCAATTTCACTCGGGATTGCCGACAACGACACTTGGTCGGCTCAGTCCAACCTGACCGTCATCATCGCCCCTTATTCCCGTTTGGATTTCGGTGTTCAAGGCGTTTCTTCATTCATCAGCGATGCTGGAACAAGGACATCAATTGCGGTCAACATCACCAATAACGGGTCCTATGAAGATGATATCACCTTCAATTTTTACACCCAAAGCGGGTGGAACTGGGGTTGGGCAATGAACGAAAGTGATGGCGACAATGCCTTCGAAACACTCCAACCTGGGCAATTGACCTACGTTTATTTCTGGGTCGATGTGCCTGAAATTATCGATGGAGCGCCGCTTGCTGGCACGGGTCCAAGGTTCCAATTGAAGGCAGTCTCGGGTGTGGACAATGCCGTATCCCAATGGTCGTTTGATCTTTTGCTGGGATCCTATCAAAATGCTTCAATCGACGCTAAGGACGAGGACCTTACGCTGGATCCTGGGGCGAATGGGCGAATTGAAGTCGATGTTCGCAATGTTGGAAACACAGCCAACCGCCTGAGCATTACCCTCCAAGCAATTGACACTGAAGGTCAACCAATCACGGGCGTGCCCCTTGATGACCGAATCGCAAGAAACGGCTGGACCATGGCCTTATTCAGTGGCCTCGAAGGTGTTTCACTCCAACCAAATGAATCACGAACCATCGAAATCGGTATTCAGGCGCCTGGGGATTATTTTGGTGAAATTAGCGTTCGAGTTCGCGTCTTTGCAGAGGGTGCACCTCAGCGTTTGCGAACCATCGATGTCGGTGCTGTGATTGATTGGCAGCGGAATGCAACGGTCGAACTGCGTACCGATGAATGCCGTTCACTGCTCCCAAATTCAACCTGCACAGCCTCAATGTTTTTGCAAAACACTGGGAACGCACGAGACACGTTTACGATCAATTTGGTTGATGCTTCAGAAGATGTAACTGCAACCATCATGACCGCCTCCATCAGCCTAAATTCATACGAATCCTCTGTGATTGATGTTGTTACAATCACTGCATCAGCAGAAGCGCTCGCTTTCAAAACAGGCAATGTATCCATCGAAGTTCGACTTAGCGGGACCGACACCGTGGTTGGCGAAATCAATGTCCCGACCAAAATCGCCCCCGTCATCCTCTGGGTCTTCGAAGATATCATCGAGGAAGTCGATGCCCGAGGTCGACTCTCAATCACCATGACTGCGCGCAATGAAGGCAACGCAGTGGACGGTCTCTTGGTTCAACT
>Ga0115001_10001981_pt1 | contig 15740 bp, 25 predicted proteins | sample ArcticOcean_MG_C_12_FD_89869 | JGI IMG/M metagenome (GOLD analysis project Ga0115001, IMG submission 89869) | Marine microbial communities from western Arctic Ocean - ArcticOcean_MG_CB8_130 | ecosystem: Environmental > Aquatic > Marine > Oceanic | place: Arctic Ocean: Canada Basin | collected... | reverse complement strand
TCACAAGATAGAATCTATATGAAAATTCACGGAAATAATGGAAATGAACAAATATTTAAAGGAACTAATATCTTATCTGAAACTGGAGTTACCTCAGGCTATCAGTTATATTCAGGTGGATTTGATTTCGGTGGTGTTTTAAATACTATTACAATTGAGATTGGCGGACAAGATATCAATCTTTCAGTCGGAGTTTTATTTGATGATGTAACAATCAATGTTCTTTATAATGTAGTAAATACAATTGTTACTCAACACATTCAAAATATGGAAGAGTTCTTAACTTTAGACTACGAGCAAGATGTTAATGATGTTGCTGAAATGATATTTGAAAATAATGAAATTAAAGATGATTTTAACTTTGAGCCAATAGAAAAACCTATGGATGAATTTTCTTTTGAAACTGTTGAAACAGAAATGCAAGAGTTTGAAATGGAATTTGAAATGGAAATGGATATAAATATGGACTACGATATGCCTACCACTGTTACAATAATGCCAGATGGTTCAATGGAGATGGATATGCCTATGGAGATGACAATGGCTTCCGTTGAAATGGAAATGGAGATGGATATACAAATGGAGATAGATATTGAAACAACAGAAGAACCTACTATGGATATGCCGAAGACCATGGACAATGAACCTGACATGGAAACTAATATGGATTCTGAACCTAATGAGCCGCAAGAAATGGAAACCCCTGAAGAGGACGTGGGAGAATCAAAACTTGAACCCGAGCCTGAATCTGAACAACAAGAAGAAATTGAAGAACCCGATCCTGAAAAAGTTGAACAAGAAGCAGAAGAAACTAAAACCGAACCAACTGAATCAGAATCCGAACCTGAAGAAGAAATAGAAGAGCCAAAGGAAGAACCTAAAAAAGAGCCTACTGCTAAACAAAAAGCAGCTACAAAAATAGTTAAAAATATGGGCGATAAAGGTAGATATGAAGAAGGTAATCAAATTAAAACTCTTATAGTTATGCAAGTATTGGGTAATACTAAAACTTTTTTTGAAAGCAATATTATACTACAAGACGTAGAAGGATTCTTTACTAATGAGTCATTACCTGATACTATGATACCCACTAATAATATGGCACAATATTTTCTATTTGGAGGAAGCAACAGTCTAATGGATCAACTAGTAGACAGTCAATATAAATAATGGCAGAAGTAGAATTTGCAGGATTAAAATTTAAAGGAGGTAAGATCTTTGGTATCTTACTTGCTCTAAGTACTCTTATAGGTTCTCTATATGGAGGCTTTGTTATGTTCAAGGATTATCAAGATATGAAATCCGTAATGTTATCCTATTCAGCCCCGGACCTTTCGGGTTTGGAAAAAGAATTAGCTCTTATAGAACAAGAAGTAGGTATTATATCTAGTGAAATGGCAATGATGATTGCTGAAATAACCTTAGTATCTGACGTAGCCAATGAACTAAAAAATGACCTTCGCACAGATTTAAGAAGAGTTGAATCTATTATTGAAGACGTAGAACAAAATCAGAAAACAGATTCAAGAGAAAATTCATCTGACATTAAATTTGCTATTAAAGATATTCAAGATGAAATGGCAGAACTAGAAATAAAAATTACTGAAATAATTCAAAAGACTTTAGCTAATCCTTTAGCTGGTATGAAATAATCATACCAACCATTCTTTAAACTTTTCACCCAATACCTGACTTGCTAAATTAATTTTATTTCTTAATGATTTTATAATCAATTCATCTACAGTTTTTTCAACCATTAAATCTATGTAAGTAACTTTATTAGTTTGTCCTATTCTATGTGTTCTATCTTCCGACTGCATTCGAATTTCTAAATCATAGTTGTTAGAATAATAGATAACTGTATGACTAGCTGTTAAAGTTAAACCGTAACCGCCTACACGAGGATTAGCTATCAAAAATCTAAGATCATCCTCTTTGTCTTGAAATCTAGTAACAATTTCTTGACGATCATCAGAAGCAGTTCCACCATAAAAAGTTTCTACTGCTTTAGTACCATATTTTTCTTTTAAAGATTGTTCTATTTTTCTAATATCATGAACATAAGTAGCCCAAATAATTACTTTACCATCAACTTCCTCCAAAGCTTCATTTAAAACCTTTATTCTATTGTTGGGTATTTCTTGAATTCTAATATCATTTTCTTCTACTTCAGTAGTTACATGACCACAAGTTATTTGATGTAGCTTAATCATTTGAGCTAAAGCACTTGTAGCTGTTATAACTTCTCCACTTTGTAAAAAAGTTAAAGCATGATCTCTCATTTGATCATATATCTGCTTTTGTTCTTTAGTCATAGTTACATATCTTTTAGTATAAACTTTCTCAGGTAAATCAAGACAATCCTTTTTTAAAACTCTAAAAGAAAATTGATTTAATTTATGATTTAATTCATCTAATCTTTGATAACCAACTATTTGATCGAAAGAATGGGAACCCATATTTTGACGTTTGATGATTGCATATCTAGACTTAAAAGAATAATAAGATTGAAAATCTAATAAATAAGGATCAAGAAAATAACATTGAGTATATAAATCTAAAGGACTTTTTGTCACAGGAGATCCTGTAAGTATCCTTCTATATTTTGCTAAATCTCTTAATTTTAAAATATTTTTAGTTCTTGAAGCTGTTGAAGATTTAATAGTAGTAGATTCATCAATAGCCATTAAAGTTCTGTGGGATAATAAAAATTTTTCTGCAAATCGAGACCCTGTCTTTGTACTAAAAGCTTCTATATTCATTAGAAAAATAACTAATTCTTCATCATGCTTAAATAGTGTTTCAAGTATCTTAGCTTGTTTTTTAGTTTTATTAGGAGACCAAACTACAGTTTTATAATTAACATGTTCTGGCATATGTATAGGAATTTCCTGTTTTTCCCAATTTCGATAAACTCCTTTTGGAGCAATAATTAATGCAGCATTAATTTTACCTTTGTCATATAACATAGCTATGTTATCTACTAATACTTTTGATTTACCTGTACCCATCTCCATAAGTAAAGCAAAATTTTCTTTATTGTGTGAAGCCCCTAAAGCTTTTAATTGGTGTTCATACGGCTCAGTTTTAAATTTATAATCCATCGTTTTTCCTTTCTTAGAATTAATTTAAAATAATACTTGCAATTTGTTTTGTCAATCATTATATTGGGATAAATAAGGAGAAAGAATGACTGTATATGTAGTACAAGAAGTTAGAGGCAGAAATATTTTAGACGCAGAAAGATTTGGAAAACTTCAATTATTATTACCTGAAGGCTCTCAATTAGTTTTAAGTTCTGGTCCTACTGTTAGAAAACTTAACAATAAATTAAAAGATTTTAATGATGAGGATTATTTGCTACTTGCAGGTGATCCGGCCGTCATTGGAATAAGCTGTGCAATTGCCGCTGATAAAAACAGAGGTAAATTTAATTGCTTAAAGTGGGATAAGATGGAGCACAAATATTATCCGCTAGAAATAGACTTATATCAGAAAGGAGAAATTGATGATTAATAGTTTGTTAGAAGAAATGGAAGGCGATATTAAATCACCTAACCTTCAAGATAGTTCTTTGAAGGAAATGTCTGACTTATGCGCTGAACAACTACACTTAGAAGAAGAAATATCTGAATTGGAAAGTCAACTAAAGAGTAAAAATAGTACTCATAGAAAACTTTCTCAAGAGATTATTCCTGCTAAGATGTCCGAACTAGGTTTAGAAAGTATTACGTTAAAAGATGGTGCAGTTATTAAAGTAAAACAACTTGTACAAGCATCTATACCTGTTAAGCATAGAGAAGAGGCTTTTAAATGGCTTCGTGATAATGGTCATGGTGATCTTATCAAAAATCAAGTTTCCGCTACGTTCGGAAAAGGGGAAGACAATGCTGCCTCTGACTTTTTAAATAAAGTCGAAGCGTTAGGGTTACAACCACAACAAAAAGTTTGGGTGGAACCTATGACACTAAAAGCGTTCGTGCGTGAGCAAGTTACTCAAGGAAGTGAATTGCCCATGGAAACCTTCGGAGTCTTCGTTGGCGCCGAAACCAAAATAAGTAAAAAGTAAAAGGAGCATATAATGACGAACCAAGAACCAAAGCAACAAACAGTTGCAAATAAAGCCGAAAGTAGGTTACCTGTATTAAATATTTCCATGATGGAAGAAGATGCAAGTAAAGGTCTAGAAAATCTTACTCAAGATGATCTAGCAACACCTAGAATAAAAGTCCTTATGGCTTTGTCACCTGAGATTGAAACTATAGAAGGTGCGAAAGCGGGTATGATTTTTAATACAGTGACTAATAAAATGTATGAAGGATCAAAAGGCATTAGAGTTCTACACTGTGCTTACGAAAGACAGTACGTGGAATGGACAGACAGAGGTCAAGGCACAAGTGCACCCGTAAATATTTATGGTGCTAGCAGTGATATTCTTACCAAGACAACTCGTGATGATAACAATAAAGATCGTTTAGAAAACGGTAATTATATCGAGACTTGTGGTAATCATTTTATTCTTGTAGTAGAAGAAGATGGTAGCACAACTCCGGCTGTTATTACTATGAAAGGTACACAACTTAAAAAATCTAAGAAGTGGAATACCGTGAGGCAAACTCAAAAATTAGAAGGTAAGAATGGTTTATTTACACCTCCTTCTTATGCTTTCTTTTACAGACTAAAAACTGTTAAAGAAGGAAATGATAAAGGTAATTGGCATGGTTGGGAAATCTCTATTGAAGAGCAAATAACTGATGCTAACTTATACTCTATGGCAAAACTATTTGACGAGAGTGTAGGTAAGGGTGAAAGTAAAGTTAAGTATGAAGAAGAAGCACCTGCTGCTTCTAGTACGCCATTTTAAATATTTGGGGGCTTCGGCCCCCATTTTTAATTCAATATGGATAAGAGAGTAAAAAAATTTAAAGATATATTCAGTGGGTTAGATCGAGCCTATGGTCAATATAAAAGTGATGGTCAAAAGAATAACGGTAAAGTTTCCGGTAAAGCTTTTATAACTAAACAAGAAGTAACTGATCAGTTATGGGTAGATCATTTAGCAGGTAAAGATCCAAGTTTAGGTATTATACCTATCTGTGATGATTCAACTTGTAGGTGGGGTTGTATTGATATTGATACTTATCCTTTAGATTATAAAAAAATTGTAAAAGAAATCAGGGCATTAAAATTACCTTTAGTTATGTGTCGATCAAAAAGTGGTGGGGCTCACGTATTTTTATTTTTACAAGAACCTGTACAGGCTAGAATAGTTAGAGATAAATTAATAGAATGGTCTGCTGAAATTGGTTATGCCAATTGTGAAATATTTCCAAAACAAATTGAGATTAAAGCAGACAGAGGTGATACAGGAAATTTTTTAAACTTACCTTATCATAATGGTGATGATTCAAATCGATATGGTTTTAAGGACGACGGAACAGGGGCCACCCTAGAAGAGTTTTTTACTTTATATGATGAGCATGTTATTAGTGAAAAAGATTTATCAGAGTTAAAAATTAAAAGAAAAAAAGAAGTAAGTGACTTAGAGGATGGACCACCTTGTCTTGCTACATTGATGTCACAAGGAATACCGGAGGGTGGTAGAGATAATACTTTATATCAGTATGCAGTATACGCAAAAAAGAAGTGGCCAGATGATTGGAAAAAGAAATTAGATGAGTTTAATTTTAAATATATGGAAAGACCTTTAGGGTCTGATCAAGTACAAAAGACAATTAGACAACACGAAAAAAAAGACTATCAGTTTAAATGTAAAGATCAGCCTATGTGTGCAGTTTGCTCTCCTGTTGTTTGTAAATCAAGAAAGTTTGGTATTGGAGATTCTTTTGAGCACAGTTTTTCAGACTTAACTAAGTTTCAAAGTGATCAATCTGTTTGGTTTTTAAATGTAGATGGTAAAAGAATAGTATTAGAAACAGATCAATTATTTGATCAAAATAAATTTAGAAAAGCATGTATGGATCATCTTAATATTATTCCTAATCCTATGAATGGTGCTGATTGGACTAGAAGACTACAGCAATTACTTAATGATGTTGAAGTTATAGAGATGCCTAAAGAGATTAGAAAAGAAGGAAGATTTGATACTTTACTAGAATCTTTCTTAGACGACCAAGGAGCAGCTATGGATATAGATGAAATATTTATAGGTAAGGCTTGGTTTGAAAATGATAATGCTTATTTTAGAATGGATTCTTTACAAGATTTCTTAGAGAAAAAAAGGTTTAAAGATTTTTCTACAACACAAATGAGTGCTCGCATTAGAGAACTTGGTGGTGGAGACACTAGAAAAAAAGTGAAACATAAGACAGTTTATATGTGGCATGTACCTTACAAAAAGAAAGAGGATGCTACTCTAAATTTACCTAACTTAGAACAGGATTCACCTTTTTGAGAAATATAATTTTTGGTCCTCCAGGTACAGGTAAAACTACTTATCTGTTACAGTTAGTAGAAACTGAATTGAAAAATGGTGTAGCACCAAATAGAATTGGTTATTTTGCTTTTACTAAAAAAGCTGCAGAGGAAGCTTTATCAAGAGCAGCTTCTAATTTTAATTATGAGACAAAAGACTTTAGTAATTTTAGAACATTACATAGTTTTGCTTATAGGGAACTAAATCTAAAAGAAGAAGATGTTATGAATGATAATGATTATTCTTATCTATCAAACAAATTACAAATTAAGTTAAGTAACCCTAATAAAAAGATAGAAAAATATGGAGCAGGATTACCTGACGACGCCTTTACAAGAATTATAGATCTAGCAAAGATCAATGGTGTAAATTCTAAAGCACAATTTGATTATCCTACAACAGGTCATCTACCAGGCGGTTGGTTGAAGTTAGACTATATAGAAAGAGGACTTCAGATGTATAAGTTTGGTGGAGAGTTTCCAAGAAGAAAATTTGATTATACAGATATGCTTATTGAATTTAATAAAAAAGATGTTGATCTTATACCTGAATTTGATGTTGTTATCATTGATGAAGCACAAGATTTAAGTTGGTTGCAATGGCAAATGGTAGATCGTATTGCTAGTAAAACTAAAAGAATTTATATAGCAGGAGATGATGATCAAGCTATCTTTAAATGGGCCGGAGCAAGACCTGAGTTCCTTATTAATATGAAAGGTCATAGAAAAATTTTAGGAAAATCTTATCGTCTACCTTTTAAGATTCAACAAAAAGCAAAAGATCTAATTTCAAGAGTTGAAGAACGTGTTGATAAACAATGGTCATCTAGAGATGATGAAGGGGAAATTAATTATTACCCAACTGAACAATTAAGTAAACTAACAGAAGGTGATTGGTTAGTGTTAGCACGTAATAAATATACTCTAGATAAGTTAGAAGAAAATTTAAAAGTAAATGGTTATTACTATTCAAGAAATAATACAACCTCTATAGATAGTAGAGTTTTAAATGGTATTAAAGCTTGGGAAAGTTTACGTAAAGGTGGCGAACTTTCTTATAAGGATGTTAAAAAATTCTATTACTTTTTACATATAGAAAGATCAGTAGAAAGAGGTCATAAGACATTGCAAAATGCAGACAGAGATAGTTTTTATAACTATGAAACATTGACCAAAGACCACGGATTAAAGGTTAATAAAGACCTACCTTGGTTTGAAGCATTAGACAACATTCCGCGCATTAAATCCTCCTACATTCGCGCGGTTCTCCGTCGTGGACAGAATCTGGACTACTCTCCGAAGATTAAACTGTCCACGATACACGGAGCCAAAGGTGGCGAGGCAGATAACGTAATGTTATTGACAGACTTATCAAGAAAAACAGATGAATCTTATTGGATAAATAAAGACGAAGAAAGAAGAGTTTTTTATGTAGGTATGACAAGAGCAAAGCAGAGTCTAAATATTATAAGATCAAGAACAAACAGAGAGTTTTCGGAGGCATTTTAATGAAAGACTTATTACTAAAACAAATAGAGGTAACAGATAAGAAATTTGCTACGTTGCTAAATTTATCGTCTGAACTAACACAGGAAGAAATTATAGATCGTTTGAAAATTTTAGACATAGAATTAAAAACATTAAAACAAGATATACAGGATATGAAGGAGGTAAAAAATGTCAGTAAGTGATAGCATATTAAAAGCAGCACAAAACCTTATTAAAGGGGATAGAGCAGAGGATTATGGGGATAAGACTATTACTCATCGTAATATAGCAGAGCTATGGAGTGATTATTTAGGTCATTCGGTATCAGCACATGATGTAGCTATTTGTATGATATTACTTAAAATAGCTAGATTGAAGACAAAACATAAAGAAGATTCTTATATAGATATTGCGGGTTATGCAGCTATTGCGGCAGAGATAGAAATAGATAATCAAATAGCTAAAAAAAAATCTTTAAAAACTTTAGCTACTTTAATGAGTAAAGATAACAAATGACTCAGATACCTTTATTTCAACCACCAAGTGAATGGTGCCCGCCGGAAAATATTCCTGATTTATCTGAAGCTAAAGAAATAGCTATAGATTTAGAAACTAATGACCCAGGCATTAAAAGTATGGGTCCGGGTTGGGCTACTAATAATGGTTATATAGCAGGTATTGCCATTGCTGTGGAAGGTTGGAAGGGATATTTCCCTATACGGCATGAAGGGGGAGGTAACTTCGATGAAAACATTACTAAGAGACAAGTTAAAAAAATATTAGAACTACCTTGCGATAAAGTCTTTCATAATGCTATGTATGACGTTGGATGGTTACGTTGGTGGGGTTTAGAAGTTAAAGGTCGTATTATTGATACTTTGATTGCCGCACCTTTAATAGATGAAAATCGGTTTAGATATTCTTTAAATGCATTAGGCAAAGAATATTTGCATGATACAAAGTCAGAGGGTTTACTCTATGAAGCTGCAAAGGAGTGGGGTGTTGATGCTAAAGCGGAGATGTATAAGTTGCCTCCTATGTATGTCGGTTCTTATGCAGAGCAAGATGCCGATCTGACTTTGCGATTGTGGCAGTACTTTAAAACAGAAATCACGAAACAAGAACTAACAAGTATTTTTGAATTAGAAACAGAATTATTTCCTTGCCTCTTAGATATGAAATGGAAAGGGGTTCGTGTAGATTTAGCTAAAGCAGAATATATTAAGGATGGATTACAAAAAAGAGAAAAGATTTTCTTACAAGACATCAAGAAACAAAGTGGATTTGAAGTAGATATCTGGGCAGCGAAAAGTATATCGAAAGCTTTTGATAAATTAAATATACCTTATGAAAGAACTGCTAAGTCAGGTCAACCTAAGTTTGATAAGAACTTTTTAGTAACTCATAAGAATCCCTTTGCCCGTGCTGTAGCTAATGCACGAGAGATTAATAAAGCAAGAACAACTTTTATTGATACTATACTCAAGCATTCACATAAAGGTAGAATCCATGCTGAGATACATCAAATGAGAAGTGATGAAGGTGGCACAGTCACAGGTAGATTTAGTTATAGTAACCCGAACCTTCAACAAATTCCTGCAAGGAACAAGGAACTCGGACCAATGATTAGATCTATTTTCATACCGGAAGAAAAATGTGATTGGGGTTGTTTTGACTATTCACAACAAGAACCAAGAGTGCTTGTACATTTTGCATCTCTAACTCAAGGTGGGTTGAAAGGTGCTGATCAAGTGATTGAATCTTATAAAACTGAAGATCCAGATTTCCATCAAGCAGTTGCAGACATGGCGGGTATTGATCGTTCTTCTGCTAAAACTATTAATTTAGGTATGATGTATGGAATGGGTAAAGGTAAGCTTGCTAGTCAATTAGGATTAAGTACAGATGAAGCTGAAGATTTATTTTCAAAGTTTCACGGTAATGTTCCTTTTGTTAAACAGCTTATGGAGCAAGCCACAAAGAAAGCAGATAGTGTTGGTTATTTAAGAACTCTCCTTGGACGTAAATGTCGTTTTGATTTATGGGAACCAAGAGCGTTTGGTATTAATAAAGCCTTACCTTTATGGCAGGCCGAGAAAGAATATGGAAAAGATTTAAAAAGAGCATGGACATACAAAGCTTTGAATAGGCTCATACAGGGATCTTCTGCGGACATGACAAAGAAAGCCATGGTAGATTTATACAAAGAAGGAATAATATCTCACATACAAGTTCATGATGAATTAAATTGTTCAATTGAAAATGAAGAGCAAGCAAAAAGAATTAAGGAAGTCATGGAAACAACGGTAGAACTTAAAGTACCGTTAAAAGTGGATATGGAAATAGGACCGTCATGGGGAGAGATCAAAAGCAAGTAACTGGTGATGTTAGCGAATACAAAGCAGTTATAAGATTTTTAAAAGCAGGTTATATGGTGTTTAAAAACGTGTCAGGGACAGGTCCTATTGATTTAGTTGTAGTGCATCATAAAACTGGTAAGGTAAGATTTATAGATGTTAAAACTATCAGTTATCGTAAAAAAGGTACAAAGATTAATCGATCACCGACCAAGGAACAAATTAAACTTGGAGTTGATTTAGAGTATGTAGATAAAAATAAAAATGATTAAATTTTTAATGATTGGCTATATATGTACTGTCGGCTATATGAAAACAGAAGAAAAGTGCATGAGAATAGCTTCAGAAATGATCTATTTTAATGAGGAAAAATGTTTAGAATATGTAGATGCTTATACATATGAGTTTTTAGACGTAAATCAAGGCGGTAAAGCTACGGTAGAGTTTATGTGTGTTCCTACTTATATAATTGAAGATATTTTAGAAGGTGTGAGAATTTAAATTTAATCCTTGATTTTCCCATACTATTCCTATATATATGGGCTTATATGAAAATACATACTATATATGGAAGGAAAACAAATGACAGATACTGAAAAGTATAAATCTGTAGCAATCAAAATTAATGCTTATCATAAAGCTAATAGCGTAAAGGAACAAATACCTGAACTAAAACATCTATCTATAGGTGGACTTATGCTATTTTTAATAGATAAATTTGAACAAGATGTTAACAGCGGAAAATACAAACAAACTAGTTAGTGCAGTTACTCGTTTTATTAAAGATGATCGTAAACACGTACGTGTTTTTTATACAGATAAAACTCAAAAAATATTTCTTGCTGAAGAATGGGATATGATCGTAACCGAAGGTCGAAAACTTTGGTTACAGCATCAAAATGAAATAACAGAGCTACGAAGGGACTTAAATAGATCAAATGACTGAAGCAGATAAAAAACAACAATTATCTTATAATATTTATCAACCATTTGGACCAAGCATTTTAAAAACAAAATTACCGAATTCTTATGTTGAAGCAATCAACACCGAAGCAGATCGTATTCTAGCAAGTGAAGATTTATCTAAGGAATATGATTTTAGTCATAACCTGGCCGGAAATGTAAAAAAAGAGATTTCCATTGATGAGAAAAAAATTCAAGGACTTAAAGAGTTCTATGTAGCTATGGCTCAAGAGTACGTTAAAAAAATTTTATTAGAAGCTGTCCCACCTAATACTCAAGCGACTTTTAGTACTTGGGTAGTTAGTCAATTTGCAGGAGACTTTAATCCTATTCACATTCATGATTCGACTTTGTCTGGCGTTGCTTTTTTAAAAGTTCCAGAAAAGTTTGAGGAAGAGTATTCTAAAGAAGATCATCATGCCACCGCAGGTTGTTTAGAGTTTTTAGGATCACTTCCTAATCATTTTGTACGTCATAGTTATTTAGCTAAACCGCAGGTTGGAGATTTTTATTTATTCCCTAGTTGGTTGGCTCATCAAGTCTATCCTTTTAGAAGTGAAGGAGAACGACGTTCCATGGCTTTTAATATCCATTTAAAGACCGCTCAACCTGTTAAAGGACTTAACACCTGATGGGAATACAAGAAAACCATCCTGAGTATCCTTACAAAACTCGTTATGATCAACGAGCTAAAAAATTAAGATTTAAAACCGTTAAAAAAAGACACAGATATGATGAATGGGATAAGCTACCTGTTAAAGAGAGAGACTACTTTAGAGCGCTTATTGTTGTAGAAGATTATGCATTGGGCGACACTCCTGATACATGAGTCGGGCAGTCCTTAAAAGAAAAAATCACAAGGGTCGTCGTAAGGTAGGGTCTAAGAAAAGACGCAACCGTCGTCGTTTACGCAACCGTCGTTAGATTTATGTGATAATATCTTGATTATTTGAGATAGGATCAATAGTGGTTTTGTATTGAACAGTAGAATCTTTTTTTTTATTAGTGGTTTCACACTCACATTTCTTTTCTTTTTCTAGTTTTTCTACTTTGTCGGCTAGGTAACAAATCATTTTGTGTAAGTCTTTTTCGGTCATAGTGTCTCCTTAATTTTGTGAATAGTGAAAGCGACCACTATATAACAATCACGGACCAAGTATCAAGCTCTTTTATATTTAGGATAGTCTACACACCTGACGTGCTAAAATAGCAAAAGTAAATAAAAAATTCATACCTATATTCTCTTGTATGATGAATCTCACAAATAGTGCCAAGAACCACTTCCTAAACTTCTTTAGCAATTTTTTTGCTGACAATAAGGACCCGCAAGAGGATCTTATTAACTATTGTAAGGCAGAATATGGTAAAGATTGGCGTTGGGCTTTAAAAGAATATATTAGCTATAATGAGTTTCCAAAGACTTATCAAAGAAGGAATATATCATAGCGGGTGGTGACATTCGCAATTTTCGAACTCTTCATGACAAAGAACACAAATCTCTTCTAAGATATTTTCTTCTTCCATTAGAACCTTACCTTTGGTATTTTTTTCCACCAATCGTTTATTTTTTCTTTTTCGTAATAAACTATGACATCTTTATTGTCTGGACTAATATACCAAGGGATAAGTTCTTTTTTTTCTAGTTTTTTGTTATTTTTTATTACTTTAAGCAAGACTTGCCATCTTTTTAGCCATAGATTTGGCTCTTTGAGGGGTTTGTTTGGCCCATCTGGAATCAAGCATCTCAACTGACGCCGTTTTATAATCTGGCGGTGTAGATTCTTTGAGCGCTCTCCACATAGCAGGGAACTTGGACACACCTGTTTTACCCATTTGAAAGACCATTTCTACAATAAGCTCTTTGCACTGATCATGGACCACGGTATCACCAAGCAATTCTTCTGCACCTGAGATAGCGTTCTCTAGATCCTTCTCTAAAGTCTCCATTAAAAACTCTTCGTCGTACTCTTTATCATCTTCCCAAAAGTCTTCCACGCAAAGATGGCCCACCCCAATAGTTCTTTTGCCTAGTGTGTCTAAATACACCTTTGTACGGAAACCTTCATTTTTACGTACAGCCTTTAATAATCTCATCATATCCATCTTATTTCTCTGTCTCCTTCTTTGGTTCTAAATATATAATCTTGTTTACCCAACTTCCAGGAATGGTTATGTGTCTACCGCCATCTTTTTCTTCGTTGTATTCACAATAATCACTCATAATAGTTATTTGGGACTTTGTATCTTTTATCAGCCAACCAACAGATTGGCAAGTAGCTAATTTTTCAAAAAAGATTTCTTCTACTGGATGCCAACCAGTCTCACCATCTTTCGCATCGAACCATTCAACTAAGACTAATGGCTCCGAAAGTGGATTTTTGAAAATTTCGCTCAAAATACTTTAAGTTTCCCAGGACCACCTGTTGTTTTATTACTATTTCTTGAATTATCTACTAAGTTACTAATCATTTTCGAAAATTTTGTAGCCTCTTCTTCTGTTTGAAAACCTTCGATAAAGTCATTATTTTTTGTGGCCTCTGCTACAGGATCATCGACCTTGACTAATTTTCCTTCTATCATTCTAATTGTTGGAACTAAAATAATCTTTCCATCTACTTCATAACTTTCTGTTAAAATTGTATTGTTAGCTTCTGTGTTAGGGGTGTTAGGATTCATGGCTCTTTGAAACCATGAAATATCTTTTAATTCATTAATAGTAGGCATTGGTTATGTATCTAGAAATAAAGGTGTATATTTCCCCATATAAGAGCCTCTGATGTTAAATTCAAAGTATTCTGATGCATCTTCATAGGTCATTTCATCTCTATCCATAAGTGTTTTGAGAATACGTTCTATACTGTAGAGAACTCGTGTATTAGTGTTGTCGTGCCACGGATCTTGGACCACGCCCATGATGGCAGAGTCAAATCCATCTGCAAAAAGTATTTCAGGTTCGTCGTCCACGTACATTTCTTCAATTTCTTTTCTATTCATGGTTACATCTTATCACTTTATATAGATGTTTCAAAAGTAAAATGAAAAAATAAAATCTAAAATATCTCAAATTTGACGTAACCACGTAACTTTAGGCTAGAATAGTTGATATACAACAGTAGTAGGGTTACTTTTACGGTTACGTCAGTCACTCAGGTTACGTAACCTTGAGATAGGTGATTTATAGAATAGTTGATATACAACAATAGTAGCATTCTTACAGACTGAGGTTTTTTCATTGAAATATAAAATATATATATATATTTACTTTCTATGTATATATAATAAATATTAAATATGGATATTGATAAAGAATTAACACCAAAACAAAGGGCTTTTGTATTTACCTTTGTAAAAGAAAATGGGAGAATGACTCCTACAGATTGTGCAAAGCAGTCTGGATACTCTGAACATTCAGCCACTCAAATGGCTTCTAATTTACGTAATCCAAAGATGTTTCCTAAAGTTGTAGAGGCTATTGAGTATTTGCAAAAAGAATATGCGGAAGCTAGTAGGATTGATTTTGTTAAACACGCTAGAGAATTAGCAAGGCTAAGAGAGATGGCGGTTGATAATGGACAGTTAGGACCTGCGATTGTTGCTGAATATAGACGCGGTCAGTTAGCAGGATTTTATGTTGATAGAAAAGAAGTTGTAACTGCTTCTTTAGATAATATGTCCCGTGTTGAACTTGAAGCTAAACTTAAAGAAGTCAGAAATCATAATGTTATTAATGGTGAGTCCATTGGTGTAGAAATTGAATATACTGATGCTACCGAAGTAGCACCCGTAATTGAAGACACAGACTAATCTTCACCATCTATAAGTTTTTTAAAAAATTCCATCAACCATTCAATCATTATTCTTTCCTTCCTTTTTCTGTTTATATTGCCTATCACCTATTATGAAAACCATAAAAGCAATAAAACAAATCATTAATAAATTGAGAATACTAAGTATGAGTATTGCTAGTGTCATTCTTGCGTCCCTTTTTTATACCAATTTGCCTTGTCTAAAATAATTTCCCAAAATTCTTCTGCATTATCAGTTTTTAATTTATAGGTTTCTCGTTCGGTAGTGTATTTATCTAATAAATTAGATTGTATATATTTTAGAAGTACCTCTTTTGTCCATGTGTCATAATCAAAAGGCAAACGAACCCTTAGATAGTCTTGACTAGCTATAATTATGCTTTCTTTTTTAGTTAAAGGTTCTTCTTGATAAGTCTCTGCGTCATAATAATCATTTGCCATAGACTTTTCATCTTGCCAATTAATTTTATGCAAATCACAATAATGTCTTAAATCGCAAATTACATCTGCAACTGTTAAATACTCCGCTTTACCATCATCTTGTAGACCAAGTAATCTTTGTATTTTATAGGCTCTATCTTTGTTACTCATTCTTTATCTCTCCATTTTTTCATTATTCTTTCTCCTGTTGAGTCATCAATATAATAAACCCAACCATTAATTGTTATATAAATGCAGTCTTTTGACTTAG
>Ga0115001_10001977_pt1 | contig 15749 bp, 16 predicted proteins | sample ArcticOcean_MG_C_12_FD_89869 | JGI IMG/M metagenome (GOLD analysis project Ga0115001, IMG submission 89869) | Marine microbial communities from western Arctic Ocean - ArcticOcean_MG_CB8_130 | ecosystem: Environmental > Aquatic > Marine > Oceanic | place: Arctic Ocean: Canada Basin | collected... | reverse complement strand
TGATCGTGGTGTCATGCCACGGAGGTGTCGTCGACGCGATTTTCCGGCAACTCCTGCGCACAGCACCGACCGGCATCTTTGACCTCTGGACCACGAACACGTCGATCACCGAATTTGTGCTCTCATCGGATTCCGCCTCTCGTGATCAGCGCTGGAGGCTCGTGCGCTACAACGACGCAGCCCACCTCGCCGGGCTTCGTCGTGCGACGAACGAGTCGGCAGCCCACGAGACCAGCAGCACAACCAGCAGCACAACCAGCAGCACAACCAGCAGCACAACCAGCAGCAAAACCACTGGCACTGTCGTGGACAATCAGGCCTGACTGACATGCAGCGGTGGGTCGTCGTCGGAGCTGGCTCGGCTGGCTGCGTGCTCGGTGCGCGCCTGTCGCAAGACCCGGGCAGCCACGTCACGGTGCTCGACGACGGCCCATCGCTGCTGCCGGGCGAGGTGCCTGCGGCAATCGATGGGCCGAACTTCCTTGCGGCACTCGACGAGCCGGGCCGGACGCACAACGCCTTGCTGGCGACTCGGACCAGCAGGCAAGCACCATCGGCATACCAGCGTGGCCGCGGTGTCGGAGGGTCGAGCGCGGTGAATGCGATGATCGCCAAGACGATCGACCCCGCGCTGTGTGCAAGGTGGGGTTGGGTCGACGTCGACGTCGACATGGCTGCCAGCCGGATACAGATTCCCAGCGAGTTGGCCGCCCCACATGAACTCGGCCTCGTCGATAGGGCACTTCTTGCGGCTTGCCCCACAGCACGGTCGGCCCAGCTCACTCGACGCAACGGTCGCCGATGCACTGCGGCCGAGGCGTATCTGTGGCCGGTGGCCGACCGAGCCAATCTCGATGTTCGGCCCTTGTCTCGTGTTGACCGGGTGCTCTTCGACGGCAACCGAGCTGTCGGCGTGCGCCTCACCGATGGTACCGAGACCTGCGCTGACCGTGTTGTCGTTGCCGCCGGCGCGATTCACAGCCCGGCGATTTTGCTCAGGTCCGGTGTCGAAGTGCCCGGCCTCGGCAGCAACCTGCAAGACCATCCGTCCGTTGCCCTCACGCTCCAATATCGAGCAGGTCTGGTCGCCGAGCAGACCGGACTCTGCATGGGTTCGTTGCTGGAGCAGCGGATCGGCGACGACATCATCCAGTTGCTCCCCATGAACCACCTTGGTTCTGGGTCGCCTGGGTACGGGTTGCTCATGGTCGCTCTGATGACACCCACCGGTGCCAGCGGCACGGTCGCGATTGATGGCGCCGGTGATCCGGTGATCAACTTCAACCTCCTTGATCGGCAGCGCGACCTCGACGCTCTGGTGGCCGGCGTTCGGTTCGCACTGGATGTCGTTCGACGGCAGGCGTTCACCGAGATCATTGAAGAGGTGTACATCGATGCGATCGGTACGACCGTCGAGGCGCTGACCGATGATGCGGCGATCGCTGCGTGGATACGTGGAAACGTCGCAGATTACGTGCACGCCACTGGCACGTGCGGAATGGGTCGAGTCGTCGACGAGCACGGTGCTGTCGCTGGTTACAGCGACCTCTATGTGTGTGACGCGTCGGTCTTCCCGTCGATCCCTGACGTCAACACTCACATGCCAACCACGTTGCTCGCCGAGCTGCTGTGCCTGCGTGGGATGATGACTCGGTGACCTACAGCCAAGGCCTGCACGAACTCGGTGACAACTGCTTCGCGTACCTCCAACCCGATGGTGGCTGGGGATGGAGCAACGCCGGGCTGATTGTCGGTGAGGGCCAATCACTTCTCGTCGACACACTCTTCGACACGAAGCTGACGGCAGCAATGCTTGACACGATGTCGACACACACCGCTGCGGCACCGATCGATTCACTCGTCAACACTCATGCCAATGGAGATCACTGCTATGGCAACAGCGAGGTGCGCGCCCGTTGGTCGGGCGTCGACATTGTGGCAACCGAAGCAACGTCACGCGAAATGCCTGAGGTGCCACCATCGATGCTGGCGGCGCTGAACAAAGCGCCCGGCGATGTCGGCGAACTGTTTCGCAATTTCTTCGGTGAATTCGACTTCGACGGTATCGAACTCGAGCTGCCGAACACCACGTTTGCGGGTCGACACACGGTCGAGGTTGGTGGCCGGTCTGTTGAGCTGATCGAAGTCGGCCCGGCCCACACCGCTGGCGACGCGATCGTCTACGTTCCCGACGCAGCGACGGTTTATACGGGCGACATCCTCTTTATTGGCGGTACGCCGATTGTCTGGGCGGGCCCGTTGGGTAATTGGGTCGCGGCATGTGACCTGATGCTCGCGATGGACATCACCACGGTTGTCCCCGGGCACGGTCCACTGACCGACAAGAGCGGCGTGCGTGAGGTGCGCGAGTACCTCTGCTTTGTCGACGTCGAGGCATCAGGCCGACACGCCGCGGGCATCGACGCCTTCGACGCTGCACGCGACATCGGACGAGCCCTGGCGGCCGATGAGCGCTTCAGCGAGTGGGGCGACTTCGGCCGGATCGCGGTCAACGTCGACACCGTTTACCGCTCACTCGACCCGAATTACGCAACCCCGGATGTGGTTGAGCAGTTCCGCCGGATGGCTGAACTCGAAGCCGGTGGGGCCGCACACGCATGAAGCAAAAGGGGCTGGGTCGGCAATGACTGGTGACGCGTCCGTCGATGTTGTTGTGATCGGTGACGGCCCTGCTGGAAGCGCCCTCGCTTTGGCCTGCACGGCGGCTGGCCTCGCCACGTTGTTGATCGGTGACGATGCTGCGTGGGGTAATCCGTACGGCACGTGGATTGACGATCTCCATGCCGTTGACCTACTTGCCGGCCACGATGTGCTCGGCGTCGGGCCGTTCAATGTCGTTGCATGGAGCGACCGGCGACACGACCTTGGTCGGGCGTACGGGATGCTCGACAACGCTGCGCTCCGTGCAGTGCTACGCGCCGGTGTCACCCATCGGCGCGGTCGGGCTGCTTTGGTTCGCACAGCAAGCGGTCGGCACATGGTCGAGCTCGAATCGGGTGATCAGCTCAGTTGCCGACTCGTCGTCGATGCAGCTGGATGGCCCGCCTCATTCGCTGACCGAGCGAACGGCTCGTCATTGCCGGCGTGGCAAACAGCGTTTGGCGTCGTACTGAGCGAGCCGCCGGCTGGTGATCTCGGTCAGCCGACGGTGATGGACTTCCGATCACCGAGCGAGCCGCATACGGCCGCCGAGTACAGCACGTTCGTGTACAGCCTGCCTGTCGCTGACGGCTGGCTGGTCGAAGAGACCGTCCTGGCCTCTCGTCCGGCGGTCGATCCGCAAGAGCTGGTGCCGCGGCTCGCCGCGCGGCTCGGCACAGACCCCGACGCGCTGCTGAGCGCTGCGGTGCGCACTGAATCGGTGCGCATTCCAATGGGTGGCGCTCGGCCCCGGAGGGATCAGCCGATCGTCGCATTCGGTGCCGCAGCTGGCTACGTCAACCCGACCTCGGGCTACTCGGTGGTCCATTCGATGTCGATGGCCACGCCCGTTGCAGCAGCAATCGAAGCAGCTCTGGCCACGTCACCGCACGACGAGGTGGCCGACTCGCTCTCTGTCTGGAATGCGGTGTGGCCGGTCGCGCATCGACGCACACGGACACTCCACGACTACGGCCTCGACATGCTCACTCGAATCGATGCTGATCAGACGCGACAGTTCTTTGGTGAGTTTTTCGACTTGCCCTCGGAGGTATGGCCGAAGTACATGCGATCTGCAACGCCGCCCGCCGAACTGAGTGCCGTGATGGCACGGTTGTTCAAGCAGGCGCCATGGTCGACTCGGCGTCGCCTGATGGTGGGAAATCCGATGGCGTTTGCTCGGCTGCTGCGGCCGTCGTAAGTGACCGGCGCACTGCAAGAACCCAGCCGACGGCGACACAGAACGCAAAGATGAACCACTGGAACGCGTACGACAGATGATTGCCTTCGCTCAGCTCCGGTGGGTCGAGAAGTCTCGGATCGCCAGGCCCGGCTGCAGGAGAACTTTCCAGCAATTCGACGTACATCGGGATGTAGTCAATGCTGGGAGACTCGGCTGCAATCTGGTCGATGTTGACTCGCCGCAGCTCGGTGATCACGTTTTGTTCAGCATCGCTCAACCCGCCACGTTCGCGTGACTCTGACAGCCTGAGGCGTCCTTCGATCTGGACTTCTCCTAAGAATGGTGTCGGCGGCGTCGCCTGGACGGCAATAGCGCCACGATTGACCAGGAGTACGGCGCCGTCTTGTGTCTCGAGTCGGGTGAGTACGTTGTCGACGGCTCCGCCACCTTGTGAGCGATTGAAAAGGATGATCTGGTCGGGGGAGTACGTGCCGGTGGTTTGCACCCTTCGATTGACGTAGGCCTCGGGGTCGACCCGCAGCTCGTCGAGCACGCTGGCGAGCGAGACCGGCGCCTGTTCGATTTGGACAACGAAATCAGCATTGTCGATGCGTCGTTCGTCGAGCCGATGAAGCTGCCAGATGCCCAGGTTGACCATCGTGGCGACGGCAGACAGAACCAAGACGTGGAAAGCAATCCACTTGGGGCGGAAGAGGAAGCGGAACCGGGAGAGCGGCGAGGGGCCGTCTGACGTGGGAGCCATCGCTATGTGACGGTATCGGTGCTTTGTTACTGTCGGCTCGGTGGGCCCCGATGACATTACTGCTGTTCGAATTTCGGAAATTATGGGTGGTGAGGTCGGCGCAATCGAATCGACCCGAATCGGTGATGGCCTGGTCGGGCTGAATCTTCGAGTACGGCTCCTCGACGCGGCGCCAGAACTTCCCGACTCGGTCGTGATCAAGTTGCCGTCCATCGACGAAACCAGCCGGGCAACGGGCATTGCGCTGCGGAACTACGAGCGAGAAGTAAAGTTTTACCTCCAGGTCGCGCACACGGTTGACATCCGTGTGCCGGAATGTCACTTTGGCGAATGGGATGAGGCGACCGGCGATTTCACCCTTGTCCTTGAAGACATGGCGCCGGCCGAGCAAGGGGATCAGGTCACGGGATGTTCCGTCGAGCGGGCCGAGGCTGCGGTCGAAGAACTTGCGCTGCTACATGCTCCCCGCTGGGACGATCCGGCGCTGCACGACATCGACTGGCTTGGGCGACGAACCTCGACCGAGGCCGTCACCGGTGTGGCGGCGTTGTGGTCAATGTTTCACGGACCGTTTTTGGAGACCTACGCCAAGCACCTCAGTACCGAGCAGGTCGATCTGAGCCGTGCGTTCGGGCCGCGAATTCTCGACTGGATGGGCGATCGCGAAGGCCCACTCGCGATCACCCATGGTGACTACCGGCTTGACAACCTGCTCTTTGGGACTACCGCAGGTGGCCCGGCCGTCACCGCAGTCGACTGGCAAACGCCTGGCCATGGGCCACCGGTCGCTGACCTTGCGTATTTTTTGGGTGCTGGCCTGCTGTCAGATGAACGGGCTATTGCGGAGCGATCCTTGCTCGATCGGTACGCGGCTGCGCTCGCGGAGCGCAGCGTCGACGTCGATTCGTCATGGCTGTGGACGCAATACTGCCGCGAGTCATTCGGAGGTGTGGTGATGGCGGTCGTTGCGTCTCAGGTCGTCGGCGGGAACGCACGAAGCGAATCGATGTTTGCGGCGATGGCGACGCGTCATTTGCAACATGCGCTGGACACAGGCGCCCTCGATCTGATCTGATCGGGGCGACTCATGGAGCTTCCTGACTTTCACATTCCCCACGCCGAGAAGATCGAGTGGATGATCGAGACCAACGGGTGGGCGCTCGAACCCGTCCTCGCCGATCCGGACAGCAACCCACCGATGCCGTCCTACGCGTATTCGATTGGGATGCCCAGTGCGGTCGGCTTTGCCGACGTTGCCGTGTTCGGTCTCACGCCCGTTGCGGCGAACGGACTGGTGACGCTGGTTGCTGATGCCTGCCGAGGTGGCACCGACATTCCGTTGGGAGTCGAACTTGTCGGCTTGCTCGACAACGATTTGCGGTGCTTCTTTGCGCCGATCGATGTCAACGAGCACGCCGGCTTCTTCACAACTGCGGGGTCCTGGTTTCGCGGCGCCCCGTTCGAGATGGTGCAATTGCTCTTCCCGGACCGCAACGGCTTCATGCCATACGAAGCGGGCTACGAGCAACGGATGCGCCTGGCCCAACCCGTGCTGGGCCAACTTGCTGGCTGAATTATGATCGGAGTGCGTCGATCCGGCGCTGGAGATATGGTGAAAAATGGCCTGCGCGGAGCTCCTGGACGGTCGGAGACATCCAATCCTGGCCGGTCACCCTGACTCGGCAGCTGGCGCTGGCGCACTCGCATTCGAACTCGTCGTATGGCAATGATTCGCAGGTGGCGTAGTCGAACGTCAACTGTTCGCCTGATTTGATGTTTCTGAGAGAGGTGAGCGATATCTCGCTCACGAAGCCGAGGTTGGGTTCGCAGGAATGGTTGACGAGGTCACGTCGTTCAGTGCCTCCCCGCAGGCAAGAAAAAGGTCTTCGCCGATTTGCAACGAATGACGTTGGCGATGCTCGGGGAGTTGCCGGAACCGGGGTCCCTGGGTGACGAAACCTCCGAAGACAACGGCGCGCGTGCCGGCGGAGATTGATTCCGTTGCGTACACGCCGAATTGGCCAAAATCTGACCGCCTGATTTCGTGAGGGATGAGCAAACAATCGGTCGTAAGTTCGTCTGCCACAGTGATCTTGGCGTGTTGGACCGAACCTTTGGGGCTCACCCTTGACATTTCGTTCGTCGCTATGTCCGCCATTTTCTTGGCCATTCCGCTCGACAAACGATGTGTCGAGAAAACACGTTCACTCGGTTTTGCTGATTCACAAACACATTTCTCGTCATTGTACTAACAAAAGAAGTTCGCTCTTGGCAGACGGAGAGGTCGAAATTGGGTTCTTGTTCAAGCCGATGACCCTGACAGTCCCTCCCTAACGGCTGAACCGGCGGTCAATGAAGCGCCGACCGAGACCTCGAATTTCTCGTATGGTTGGAGCGATGGACTTGCAGCGGCAGATCCACGAAATCTGGAGGTCCAATGCGGTCGAATCCTCCGAGAGGGTGGTGGAGTCGTGCCTGAGGGCCTCGAAGCGGAGATTTGGCGGCGTTCACTCGAACGGTTAGTGGGGTCGAGAATCACCGATGTCTGGGCCGACGAACGGTCGGCCGATCCCGGTACATCGGTGATGCTTCCAGGATCCCTCATCACGCGCGTCGACCGGCTCGGCAAGGTTGTGTTGATCGCAACCGATGGCCCGACTCTTGGCTTGCACTTCGGTATGACTGGCCGCGTCGAGGTGTTTGGGGCCGGTCCAATCGATCAACTCGAATATGCATCCGGTCGTGACCTCGCTGAGTGGGATCGCTTGCGGGTGTGGGTTGATGACGCGAGCACTTCAGATCCGCCTGCGTTACGCCTCAACGATCCGCGCCGCCTCGGAAGGGTCTCGATCGATCCTGATCTGACGCACCTCGGTGTTGACGTTTTCGCGATTGATCCGTTGAGCATGCAGCAGGCAACGCAGAGTCGAAGGTCGCCGATCAAGGCGGTGTTGTTGGACCAATCGGCCATTGCTGGCCTCGGGAACCTCTGCGCCGACGAGGTCTTGTGGTGGTCAGGTATTGCTCCGCAGCGGCCGGCGAACAGCCTGACCGATACAGAACAAGCAGCCCTCGTCGCGGCGATACGGCAGCGGATGCCGATCATGTTGCGCCGAGGTGGGAGCACGATGGGGGTGCTCTCTCCGGACGTGCGTTCGGCTGCTGGACCATGTCAACTCGACGGCGTAGTGCTCGAACGCTCGAAAGTCGGTGGTCGGACCGCTGTGTGGTGCCCCGGTCACCAGCATTGATCGCACGGTCGTTGGCTGCAGGTGGCACACTCTTGGCCGGTGAACAGTGAATTGGTGAGAGCCCTTGCTGGGGACGCAACACGGCAACTGGCCGTCGGTGACCAAACGTCGACGCGCACGGTCTATGCCGTCATACTCGCACTCGCTGCCATCGGCATCGTCTTGATCTTCATCGGTGCATGGATCGTCGGCCAGACAAAGCCCGACCCGCAGCTTCTTGCTCCACTCGAGCGGATGGCAGACCGATCGTGGCGTCAACAAGATCCGGCGCAGAAGCGGCGAACGCTTGACCAAGTGCGGCCGGAGGGTGCGCAGCCGCTGCTTCGCGAAACGAATGTCCCCGAGGTCGACCAAGACTTCGCGCAGCCGAAGCCTTCAATCGGCAACCTCGACGATCTTCGGTCTGAACAAGACGCTGAGCGCCGTCGTTCGCCCCAAGGTGACCCGCTGATTGCAGAAAAGCCTGCCGACTACAACACCGACGACAACACCGACAACACCGGCGAAATCGATGCCCACCGAGCACGGCATGCTCGGCAGGACGACAAGTAATACGGTCCGAGAGCTCAGAGTTTCGGGACCGCAGTAGCATCCGAAAGTAATTTCGGTGTCCGGTCGGTCGATCGGACTGCTACATTCATCTCTGCTCTTCGGAGCAGCAATCATGCGGATGTGGCTCAGTTGGTAGAGCGCAACCTTGCCAAGGTTGAGGTCGCCGGTTCGATCCCGGTCATCCGCTCCAGAAGCTCCCGGTCCACGCCGGGAGCTTCTCTTGTTTCAGGACTGGTCATCCTTTTGGGCGACGAAGTTATAGCTTTCGAGTGTGTTTGTTTGCAAGTGTTGGCACGAGTTTCGCTCCTGGTTTCTTGATGACAACCGACGCTTTTCTGAGATGGAACGAGTCTGGGAATTGGTCGATGCTGGCACTGTCGGGGCGGTCCACCGCAAGCGCCGGTGCCAGGCGCGATCCAATGGCCACGCGGAAGCAATGGGTATTCTGCACGCGGTCACGGTTGTCGTGCTCTTCGTCGCTGCTGTGAGACTCGACTCACCACGGGCGTGCACTTCCAGGACGGCTAGTCATGCACCCGTGAACGCCAGAGTACCGATTCTTTTGCACACGCTGATCACCTTGATCTTTCTACTGTCGGGGGGCGTGACCGATTGTGGCAGGTCGATGGGTCGAAAGTCATCGTTTGGTTAGCGGTTCAACGGGTTCAACAGTGACTACCTCTGCTCCGATTCGCGATGAAAGGTCGAAAATTGTATTATCATATGATTATATGTCGTCGGTGAACGTCGGTTCGATAGCCCTGTGTGATTTTGTGGCTCGGATGCTTGAGCAACTGCACGTGCCAGGCGATGACGCGCGTCTAGTGGCCGACTCGCTCGTGTGGGCTGATCTGCGTGGGATGCCGTCTCACGGAGTCATGCGAATGCCGACCTACGTTGGCCGGATTCAGTCCGGCGAGGTTGAGCCGCGTCCTGACCTGACGGTGGACCGCCGCCGGTCGGCTCTGGCTGTTGTTCACGGCGGACGCGCTACTGGCCAAGTCGCCTTCGACCGCGCTGCGACCGTCGCCGTCGAGATGGCGCGGGATGCGGGGATCAGCTGGGTCGCCATTGTCGAGTCGGCCCACGCAGGCGCAATTGGTTACTTCTCGCAGCGAATCGCTCGCGAAGGGATGGCAGCGATCGTGGTCGCAGCGTCTCGACCGACTATGGCGTATTACGGGGCTCGGTCTGCGGGAGTTTCCACGAGCCCGATCGCTATGGCGGTCCCGGCCAGTGATGGGCGGGTACTCGGTGTCGACATGGCAACTGCCGCTGTGTCGCGCGGCCGGATCAAGCTCCATCGACTCACGGGGGAGGCTCTTGCTGAGGGCTGGGCGGTCGACCAGCACGGGCGACCGACTGTCGATCCCGAACGTGCGAGCATTCCACAACCCCTCGGAGGCTCGAAGGGATCTGGCATGTCGTTGCTTTTTGAGTGTTTGGCAAACGTAATGGGAGGTTCGCCGGTCATCCAACCGTCCCTGACCGGAACACTCAATCGTCATGTACAGGGCGGGTTTGTGTGTGCGATCGACATCGAAGCATTTCGTGACCTCGGCGCCTTTACTGGCGACGTCGGTGCGCTTGCCGATGCGATCAAGTCGCTGCCGCCGGCTGAAGGTGTCGACGAGGTACTGCTTCCCGGCGAGCGAGGAGATCGGAGGGCTCGCGAACAGCAGCGATCGGGCGTCTTGTTACGCGAGGCAACCTGGGCTGAACTTACCGAACTTGCACACGAACTCAATGTTCGCGTCCCGGCATCAAAAGAGGTCACATGAGCGAGGTCGAATGAAAGCGGTTGTTATTCGCCAAACGGGTCCCCCTGAAGCGCTATTGATCCAAGATGTCGACGAGACCGAGTTGCACGTCGACGAGGTGCGGGTCAGCGTCGAATCTGTCTCGGTGAACCAGACGCTTGACCTGCAGATTCGGAGCGGAGCGGCCAAGCGCGGTGTCACATTGCCGCATGTGCTCGGCGTTGATCCTGCCGGAACCATCATCGAGATTGGATCGGCGGTGATTGACCTGGAGGTCGGCGATCGAGTGGTCGTCACATCTGCGATGTGGTGTGGTGCCTGCGCCTGGTGCCAGCGCGGAGAACAAGACGACTGCGGCTCGACGCGTCACATTGGCGTGCATCGTTGGGGCGGCTATGCCGAGTCGGTGGCGGTGCCAGCGGCGAACGCCCACCAAATCCCACCGGGCATCGACTTTGCGGTCGCGTCCGTCGTCATGCGGCACGCCCCCACGGCCTTGAATCTTCTCCAAACGAAGGCAGGCCTGCGGGAAGGAGAAAGCGTGCTCGTCATGGGGGCATCGGGAGGGCTTGGCAGCACCGGGGTCCAACTCGCCAAATTGACTGGAGCCATGGTGATCGCAGGAGCAGGATCCACTGATCGGGTCGATGCGGCGGTTCGCCTCGGAGCGGATCACGGGATCGCGTACCAAGAGTCGTCGCTGGCCGAAGGTGTTGCTCTCGCTACCGACGGGCGCGGGGTCGACGTCGTGTTCGATAATGTGGGCGACCCGAGCCTCTGGCCCGACGTCGTTGCTTCGATGGCCCGGGGTGCACGGTTCGTGACCGCAGGCGCCCATGCGGGCGGCTATGTCGAACTTGACCTGCACCGCTTGTACCGGCAACGTCTCCGTTTTATCGGCGGCGCTGGCCACCGACCGTCCGACATTGAGCGAGCGCTTGAGCTGCTGGCTGGGGGACAGTTGTCCGCCAATATCTCGACCCGACTGCCGTTGTCCCGTGCTGCAGACGCTCATGAGATGGCAGAGCGTCGGATAACCACCGGAAAGATCGTGCTGCAACCTCAGGACCACGATGACCACTGACCCACGAAGGATCACACATGACTTATGAAATTCAAACCCAGCCGCTTCGACTTGGAGTGTTCACGACAGCGAGCATCGTTACAATTGCCGAAGGACGCAGCCTCTTTGCATCGAACGGTATCTCGGTCTCGGTCGAGGAAGTTGCAGGGTCAGGCGCACAGAAAGAAGGCCTCCGCGACGGTCACTTTCAGGTCGTCCATACCTCGCCTGACAACATCATGCAGTCGCGGCTGAATGGTGACGACGTATTCGTTTTCTTTGTACTGGACTCCGGTCTGCCTCAGTTGCTCGTCGGCCGGGAGGGTCTCACGGAATTGTCGGGAGCGAAACGCCCACGCGTCGGTGTCGACGACCCGGCATCGGGCTTTGCTTTTGTCGTCTATGAATTGTTACGCGGCAACGGTTTGGACCCCGATGATTGCGAGATTGTGTCGGTCGGCTCGAGTCGCCAGCGACTCGAGTCGTTGCTGTCCGGTGAGATCGACGTGGGGCTCTTGAGTGCAGCGATGGCAGGCCCCGTCAGGGAGGGGGGGCTCAACGTGCTGGCCAACGCTGCCGAGGCTGTACCGTGGTTTCCCGGGGTCGCAGCCGCGACTAATCGGTCGGTCGCGGAGCAGCAACCAGAGTTGCTGACCGCCTACGCATCGGCGCTCCATGAAGCAATGCGTTGGGCACAATCTCCGAGCAACGTTGATGAGGCGATTTCACTGGTAGCGCTCGGCGCTGGTCTCTCAAGAGACGAGGCAGCAGTTGTGCTTCAGCGAGAAGCGGCCGCTCGCACCAGGGTGCTTCCCGACGCAGCGGCGGCTTCGGACGCGATTGCGAAGGTAGCTGAACTCCGTCAGCGATATACCGGTGTCAAAGTCGAAGGCGCCTTTGACGATGCTTGGATGCGCGCCATCGAGTCCTCGGCCGAATGAGGCTCCGGGTTCTGGCCGTTGGCAGCATCGCCTTAGTCTCGCACCGGGTGGGGCGATGAAGTTGGCTCGATCCGGTGACTCGTGGTTTGTTGTCGTTGAGGCCGGGGCGGTCGATGTCACTGACCTGATCGAATCGGTGGGGCCGTCATGGCCGAGTTTGTGCGAACGGTTTAAATCGGTTCAGGATGATCTCGCAAGGGCGTGCGTGTCGAGAAGCCCCGTCGAGGTCGACCGTTGCCGACTCGATGCGCCCATCGTTGCTCCGTCCAAAATTGTGGGAGTACTGGGAAATGATATTGACCGCTTGAGGCCGGGTGGCGATGGAGGTGACGGCGAGATCGATGCGACCCTTGACTTTTTTCTGAAGGCTCCGTCGTCATTGATTGGGCCATCGGGCTCGGTGCGCCTGCCGCTGCTCGATTCGCCACTAGATGTGTCGACGCGTCTCGCGCGTGTCGTGCCGGAGTGCGAGCTCGCAGTGGTGGTCGGTCGCGGCGGCGACAACCTTGCCGTCAGCGAGATACCTGATCACATCTTTGGCTACACCATCGGGCTTGACCTGACCGCCCGTGGCCCAACAGAACGGTCGAGACGCAAGAGCTTTACGACGTTCTGCCCGGTCGGTCCTTGGATTGTGACCCCAGATGAGACCGGCGACGATTGGGACCTTGATGTCACACTCCGAATTGGGGACGACCTGCACCAAAAATGGTCGACGAGGCAAATGGCGTATCCAGTCGCCGAGGTCGTGTCATGGGTGTCGCGCTGTGTTCGGCTCGAGCCGGGCGACCTGATCCTGACCGGTGCGCCGAAGATGACGCGAGTACTCGAACCGGGTGACCGGCTCTGCGGAGAGATTGACCGAATCGGCAAACTCGAGATCGATGTCGACGGACCGGTACCGCTTCGCGGCGAACGGTGACGTCAACCAGCAAGTCCCCAACGTTCGAAGAACTCGGACATCTCGGCGATCTCGCCCGGAGTCAGTCCGTCAAAGGTATGACCCGGCGCACCTACCTCGATGCCGAGGACGTGCATACCAGCCTTCACCGCGGGACCAAGGCCCAACCGCATCCAGTGTGATGGGAACGCTGCGAAGAAGCTTTGCCATCGACGGGCTTCGTCGGTATCACCCGCTTCGTGTGCGGCGAGAATTCGCAGCGCAGCGGGGAGCGCTGGTGCCGGCACCATGGCACCTTGGCCTCCCAGGTGGATGGTTGTGAGGAGCGACTCCATGTTGGTATAAACGCCAGCCAGGCCTGATTCTGCAAGCGCAAGACACAAGTTGAGAACCTTGGTCATGTCTCGAGAGGTTTCTTTCAACGCTGCGATTTGACCGTGTGCTGCGACTTCAGCCAAAGACGCGACTGACGGCTCGGTTCCCGTGCGGGGGTTTGAGTAAATCACAATGGGTAGTGGGCTTCCGTCTGCGAGGCACGTAAACCACCGGACAAACTCGTCAGACGTCGATGCCGCCGCCCATGGCTTCGGTGCCGACAGTGCCAACACAGCAGTGGCACCGGCCTCGGCCATCTTTTTTGATATTTCTGCCGATCGGGATGCTAGTGGCGTCGAGACGCCCGCAATCACCGGAACGTTGCCGACGCGTTTGGTGGCGCGGCGGACGAGATCAACTCGTTGGTCGATGTCGAGGAGGTGGTACTCCTGTACCTCGACTCCGGCGACCCCAATGGCGAGCGGCGATTGAGAAGCCAGCCAGTCGATCTCGGCGTCGAATGCAGCGAGGTCCAACTGGCCGCCGCTATCCCAGGGTGTGAGCGCGGCGACGATTACGCCACGTTGGCGGAGCACTTCGTTCATGATTATACCTCGATCAGGACTCGGGCTTGGGCAGCGTCGCGTCCGGCCAGCGGCAGTGGAAGGGCGTGCAGGCGACCTCGTCCGGTGAAGAGCCCGCGCAGTGAGACGAGATTCTCGATAATCAGCACGTCGTTGCCAAGCAAGGTCCGGTGGACCGGGAAATCGAAACCGGCCGTTCGCCGCGAAACCGGTGCGTCGACGGTGATGAGGTCGACACCGACCATATCGACACCTTCTTCTACCATCCATTTCGCCGCGTCAACTCCGATGGCTGGATGTTCCCGGTACTCATCGGTCCCGAACAACTCGCCCCAACCCGTGCTGATGATTAAGGCGTCGCCGACCCGGAGTTGGCCGTCTGTGGCGGTTCGAAGCGCATCGGCGGAAATTTCTTGGTCACCCGACACGTTCACATCGATGACGAGACAAGGACGAATGAACCGCTCGGGTGGGATCTGATCGATGGTGAGACCACCGGGGATTGCATGCGACGGCGCGTCAACGTGGGTTCCAGCGTGTGTGGCTGTGGTCAGAAGCGAGACGTTCAGCGGTGCGCCAGCAGACATCTGAAGCAGCCAAGAAATCTTAACAGGCGGGAGCGGATGAATCGCCGGAGTGCCGTCGTGGAGCGGTTGGGTCGCATCGATGAAGCGGGTCATGGGATTCTTTCCTTCTGTCGAGGGGCGTGATTCTCGACGAGTTGTAGCCGCCGACCTCGGAGCTATTAAGGTACTATAATAGCCGCAATGCGAGGCCTGCTGATTTCTCAGATGGACCCCCCGTTGGACCGTGACGACGACTTCCACGCGTGGTACGACGACGAGCACATTCCGGTTAGGCTTGTATTGCCTGGGTTCGAATCTGCGTTGCGTTACCAGTCCACCGGTAGCGCAACACGATTCTTGGTCTGTTACTTCATCGACGATCTGGACGTTCTGAAGAGTGCCGACTACCAGCAGATCAAGGCAGAACCGGGTCCGCGCACCGAACGGATGCTGGGCGAGGTTCGCGACTTCACCCGATTCACCTGCGAGTTGACCGCCGACACTGCCGATCACCCGCTCGCGGATCATTCGCCCGCTGACTATCTTGTTGTTCACGTCGTGCAGTGTCATCCCGAGGGAGCTGGCGAGTTCGAGCGTCGCTCTGCGTCGATCGCCAAGGTTCTTGTCGATTCCGGCGCGAGTTGGGTGCGAGTTCGGGGGTATCGGACTTTCGGTGCAAACGTCGGCGGGGCCTGGACCCACATATCGCTGTACGAATCGAGCGGATCCCTTGGGGGTCTTCCACGGCTGCCCGACGCGGAAGGCCTCGAGCAGGAATCGTGGTGGGACTATCGAGTGATTCGTCGAGCTCATTCGGCTACCGGCGAGGTGACACAGCTTCAGCCGTGAACTTGCGATCAAGGGGTTGCAATTATTATGGTAAATGCCTATTATCAGTCGCTAGTGGCGTATTATCAGTCGCTATCAGTCAGTATCAGTTTGAGCCGTAACGGCTCTTGGGCGCCTGTTGCCTCCAAGGTGTTTCAGCTTGAATGCCGGCATTCTGTTCCGGCCTTACGTTTAAGGGGATCCATGAGAAGCAAGCAACGTTCACTGTTCGCTGCGGTCGCAGCGCTCGCGCTGGTTGTCAGCGCCTGCGGAAGCGACGACGACGCCGCAGCGCCGCCCGCCGCCGAAGTCGAAGAGCCGGCAGCCGAAGAGCCGGCAGCCGAAGAGCCGGCAGCCGAAGAGCCGGCAGCCGAAGAGCCG
>Ga0115001_10001975_pt1 | contig 15752 bp, 14 predicted proteins | sample ArcticOcean_MG_C_12_FD_89869 | JGI IMG/M metagenome (GOLD analysis project Ga0115001, IMG submission 89869) | Marine microbial communities from western Arctic Ocean - ArcticOcean_MG_CB8_130 | ecosystem: Environmental > Aquatic > Marine > Oceanic | place: Arctic Ocean: Canada Basin | collected... | reverse complement strand
TTACCGGATTCGTTAAGGGCGTGTATAAGCGCGCTACCGATGAAGCCCGCTCCGCCAGTGACGAGTGTATATTTGCCTGTGTTCATAGCTGTAAAATCTAGATTCTCTTAAAGTGGTTATCGAAGAATCATAATAGTATCAAGATTTGCTGGGCGTAAGACTAGTCTATAATTGAAAATCGAAGTTAGGATATCGGGTATTTTTGTTCAGCATTTACGTTTCTACTTATCAGTGTCAATTTTGTGTAATAAGACCGATTTATTTTGTGTTGTTTCTGTGTTAACTTGTCGTGTGCACTATGATTGTGACGTAAGGATCATCGTTTTTAGTCAAATAACTTGTTTTACTTCACGCTATCTATTCTAGAGTTCCCCTTCTTCAGATGCTATTTAACTCGTATATTTACCTGTTTCTTTTCCTGCCATTGATGGTTATTGGCTATTTCATTCTCAACCGTGCGCGGATGATTTTGCCTGCAAAGGCTTACTTGGTAATGGGTAGCTTATTATTTTATTCGTGGTGGAATTGGACGTATCTACCTCTGATGCTCTTGTCAGTTTTTTTAATTATTCTTTAGGCGCAGTGCTGAGCTCTGAGCGTAAGGAAGTTCGGGTGTGTTGTAAATGCTTGTTGATATTTGGGGTTGTGGTGAATGTAGGAACCCTTGCTTACTTCAAGTATTCCGATTTCTTTATCGAAAATTGTAACCGTTGGGTGGGAACTCAGATTCCGTTGCTTGAATTCGTACTGCCTTTAGCGATTTCGTTTTTCACCTTTCAACAGATTGCTTATCTGGTGGATTCTTATTCTGGGCAGACTCAGGAGTATGACTTTCTTAACTATTGTTTATTTGTTACCTTTTTCCCTCAGCTGATAGCTGGGCCTATTGTGCATCATAAAGAGATGATGGAGCAGTTTTCCAGTTCAAGCGCGAAACTGCTTAATTGGCGTAATTGCTACTACGGGTTATTTATCTTATCATTAGGGCTATTTAAAAAAGTTTTTATTGCAGATACTTTTGCGGTGTGGGCAAGTGCAGGCTTTAGTGCCTCAGCGCAGTTAAGCTTGGTGGAGGCATGGTGTGCGAGTTTGAGTTATACCATGCAGATTTATTTTGATTTCGCGGGTTATACTGATATGGCGATTGGCAGTGCATTGTTTTTTAATATCAAGCTGCCCCGTAATTTTAATTCGCCCTACAAGGCACTCGATATTCAGGATTTTTGGCGTCGCTGGCACATGACATTGTCTCGGTGGTTGCGTGATTATGTCTATATCCCGCTCGGTGGAAATCGAGGAACTGCGAGTGGAGTTTATGTCAACTTGTTGGTGACATTTTTGATTGGTGGGTTATGGCATGGGGCTGGATGGACATTTTTAATATGGGGAGCATTGCATGGCTGTGCTTGTATCGTCTTTTTATTCTGGTCTCGTCGTAAAATGCAGTTACCCAAAATTGTGGCATGGGCGGTGACCTTCATGTTTGTGAACATCACTTGGGTATTCTTTCGAGCCGATAATTGGGCACAAGCGATGGATATTCTGCATTCGATGTTTGCACTCTCTACGCTGACCCCAGAAATCCTTATGGGGCTAACAGATGTGCCAATTGAGAATGTTATGGACCGTGGTGAATTCCAAGAGCTGTTCCCATGGATTTTTATATTTTTGCTGGTTGCGGTCTTTGGTAAGAATTCAAATACGGTCATGGAATGGCGACTGCCGGTAAAGATGGGGGTAGCATTGAGTATTTTTCTGTTTTTATTGGGATCTCCAGACGTGTCACAAGTGAGTGAGTTTTTGTATTTTAATTTTTAAAGTCATGGCAGTATATCGAAGCTACAAGACAGCGGTTCTATGGGGAGTATGGATCATATGTGCTGCCTACATATTTAATATTATTGGGCTCTATACAATCTATTGTGGACCGAAGGGAGATTCTGCTTGGGTGAATGCAATTCTGGGGGTGAAAGAGGCTTACGCCGAATCTATTGAGGAGCCGAAGTTACTATTGGTTGCTGGTAGTAGTTTGCATTACGGGTTGAGTGCAGCTCAAGCCGAGGAGACTTTGGGAGTACCAGTTGTCAACATGGGAACGCATGCTGGCTTGTTAGAATATGCCTACGTGCGCGCGCAACGTTCATTGGAGCCAGGAGACATGGTCATTGTTGCTCCAGAATATTCAATGTATGGTCAGGGGCATTTATTGTCTGCTGTGCGCTCAGATTATTTGGTGAGTTTTGATAAGGCATATTTGAGGGGGCGGCCAATTGCGGAACAGTTCGCAATCGTTCAAGGGTATTTAAATCCCATTCACCGTTTAAAAAAACATTTGGATTATATTCGTAAGCGGAAGAAAAATTTTAAGAATAAGCGTTACTTTAAATCACTGAATAATCAGGGGGATGAGTCGGAAAATGTAGCTTATACGGGGGAATCATATCCTAGGATTTCATTTAAGACAGACTTTGATTCCTTTGCGCCCCGAGCAGTTGAACTGGCGCATTTCATTAAGTGGTGTCAGATCAATGATGTGCTGGTGTTCATGAGTTGGCCTGGAACCTTGGAGTTCAAGGAATCAACTCTCAATGCTGCCCGTCTTGAACAATTCAAAGATTTCTGGCGATCACATAACGTGGAGATCCTCGGGGAGCCTGAAGATTTCTGCTGTGCTCCAGAGTTCTTGTTTAATACTCAATATCATTTAAACTTGAATGGAGTCGCCTGGAGGACGGAGTTGTTATTGGAGCTGCTCCAACAGAGTGATGATTATCAGCAGTGGGCGATCAAAAGGCTGGGTCAGTGATACGCTAATTCGTGGAGCATCGAAGTCTGATCTATTTTCTCTATAAGTGTTGGAACTCAAATTTTATTGCGCATATATAATAGATTGGATACAGGCGGAGAAATCTTCGCGGAATTCGTAGCTACCGTCGATTTCACCTGCGTGATGAGAGGCTATAAGTTGAGGCTTACCACAACCGATGGCCCAGGCAGTCGAATCGCTATTCCAAGCGGTTTTTAGGTCGACTAGAGTGTCGCCGATCATGTGCGTGGCGGCATCTCTATTGCCGAGGTGTACGAGCGCTTCTTTAATGAAGCGCGACGAGGGCTTTCGATAACCTCCTTCGGTGGCAGGTGTTTCAGGGGCGATGCACCACCCAGCAATGTCTTCAGGCTTGATTTCTAGCAGCTCAAACAGCCTGCCTTGACAGGCATGAACTTGCTCGATCGGGAAATAGCCACGGCCGACGCCGGATTGATTCGTCAGGATAAAAAAAGGGATGTCGCGGGAAATGAGCTCGTGAATTGTATCTTTCACGCCCGGCAGCAGTTCGACCTGCTCAGGGTCACTTAAATAATCGGTATGGCGAATCAGCGTGCCGTCGCGATCAGTAAAGATTGCGAGCTCGGGATTGCACTGCACGAAGCGGGGATTGAGCCAGACGTTTTTCAATTATTAATTAGCAATTAAGGATTAGGAGGGAAGTCTTATGTAGAGGTTTGAGCTATTCTGGGGCGAGAGTTGAGACGCGAAGCGGGCTATTGAACTTTCAAAATGCTTGGAAGTACTGGTGCCCTTCTGTGGAAGCGCTGGTAGAGTTTGCAGGCTCGTTTGGTGATAGCTTGCCAGAGTTTACGGTTTGTCAATAAGGAGTGTTTCCAGTCTTTGCCCAGGTATACTCTCAGATAACGAATGTAGTCAGTCGATGTCAGTCCAGCATCGAGCGCTGAGAAGAGTAGGGAGGCTAGATCTTTGATTAGCCAACGCTTGGGGACGCGGCGGCGGTATTGCACCCGGTGTAAGTCAATTAGGTTGAGTGGGATACTTTGCCCTTTTTGCCATTTGCTGATCAGATCACGGTTGATTAAAAAGTGGTTAATGTAAAAGTCCCTGTGGTTTATCCCTTGTTTGTGCATCGTTTGTCCGATACAGGCAACCTCGTCGATTAGGGCGCGTTTGACTGCCACCCAGCGTGTGCCGGTGGTTTCCATCCAGCCGTGTTTAAAGTGTTCCAGCGTAGCGCAATTTTCAAGGGCATCGAGTACTACAAAAGATTCGATTGCGTGCGGATAACGACCGCGTTCGCCCTTGCCAATGACATTGGGCACGCGGACTCCTGCTGCTTCGAGTAAGGCGGCGCCTTCCCATTCGGTGCGTGCGCTGACCACTGGCTTACGGAAACGATACCACTCCTTGAGTACCTCACCCCAGCCGCAGCCGAGGTGGCGTTTGACGTAGAAATGAAACCCTTTCAAGCGGACTTCGTAGGTGAGGCGATTCTTGACGTGGCGGTGAACTTCACCACCGCCCTCCAAAAACCATTCGAACGGGTCGGCACCTTTAGGCAGGGCGTCGCGTAGTTCGTCTGTGAGTTCGAGTAGCATTTTTCAGGGATGGCTAATAGCTGTTAGGTAATTTAGGATACTTCCTTAGCTAGAATATTCTCGATGATTTTTGCGGCCGCTTGATGGCAACTGTATAAATCCTCATTGGCTGCATAGGCCAGCGCATTTTGGCTCATCTGCTGTCTTTTCGAGTCATCTTGGATGAATCTGCGCATAGATTGATTGAGGGTGTCTTGCTCGAAGGGACTAGTGATGACTGCTCCGGCATTTGCTTTTAGAATGTGAGGCGCATAGCCGCAGGTGTCGGTGGTCAGCACGGGCAATCCATGGGTCAGTGCTTCGAGCAGCACCTTACCTGCCGATTCGCTGTAAGCGGGGTGTAGGAGGAAGTCGGCGGCGTCGTAGAAACGTCCAGTATCGGCGCGACCGCCAAGGAAGCGCACTGTAACGCCTGCCTGCTTGGCAAGTTTTTGAAAGCGTGATGGCTTGCCGTTGCCGACGACCCAAAATTCGAGCGGGTGGGTAGTTGATTGATTCGCACGTAGCGCTCGCAACGCACGGTCGAGCCCTTTGATACGAAAGCCTGAACCGACAAAGAGTGCGACGGTCGCTTCTTGCTCAGTGCCTAGTTCAGTGCGTAGCCCTTGGCGGTTGCTTTCTGCCTCGTCCTCGAGAGTCGTATTGCGATCGACACCTGGGGGGAGTAAATGGAATTGCTCACGTGAGCTCCCGTAGTGCTGGTGGAAGGCGTCGATCTCGCGATCGGTCAGGACGAGTGTTTGCGGAGGAGTTGGAGCGGTGAAGATGCTTTTTTCCAGCCCAGCGTAATGCCGGCAGTGGGGCCCGAACTTATACAAAAATGATTTGTTCTTTACGCGATCGAGGTAACAGGGGTCAGCGGCGAAATAGATGTCTGCTGCTGGGATGCGACTGAAGGCAACGATGCCATCCAAATTATGTTTCGGGAGTTCCGTTTTGAGGGCCTTAAAAAAATGGTTGTTTCGGGAGATATTACTCCAGCCAACTTTGCCGAGCAGATGCGCGTGAATTACTTCCGGTTGGTCGCCTTTCCATGTGCGGGTAAAAATGTGAACGCTATGCCCACGATTCGCGACAGCTAAGGCTGTCGCAAGGCAGTCTTCTTGAAGACCGCCGAACGGAAAGTAGTCATTGAGCACGAAGCCAATTTTCATTCTATCCGCATGAGATCGCGGAGTTTGCTTTGCGGCAATACGAAAAATGCTTTGTGTAGTTTGTTTCATCGGACAATTTTTATATGTGCGCCGGCTTGGTAATTGAGCTTTAATTTTAGTTATCGAATTATCTCAGTGTTGTGAGTTAGTAGTTAGTCTTCGTGTGAATGGATCCTTGCATATTGAGCAATAGGTAGCTTGCTCATGAGTGTTTGAATTAATGCTGGATTGACCTCTTGGAGGATTCGATGAATTGCTAGTTGAAGTATATGGATAGTTTTAAAAAATTCCTGCCCTATTATCGCTATTTGAAACCTGTTTGGTGGAGGTTTGCTCTGGGTGTCTTATTTGGAGTGTTGTTTTCTGTTTCGAGCGGTCTTGGCTTACCTGTGATGGCAGAGACCGTATTTCCGGTTCTGTTTGGCAATCCAGAGGAGGCGCCAGCGTGGTTGAAGGTATTGGTAGAGACTTGGTTTGGGGATGATGTCCAAGGGGGCTTTCTAATTCTATGCTGCCTGTTTCTTCCCTTCATAATGTTGTTGCGGGCTGTGGGTGCGGTCGGAAATGGATACTTCATTACTTACACGGGTATATATGTGGTGCAAGCGATTCAAATAGATGTGTTTAAGAAGGTTCAGGGTATGCCGCTTGCCTTCTTCCAGCGCCACAAAACAGGTGAATTGATTGCCGCCATCATGGGTTATCCGAGGCAGATCAAGCAAGTATTGGTTAACAACAGCAATGATTTGGTAAAACAGCCTCTGACGCTACTCTCAGCAGTTGGTTTTTTGATATATAAGTCGTTTACCAGTGAAAGTTTTTTTACGGCTGTAATTGGTGTTTTGAGCATTCCCATTATCATTTTCCCCATTCGACAAATTGGGCGCTATTTGGCAAGGCGCTCAAGGCAGCTTGTGGTTATGGGTGAGGCACTGAACTCATCTACTATTGAAACAGTTCAATCTCCGGTTGAAATACGCACCTACAATTTAGAGCGGCAGCAAAACCAGCGTTTTATCGATCAGTTGAGTAAAATCTTCCGTATTTCAATGAAAAGTGTGCGTAGCAGTTTGATTATGTCGCCGCTGATTGAAGTTGTCGCTGCTACTGGACTGGCGTTTGCGCTATTTCTTGGCGTGCGAAGTGGGATGGAGCAGGGTGAATTTCTGGCGCTCGCGGTAGCGCTCTATATGGCCTACACTCCGATCAAGAAGCTAGGAAGAGTCCACGGGTCACTTAAAATGGTTGAAGCGCCCCTGGAGAGGTTGGAAGATATTTTGCAGGCGGAAGAATCCGTGCCAGAAACTTTAAATCCACGTGTGCTGGATTGTCCTCTTCGCGGAGTAATAAATTTCGAGAATGTTCATTTTTCATATGCCACCGGCACGCCAGCGTTGCAATCAATTAACGTTGAGATTGCGTCAGGTGAAAGTGTCGGTCTAGTTGGAAAAAGTGGTGCAGGCAAGTCGACTTTTGTTAATCTCATTCCACGGCTGTTTGACCCGACTCAAGGGCGTATTCTTATTGATGGTATCGATACGCGCGAATTGAGTCTGAGTGATTTGCGTAATCAAATTGGGTATGTGCCTCAAATGCCGATTTTGTTTAATGTCTCAGTCATTGATAATATTCGAGTCGGTAAAGAAGGTGCGAGTGACGCAGAAATTATTGAGGCCGCCAGGCTCGCGAATGCCCTTGAATTTATCGAGTCCTTGCCGGACGGCTTTAATACGGTTCTGAGCGAGCGGGGCAATTCACTATCGGGTGGTCAGCGCCAGCGCATTGCCATTGCACGGGCGTTTTTGAAAGATGCGCCGATTCTCATTCTAGACGAGGCGACATCAGCCTTGGACAATACCAGCGATCAGTTGATCCAAGAGGCGTTACGACGTCTTTCTGAGAATCGAACTACGTTAATCATCGCCCATCGGATGGGCACGCTTAAGGATGTCAGCCGACGCTTATTTTTTAAACAGGGGATTTTGGTCGGGGATGGTTCACATGAGGAACTGATGGAGTCGAATTCAGATTATATCGGTTTGGTGAATGTTGAAAATGCTGTTGGACAATCCGATTGATAGAGCTGGCGCATATTGTGGTCAGTCGCTTTGCAGGCCTTCTGAGGACTACCCAAGCGTTAATCGTCATGAGGTGCGAAACCAATTTCTCCTGGCGGTAATAGAGCATCGACTGTCGTGCGCATCAATGAGGGAAAAGGTTCAAATGGTTGTTTTCTAACGGACATCTATCCTTTCAACTGGTTTTGGCGGATCGAAGATTAGCGGCGAACTTAAGCTTATCTTCGAAGTCGAGTGCATCTAATGCTTGAGTATTAAAATGCCTCTTGAAATGATGAAGAATTGTGATTAATTGTTATGATATATAATGCTAAATAATAAAAATATACTGATTACTGGCGGCACCGGTTCACTTGGCAAAGAGCTGACTAAAACCATTTTGGCAAAATGGCCTAAAGTTAAACGCTTGATTATCTATTCACGCGATGAGCAGAAGCAATTTCAGATGGCGCAAGAGTATCCCGTCGACCAGTATCCAATGATTCGATTTTTTATCGGAGATGTTCGTGATCTGGAACGCTTGAAACGCGCCTTCATTGGTGTCGATTACGTTATTCATGCGGCTGCGATGAAGCATGTTCATATCGCGGAGTATAATCCCGATGAATGTGTAAAAACCAATATTGGAGGAGCGGAAAATGTGATTAAGGCAACCCTTGGTAGTAGTGTGACCAATGTGGTGGCGCTTTCTACGGATAAGGCATGTGCGCCGATTAATTTGTATGGCGCGACCAAACTGACATCAGACAAACTTTTCATTGCCGCGAATAACATTGTAGGTAAGCAAGATGTGAAATTCTCAGTTGTCCGCTATGGTAATGTGATGGGCTCGAATGGATCGGTTATCCCATTCTTCATGGATCGTCGTGAGTCGGGGGTTTTGCCGCTAACAGAGCCTACTATGACTCGTTTTAATATTTCATTAGCTGATGGTGTGAAGATGGTCTTACACGCATTAGAGTATGCATGGGGGGGTGAACTGTATGTGCCTAAGATACCGTCGTATCGGATTACAGATGTAGCTGAGGCAATCGGCCCTGAGTGCGAACATCCTGTAGTGGGGATTCGCCCTGGCGAAAAAATACATGAGGAGATGATTACCAGTTCCGACTCGTTCACGACTTACGATTTAGGTGAGTATTATGTCATCTTACCTCAAGTCACTAAATGGGATTTAGAGACCTACATTAAGGAGTTTGATGCACGAAAGGTGCCATCTGGATTCAGTTATACCTCAGGAGACAACAAAGACTTCGAAACAGTCGAAGGTCTTCGCGAGCTGATCTGCGAGCATGTGGATAGGGATTTCGAAGTGTAGTCATTTATTTTAGCCTTTTGAGAGCCAATGTTGCCCTACGGAAAACAAACGATCGATGATGACGATATTGCTGCGGTTGTCGCTGCACTAAAGTCGGACTTTTTGACCTGCGGCCCAGAAATCGAAGCTTTCGAGCAAGAATTTGCTGCCTTGGTCGGGGCGAAGCATGCTGTTGCCGTTTGCAATGCGACAGCCGCGTTACACCTTGCGATGCTAGTAGCGGAGGTTGGAAGAGGAGATCGAGTCGTTACTTCGCCCAATACCTTCTTGTCCTCTGCAAATTGTGCGACCTTCGTCGGTGCGATTCCTGATTTTGCCGATATCGACCCTGCCACGTATAATTTGTGTCCGGTCTCGTTAGAGCAGAATTGGCAAACAGATACCAAGGCCGTGATTGCTGTCGCCTATGCCGGGCAGTCGCCAAATATGCCAGAGATTGCGCGTGTCGCTCGATCACATGGTGCAATGGTCATTGAGGATGGCTGCCATGGTGTGGGCGGTTGTTTCGTTCATGATGCTCAAAGTTATAAAATTGGTGGTCACCCTTGGGCCGATATCACGACTTTTTCGTTTCATCCGGTTAAGACGATGACGACTGGCGAAGGTGGGATACTCGTGACTGATAATGCAGGATACGCAGCTAAAGCCCGTTTGCTACGTGGGCATGGAATGGTTCGAGATTTTGACAGCTTAAAAGGTTTAGGTGCGAACGAAGGGCCATTGACGGAGCAAGGTCCGTGGATGTATGAGATGCATGAACTTGGTTATAATTATCGAATTACGGATATGCAGTGTGCACTAGGACGTAGCCAGTTGAGAAAGCTCCCTAGTTTCATTAAGCGCCGTCAGGAAATTGTTGCGCGCTACAATGAGGCGTTCGCCGAACTTCCGTGGCTTCAATGCCCTCAAGTCCTAATAGAAGCCTCTCGGCCGCACATCTCTTGGCATTTGTATTCGGTTCAAATTGATTTCGAGGCATTGGGAAAAAGTCGCACCGAGGTGATGGCGGAGCTTCGGGCCCAAGGTGTCGGCACGCAAGTCCTCTATATTCCGGTTCATTTACAGCCATGGTATCGAGAGACCTATGGTTACGAAGTGGGTAAATGTCCGAATGCGGAGGCGTATTATGCGCAAGCGTTGAGCCTGCCGCTTTTTCCAAAGATGTCAGATGCTGATGTTGAGATTGTGATTTCTGCATTTAATGATTTGGAAAAATAATCATTTAATGAACTTAGCAATCATACCAGCCCGAGGAGGGAGTAAGCGAATTCCTCGTAAAAATATCCTTCCTTTTCGAGGGAAGCCGATGATTGCTTGGTCAATTCAAGCGGCACTCGATAGTGGCTGTTTTGATGATGTCATTATCTCTACCGATGATGTCGAAATTGCGAATGTGGCTCAAGAATTTGGCGCAAGTGTTCCGTTTATGCGACCTTCGGAATTGTCTGATGACTATACCGGTACCATTCCCGTACTTCGGCATGCGCTGGAAACTATGGAAAGTTTAATGGGGTATACCATACAGAATGCATGCTGCATTTATGCGACAGCCCCTTTTGTGACTCCAGAGATCTTAAAGCAGGGTCGGGAGGTTTTCTTATCCGATAACGAATTAGATTTTGCCTTTAGTGTCGCAAGTTACCCATTCCCTATCCAGCGCTCATTAAGAGTGACTCCAGATAATCGTGTCGAGATGGTCTATCCAGAAGAGGAACAAACCCGATCGCAAGATCTTCCCGAACGCTACCATGATGCCGGACAGTTTTATTGGTTTCGTCCCGCAGGTTTGAAGGCGGGTGACGGCGTTTTTAGCGCAAGGTCAGCACCGGTCATTATTCCAAGAGAACGCGTTCAAGATATTGATACACTGGAAGACTGGAATTGCGCAGAACTATTGCATCGGATGCTGGAGGAGCGTGAGGCGAAGTGAAATTATTAATCCGTGCGGATGCGGGCGGCATCACAGGCACTGGCCATGTGATGCGCATGATTGCGTTGGCACAGGGATATATTCGTCGAGGTGGAAGTGTTTCGATGGCTTCTGTCAGCTGCCCTGAAAAGCTGGTGGAGCGTTTGCGCAGTCATGGGATTACGCATCACACTATTAAGGCTGCGCAACCTGGGGATTCGGATGATGCTCAGTTGACTACTGAGCTCGCTAAAGAACTCGGAGTGCAGTGGTTGGTGGTGGATGGCTATCATTTTGATTACGCCTATCAGAGGCATGTGAAAAGTTCGGGACTCTCATTGCTTTGCGTAGATGATCATGGTTATTCGGATCGCTGGTGCTGTGATGCGATCTTGAATCAGAATTTGGATGCAGACCTGCGAGTGAGCTATAAGAATGATCTTCCTGATGCGAAGGTTTTGGCGGGTGCTTCATTCTGCCTTTTGCGGGAAGAGTTTTTGAGTTCGCAAACAACCAAGCGCACTTGGGGAAGAATTGAGTCCTTGCTGGTGACTCTCGGTGGATCCGATTCGAAGAATGCGACTGAGGCTACGCTGCAGCTATTAAACCAATCCTGCAAACGCCCACTGAAGGTTCGAGTGTTAGCGGGCGTAGATAACCCGCATATCGAGCGCCTTCGATCTTTTGAAAGTCAGCATCAAATAGAAGTCGTTCAGAATGCGACGAATATGCCTGTGCAATACGCTTGGGCCGATGGGATTATTTCCGCAGGGGGAAGCACATGCTGGGAATGGCTTCACCTTAGGTTGCCGGGCGCGATCGTCACGATTGCAGACAATCAATTGCCAATTGTTCGAGCATTGACTGAGGTGCGAAATATTGCAGTGTCACTAGGATGTTTCCGGGGATTTAATAACGACATCAAAGGGAGACTATTACTTAGGTGGCTAGAATCTCCAGGTTCTACAGTTGATCGGGCTGAAGCAGAGTCTGTTGTCGACGCACTAGGGGCATTTCGAGTCATCAACAACATTATTTAATATGGTATCGCACACCAAGCTTACAGGTATCGCCTAGGGAAGCACGCAAGGTTGCTCTTCGACTGGCGAACCGATCCGGAAATATATAAATATATGTATGTATCACTGTAATTAAACTCCATCTATTTTCTAAAAATCATGGCCAAATTGACAACCATAATTCCCGATAGACATGCTGATTTTCTCTTTGAGGCGCGGCAGTTACCTAGCGTTGCCCGCTTTATGTATAATCCGGATGGAATTGAATGGGAAGATCACGTGAAATGGCTCAATGGGTTATCTCAAGATGCGACTCGCCAAGATTGGGTGGTAGAACATCATGGAGAAATGGTAGGTCGCGCGTATTTGACTGATATTGATAACGCAAACCGCCGTGCTGAATTTGGGATGTTTATCTCATCTGAAAAAGCCCGCATTCAAGGAGTTGGATCAGTAGCTGAATATTTGGTCCTTCAGCATGCTTTTGGCGAACTCGAACTGGTTAAAGTCAGTTGCGAGGTATTTTCAGTTAATGAAGCCCCTATTAGAATGCACAAAAGAATGGGATTTGTGCAAGAGGGAGTTTTTAGAAAGCATGTTTTATTTGAGGGTGATTATATTGATGTGGTAAAGCTTTCAATCTTGGCAGAAGAATGGCAAGATGCAGAGCCGATGCTGACCCAAGCACTTCAAAAAATGCTTCAAAGCGAAAAAATTTAATCTTATGAATATACCAACAATAATTGAAACTATATTTAGGCAGAGTTTAGCGGACTGTGATGTAATAGCGCCAGAAACGCTGCATGATGATTTAGCCTTGCTAAAGAGTGGTTTAGATTCGCTAGGATTTGCGATCCTTGTGACTCAGCTCGAGCGTGAATTAGGGTATGACCCCTTTACGATCATGACGGAGGCAGTTTACCCGACAACCTATGGTGAGTTTGTCGCTATTTATTTGAAATACGCGCCCTCTGAGTGATAGAAATTTTGTTAGAGTCTCTCAAGCAATTCCCTTCAGACAGAAGTATTTTTTATACTTCATCTGGAGAAAAATCCATTGCGTCAATTCTCGATACCGCAATCCGCTTTAGGGAGAATCAATTTTCAGAGGTTCGAGGAAAAAGAGTGTCGTTACTTTGTGCTGATGTTCTGACCTATATCGAGTGTTTAATTTCACTGGATGGTTGGGCGTCAGACATTGTATTATTGGATGCATCTATTGCTCCCGAGCTTCTACAAAGTTTTGAAGAAAAGGCTGATGTTGAGCAACGAATCGTTGCCGCGGATGTTATTCCAGAACTTGCTTCACTGGGTAGGTCTGATGGTTCGGTAAGCAACAGTGAGCAAACCTCCTGGATCATTCCAACATCAGGCACGACAGGTACCCCAAAGCTTATTTCTCATACTCTGTCATCGTTGACAAAATCGGTGAAGGGACCTAGTCCCAAATCTTCCGATTTCCGATGGGGATTACTCTACGACCCCACACGTTTTGCCGGCCTTCAAGTGATGTTACAATCGGTCCTTGGCGGAAGCTCGCTCATTCTCCCTGATGATTGGCGTGATCTAGAAGCTGCCGTGCGTGTATTTGAGCAGCAAGGGTGTAATGCTTTATCCGCTACACCTAGCCTGTGGAGAAAGCTCGCCATTTCAGGTAGGCTTCAAGAATTGAATTTCAAACTCATTACTTTAGGCGGCGAGGCACCCGATCAGAAAATTTTAGATTTATTGAGGCAAGCTTATCCCGATGCACTCCTGCGGCATATCTATGCCTCGACTGAGGCGGGTGTTGGTTTTTCCGTAGCCGATGGAAAAATTGGCTTTCCTGCCTCTTTTCTTGAGACTCCCCCTCAGGGAATTAGTCTGAGGGTGAAAGAGGATGGTATGTTAATGCTAAAGCCTTCAAACCTCGAACAAATAATACTTTCCAAGAATGCCTCCTTACAAGATGAGGAAGGATGGATCGAGAGTGGAGATCTGGTTGAAAAGACGGGTGACCGTTACGAGTTTTTAGGACGATTGAACGGAGCCATTAATGTGGGGGGCCAAAAAGTGCATCCAACATCCATCGAAAATGTAATCACAGATGTTGAAGGCGTTGCGGCTGTCCGCGCCTATGGTCAACCAAGTTCTATTCTTGGCAACCTCGTAGCTGTAGAAATTGAGCTTGCTAGCGGATATGATCAAGCGGTCCTGAAAAATGCGGTCAAAGAGATCTGTCTCACACGTTTGAGCCGATTTCAGAGGCCCGCAGTGGTTGAAATAGTCGATCAAATCACATTAACCAATACCGGAAAAATCAAACGATGATCAAAGATAAAAAATTAATTGTAGTTACGGGTGCCAGTCGCGGATTGGGATTGGCCATAGCCACTCATTTAGCTGAGCAGGGTTATCGAGTATTAGGAGCATCAAGAAAAGAAACCCCCGAGTTTGAGGCTTTAGCAAAAAAGCATGGAGGATGCGTTTTTTTTAGGCCATTAGACTTGGGTGATTTAAAGAGTTTGCATCAGTGGGCTCAGGCAGTGGATCAGGAATTCGGTGATGTTTATGGATTAGTTAATAATGCTGCCATTGCTTACGATGGAGTTTTAGCCACCATGCATGAAACGCAAATAGAAGATATCATTCAGGTGAACGTCACAGGAACGATCATATTGACCAAATATTTAATACGCCCAATGTTGGTGAATCGAAAAGGCCGAATTATCAACATCGCTTCGATTATTGCCTCAACAGGATTCAACGGATTGTCGGTTTACGGCGCCACTAAGTCGGCCTTGCTTGGCTTTACGCGTTCTCTCGCCCGTGAAGTTGGTAGAGCCAAGATCACGGTCAACGCGATTTCACCTGGATATATGGCAACGGAAATGTCATCGGGTTTGAATGATGAAAAACTGAAGTCGATTATGCGCCGTTCACCATTAAATGAATTAGCCGAGGTTGATGATGTAGCCGGCGCCGTGGGCTATCTTCGGTCCGAGCAAGCGGCACGGGTCACTGGTATTGATATGACCGTGGATGCAGGAAGCACAATTTAAATCATCATGATAAAAATCAGAGAGTATAAACCAGGAGATGCAAGAGGCATTTGTGAATTATTAAACAATCATACATCGTACTTAAGAGACTTTGATTTTTGGTTGTGGAGTAATCGTGTCTGGCCAGATGAATCATCTGTTGTCGTGGTTGCTGAAGAAGATCAAAAGATCGTAGGTCATTATGCTATTTTACCTCAGAACATTCTCATAGGTGGAAATGAAATACAGGCTGGAATAGGAGTGCATGCATTTATAGATTCAGCTTATCGCAATGAGGTTCCTATTTTTCAAATCTCTAAAAGATGTTATCAGATCGCTAAAAATAAAGGCATACAAATGCTTTATGGCTTCCCGAATGAAAATTACCGTCTTATCCAGGAGAAGGTAGAGGGGTGGAAGTGCGTCAGCGTATTTAACGCTTACACAAAAGTATTAACCAAAGGATTAACCAAGAATTTCGACTCTAAAGAGCTAGATTATGCAGTTGGGCAAGATTGTGTTGAGCTCAACGATTTTTTAGAACTGCATGCCGATAGGCAGCTGTTTGGTATTTACCCAACGATTAAAAAATGGATGGATAGATACGACAAACATCCACAAAATAAGTATGTAACAATCTTTCTGAGTGAGGGGGGTGTTATTATTGCAGCAGCTGTGGTAAAAGACTACTTGGATGAATCCAGTAATACGAAAGTTGGACATTTAATAGATTGCGTTATCCCCTCGGAAATTACATGGGATAGGGTAAATTTATCTTTGGAATCGTACTTTTCAGATAGAGTATCAGAGTTGCGTCATTGGCCTATTAATAAGAGATTTTTACGATCATTGGAATCTATGGGTT
>Ga0115001_10001970_pt1 | contig 15788 bp, 13 predicted proteins | sample ArcticOcean_MG_C_12_FD_89869 | JGI IMG/M metagenome (GOLD analysis project Ga0115001, IMG submission 89869) | Marine microbial communities from western Arctic Ocean - ArcticOcean_MG_CB8_130 | ecosystem: Environmental > Aquatic > Marine > Oceanic | place: Arctic Ocean: Canada Basin | collected... | reverse complement strand
CGGGCTCGGGGGCGGCGGGCTCGGGCTCGGGTGCGGCGGCATCGACGGGCCGTCGGGCGGCGGCGGCGGCGCGATCGCGACCGTGCGGCCGCGCACGGTCTCGGAGCGGTCGGCAACGGCAAACTGCGAGTTGCTGTTCTGCCCCCACGCCGCGTTGATCTTGGGCTCAAAGATTGGGTCCTGCACAATGTCAAACCACTTTTGCTCGTCGTGCTCAGCAGCCACGACCGTCACCACCCACTCCGTGACCTCGTCGCTCGTGTGGATGTGGTGCAAGTAGAAGGCCCACATGGTCAGCTCGGCCAGGGCCATGCGCAGAATGGCCTCGACGAGCGCCATGTCGCTGAGCTGACGCCGCGCACGAATTCGATGCCCCGGATCGAGGTCGCCATAGTGCGTCTCGATCAGCGTGAACTCGAGGGTCACCGCGTAGATTTGTCCGGGCGCCAGCGGCGGCGACGGTGGCTGTCGCGGCAACGGGTGCACCGGCGGCGGTGGCGGCGGCGGGCTCGGCGGCAACGGCGGCTTGACGGGCGGTTGTGGCGGCGGCCGCGACGGCGGCGAGGGCGGCGGCGGGGGGGGCGGAGGCGGCGGCGGCGGCGGCGGCGGCATCTTGGGCGGCGAGGGGGGCGGCGGCGGCTCGGCCGGCGGCGAGCGGTCGGGCCGGTCGGGATCGCGCGTCGCGTCCCATCCGGCGACGGCACCGGGGATGGCGATGAGCACGGCAAAGGCGCAGCAGCAGAGGCAGATCATTCGCCACGGCGTCTGCATGGGCTGTCGATCGAGGAGGGCCGCGTCGTTCTCGGTGACCTCTTCCTCCGAGTTGAGGTACCGCTCGTAGCCCTTTTGCCCTGTCAGGCTGGCATCGACAATCTCCGCGTCCCCGGAACCGCGTCCGGCCGTGGACGACTGCAACCGCATCGGACGAGCCGTTCCCGGTCCCATGTGAATCGAATCAAACGTCAACTGTATTCGCGACATCACGCGCGCTCCACCACCACCGCCACCGCCACCGCCACGCTCTCTACCCAGCCCCGGTGCGACACGCGTTTAATCTAAGATGCTCCAAGGACACACCCGCTATCCAGCGTCCGTCGCTACGCAAACACGTCGGCCTCGAGCATGTCCATGCTCTCGAGGACGCGGTCACGAACCGGCTCGAGCGTCTTGAGATCGATCGATGACACCGTCGGACCCTTGAGCAGGTAGGCGACGTTCTGGTCGGTGAAGACCTCGTTGTTGTCGTCGCACCACGCAAAGTTGCCTTCGCGCAGATCGCAGTAGCCGAGCGCCCTGAAGTGCTTGCCAAAGCGCGACCGAAAGGTGCGCATCGCCTTGGCGCCGGTTCTCCGCGGCACCACGAGCACTGCGGCCTCGTTGTCCTGACCATGCTCGTCGACCGAGTCGTACTTCTTGAGGACCTTGAAGTTGCCCAGCTCCATGTAGTAGAGCAGCACCTTGGCATGGTTGCCGTCGAACATCTTCAGCACGTCGCGCTTGGGAGCGCGCCGCTGCTTCTTGGCCTTGGGCTTCTCGTCCTCGTCCTCCTTCTCCTCCTGCTCCTCTCCCTCGTCGTCGTCCTCGTCGTCGTCCTCGTCGTCGTCCTCATCGTCGTCCTCATCGTCCTCGTCCTCCTCCTTGGTCTCCTCCTTGGTCTCCTCCTTGGTCTCCTTGGTCTCCTTGGCATCCGCCTCCTTGAACTCCTCCTCCTCCTCTTGCTGCGCTTCCGGCTGCTGCTCGGGTTCTGTTTCGCTCATGGGGGTCAGCTGAGACGGAAGGAAGGCGCAAAGGACATTCTGTTTGTAAAGGGGGATACAAGCCGCAAGACTCGTTACGATGACAACGTACGCAGCGCTGGCTGCACGACTCGTTACTGAACAATCTCGGGTGCGAAAAAACAGTCTCCCTCCATTGTGGCATCTCAGCAACTTTTGCACGACAGGCAGGCAACCGGCGGTTCGACGGGGGGCTGGTCGCGCCAGCGCGACTCCTCCATGGACTTGAGCAGCTCGTTGAGTCCGTAGAGCTTGACGACGAGCACCCGTCCGAGGCGCGCCGTCGTGCCGGCTGAACCCGGGGCATCCAGGTTGTTGGATTCCATGGCGCATCGCGCAATGTGCCCAAGACCAAGATCGGCCGCGGTCTCGAGCCACGGCAGCAGGTCGCTACGGACGAGCATCGTCAGCACGATTTCACAGCACTCCCAGTCGTCCGCCTTGACCAGGCCGTCGTACAGGTGTCGCGCGAGCACGGACAGCGTGCGCGCGGAAAGATTGCAAGGTTCGTGCTTGCGCAGGAGGTGCAGGTCGGCCCGCGTGAGTTCGTAGTCGCGGCCGTACTGGAGCCAGTCCTCGGACAGGGCACTGTCGTCGGCCACGACGTTGGTGGCATCCAGGAGCGACGGCGCAAAGTCGGAGGAGGTCGCACGACTTCCCGTCGGGCCCATGCACATGTCGCTAGTGGTCGAATGTGTCGCCCGGTCGCGTGGCACGGAGAGCTTCATGAGCGGTTTCGGCTGTTTCGCCCCCTGCCTTGGACAAGGCCACCAGCCGCAAGTGGATTGCGTGCAGATTCGAATCTGCACCTTGCTTCCACTCTGCCCCGATTGCTAGATTCCTGGTTGGGTCCAGTAAATCGCTCCAGGGAGCAAGCGACACAAGCGCAACAAACGCAACAAACGCAACAAACGCAACAAACGCAACAAACGCAACAAACGCAACAAACGCAACAAGCGCAACACCATGAGCGTCCGAGCAGATCCGGAGAAGCACGTCCGCGTGCGCGGCATCATGGTCTCCACGCTGCGACTGGCGCCGTCCCTCCTGCCCGTGCGGTGTGTGGAACGGTGGGGGATGCCCAACCAGCACGGCATCGTGGTGTGCGAGGACGTCATCATACACATTAAATACGACCGCACACGAGACGAACTCATCCGTGCATGGGCTCAGCCACAGGACCACACGCACACCGAGCGTCGCGACGAGACGCGGTCGTCGTGTGTCGTGTCGTGAGGGGCTAAGAGAGGGTCCACAGTTCCTCCTCGTCGCTCGGCTCCAGATCGATTCGCGCTTGCGCGGCCGCATCGTCCGGCGCGGCCGCCATCGGCGCGTCCTCGTCCTCTCCGTCGTCGTCGTCGTCGTCGTCGTCGTCGTCGTCGTCGTTGGGCACCGCTTGCTCCGCCTCCTCCGCATCCTCCGCCTCCTCCGCCTCCTCGTCCGGGGCGTGGTCCCGCGGCGGCCGGCGGTGCTCGTCGGGAAGCACGATGCTGAGCTCCTCGAGCAACGTGGGCTCGAGGCGCAACTGACGCAGCACGGCGATGGCCGTGCGCGACAGCGGCGCCGAGTGCACAGTCTCCTTGCAGATCTCATTGGCCTTGGCCCGAACGACGCGATCCTGCTTCTTGAGCCGCTCCTTGGTCGCCTTGTGCCGGTTGCGAAAGAGCGACGACTTCGACGTCTGGCTGCGCTCCTCGGCGTCCTTCTTCTTCTGCTGGTGCGTCTGCCGATGCTCGCGCGCACGATCCGCGCCGATGCTGGCCGCGATGCCCTTGCTCGTGTACGAGAGCGTCTCGACGAGGAGACGGATCTGCTCCGCGTCGGTCGCGCACGGCAGCTTTCGCGCGTCGGGAGTCAGGTCGTCGCGACCGTCACAGAAGCGCTGGTACCGCTCCATGAGCGCCGCGTAGGCAATGTGCTTGTGCTTGTAGCCCTCGTACTCAAACTGCACGCGGCGGTTTGTCGCCGCGGTCATCTCCTCGGTGTCGAGCGTCACAATCTCGTAGTAGAAGGCGTTCTTCTGAAGCTCGAGTCGTCGCGCGCGGTGCGCCTCGTTGCTCTCGTCGGGCTCCGGCGCAATCCGCGGCGTGCGTGACAGGCGGCCGAGCTTCTGGCTCGCGGATGCCGCGCCGCTGTGCGCGTCGACGGCAATAGCGAAGCGAAAGTCGGTGTTGATGATGTCGAGCGCCGACTCGCCGACCTGCGTCGCGATGAGGCCCTGCAGCTGACCGCCGTTGAAGCGCGCCACGATGCCCGCGTTGGCCTCGGCCGTGTGCGTGCCGTCCTCGCCATGCGCGTGCCCACCGGCGAGTATCTCCCAACGATCGCCGAGCAGGTCGCGCACCACCTTGGCGTGCAAGTGGTGGTTGACAAAGACCATGCCGACCTCGCCCATGGCAGCATGCATCGTGACAATGGCCCACAGCGCGTTGAGCTTCTCGGGATGCAGGCTCTCGACGTACTTGCGCGTGGGCCCGTTGACGCTCGGGTTGATGTACGCGCGACGAAAGGGGCGAACGAGCTTCGTCTGCACCTCCATGCGGCGCACCTTGGCAATCAGGCCGTCGGCCTCGAGCTCGCCGCAGTTGCGACTGTAGAGCACCGGGCCGATGAAGCCAAAGTGCTGGGCCATGTGCTCGGCGCGCGTGCGGCCGCAGGCAATCTCGTCCGTCTTGCCCGCCGCCGCATCGGTGCGACAGAGCGTGCCGGTGAAGCCGAGCACGCGCGTGGCGTTGGCCATCAACAACTCGACAAAGGGCCGGTAGGTCGACGCCCCGGCGTGGTGCACCTCGTCCAGCACGATGAGGTCCCACTTGGTGGTCTTGACAAACTCGTAGACGCGCTGCGTGGCCTTGGATCGGTGGCCATTCGAGGCCGACGAGAACATGCCGTACGTGGTGACCATGTAGGAAAAGATCGGGTGGGGCGTCGTCTTCATCTCGGACGTGTACACGCACAGGTACTGCTGGTTGAGCGTGCTGTGCTCCCGAATGGTCTCGGCCACCTGCACGACGCCCTGCTTCTCGTAGCAGAGAAACAGGACCTTGCGACCGGCCTCGAGCGCCGCCTGCAGGAAAACGCTCGTCTTGCCGGTGCCGCAGGGCAGCACGACGATGCCGGACGCGGTGCCGGCGTCAGCCATCGCTGCAAGGGCCTCGGACTGGACTGCGGACGAGTGGCGCAGCTTGCTGCCTTCCTTCAGAGCAAAGCCGTACGAGGGCATGATGTGTCTTAGAAGAAAGCGGGGAGGAGCTTCTACACACTATAGGGCTACAACACGCAAGACCCGCAATGGTGCTGCTCTTTGCAGCAATGCTGCTGCAGCATCCGGGCCGGGGCACGGGCCCGGTCGCCCCCGGCAGGTGCGGTACCCCGCGGGTCCCGTAGGTGCTCGCTTTTGGAGACGGGAAATTAATTAATTAATTACTATTTCCCGGTAATTTCCTGGAAACTACTCGAATATATATATATTTCCCGTGTACAAAAGCGAGCACCTACGGAACCCGCGGGGTACCGGTGTAGCCGTCGGTGTGTGTGTGTGTGTGTGACGGTCGTTTTGAGAATGAGACTCTCCGTTTTTTGCTCTTCAAAAGTTCAACACGGGGATGGGCATGAAGCGGGTGCGGGTGCGGGTGCGGGTGCGGGCCGGTCCGATGTCGTCCAGCAGCGCGTCGAGCCGCACGACGCGGCAGTCGTTCCGTCGTGCCTGCTCCAGGAACGCTTCGATTTTGGGCAGCAGGTTGTCGCGGTCGTGCAGGATGGCGATGCGGCCGCCGCGCCAGGCCAGGTTGGCCGCGCACCGACCGAGGGCGGCCGGGCTGAGACGCTGGCACAGGTCGACGTCGAATGGGTAGGCCGTGCCGTTGACGACCGTCAGCCCGAGGCCCTCGAGCTTGGTCACCGTGCTGCGGCGCGAGAAGCCACCCGGCATCCGTGCGTAGCGCGGCACGACGCCGCAGTGGCGCTGCAACGCGTGCAGCGCCTCGACCGTTTGCCTGCAGATCTCCGTGTCGCTGACCGTGCAGCCCCAGCGGCCGTCAAAGTGGATGCCGATCTCGTGCCCATTGTCGCGCAGCATCTCGACGAGGCGCACCCGATCGTCCCGAAAGTGCTGCATCTCGGACCAGATCAGGAAGAACGTGGCCTTGGTCCTGTTGTGCTTTTCGAGCATCATCAGCAGCTCGGCCAGGTCCTTGAGCGCCGAGTCTCGACGTGGAACGTCGTCGATGGTGAGGGCGACGCGGTTGCCGCCCTCTTTGCCGCGCCAGACGACGCGCCGATCGCAATTTGTGAAACAGCACCACAGGGACGGCACGATTGGCTCGAGGCACACGGCGCAGCTCTCGCAGGCGCCCATGGACGCGCGGGCTGTCCCGGTCCATGTCCTCACAGGCTAGCGACGCGGAAAACGAACCACTGCCGCAATCACGTGGCACGCGACGAGTCGCTGGAGCGACCATGAGAACACAAACACTCCCTCGTCCGTGTCCGCGTCCAAGAATGTCGCGCAGATGCGCCTGGGCACGGCGACCGACAGCAGCAGGCCGGCAATCAGGAGGAGCATCTCGGCTACGCACTGTTCCTCAAAGGCCTGGAACCAGAGGCGCGGCAGGTGCACGAGGTGGAAGTGGGCCAGCACGAGCACGACGGCCGCGCGGGCGCTCACGAGCCAGTAGCAAACGACAATCAACACGTGCAACAACACGCTCTCGAACAGACTAGCATCGTTTGCAAAGTGCAGCACCGACCCGATGCCAAACGCCACCGAGTCGCGGGCCGACGAAGCGGGTCGCGTCGGCAACAGGGCGCCCGCGTACGCGACCAGCGACTCGGGATGCGCGAGGTCAAGAAAGCCGTGCAGCACGACGATTGCCATCAGTCTTGGCGACACCAACGGAAGCTCCATCTGCGTGTTGATCTCGAGCTTCCCAGGCCACATTGGGCGCGCGCAGCGAGTGCAGGTGGTGCACCACGATCCGGTCGTCGTCGGCCAGCGGCGGTCCGACCTGCGCGGGCGGCTCCGGCGCGGGTGGCTCCGGCGCGGCCTCCGCGTCGGGCACGGTCTCCGATAGCGGTGTGGTCGTCGTCGTCGTCGCCCCCCCCCCCTGCGCCGCCACCATCCCAGCTTTGACCTGACGCAACAGCTCGTTGCGAAAGGCTCGCATCTCCGGGGTGGCCGCCGCTGGGTGGAGAATCGCGAGTGCGAGCTCGTCCATTCGCCGGCTTCCCGGGTTGGCGAGGATGCGTTCACGCATGGCCTCGCGCGACGCGCTCATGGCTGGCTGGCTGGCAGTCGTGTCGTCGATTCAGAATACAGAAACGCGAGACAGTCACAAACCGCCCCGCACGTACGTACGCGCACACACACAAGCAGCAAGGCGCAAGGCGTCCGTCTGTCGCTGCGCAACTACTATAGCGTGAATCGAAACCCGGCCGATGCGAGGGTCACGGTCTCGCGCTCCGGCTGGGTCAGCGCCAGCTCCGCCTCGACGGCATCGGCGCGTCGTGGTCGCGGCATGAAACGGACGCGGCAGTACCACAGGCCGAGCAGGATGCACAGGATGAAGACGACCACCGGCACGATGACGATCAGAGTGACGCGGATGGCAACGTCGTTGACGGGCGGCGGGAGCGACGGTGGAGCACTGGGCGGCGGGCTCGGCGGAGGCGGCGAGGGTGGTGGCGGGCTCGGCGAGGGCGGCGGGCTCGGCGGCGGGCTCGGCGGCGGGGTGGGCGGGGTGGGCGGCATGCCGGGCGGCGGGAGCGCCGCCGGGTCGACGCATCCCACGTCGTAGCCGCGCAGCGTGACGGCGTGGTCGCCGGTCGGCTGTCCAGACGGGTGGTCGATGCCGAGCGAGAACATGGAGGCGCCCGGCTGGTCGGCGTAGTTGGCCGCCGCCACCGAGCCCGGCGTGTACTGAATGTAGTAGTAGAACGAGTCGTTCCAGTACTCGAACCGCATGCCGTTGGCGATGAGGTAGGTCGAGGTTGGCCACACTGGCAACGAACCATTGTCAATGGTGACGTACAGATCGACAAAGTCGTCAATGGTGGCTCCGTTGACGCCGACAAACGTGCTCTGGATGATCAACGCGTCGCCGATGCAGCACGACTGCATGTAGGTCACGGTGGCCTCGGCCGCGACGTGTCCGGCCGTCAGGCACTCTTGTGCGAGGAGGGGTCGCATCAAGACGCACCATGCAAAAACCGTCAGGACTGCCCTCATGACAATGCAGCAGCAATGCAGCAGCAACAACGGCGGCAACAACAACAACAACAACACACACTCTCCCCGCGCGTACACACACACCTCACGTCCGAGTCTCTGTGCGTTATCCCCCACGCCGTCCTCCTCAGACGTTGCGCGGGCGCTTGCTCGCGCTCGCGCTCATGCGCTCGCGGAACATGTTGTCCTCCCAGGCCCGCTTGAGCGCGCGCTTCGACTGCGCAGTCGTCGGCGGCGGCACGTGGTCGTCGCCGTCAAAGCCAAAGCCGGCCGCGTCGATGCCGCGCTCGCGCATGCGCCGCTCCTGCGCGGCAAAGCTGACGCACCCGAGCTCGTGATCGGAGCGCAGCGTCTTCTGACGCTCGGCGTGGCCGGCGACGGCCCGCGCGTTGCGCACGCGCATCATGAGGCAGAGGCCCTGGTCGTGCGTGCGCTCGATCTCGTCCTCCGTGCCCATGCCGCGCGCATCCATTGCGCGCGTGGTAAAGTTGAGCCACGCCGAGCGCGCGAAGAGGTTGCCGTGGAGCATGGCCGATCCGTCGACGCCGCGCGACTCGGCCTCGTGATCGATGACCTCGGGGTCGTTGTACCGAATCTTGCGACCCATGGCCATCGAGAGCGCCGCCTCCGCGAGCTCGCGCGGCGCGTGCTTGCTGTTGACCGACGACTCGAGGTCGGAGACGCGCGAGACGTTTTGCGGAACGGAACGACTGATCGGGAAGAGGTAGTTGGAGTTCTCCGACTTGTTCTTCAGGCCCGGGAAGCGCGTGCAGAGCTGCGGCAGGTCGCGAATCGTGTCCTCCTTGTCCTCGCCCTCGAAGACGTCGGGGAAGAACTCGGCAAAGCGCGCGACGTGCTCCTGGCAGTCGTTGTGCAACGTGTCGGCCATCTTGAAGGTCAGGAACATCTGCAGCATGTCCCAGTCGTACGGCATCGCGCGCACGTCGGTGCCCTCGTCGACGCTCATGCGCGCCGACGCGGCCGCTACGCCGGGCCCGGCCTCGAGCCCGCTGCCCTCGCCGCCCGGGTCGCTCACGTCCTTCTCGAGCGGCGCCATGCCCTCGGCGCTGTCGTCGACCTCGTCGCTCGCCATGGGCGGTGGCGCCTGCTCCTCGTCCTCGTCAAAGGCGGCCTGCTCGGCCTCGTACTCGCGCTGCTGCTCCTCGGTGGCGCGGTCCGGCGCCATCGTGTCCTGCCCGACGGTCTCCGGGTTGGGATCGGACGACGAATGCGCGTCGTCCTCAGGGTCGACCTCCTCGTCCTCGTCGTCGTCGCGCATGCGCGCGTGGCGCGAGGCGTCCGTGGTGCTCTCCATGCTCGGCAGCTTGCCGTTCTTGTCGGTGCGGATGGCGCCCTGGCGCCGGAAGCTCGCGGGCACCTTGGTGTAGTCGCCGCCCGCGACGCCCGCGACGCCCGCGAGGTAGGCGCCTGCCTCGACGACGAGCGCCGCGTGCTCGTTGGCAATCCACTTGTTGAAGTAGATGGCGTTGTGCGTCTCCGACTCCTTGATCGGCAGGTCGGTCTCAAAGGCCACGGGCGCGACGCACGAGGCCAGTGCGCGCCGGTCGGCAAAGTGGTCGAGCCGCTTCTGGTAGTCGGACACCGCCGCGCACTCGGCGAGCCGTGGGATGCCACTCGGCTTGAGAAAGTCGGGGTCGTGCCGCCAGTTGCCCGTGGCGGGGTCGGGCGGCCCGTACATGTGCTGCGGGTGCACCTTTTGCGGGATGGCCGACTCGTCAAACTCGTTGCCCTCAAAGTGCATCCGCGACTGGCGGCGGAGCAGCTGCGTCTGCGCAAAGTTGTGCTTGGCGACGCGCACCTTGTTCTCGGAGAGCGGCTGTGCGATGAGAAAGAGCGTGTCGCGCATCGACTCGAAGGTCATGCTCTCAATGTCCATCAGCGAAAAGGCGCGCGCGCGGTCGCCGCCGCCCGTGCGGACGGACTGCTTCACCTGCCGCGCCACGTTGGTCCAGATCGAGCGCTTCTTGCCGCGGCCGCCGGCGTCGCCGCCGCCGCCCTCCTCGCCGCTGCTCTTGTTCTTGGCAAAGGCCGACAGGATTGCCCAGTTGAAGTCGTAGTCGGCCGGCCCGCGGGCGCCCGTCTTGGTCGACGTGCACTCGTAGTCCCAGCCCTTGGGCTTGATGCCGAGCATCTGCAGATCGCCGCCAAAGAAGTTCGAGTCGCGGCCCTCGAGAATGTCCTTGAGAAACTGATCGTCGATGCCGCTGCTCAGCACGTCCTGGGCCGTCGGCATGATCGCGGCCGCGGCCTTGGCCGCATCGACGACCTGGCCCGTGGACGTCATGCGGTGCATCTTCGTGTCGCGCTTGTCGATGCCGTCGGCAAACACCTCGCACGTCTGGTCGAGGGCACCGACGTGGCGGCCGGCGCCGTCGCGCAAGCCGCGCTTTGCGAGCCGACGGCTGTAGTCGGCACGGAGCCGCCGCTGCAGCTCGAGCGCGTCGGAGAGCTTGCCGCAGTCGGCACGCGTCATGCCGCCCTGCATCATCGGCTTGGTCTGCAGGACGGTCGAGACGGGCGTGCCGTCGGCAGCCTTTGGCGCCACGCACGGATCGTTCTCGCCCGTGCCGTGCATCGCGCGCGCGCGGCGCTCGGCCTCCTCGCGCTCGGCCTGCTCGCAGGCCGCGGCCAGCTCGTCGTCGTCGACATCGTCGAGGTTGGTGGGCGCCGCCGGCTGGCCCTGCCCCTGCCCCTGCCCCTGCCCCTGCCCCTGCCCCTGCCCCTGCGTCGACGGCCCCGCGCCGCCGCCGGCGGACGCGGCATTCGATGGCGGCAGCGCGCCCTCAAACGTGTGGCAGTCGAGGCCCGAGCCGTGCAGCTGCGAGAGCACGGTCTTCATCTGGAAGACGTGCGCGGACGTGGGCGGCGAGTGGTCGAGGTTGTGCGACCAGGCGTTGAGGATGGTCTCGTGGTCGAGGCAGCGCTGCAGCGCGCGGATCACGTCGACGAGCTGATCGATGCAAAACGCCGAGAGCGTGCCGTCGGCATTCGGGCGCATGTCCTCGTACGCGACGGCCGACTCCTCGAGAAAGAACTTCTCGGCCACCGCCGACTCGACGGCAAAGAGTTCGAACATCATGCGCCGCTTGATGCGCTTGCGCTTCGACGGGCGCGGCAGGTTGTACTCATTCCTGCCACAACACGACGACAACGAGTGAACAGAAGGACAGATCGTCGTTCGAGCATGGAGGCTCACCACAGGATCGTGTCCCACTTGTTGCTCAGCAGGCTCGCAAACGCGAGGTTGGGACGGCAGTGCGGAATGTTCTGCCACGGCACAAACAACGTCAGGCAATGCAAGCAATGTAGTGTAGTGTGATTTACGGGGTGCAATGCACCTTGATGAAGATCAGCACGTAGGCGATGAGGCACGAGCAGACGCGGAGCTGGTTGATCATGGCCTTGACCTCGGGCGAGGCCTTCATCTGATCAAAGTCGACGTCGGCCGTGTCGCCGTCGTCGCTGGCGGCGTGCGTGATGTGCGCCCACGACCGGTCGGAGAGCGCGGCACGGTTGCTCGACGGCTCGACGTCGGCCTTGAGGCCCAATGGCCCGCAGTTGGTCGACATCAGGTGCGACTCGTAGTGCAGCGAGTTGAGCACGACCGTGGTGAACGACTCGAGCCCGTTGCTGCCCATGGTCTTGACCGTGCGCGTGTTGTGCACGTGTTGTTCCTGCGTGCACGGGACGTTGTCAGAACAATACGCGCGACTGACGGGCCGTGAGCGACGCTTACCATCGTAATAGTCTTGAGGTACTCGATGCGATCAGAGTCGTTCGACCCGAAGTCGTTGGTAATCTCGTCGTAGTACCTGCCACAGGACTTGCGACTGGTGAGCGAAGCGTGAAACAGGAGAGCCATGCCCCTAACTGCTGCCGAAAAGCAGGCCCGTCGCCGAGCCAAGCTCGGCTCTGACTACGCAAAGTATCTGCGCGACTGGCGTGCTGCGAACAAGGACAAGGTGAAGAAGCACAATCAGACCCAGAAGCTGAACGGTAACCATTCAAAGTACTGGAAGGGGAAGAACGGGAAGGCGACCTCAAAGCGCGGTTACGAGAAGAAGATGGCCGACCCAGGTCGCCGGCTGATGCTGAGCATTGGGTCGCGAATCACACAAAGCATGGCCGATCCGAGCAACCGTACGTCGACGCGGTTGACCGAGTTCACCGAGTTCACCGACAGTACCGACGTCCGTGTCCACTTCGAGAGCAAGTTCAAGCCGTGGATGAATTGGACGAACTACGGCGTCCACAAGCTCGGCGGGCCGCGCAACTGGAACGTCGGCCATCGCATTCCATTGTCGAAGTACGACGCCAACAACAAGGAGGACTTTCGTCGCTGCTGGACCCGCGCCAATCTGTTCCCCCAGGAAGCCAAGCAAAACCACGAGCTGAATGACTCGTTGCCGAACATTCAGCGTCTGATGATGATGTCTGAGGTCTGGCCCCTGGCCTGGTGTGGGCGTCTACCTAGCAGTGTGGGGTAGAGGGTTCGAATTGCAACAGCGTACACCAAACGGCCGCAGAGGTGGTCCATGCCGCCGTTCATGCCGGCCTTGGCCGAGCTCGAGCCGCTGCCCTTGATCCAGCCGTCGGCGAGGAGCACCTGCAGGCGCTTCGCCCGCATCGACTTGCCCGCCCCGGGACCGCCGCACCTGCGCACGCGGTTCCATCTGAGGGCACGACGACGACAAAGGGATCACGACAGAACGGGAGGTGCTTACATCAGGAAGAAGAAGCTCACCTCCTGAAACGGCTCGAACGCGTGCAACCTGCGCGATGACGGTGCGCTGAGCACGTGCGCACGGCAGGCGTGGCGGGGCGGCGGCACGCACCAGCACTCGAGCATGACGCGCACGTCGGGCCCGGAGACCTTGACGCCCGAGCTGAACAGGTGCATCAGGAAGGCGCGCCAGTGGCCAAACGGCGTAAAGTCGCGCGCCTGCGCCGTGCGCCCGTGCGCAAAGGCGACGTTGGCCGTGCCGCGCTTCGAGCCCGTGTCCTTGGGATCGACGCGGCGCCCCTGCTGCGCGGCGGCGCGCTTGACGCCAAACTCGGCGGCGGCCTTCAGCGCGTCGGCGAGGCCCTTGTGCGCCACGTCCTTCCACCCCGGCGGGATGCTCGAGCTCAGCTTCTTGGACGCGTAGGCATTCTCGAAGCGGCGCAGGCCGAGCTTGACGCACGCGTCCACCGCGTCCGAGTGGCGCTTCGCGCGCGTCGCGTCGGCGCCGGCGCGGTCAAAGTACGCCCGCTCCTTTTGCGCGGCGACGCCGTCGGCATGGATGCCGGTGCGCTGTCGAATGTCCCACTCGTCGATCATCGAGTGGATGCGCTCCTGCTCCTCGGACAGGTCGCACAGCACCTGCTGCGGCTCGAGCACGAACCGATCGCCCTCCTTGGTCGCCATCGTGCGCCCGTAGCAACGCATGCTGTCGATGCGCTCCTGCTCGGCCGCCGACTTGTCAATCGAGTCGGCGCTCAGCATCTCGGTGTCGAGCACGCCCTCGCTGATCTTGCGCGACATCTCGTCTCGCTCCTTGCTCATGTTGTGGAACAACGTGCCGACGAGGTCCTTGTGGTGGCAAAACTCGACGCGCGGCGGGTCCTTGTGCTGACCCTTGGCAATGGCGGCGACGAGGCGCGTGTTCGTCTCCTTGTTGAGGTCCCAGAAGAGCTCGAGCAGGCAGTCGTCGGGCACGACGTTGCCGTGCACCGGGCGCGGAAAGGGCAGGTTGAAGATGTTGCGCACGTTGACGTCGTGGCACACGAAGAAGCAACCCTTTTGCCGCACCCACTCCGGCGGGCGGAAGCGGCCCTCGGCATCGTAGTAGTTGTTGGGGTCGGCCTGCTCGGGGTGGATGTCGAGCGGGTTGCCATCGTCGTCGACGCAGCCAGCAATCGAGACGTTGACGCCCGGGTGCCCTGGCGCGATGACGTCGGGCGCGACGTACCGCTTGAAGTTGAACGCGACGCTCGGGCCGAGCGGGTGCTTGCCGCCGCTTTCCTTCTCCTGCACAAACGGCCGCGCCTGGCATCCGACGGGCGTGTCGGCACGAATGTCCGAGTACAGGGGACGGCCGCCGCTCCCGTCGCACTTGCCCGAGTACGCCTTGTACATCTTGATCAGATCGGTCATGTTCGTGATGCGCTTGTACTGCGTCGACGCCGTGCTCTGCATGTCCTCGTCGTTGATCTGCGTGCGCTGCAGCTTGTTCTGCTGCATCATCTTGGCCGAGCGGAGCGCCTCGGGAATGCCGTTGATGGTGCCGGCGCGCGTGATCTCGGAATTCTCGTCCATGAGCTGGCGCCAGAGCTCGTCGTCCGAGTGGCCGTGGTCGTAGATCTGCTTGAGGATGCGGTACGCCAAGACCTCGTTGCCCGAGCTGTCGTAGAGCTCCTCAAAGCTCCAGCCAAACTGCATCGCCGTGTCGTCGCGCAGCGTGACGTCCGGGCTCTTGGCATTCGGCTGGTAGGTGTACGCTTTGATGTTGCCCTGCAGCTTCTTCTTGTACTTGTCGAGCTCCTCGCCCTCCATGTCCTTGACCTTGGCCGTGTTGAGCTCGGTGTGGTTGGGGCTGCAGATCCAACCCTTGGACGTGCCCGCCGTGAACATGCCCCACAGGGACGCAAAGGCCACGCACCGTGCCCGCTTGATCGGATCGGCGTGCGTCGCGACGTCGCTCAGGCGCTGCGCGTCGTGCTCAAAGTTGTCCTTGTCGGAGCACATTGACAACGTGCGCGCCGGGATCGGCTCAAAACCGGGCCGAAAGGGCTGGCCCGTGTTGGTCCACTGGATCCAGTGGCCCGGCAGCGCGGTCTCGAATGCCGCCGGGAGCGCCTTGATGCCCGAGCCCATGATGACCGGGCGCCAGCCCGGCATCAGCTCGAGCGACGCGCGCAGGCGATCGTTGCCATTGTTTGTGCCGGCCTGTGAGTTGCCCGGGCCGCCCACCGACGCGTGGTCCTGGTCCTGGTCGTCGTCGTCGTCGTCCTCGACCTCGTCATCGCTGTCGAGCACGGGCTCATCGCCGGCGCCGAGCTGCGTGTCCTCGTCGTCGTCCCAACGGCGTGGCCGAGGCGGCGGCGGCGGCACGGCACGCTGCTGCTGCTTCCGACCCTTGCCGTTGCGCTGCGATGCCGCCCCCGACGGGCCAGCCTCCGGCGAGCGCGCGTGCCGCTTGCCGCCCGAGGGCCGACTGCCAAACATTGCCTTCTCGGCATCGTCCATGTCGGCGTCGTCGTCGAGAACGTCCTCGTCGTCGCTGTCGCGCAGCAGCCCACGCGGATCGTCGTCGTCCATGTCGGCGGCGTCGTCGTGCTTCTCAAACTCCTCGTCCTCGCGCGCAATCTCCATCTCCTCTTCAAACGGGTCGACGCCCTCGTCCCTGCTCATGCTCATGGCTGCCGGCGTCCAACGGTGCAGCGAGTCCTTAGAATCGCACTCCTTTCTTAGCGGGTACAAAAAGCAAGGCGGCCGAGTGAGCAGACACCAGGGTTGGTCGGTCGCGTGCAGGCAGCCCACAAGCCGCAATGCGGCAAAGATGGCCGAGGGGGCAAGCGGTCGGGCAAGAAGGCCCGACCTTTTGAGCGTTCGGCTGGCACGAGTTAGTGTACCTTCAAGCAACCTTAAGACATCTTAAGTCGAAAAGTGGCCGATGCCATTTCTTCTAAAGGTTGCTTGAACTCACCCCTGCGGCAGATGGATCTCCCGGCGGGAGATCCGTTTGCCGTGGGCCTGCGGTCAAGCAAGGTTTAGAAGAAATGGG
>Ga0115001_10001967_pt1 | contig 15802 bp, 19 predicted proteins | sample ArcticOcean_MG_C_12_FD_89869 | JGI IMG/M metagenome (GOLD analysis project Ga0115001, IMG submission 89869) | Marine microbial communities from western Arctic Ocean - ArcticOcean_MG_CB8_130 | ecosystem: Environmental > Aquatic > Marine > Oceanic | place: Arctic Ocean: Canada Basin | collected... | reverse complement strand
AGAGATTATTAAGAATAGAATAGGTGTGTATGAAAAAGAAACTGGTCCAGTTCTAAGACAATTAGAAAAAGATAGTTCAAATGATATTAATAAAACATTCTTAAAGATAAAGGCAGAAGGTCCTGAACCAAAAGATATTGCAAATAAAATTATTAAGGATATAGAAAATGAAAAGCTTTAAACTATTTAAAGAATCAATCATTGATATACCTAGACGCACATTTGCTCCTGCTGTATTTGATGATGAAGATACAAATAATCCTAAAATTAAAGATAGTGTACTAAGATTAATCACGGAACAATTCAAAGAGTTTGAATCAGAATATCCTATATTAAAATATAGTTTGATAGGTTCTATACTTACAAAGAGATATCGTAATGACGCTGATTTAGATATCAATGTATTGTTTGATGTACCAGAAGATAAACAAGAAGATGAAAGATTAAGACTATCTAAACAGTTTTTATCTGCTAAGAATCCTGACAATATACAAGGTAAACTAATACCAGGTACAAAACATCCTATAAACTATTATTTTATTACAGACGAAAAAACTTATGATGACCAAAACAAAAAAGCAGATGCTGTATTTGATATTAAAGGTCAATCATTTGTAAAACGACCAGACGAATTTGATTTTAATCCTAACTTATATCTAAAAGACTTTCAAAAACAAGTTGATAAAATAGATATGTTAAAGGGTGAATTAAAAAGAGATATTATAGACTATGATGAATTAACAGAATTAAAACCTGGCGAGATTAAAAATTTAGAAAAAAGAATTAGTAATAAACTAAATGAAATAGAAAAAGATATACAAGACCTAACAGATATTGGTGATAAAGTTGATGTTGAAAGAAGAGCAGCGTTTGATACAGATATGACACCAGATGAAATCAAAACTTACAGTATCAAAAATAGATTACCTGCAAATGTAGTTTATAAAATGTTAGAGAAGTATCATTATCTTACATTCTTGAAAAAATGTAAAAAGATTTTAGATGATGATAAGGTAACAGATAGTGAAATAGACTCACTAAAAAGTGTTGATGACGCCCAAAGCGAAGCAAGGGTGGTCGGAGAGGCATTAGATAAAGGCGCCAAATTGATTTTTGCTTTTGGTAGGTTTAACCCTCCTACTACGGGTCATGCTAAACTGATGAAAGAGGTGATTACACAAGCTAGAAAGAACAACGCTAATCACATTGTTTATGCTAGTGCCTCAACCGACAAACGAAGTAATCCACTAGATGTAAATACAAAAGTTAAATTTATGAAAAAGATGTTTCCACAAAATAACATCAAGGCAGCTGGTGGAACACAAAGAACATTTATGGAGATACTTAAATTTTTTAATAAGATGTATGGTGAAGTAATTATGGTCGCAGGTAGTGATAGACTACGAGAGTTTCAAGCACTTGCTGATAAGTACAATGGTAGAGATTATGAATACAAAAAAATTACAGTAGTTTCTTCTGGCGAAAGGGATCCAGATGCCGAAGGCGTTTCAGGAATGTCAGCTTCTAAAATGAGAGAGATGGCAAAGAACAACGATTATAGAAACTTTAAATCAGGAGTTACTGGACTTTCAGATTCAGACACAAGAGAATTATTTAATGCTGTTAAAAAAGGCATGGGTATAAGCGAAGGTATAGAAAGTTTTACGAACTTTTTAAATAACGATTTAAGAGAAGAATATCATCAAGAAAGAATATTTAATGTTGGTGATATAATTGAACACATGGACGGTTCAATGGGTATGATTGTAAGACGAGGCTCAAATTATGTTTCATATGAGAGTGATGGTCTGATTAAGAAAGCATGGTTATATGATATACAATCATTAGAAGAAGAACCAAGAATACCTAGAAAGAAAGGTCAACCTGCAGGTTCAGATAAACACTCTGACTTATATACAGACGAAAATCCAAAAGGCACAATTCAAGGTCTTGGGTTTAAAGATGTTGCAACTGCAAAGGCAAGTATAAACAAGATTAAAAACTCTGGCAAGACTCATGCACATAAAATTCAAGCCGCTGTTGCAATGGAACAACGAGCAAAAGAAATGGGCAAGACTGCTGAGGCAACAGTATATCGTAAGTATATTGACGAGATGAAAAAGAAAACTAAAGAAATGCAAAAAGAAAGTGTATCGCAAAGAGAAGTAAATGATTTAGAAAAGTTTGCAGATAGAATACTCAAAAAATATGATGTTGATATAGAGTTTACAAAACATTTTGTAGATAGAATGAATGACCCTAGAAATAATCCAACAATTAAAGTATCTGAACTACAAAAGTTTTTTAAGAAAATACAAAGAAATAAAGCAACGAATATTATTAATAATCCTGACATAGAAGCTGTATTAAAAGATATGTCAACAAATTTAAATTTACCTGTTATTATTAAAAAGAAAGGTAACGAATTTGAAGTAACAAACAAAACTATTATGAGAAAACCTAATTTTAGTACAACAAGTAAAGTATTTAAGTATGAAAGTTATGAAATTGGCACAGATGATTATGTTCAACATACAATGAAGATGACCCCAGGTCAACCAATTCAGAATTTTAGAAAGATAACTGACAAAATAACTGATAAAGACTTGCAAAAATTTCAAAATGAAGGTGAAATAATAGATAAATATAAGAAAAGGTTTAAAGAGGACTGGAAAGTCGAACTTGACAAAGCAATTAAACGAATGAAGGAAGAACTATAATGTATAAAACAATTAAAAGTATGACACAAGCTCTTGCAGAAGCCCGAGCATATAGGGATCCTGTCATTGAAGATAACAAACTAGAATCAGCTGCTTCTGATAATAGAGAAGCAGATGACATATTATCAGATTTAAAAATAAAAATTAAAAAAACAGAAGTTAAAGAGGCATTAGACTTTGATTATGCAATCGTAGACCGTGATAATGAAATCATAAGATTGTATAACGCTGGTGATAAAATACACTATGGAAACATACTCGCCGTTCAGAAAAACTTAGAAAAAGAAGTTCCAAAAAATAAGACACCTCTCAAAATTGTAGTTGTTAGTAAAAAGAAAGTTGGTGATACTGTTTTAGGCATCGGTGAAGAAGTTGTTACAGAAGATATATATGGCAAACAAGACTCTAAACTTATGGGAACAGTTACTATGGTTCATAATACTTCTGGTAAAGAGGTTGTTGTTTCTAATGACCCCAATGCTGTTAAAAATCAAGAAAAACTAGGATTTAAAGTACAAAAAGAACAAAAAGAAGAAACATATCAACTGTCAGAGAGAGACCTACTAAAATTAATAAACAAAACAGGTTTTAGTAAAGCAGATTTTAAAACAAATGAAAATGATAACGACCATTCCTTAAATGCTATTATGTTAGCAAGAGCGTTTGGAACACCACAAGAATTTAAAGACATGATAAATATTGATAAGAGACACAAAGAAAGAGGTTCTATTACTGAACCTGACTATCAACAAAGAAATGCTTTAGTTAAAAAATATTATCCGAGGTTGAAATAATGCCATTAACATTTAAAGAATTAAAAGAATTTACTGTTCAACAATTAGCAACTCTGAAAAAAGAGTACGAACCTATGAGAGGTAAAACTATATCTATAGATAATGCTAAGAAACTGAGTAATAAGTTAGATGTCCTGACAAAAGATATGCTTAAAAAGTTAGCAAATGCTAATATACCTTTTGTATCAACTAGTGCATCTTCTAAATTAGTTACAAAACATAGAATGAATCCTGCAGATATTAAAGAGACTATTAATCTTGAAGAAGCCGATGAGTTACAACAAGAGGCGTGTTGGACAGGATATAAACAAGTCGGTTTTAAAAAATCTGGTAGAACAGGTAAAAGAGTACCTAATTGTGTTCCAGAAAGTGTAGTCAAAGAAGAAAGTGTTGAACCTATAGAAGAAGCTTCTTACAGTCAATACATTGCAAATAAAATGATGAAAAATAAAACTATGAAAAGTTTTGCCCCTAAAGTTGCAAAAATGCTAACTGTTCGCCCAAGCGATTTAGAAAAAATGTTACCAGACTATGTTGATGGTGCAGATATAGCCAAACTATTTGAAACACCTATGATGTCAATGAACAAACAATCACCTGAATATAAACAAGGTCAACAAGCAGCTAAACAAGGAAAAAAATATATAGATAATCCTCATTCAGATGCACAAAAGAAGTTAAACTGGTCAGGTGGTCATAATAATTATAGATTAATGAACATGGCAGAAGAAAGAACATACACAGTTGTTCATGTGGGACATGGTAAAGAAGTTGTTAAAGCAAATGGTACATATGACGCTGCTAAGAAATATGCACAAATGAAAGGTCTTAAAGACACCTCAGGTGTTGACGCTCATTTAATGGGAGAAGGTTTTGCTTCAGACGCAAATTCGCCTGAGTATAAAGAAGGTGAAAAGGCGGCTAAACAAGGAAAAAGTTACAGCGATAATCCTTATATGAAAAGTAATAGTTTTAGTGCAGTAGACAAACGGTTAAACTGGGCAGGCGGACTTGAAAATGCTTATGCCACGGGAAAGGGACATATATTCTTTAATATTAAGAAAGAATCAATGAGTGTAAACGAAGGTATGTTTAAAAAACTTTTGCAAACTATTCACGATAAACTTGAAAGAGAAGGCGGTGCAGCTGGATATGATGACTTAGCAAAAGAAGTAAAAAAAGAGTTCGGCGTTGATATAACGAAAGATACACTAAAGAATATGCCTGGTGTAAGACAACACAGAGATGGTGATTATATACTAGAGGCAGACTTGTCTAAATCACAAGTTAATATGGTTCACAAGAAGGCAGATGATATGCCTAAGAAAGATTTTATTAAACGATATGGTAAAGACGGTGATAGTGTTAGATATGCAACAGCAACTAATATGGTCAAAAAACAACTAGGTATAGAAGAGGAAGAATTTGTACCTGAACAAAAACAAAAGGGAGATAACATGAACGAGGCAACTTACAAAGACAAGTTCAAAGCGGCCATGAAGGACTTTGGGATTAACTCCCTCGATGACCTAGATTCGGACGCTGATAAAAAGAAATTCTTTAAACATGTAGATGCAATGCATACTGCAAAAAACGAAGAACTAACACCAGCACAAAAGAAATTACCTGTTGGATTGCAAAAAGCAATTAAAGATAAAGAAGATAAAAAACCAAAATCAAATGTTTCAAAAGAAGATGTCGTTGAAGATAAGGGGTTTTCAAGTCAACAAATCAAAATGGCATATGGTATTTTGAATGACCCTAGATACAAACAAGGTAACTATTCAGGTGCTGTTATGGCAATTGATAAGATTGCAAAAGGATTATCAGACCATCCAGATGTTGCAAACGCATTAAAAAGAGCAAATGAATCAAAAAATGAATCAAAAGATATGGATAAACTAGACAGAGCCGACAGGGCACAAGCACGAACAAGAAAAGCTAGAAGAGCAATGCAACAAGACCGTATTAAACAACAACAAGCTTTAACTAACCCAAAGAATGAAATCAAGAAAGAAGGTTTTGCTTCAGACGCTCAAAGAAAGGCTGCATTTGCTAGTGGTTACAAAGAAAAAGACAAAAAGAAAAATGAAGTAAAGACACAAAGTATGGCGGATAAACCTGACCATCTATTTAAGAAAAAAGAAGAAGTATCAGAAATGATGAAACCACAAGAGATGGCAGTAAATGCTATGGCAATGAATGCTATGAAAATGAATGCTATGAAAATGCCTATCAGAGCTATGTACAAAAAAGAAATGAAAACTGGTGATGATGATATGACACCAGATGCTTTAAAACTTAATGCAATGGTTAAAGACCCACATAAATCTAAAGAAGATAAACCTATGAAAGACATGAATGCCATGTACATGAAATCAGATGTAAGAGCAGATGTTAAAAACAATGGCGGCGCTGATATGTCAAAAGTTAAAGACGCACCTAAAATGCAAACTGCTATGAAGAAGATTAATGCTATGTACAAAACTGAAAAGTATCTTCCAACAAAAGATAATAGTATAAATGATGCAGTTGCACAGATGCAAGTAAACGAAATGAAAACTGTTAATGTTCGTGTTAAAGAATTATCACAAATGGTAGAAAAATATCTTCTAAGTGGCGGTGTAAATGGTAATATTAATCCTGAAATTGCAGAAGGCAAACAAGTTCTACCTTTGAAAGAAGTAAGAACATTTGTTGATACTTACAATAAACATTTCTTAACAAACCTTAAAGCAGAAGAATTATTAGAGAGATAAAATGAAATATACACAAACATTTAAAGAAGCACTACAACAAGTAAGAGAAGATGGTCACACCGATGTGGCGTCTGCTGTTAGACAATGTAAGACTACAATTGAGGACGCTTCTCAAATGTTATCTAAACTACAAGGTATGAATCCAGAAGATAACTTACCTAGTTGGTGGATGAATAAAATTGCTATTGCTGCTAACAGTATGAATAAATTAAGAGACTATCTTTTAGTGCCTTCTACAAACGAGGCAAAAGAAGAACCTAAAGAAGATAAATCAGCAGGTGAGATACAGTCTCTTAAAGATAAGATTCAAAAGTTAGAACTTGATTTAAAAATAGAAAAAGATAAAACTGTAAAACCTGAACCTAATCCTGATACAGGAGAAATACCTTTAAGAACTGGTCTTGCAAATGCTCTTTTAGATAAGAATAGTAAAGAAAAACCAGATTCAAAGAGTGCTGATAAGAAAAAATTAAAGATGAGTTTAGGTAAATCTAAAATAGAGATAAATCCTGAGGTAGAAATTGGGGTATATTCTGGAGGTCAGAAGACACCTAGCGGTAATCTTCATTAAGGAGTCAATCTTTTATGAGAGATTATAAAGAACTTTACAGAGAAGCGAATGGTGATATGCCTCGTGTCTATGTTGATATGGATGGAGTGTTATGCGATTTTATTCTACAAGCAAAAAGAGCAACAGGACAAGATTGGACAGGTTTAAGGTCTGGACAAAACTGGGACTCTATTAGAGAAACTAAGAACTTTTGGGCAAATATGCCTTGGACTAAAGACGGTAAACAACTTTGGTCATTTTTAAAAAAACACAATCCTCATATTTTATCAGCATATAGTATAGAGGATCCCAACTGTATACCAGGAAAGATGAGATGGTTACGAAAAGAAGTAGGCTACACACAAAATTTTATGATAAACATAGTGAGAAGATTAGAAAAGAAAGATTTTGCTATGAAGGGTAGTAACATAGGAAAGAGACCTGCAATACTAATTGATGATTATCCAAAGAATGTTCAACAATTTAAGGCTGCTGGAGGTATAGGAATACTACATACAACAACATCAAACACAATTTCTCAGCTTAAGAGATTTGGTTTTTGATAAATAGTAATGTTAATTAACAAAACAAACAACTTATTAATAAGGAGAGATTAAACATGGCTTTATGGGGAAAAACAGTAGATACAGAGGCGAGACCAAAGAGTTTGCCAAATGATTCTAACTCGTCATATTCCCGAGAGTTTGTAACTGCAACAACTAAAGGATGGGTATTTCAACCTGGTGTAGCTTCTGCTGCTACTGGTAACGATAATGCAAGTGCCGACCCAGAAATCTTAGTAGCAATTAGAAACTTATCGAGTACACAACTAAGGTCAGCTAACTTACTGTCTATTGACTGGACAGATGGTGCTTACGCAGATGCGGCTGATTTTGATTTAGTACTAACATTTGACGAGAATATTACAGTTACTAGTGCAGCTGCTACGGCGAACAACACTATAACAAACAAAGTATTCGTTACATTAAGTGAATTAGGTGCGACTGACATGGTACAGGATAATACTGTAAACTGTCAATATCAATCTGGTTCAGGAACAAACACACTAACCTTTAGAGGTAGATTAAATACTACTGCTAACGGATTCTTATCATTTACTGATAACTTTATTCATGTAAATGGTACTGCAACAATGCAGGCAGACAGCGAAACTTTTTCTGGCATTCTATCAGAGACATCAGCTGTTAACGGAACAGATAACAGTATCGTATTAGATGCTTCATCTGGTGCTTCAGGAACAGTCGCCGGTGCATTAACAGCTTCAACAACAGTTACAGTTGATGGTGTATCAGGAACTATTGCTGTTGGACAAGTAGTAACAGTAAATGGCGCTGGTTCAACACCTGCTGCTTCAATTACTGCTACCGAAGATAGTGATACAGGAATTAGTACAGACAATACATTAACAATTACAGCAGTTGAGGACCAAACTGAATTTACAGTTTCAGAACCAATTACAGTTGCAGACAATATTAACTTATTGTTCTCTGCTGACGCTGGTGAAGGTATTGAACAAAACAGTATATCCCTAGAAATTGAGGGTGCTGATGGCGCTACAAATGTCGTTGGAACTCAGGCATATAGAACTGGTTTTGGTGTAGATACTATAGTAGGAAAAGTTGGACTATTACAGGACGATGATGGCTTCTTAGTAAATGAAGATAATACTGGTTCTAGTTTTAGTGCTGAAGAATTTACTACTGACGCTGATGGATTAGTAGTAGAAACACAATCAGGTTCTGCTTCTGGTAGTGCTTCTATAATAAAAGGCGTAACTACTACATAATAGTAGTATAAGTCTTATAAATAATTTGTATAGGGGAAAATTATTTCTCCTATGCACTTGAACCCTGACGAGATAACTTCAATGTCTGGGATAACATTCCCCGAATACATAAGGGGTTAATTTGAATGGAGAAAACAAACAATGGCTGATAAAAAAATCACGGCATTAACATCCTTAGGAACAGCGACTGCAAGAGAAGATTTACTTCATGTAGTTGATGACCCTTCTGGAACACCTATAAACAAAAAAGTAACAATCGCTGAAATGGAGAATGCTCTAAGAGCACCTGTTGCTTTAGCTGATACTGCTTCAATCACAGCAACTGCTGCGGTTAACGGCGGAAGAACTAATGTCTTCCCTGACACATCACAAAATACAACTGTAACATTACCAACACCAAGTGCTGGTTTATCGTTCAGATTTATTTACGGTGGTGCAGCTGCAGACGCTACTGACCACATTATTAAAACTGCTGGTAATACTATCTTTTTCAAAGGTGCTTTAACACACCTAGATACTGATGGTGACACTAACGCTACTGTGTTTTCAGATGGTAACTCAAACAGTATCATTTCATTAGTAACACCTCAATCATATGTTATTGACTTAGTTGGCGCTTCTGCTACTGTCTATCATGTGTCAGGGTTTATTTCTGATGCTACTGTTCCAACAATTGCTGACGCTTAATATTAGTTAGTAATAATTGAAATCAAGTTTGGGAGGGGGTTCGCCCCCTCTCTTTACTAAATAAGAATGAGGATATAATGAGTATTACAAAAGAACAAATTGAAGCAAGAAGGTCTAATTTAGAAAAAGATTTTCAAACCGTGAAACAACAAATTGAGGAAGGTGAAGTCAAGATTGTGGGTATGAAAAATAATTTGAATGCTTTAGCTGGTGCTATACAACAATGCGAAATGTTTTTAAAAACAATTGAGGAAAAAGATGCACCAATGCCTGATGAAAAACAACAGGCACTTGATATTGCAACCTCGTAGGAGAAAAGATTAATGGACGAATTAACACAAGAAGAATTAAATGGTTTATCGCCAAGAGCGAGAAAACAACACGAAGATTCTAATACGGTCCTTTCTGAAATAACAACTGAAAATCCTAATATCGAAGATGTTGTTAAGGAAGAAAAACCTAAAAAGAAAAAGGAATATAAAAATGAAGAGCTTTAAACAACACAATGAAGCATATACAGATAGGTTCGCTCACCAATCAGTAGAAGATGATAGTACTGCAATATTTGATGTGGCAAATCCTGAATCTTTACAAAAACTTAATGCTTATGTAGGTGCAATTGCTGAACAAGAGTATTTACAACCAAATGCTGCTATGCATCAATTAGCGATGAAACTAGGAACTATTGGTCTAAGTTATACTTTACCTAAAATTGAAGGTAACACAGGTAAATCAGTAGTAGAAGTTTTACAGTTTGGCGGTAGATATGGTAAAACAACTGATAATACTAATTCAGGTGATGGTGATATTGAAAATGGTGATGGTATTTCTCATAGAAAAGAAGGTGGTTTAAAACTAGAATTTAATTGGGAAAAACAATCTAACAACACCTACAAAGTATTTGCAAATTTAGTTTAATTAAAAAGATTTTATTATGAGTGATTTTAAAAATCTCACACTTGAGAACATCAATATGTTTGCTATAAAACATTATGATAATCCATCGTGTGTGGATGAACAAGAATTTTTAGATGATATGAAAAGATTTAAATATCTGAAAAGATTATTTAGAAAGTATGATACATCAAAAGAATTAAAGTCAAGACTGATTATTAATCATATAATTGTTTTGTCAAATGTATTTGGTGTTGACGCAGCTACTACCTTATTGTTTTTTAAGATAGATAGACACCATTGGTCACTACTTAAAACTATTCTTGTTTACTTACATTTTATGCCAGAGGAAGATATGACCGATATTAGAGTAAACCAAAGTGTTATGGCAGAGTTAGGGACAATTTAATGGGAAGAATAATAGACGCCTTAATAGCATACAGAGTACTAAAACTTTTAGTAACGCCTTTCAATAGAAGTAAAGCATTTAAACTTGGTATCATAGATGATAAGGGTAAAGTATTAATTAAATCAAAAGACCTTCCTAATTCAGGACCAAAAAGAGAAGCATACACATTACTCATTCGCTTCGTATTCAATCTAAAAAGTTTATTAAGTAAAGTCGGTATTAGAGGACCACTCGGAACCTCTGCAGCCGCAGCTTTAGCATTCTTCAAAGAAGAAAATGGTCAAAATTTAGAAGTAGAAAAAACAGTTTACAAACATCTAAGAGAAAATGGTTTTGAGTTTCAAGTAGATGAAAACTATGGAGAACCTTTCAAACCTGGTACTTATAGAGTAAATAGAGATATTACAGATTTAGAAGGCGATGTAGTCATAAATATTAACGAAGAAATTATATTTGAAGGTAGTACAGATACTATTATGGGTTATGATGTATTCAAATATAGAGATGTTTATTTAACAACGGAGGACTTATATGCCAACGCCTAATACAGCAGACGCTATGAAAAGACATAAAGCAGGTAAGGCTGGTTTTACAGATAAGGCACACTTGAAAGCAAAAGGTCTAATACCTAGAGCAGATGGTACAAAAAGAAAGTCTGACAAATACAAAGAAGATTTAGCTAAATATGGCGCTCTTCTTACCAAAGAAGATTTAGATAAAGATGATGTTTCAACAGTTAAACCTATCATCAAACAACTTAAAAAGTCTGTTGTAAAACATGCCGCTCAAGCAAAACAATTAACAAAAGATATAGAAGATAGTTATGAGAAAGGCACATTTTACAATCCACACCCTGGCTATGAGAAAGGCAGAGGTCCTACAGGTATTGCTTTTTCTATTAAAAAAGGTCATCCAGATGCTGAGAATCCTAACACAAGGAAAAAGTATCCAGAAAGACAAACACCACAATACAAAGCACAATGGAACAAAAATAATCCAAAAGATATTGCAGATGATATGGATAGACAACCACAAGATAAAGATGTTAAAAAAGTAAAAGGCACACAACCTAAAAAGTATTACAAGACACTAGATAAAGATACAAAAAAGAAAAGAGCAGATTTCTTCAAGAAAAAAGCAGGCAGTTATAAAAAATCAGATGGTAATAAAGACTATAAAGCAGCACCTGGTGACGCTAAGGCAAAAACAAAAACATCTACACATACTCAAAAATATAAACAAATGTATGGTGAAGATGTACCAGCAAATGCAACAGGCACAGCAGTAGTAGGGACAGGAGATGATTCATCTACTGTGGTTATGAAAAAAAAGAAAGACAAGGAAACTATGAAAGATAGACTATTAAAAAGATTTAAAATTAAAGAAACGATTGATAGAACAGTTCCTAATTTAGAAATACCTGAAGATGAAATCAAAGAAAAAGTAAAACATCTAAAGGCTATGGCTATGCAAGAAGCAGATTTAGAAGAGGCAATCAAAGGTCTACAAAATAAGGCAAAAAAAACAGGTATGTCTTACTCTATACTAAAGAAAGTTTATGACAGAGGTATGGCTGCATGGAAAGGTGGACATAGACCTGGTGCAACGCAACAACAATGGGCGTTTGCAAGAGTAAATAGTTTTGTAACTAAATCATCTGGAACATGGGGTAAAGCAGATAAAGACCTTGCAGATAAGGTTCGTGGTTCTAAATAATTAATGTCAAAGTCATATAAAGAATTTGTCAAAGAATATACTATGGGGTTACAAGTTCCCTCGACTAGTTTCTTAAAACCTATAGCATCGCTTAATCCATTACGAAAAAAAGAGAATGTAAAGAAAGTGAGAGAAAAATGGATAAAAGAATTAAAAAAGAAGATAATTTAATAAAGGAGAAAAATTAAATGGATTGGTTAAAAGCAAGAGTAAAAGAGATATCAACATGGTCAGGCGTTTCGTTAGTTGCACTTGGTCTTCTAGTTGTACTAGGTGGTCCTCTAGTAAAGTTGGCAGCATATGCCGCTATTATTTGGGGTGTTGTTTCAATAGTTAAAAAACAAGATTAAGGAAATTTAATAAGATGGAAATATTAATAACGTTAGCTATGAAGTTCTGGCAATGGACTATACTTATTGCAATAATTATCATAGGATTTATTATTAACTTGTTTGATAAAAACATTGATAATAGAGTCAATTTCAAGTACAAAGATTTTCCTGTGATGAAACCTATTAAAATTGCAACAAAAGGTAAAGGTTTTTTCAAAATGATATTCATGTGGATACTTGGTACTAGACATTGGGAAATCGCAAAAGATTTTGAATATGAATTAAACGGAAAAAAATATGTAATACCTTCTGGTTTTAAATTTGATGGTGCAAGTATACCTAAGTTTTTGCACACATTTTTATCACCTGTAGGTGTATTACTATTAGGTGGTCTTGTTCACGACTATGCCTACAAGTATGCAACTTTGCAACTCGTTGAAGGTAAGAAGGGCAAATCGTTAGACCAAAAACAGTCAGACCAAATTTTTAGAGATATTAATATAGAAGTTAATGGTTTTTACTCTATGAATTATTTAGCGTATTACGCTTTAAGAATAGGTGGTTTCTTAGCTTGGAACAAACACCGTAAAGTAAACGCAAAGATGAAGGTGAAATAATGTTCAGTAGTTTAAAAATAGGTTTAGTATTAGTAATGTTAGTAGGTGCAGGTGGTGGATATTTGTATGTTACCAAACTACAAAAAGACAATGCTATTCTAAAAATTAATCAAGTAAAATTAGAATCTGCTGTTGACAATCAAAAGATAGTCATTGAACAACAAACACAAGATTTAAAAAAAATTAGAAGTACAATAAAACGAACAGAAGTATTCAATGCTAAACTACAAGCAGATAGAGACTCATTGAATAAAAGATTAGGTAAGCATGATATTGGTAATCTTGCAGAAAACAAACCTGGTCTTGTAGAGAAAATTATAAACAAAGCAAGTGATAGTGCTGCTAGATGTATGGAGATTGCATCTGGTAGTCCACTAACAGAGGAGGAGTTAAATGGTACGCCAAATAGGGAATGTCCTAGTTTTTGGCCTGTTAGCAATACTACTGAGTAGTTGCGCTGCTGGTGTAAAAGTTTTAGAGAGTTACAGTATAGAAAAGAAAAGAGAACCTCTAGCGTTAGAGAATCCTGCTCCTTTAGAATTACAAGATATTGATTGGATTATTATTACAAAAGATAACGCTGAAGAAGTGTTTGAAAAAATAAAAAACGATAAGAATGGAGACTATGCTTTGTTTGCATTAACTGATACAGGTTATGAGAAGTTAGCACTTAACTTTGCAGACATACGAAATAAATTAGCACAGCAAAGACAAATTATATTATCTTATAAAGAATATTATGAATCTGAAAATACAGAGTCAGAATAAGGATAAATATAAACATGTCAGACTTAGAAAAACTTAAAACCGATATAGCATTACTAAAGAAAGACGCTAAGACTGGTGAGCTTATTCACTCAAGATTAGAAGTCGCTGTAGATAAACTTACTGAAATTACCATATCATTAAAAGGTATGATTGTTAATCAAGAACAAAAATTAACAAGAGCAGAACAAACAGATGATGATATTTTCGTTACTTTAGAGTCTCGAAGAAAAGAATGGGATACTGACCTCAAAGATTTACACTCCAGAATCACAACAAATACTAAAGATATTATGGGTGCTGCAGCTGCTCAACACACAGAACAAAATAAAGAAATACAGAAAATCAAAGATGAACTACAGGCAAGAGTAGGCGTATTAGAGAAATGGCGTCATGTTCTTATAGGTGGTTCTATTATTATTGGACTAAGTATGTCTAATCCTGATAATCCTATATTTAAAATGTTCTAAGTGCTTGACTTCACCCGAGAGACCTGTTATAATGTGTACATATGTCCTCTTATATTGATATCAAGTTTCTCAATCTTCTCTCAACAAGATTAGAAAAATTTAAAAGAAAATCAGACTTCTTATTTAACTTTAGATGTCCTCATTGTGGTGATTCCAAAAAATCATCATCAAAGGCCAGAGGTTTTGCTTATCGTAAAAAATCTGATATGTTTTTTAAATGTCATAATTGTGGCATGGGTCAAACACTAGGTAATCTAATTAAGTTTTTAGACCCTACTATGCATAAAGAATATATCTTTGAGAGATTTAAAGATGGTAAAGTACAAGAAGAAAAACCAGAGTTTGATTTTACACCATCTAAAACATTAAAAAACAAAACTGCTTACGAAAGAATACTAGACGAGTTAATAAGTTTTGATAAATTAGTACAGACACACCCAGCAAAACAGTTTGTCTACAAAAGATTGATACCTAAAGAACATTGGGATAAGTTTTATTTTTGTCCTAAATTTTATGAATGGACTAATAGCATTGTACCTAATAAGTTCCCTAGTTTAAGAGATGACCATCCTAGAGTTGTAATACCTTTCTATGATAGAGCAGGTAATTTTTTTGCTTTTCAAGGTCGTTCATTTGGTAAAGAACAACCAAAGTATATTACAATTAAGTTTGATGAAACAAAACAAAAGATATATGGTCTTGAAAGGTTAGATTTAAATAAACCTGTGATGATAACTGAAGGGCCTATTGATAGTTTATTTTTAGATAATGCTATTGCACTTGCAGGCGCTGACGCAGATATAAAAATTAATCATGAACAATGTACAATGATATTCGACAATGAACCACGCAATAAAGAGATTGTGAATCGTATGATAAATGCTGTTGATAAAAACTTTAATTTGGTCGTATGGCCAAAGACATTGAGATACAAAGATATTAATGATATAATTATTTCAGGAAAGACATCAGCAGAGATACAAACTCTTATAAGTAATAACACACACAGCGGACTTACAGCATTACAACATATAAACAATTGGAAAAGGATTTAATAGATGACCTCTAACGTAGAAATAAATGTAACAAAAAGAAACGGTAGGGGGAAAGAGTCCTTGAATATCGACAAGATTCATTCAATGGTTGGATTTGCAACAGAGGGTCTTACAGGGGTTAGTGCTTCTCATGTTGAGATGAATAGTGGGTTACAATTCTTTGACGGCATATCAACAAATGATATACAACAAATTTTAATTAAGTCAGCAAATGATTTAATAAGTTT